>Ga0163159_1004217_pt1 | contig 10414 bp, 6 predicted proteins | sample BioMet9_FD_108702 | JGI IMG/M metagenome (GOLD analysis project Ga0163159, IMG submission 108702) | Microbial communities from bioreactor (seeded with sewage sludge) at Lawrence Berkeley National Lab, California, USA - Biofuel... | ecosystem: Engineered > Bioreactor > Anaerobic > Unclassified ... | reverse complement strand
GCTCGAGTTCCATGTATCCGGATTTACGCAACGCCTCGACGACCACGATGACGAGCGCCGTACCACACACCAACGCCGAGGAGACGAACCAAGGCGCGAGAAGCGCGGTATGCCACATCTCGCGACCCTGCTGCAAGCCGAAGATCCAGGCGGTCACGGAATGTACGAGAACAGCCACGATGAGCGCTATAACGCTGAGAACGCGAATGGTAACATGCGAAGTCTTTCCCGCCTCGTAACGCAGCGTCATCGCAAGATAGATTATCGAGAGAATTAGATAGGTGCCGAGTATGATTATGTCCCATATCAGCGGGCTATTGAAGTTCGCGAATACGAAGAGCTCCCAGAGGCGCAGCGGTTGCCCGAGATCGACCACAACAAAGCCGATTGCGAGAACGGTGCAACAGATAGACGTCCAGATGGCAATCTTCGAAATCCCGCCGAAGCCGTTGATGCCGAACGCATTGGGTATCGAACTGATTATGAGCCCGCCCGCTGAAAGGCCGACGAGGAACATGAACATGGTGATATACAAGCCCCAAGAGTCGAGGTTGCGCATGCCGGTCTGCACGAGGCCGCCCGAAAGCTGTATCATCCAGAGAACGATACCGAGCGCCGTGACGATAGCCGCAACGACTATGGCGACGTTGATTCCTCGGCCGCCTGACCTCGCAGCAGGTTTTTCAGCGGTGGACACCGCTTGAGTTGATTCGGTCATTGCTTGTCCTTTCCGCCTAGACCAGATAGTAGATCGAGGGCTTGGTCCCCTGCTCGGGAAGCAGTTGCTCGTAATTCCGCTCGCGTATCAGCTTCGAAACCTCGGAATCAGCGTCATCGAAATCGCCGAATGCACGCGCGCGTTCGGGGCAAACGGCGATACATGCAGGCTCAAGCCCCTTCGCAACGCGATGACTGCACAGCGTGCACTTCTCGACCGTATGCTTCTGATGCGCGGCAATGCCATCGCCACCGAGAGATCCCTCTGTGTATGCGGTAGGCTTTTCCCAGTTAAACGAGCGAACACCGGTGTACGGGCAGGCGGCGATGCAATAGCGGCAGCCGATGCAACGGTCGCGGTTCTGCATAACGATGCCTGTCTCGGTGTCTTTGTAGGTCGCCCCAACGGGACACACCTTCACGCACGCGGGATTCTCGCAATGTTGGCAAGCCACCGTTCTGAAGCTCATCTCGCAGTTCGGATACGACCCCGAGGGTGTGTCCATGCTCTTTCCGCCCACCGTGAGCAAGCGGTTATACCACATATCCACCGGCAAATCGTTTTCCACCTTGCAGGCGACCGCACAGGTATGGCATCCGATGCAGCGCTTCGTGTCAACGGTCATCCCCAGATGCATGGCCGTCACCCCCTCTTCCTGACATCGACGAGCGTGTCAAAGTATTGGAAATTTACGGCCATCGGATTCGTTTCCGTACTCGTAAGTTCCTGATAGCTTCCCTCGATGAACTGGCTCCGCTGCCACCCCTTCGGCATGACGACCAGACCCGGTTGCAAGGCGTTGTTGACGCGCGCCTTGACCACGCAATGCCCGCGGTCGTTGAACATCTCGACCACGTCATTGTCCGCGATACCTCGTTCCATCGCATCTTGCGCGCTGAGGTCGAGAATCGGCTCGGGATCGAGCTCGCGCAGTGCAATGTTGTCGAAATACTGCGAGTGCGTCCGGAACCTCGTATGCTCCTGAATGAACACCAGCGGATAGCTCGCATGTTGCTCGCTGCCTGGCCATGCCTCGCTCGGATAGGCTGCGGCAGGATAATGCTCCTGCGCCATGAGGGTCTTCCAATCTTGCCCATAATCCAGCCTCGGAAGGGGAAACTCGCAGTAGAGTTCGGCCATGCCCGAAGGCGTGAGGAAGTACTCTTCGCCCCTGATGAAGGGTTTGTCCTCGGTGCCGACCATGCGGATGGCCTTTTCTTCGCAGAGCCTCTCGTAGGTTATTCCCTGTGCTTTGAGCGTGTCGCTCGTCATCCAATCGCGGCTCCACTCTTCGGCGGTCTTGTTGGGGAAATCCGTCGCATAGCCCAGCGTGTCTGCGATCAACGCGAATATCTCGTTATCGGGTTTCGATTCGCCGAGCGGCTCTATCGCCTTCTCGTTCATCACGAGATAGGGGTTGGCGTAGTTCGCACGGATATCTTCGCATTCGGTCCAGAAGCAGACCGGCAGCACGAGATCCGCATGACGCACCGTGTCGGTCATCTCGCAGTCGATCGCCACATGGTAGTCGATATTATCCATCGTGCCGTCGTACCAGAGATTCTCGTCGCCGTAGTTCGAGAACGAGTTCGAGAAGACCGTGATCATGCTCTTCACGGGGTAGGGCTTGCCCTTATATTGCTGCGTTTTCATGATGTTACGGATTTCGGTCATGGGTATACCCATGTTGCCGTACCCATTGGTCGAATACCACATGCGTTTGAAGTCGAACTGGGTGGTCGTGGTCTCCCAAGTGAAGTTGCCGCTGAATCCCGCGCCGAGTTTCGCCATGTTACCGGTGAGCGCCTGCAGGACGTTTATCGCCTGTCCCCAGCGAATGCCGATGTTGTAGCGGTCGATGCCATACGTGGTGAAGGTCCATACCGGGCCTTGTTTCACATAGATGTCGACAAGCTCCAAAATCTTCTCCGCGGGAATCGTCGTATCCTCTGCTGCCTGCTCGACGGTAAAAGCCTCCATGGCGCGCTTGAGCCCGGTGAAGACGGTCTCTACCTCGATGCCGCCCAGATTGAAAGAGCCTTCGAGAGTAGGCGTCTGGCAGGTCGCATAGACAGCCGGCGCGTTTGTGGTAGCGTCCCATACCAGACCCGGGTCGGTCTTCATGCTGAGCATGGCCGCAGCCGTCGTGGCGGCGGGCACATAAGTCGGGTCGGTCAGGTTGGCCGCACGCAGTATCATCCCGTTATCCTTGCGCACCAGCATGCACGCGTTAGTGCGCGACATCACGAACTTCTTATCGTACGCCTCGGTCTGGAGAACGCGGTTGATCATCGCAAGCGTCAACGATAGATCCGATCCCGGTCTGATGGGGATGTACTCGTCGCTGCGCGCAGCCGTAGCCGAGAACATCGGGTCGATGCAGATGACTCGCGCGCCTGCTTCCTTGGCACGCTGGATGATTCGCCAGCTCTGCGGCTGGGAGTAGACCGGGTTGGCACCCTGAACGATGATGACCTTCGACGAGAGCATGCCTTTAGGCTCGCTCGAGAAGCCCCAGACGCCGCCACCTACCACGCGGCTCGCGCCCGTGCCGATCGCCTGATCGTAGCACGCATCCGCCTTGGTGCCCTTGATGGCGTTAGCGAAGCGCGAACCCATAAAGAAGCTTACCTTACCATAGCTGCCCGAGCCCATATCGACCATCGTCGAATAGGTACCGTAGGTATCACGGCTCGACCCCATCTTGTCCTTGATGTCCGCGAGCGCCTCATCCCAGGTGATGCGTTCCCACTGGTCGCCGCCACGCTCGCCCACGCGGCGCAACGGGTACTTGATGCGCGTGGGGCTGTACGTACGTGACGGTATGCTGAGCCCGCGCAGGCAGCACCCCGTATAAATCTCATCCGGATAGGCACCCGGCGTCATCTTCTTGAGCACTCCGTTGCGCACATGCGCGTGAAGCATGCACGATTGAAAGCAATTCGCTCGACAGCTGATCGTATACACCTCCTCCTCGTCGCTCTCGTTCTCGTCATCGAAATCGACGGCAAGCGCCTCCATCTGCGGTCGAGCGCACTCCCCGATAGCCACCGCGCCCGCAGTGGCTCCGAACAGCTTGACGAAAGTGCGCCGAGATAACGTGAGCCGCCGTCTCTTCTCTTCGTCCACCATCTGCTCCTCCTCCAACTCGTTTTCCGAGACCGTCTTCGGTGCAGCCGATTGCTGCGCGCATCGTTTGCATCTCAGCACCGCTGCAAAACGCCGCAACCTCCCCGGTCTTCCTCTCGGCAAGAAGTCTAGATTGCTCCGCTCTAAACCGTAACGAACAGTCATTCAGGGATTTATGCAACCTAAAGTTGTGTTATGATGCCTTTGTTAAGGGGGGTTCCGTGAATATCGAAACGCTGAAATATTTCGTTGAGCTCAGCCGCACCGGCTCGTTCTACCGAGCGGCGGATAATGCTTACATCTCCCAGCAAGGCCTCAACAAGGCGATTACCGGACTTGAGACCGAACTGGGCATGAAGCTTATCGAACGGCGAGGCCGTCAGGGGGTCAGGCTTACTGAGCGCGGCGATGTTTTCCTCTCGTATGCCGAGAAAATACTCGCCGACTACGATGATATGATCGGAGCCATGCTTGAAACGCCGTCTTATGCCATTGAAGACGAGAGCCTGCTCGACATCACCACCACGTATTATCTGCTGCAGATCATCACGGCCCTGAAGGGTGCGCAAGACCTCATGCATCACGTGACACTTCACGAGATGCCTTTTTGGCAGATCGTCGAAGCGATTTCGGACCAATCCGAAAATCAGCTGTTCATCGCCGATCTCTACCCCGAGGCGCTGAGCCGTGGCGCCGATTACTCCGATATATCTTTCGACCCTATCCTGACGACCCATTTGGGTCTCATGTGGAAGGAAGGGATCTACCAAAACGATAGCGATTTCATCCATCGGGAAGAGGTCGTTGACTTCCCCTTCGCCCTCTCGAGCGATCGTGAAGTCTCGAGCTGGGTCGACTGGGTCTTTAGAGACAACCCGCTCTCGAATGTGAAGATGAAGACGTCAAACGTGAAATTGCTTATCGATTACGTTCAAGCCGGACACTTCTCGACATTCGATTCCTATGGATTCAAGCTCATCTGCGACGACCCTGACATCCCGACCGAAGGTCTTCGGTTCAAACCGTTTTCCACACCTGAGGGTACCGCGAGAGTCGGTTTTCTCTTTAAAAAAGGGGCACGGCCGAATGCGCGCTGCCGTACCTATATAGATCTAATCAAACGCATCATCGCATAGCCCCCGTTCGCCGCAGTCAGTGGCGCGGCCCATCGCCTGCATCCGTTCGATGCCATGGACGTGAGAGCGCGTATCGTCGTTGGGCAATTCGGCAACCAACCGTTGCGCTCCCCCACCGCATCCCGATGGTATAACGGATTGAAGGTGGCCGAAGCAGGGCAGGCGCCCGTGAACGGAGCGTATTGAATCATGATAAACACGACGAAGGATAGGTATGCGACTGCGCTCATGAACAAGCTCGAGCACCAGACGTTGGACCGCGTCACGGTCACGGATATCGCGCATGATTGCGGAACCACACGTCAGGCTTTCTACTATCATTTCGATGATATCTACGATTTGCTCGAATGGATCTATCTGCAGGAAAGCGCAAAACTGCTTGAGGATAACCGCGATATTCGCACATGGCAGCATGGTCAGAGGCTCATTCTGGATTGGATGCAATCTCATCGCAATTTCGTCGTGAACACGTATCGTTCGATAAAGCGAGAGTATCTGGAGAATTTTTTAACGGATTGGCTGAACCCGCTCCTTCTTGAAGTCGTGGAAACGCAATCCGATGGCCTGTACGTTTCTGCGGAGGAGAGGCACTTCCTCGCTCGGTTCTATACTCTGGCACTCGTCGCCACGAGCATGGATTGGGTCTCCGAGGGCATGGTCGAACCAGCGGAAGTGCAGGCGCTCCGCGTCGAGATCCTCATCAAAGATAATATCCGCAATGCACTCGAGCGCTATGATGCCACACGGCGCAGAGCGACTCGCGGCGATTGACTTTACAGTCACGCCGCGCTGTAAAGCATCTTGTCGGAGTGCCCTCGCTGTCAATTCCCCTTCCCAGGACTTCCTGATAGACCTGCATCGTCGACCGAACGAAACGGCAACGATGAATGGTAACCACTCGAAAGGAAGGCGGAACATGAACATTTACAAGACCATGTACCATGCGAAGAAACCGGAAGGCATCGAAAATCGGAAAGCCTATATCGTCGGAGGAGGCATCGCCGGGCTCGCCACCGCCGCATTTCTCATGGATGATGCCGGAATGCCGGCGGAAAACATCACGATTCTCGAACGCTATTCGGATGTCGGCGGCTGCTGCGATGCCGCACGCAACGAACTCGGCTACCTCTGCCGCGGCGAGCGCGAAATGGAACCGTACATGGAATGCCTCTGGTACCTGTACAGCAAGGTACCCTCACTCGAGAACGAGGGGCGCACGGTGCTCGATGACATCGTCGACTTCAACCGGGACGAGCCCATCCATTCCGAGGCTCGCGTCTTCACCAAAGACGGGAAGATCTACGATAAAATCCATGACTACTCCCTGTCGGACGAGGACATGCAGGATATGATTCACTTCATGTCGCTCACAGAACAGGACCTCGAGGACAAGGCTATCGAAGATTTCTTCGGACCATCGTTTTTCAAGAGCAGCCTTTGGCTGTGCTTCCACAGCTGCCTCGCATTCAAGAACTACCACAGCGCCCTCGAATGCCGCCGCTATTTCCAGCGCTTCGCAATGGTAAACCGCAACGAATACCTTGAAGGGATCATTCATACGCATTACAGCGAGTACGACGACATGATCAAGCCGCTCATGACCTGGTTGAGCCGCGCAGGTGTGAAGACGGCGTTCGGCTGTAACGTGTACGATCTCGAGCTCGACGATGCCTGCAATACTGCGAAGGCAATACTGCTGCGCGAGAACGGCACCGAGCAGCGAATCGAAGTCGGCGAAGGCGACCTCGTCTTCGCCACGATCGGTTCGCTGGTTACCAACGCGACCTTCGGCGACAATCATACGGTGCCCGAAACGAACCGCGACACCGAAGACCTGAGCCTGTTCACCCTCTGGAAAAACCTTGCCGACAAGGACCCGAAGTTCGGCAACCCCGACAAGTTCACCGGGCAGATCGACAAGACGAAGTGGGAGTCCTTCATCATGACGATGAAGGGATACCACGAGCTGACCGCCCGCATCGAGCGCCTCACCGGAAACCCGGCCGGTCTCAACGGAGCCACGACGCTGAAGGACTCCGCATGGGATATGTCCTATGAGCTACACCACAAGCCGTTCTTCCCCGACCAGGCCGACGACGAGGACATTCTCTGGGGCTACGGTCTCTACGGCGAGCGCGTCGGCGACTACGTGAAGAAGCCGATGAACGAATGCACCGGCGAAGAGATCATCACCGAGTTCCTGTACCAGATCAACATGCTCGACATCCTCGACGAAGTCCTGAGCCATACCTACATCTCGACCTGCATGATGCCCTATATCGCCGCCCACTTCATGCCCCGCAAGATATCCGATTGCCCCAATTACGTGCCAGAAGGCTGCACCAACCTGGGTTTCCTCGGGCAGTACGTCGAACATCCCGACGATGCGTCCTTCACCGTGGAGCTCTCCGCACGCACCGCAATGGAGACCGTCTACCGGCTGACCGGTTTGGAAAAGGACGTGCTCGAAGTCTACCCGTCGCGCTATGACGTGCGCTACATGCTCGAACGTGCGAAGCGCTTTGCCGGCATCGAGGGGCCGGTGACGGAGAAAGATCTGCCTGCCATCAACCCGCTCAAGATCAAATCGCTCGAGAAGCAGCTGCTGGACAAGGTGAACGAGATTCCCCCGTACTACACCATGTATCTCGGACGCGATAAGACCGTGCCCCTGAAGCGCTCTGTGCTCAACCCGGAGGCGCCCAAGACCGACGAGTGGTAGAACGACGCATCTGCACATCTGGAGTTGTCAAAGGCGACGGGGATTCGTTTCCCGCCGCCTTTCCCTTTCGGTTGATTCTTGGAAGAGGCGTATGCGCGCACCTTCGCGCCATCGCGAACTTCTGCATCGCGCAAGCCCTTCCCAGCGCTTCGCAAGCGTAAGTCTATGGTTGGACGGCAAATCCGTCTGATGCCACGTATGCCGCTGCCCCATCTCGATAAACGGTCCGGGCTATGCCTTCAGATGGTCGTGCCCAATCTCGAATACGATGCTCTTAAGCTCGGTTCGGTTCTGCGTTCCCGTCTTCTTGTAGATGTGGTTGATATGAGTCTTGACCGTGCCGGTCGAGATGAACATCTTGTCTGCGGTCTCTTGCAGACTGCTTCCCTGCATAATGAAATCGAGCACCTCTTCCTCGCGCGCGGAAAGCCCGAAGCGCGCTGCAACCAACTCGCATCGTTGGTTGACCGCCTCATGAAAAACAACGACACTCGCCGTCATATTCCGCGGATCGAATCGGTCGGTCTCTCCGGTTTCGGTTTCTTTATGACCGGAACCGCTTGGAAACTCGATTGCTTTCGCCGTATTCTCCGTGTCCACCGTACCCGAGACGATGGCGTGCGAGAAATCGAAAATGAAGCCGCCGTCGTTCCCCGCCAAGGCGATATAGGTTATGAATGCGACCAGCAAGACAATCGACAGAGAGGACGCGCTCACCAAAGCCGACAGGGGCGAGTGCGCCAGAACCAATCCGATGATTTCTCCCACGATACAAGCGAGGAGGTTGGAGCCGAAGGCGAAACCCGTCAACCTCACAACCGAGGTCTCGAAGCGATTGGCGACCTCGCACAAGGTGAGCATAAGCAGGTAGAGAATCATCGAGTAGGCGCATCCTATGATGGTCATGCCTATGTCAGAGTCGACCGGTAGCAGCGCAAGGCCCAACCCCATCACCGGAAGAGTGATGTGGAAGAGACGTTTCATCGTCATCTTCTTTGCAAACAGCATGAACATGAGCAGCAAGACAATCCCAAGAATCCCGTAGCCAGCGACCTCTCGGCTCAACCCGCCGAAATGCATAGCGGTAATTACGAATACCATTGCGAAGACAGCAGTGGTCACGAAGGCGGGACGCAGAAGTCCAAAAAGCTTCGATGTGCGCCAAGGATAGCGCACCGCTATACCGCTCGACTTGCGCCGACGATGGGCAAACTCGCCGGCGGCGACACCCGACGCGAGCGCCTTCGCCCCAAAGATGATAACAAGCGTCGACATCACGGGAAGAACGGCGGCTATCAACACCTGAGCCAGATGCGGAAGCATGCATGCGCCATAATAGAGCGCCGACGCGGCGGTAAACGATGCCGCGAACGAGAAACCGGCACATCGCGAGTCGACGTAACCGAAGAACTCGCTCCAGAGAAGAAGGAGCCAACCGTTCTCGATGCCGATGAACAGCGCGCCGATGATTCCGAGCAGTAAAGCTATCGAGGGAACAAGATACGAGTAACCCCCGAAGAAAACGCCAACGATCGCAAGCGTGAGAAACGGGATGGTCGTGCTGGACTTCAGAGGAACAATGATGCGCGCGAAGAATACCGCAAAAAACATCACGGCCAGATATCCGATGGTGAGCGCCATCAATTGAGCCTGTAAGCCCATATAGGACGTATCCGAAAAGCCAATCAGATGCAGATAGAGCGATCCCCACGCAAGAAAGAATGTCAGCCCTAGGACCACTGCGACGACAATGCGGGGCGAGTGCTTTTCCACCGGCTGATAGAACATGAAAGCCTCTTGTCCGTCGAACGTAACGTGAAACCATCTTAATGGCTATTTTGATTCTCCACCGACGAGCCGTCAATTGAACCTTTCGGATGAACGCCTTCCCGTGCCCTCTAACTTTTGGTTAGATAAACAGTTTTCAGATTCTAACCGTTTAGGGAATAGCCCGATTCCGCCGAGCCGCATAACCTCGCATCATCAGCGGTCACAAAGACCGAACCAACAGAAAGGAAGGACAGAGAAATGAGCTATTTCCTTACCGATGATCAGAAACTCATCGTCCAATCGGTGGACGAGTTCTGCAAGTCATCACGCGTGCAGGAACTAGTCGCGGAATGCAAGGCTAAGCAGGGCTTCTCGCGCGAACTCTGGAAAGCCGCAGCCGAGCAGGGTTATGTCGGGGCAATCATTCCCGAGCAATACGGCGGCATGGGCTACGACATGACCACATTCTTCCTCATCTTCGAAGAGCTCTTCAAGAATAACTTCCCGCTTTGCGGCACGATGGCCGGTCATTTCCTCGCCACTCTGACGATTACCGAATGGGCAAACGATAGCATCAAGCAGAAGTACCTGCCCCAGATCGCGAGCGGCGACTGCCTGCTGTGCGGCACCGTCACCGACCCTGCCGGTATGGCGAACTTCCCCGAATGGGGTCTGACCGAGACCAAGACCGAAAAGGGTTGGAAGATAAATGGCACCAAGGTGCTCACCACCAACTCGGACTGCGCCGACGTCAAGGTTGTCTTCGCGAAGCCGAGCGAGGGTAAGCCGCTGTTCGACCATGTGTATCTGGTCGAGAAGGGCACGCCGGGGCTGGAGAGCGGAGACATGGAGCACAAGCTCATCCCCGATTGCTCCGAGTGGGGCAGCATCGTGTTCAAGGACGTCGAAGTTCCCGATGAGAACCGCATCGACGACCCG
>Ga0163159_1004212_pt1 | contig 10419 bp, 11 predicted proteins | sample BioMet9_FD_108702 | JGI IMG/M metagenome (GOLD analysis project Ga0163159, IMG submission 108702) | Microbial communities from bioreactor (seeded with sewage sludge) at Lawrence Berkeley National Lab, California, USA - Biofuel... | ecosystem: Engineered > Bioreactor > Anaerobic > Unclassified ... | reverse complement strand
TGGATACATTTCGTTTTCCTCCGCAATAAAATATCTGTTTATCATTTTATCAGACAAAAGCATATTTTCCAATCGGTAATTTATTTTTTTACTCTGATCGATACCTCGCCGCTGCTCAGAGTTTCTATCTGGCCTCTGAACGGATCGTCTTCATGTCTGATGATCAGTCCTCCGTTGTGGTCTATTCCGAGTGCGGTGGCCCTCAGCGGGACTGCGGCATCAGAAGCGCAAGCATCAGATTTATAGACATCTATCTGATGATCTATGACCATGGAGAGCCTCTTGTAATCTTTCAGGAAAGTCCGGTCCTCTATGTTCTCCAGAATTTTCATGACTTCGTTTATGATCTCTGAAGCCAGACGGTTACGGGAAAAATTCCCGTTCACAGAGGAAGCGACCTGGCAGATCTCTTCCGGAAATTCTGTTTCGAAGCAGTTTACGCCTATCCCGAGTACGATATTCTGGATCCGGCCCGTCTCAAAGTCTGTTACGGCTTCCGTAAGGATACCGCATACTTTTTTATCTCCCGAGTATATATCGTTGACCCATTTTATTTTCAGATCGGCAGGAGAAAGCTTGTTTATAGCACGCACTACGGCTACCGCGGCGGCAGTGGTGATAAGGATTGATTTGCTCATGTCGAAAGACGGACGAAGGAGAAGGCTCATATAAAGGCCGGCGTCTTTGGGAGAAAAGAATTTCCTCCCCAGACGGCCCCTGCCTGCTGTCTGATGGTTGGCTATGATCGCTATATTGTGATCTGCGTCCTGTATAGCCAGTTTTTTCGCAGTCTGGTTCGTGGATTCCAGAGTATCATAGAGATGTATGGAAAATCCCGAGAGATTATCATCCAGACCTGCGATCACGGCGTCTTCTGAGAGATAATCGGCATGGGCCGAAAGGCGGTAACCTCTGTTGGTGGATGCTTCGATAGGATAACCGTCTTCTCTCAGGGATCTTATGGCTTTCCATACCGCTGTACGGGAAAGCTGAAGATCCTGAGCCAGATCTTCGCCGGAAACGGATTCTCCTTTTCTTTCATTCAGGATTTTGAAAATACGATCTTTTGTAGACATATGCACCTCGCTGCATAAAAAACTCAATTGCTTTCATTATATAGAACACAAAAAAAATGTCAACTTTGATTTTTGCGGCAGGTTGACAATTATCATAGTTTTATGAAGGTATTGTGAAAATGACAAATATGTCATTGACGGAATGCAGTTTGTAATTTACTCTGAATCCATGATATGTGATTGGAAAGGTGAAAGTACTTTTTATGAAGAAAACCAGCAAATCGATATTAGCATTTATTCTGGCTTTGGGGCTGATATTCGCGATGATGCCTGAAACTGTTTCAGCAGCAAGTATCACGAGCAAATCTGTATCGAAATCCAGTAAAGTGATAAAAATAGCAAAGAAAAAAATAGGCTGCCGCTACAGATCCGGAGCGAGAGGACCCAGATATTTCGACTGTACCGGGTTTGTATATTACTGCATGAGGAAATCGGGCGTAAAGGTCAAATCCGGACGTCTGGCACCTTATAAAAGCAGCAAATATAATGTAGGAAAAAGTATCAAGAAAGCTCAGAAGGGCGATATACTTCTTTACTACAGAGGCGGCCGTGTCGGACATGCAGCCATATATATGGGAAAAGGCAAGGTCATACATGCCACGTCTCATGGCGTAAGGATAACCAGGTGGAACGGCTTCGGACAGAAACTGGCAGCAGTTATAAGGGTATACAGTCCTGAAGTTGAGACCGCTTCCGATTCATCGGGTCAGACTCCGTCGGTATCGACTGCTCCGGCAGCTTCAGGATCTTCGACTTCGACGACTACGGGCGCTGCTGAGTAACGCCGGATCTGATGTGAATAAGAAAGAAAGAAAAAAAGAAAGCCGCCGGCGGCTTTCTTTTTTTCTTTCTATTTTTTCAGCAGCCTCGGACGTAGTTTTTTCACCAGCATCATCGAGGCGAAAATTTTCAGTATCTCTCCCGGAAGGAACGGCAGCACACACATTACGAGAGCTGCGCCGAGACTGTTGCCTGTGGATATGATGAACCACAGAGTTCCGAGGACGTAGCATCCTGTCAGTCCTGCTGTCATGGAAACTGCCATTGACCACCATGTCAGCTTTTTCTTTGCCAGAACGTCAAGGAGCAGACCGCATATAAGCGCAGAGATGATATATCCGATTATGTAACCTCCCGTAGGACCGGCAAGTATCCCGAGACCTCCGGTAAAGCTGTGGAATACCGGTATTCCTGCGGCACCCAGAAGGACATATACGATCATGCTGAATGAACCGTATCTGGGTCCAAGCAGACTTCCTGCCAGACATGTGGCCATTGTTGCCAGTACTACCGGTACCGGCGTGAAGGGCAGGGGTATGGCGATCCATGAAAAGACCGCGGTCAGTGCGGCGAAAAGAGCGCACAGTATAAGGTTTGTCGTTTTGCTGTATTTACTCATGAGGCTATTGTAAAGTATATAAAAAAAATTGTCAACCTTAATTTTAAAAAAGGTTGACAATTAATTTGGTTCTGCGGAAATGTTATTATGAGAACTGACTGTTGTAAAGCTCTGCATAAAAACCGTTCTTTGCCAGAAGATCTTCATGTTTTCCCTGTTCTGTGATGTCGCCGTCCCTGATGACGAGTATCCAGTCGGCATCCTTTATGGTAGAAAGCCTGTGGGCGATGACGAAGCTGGTCCGGTCAGCCATCAGGCTGAGCATGGCCTTCTGTATCATTTTTTCTGTCCGCGTATCCACCGAACTGGTAGCTTCGTCCAGTATGAGAATCGGACTGTCGGCAAGAAAGGCTCTGGCAATAGTGAGAAGCTGCTTCTCTCCCTGAGATATATTGCTGGCTTCTTCGTTTATCTCCATTTCATAGCCCCGGGGCAGTGTCTGGATATAATGATGTATATGGGCGGATTTCGCAGCCTCTGTGACTTCTTCGTCAGAAGCGTCCATCCTGCCGTATCTTATGTTTTCTTTCAGCGTACCTCTGAACAGCCATGTGTCCTGCAGCACCATACTGAACATTGAGCGGAGATCCTTTCGCGAAAAATCTTTTATATCATGCCCGCCCACGCAGATCGAACCGGAATCCAGTTCGTAATAGCGCAGCAGAAGTTTCACTATTGTAGTTTTTCCAGCACCTGTAGGACCGACTATGGCGATCCTGTCTCCGGGCCGGGCTTCGTAGCTGAAGTCCTTTATCACAGGCTGATCCTTCACATATCCGAAGCTGACGTGATCGAACTTTACTGAATATTCCGGAGAAGAAAGATCGGAAAAAACTTTTTTTGTCTGTACTGATGAAGTATGATCTTCCGGTTCGGGGGCATACGGATCTGCTTCATCTTCTTCGTCAAGGAATTCGAACACTCTTTCAGCCGCGGCGGCAGTGGACTGCAGCATATTTGCGATGTTTGCGACCAGCGACAGAGGCTGATTGAATGAACGGACATACTGTATGAAAGCCTGGATATCGCCTATAGTGACTTTGCCGTTTATCGCCAGATATCCGCCGAGTATGCATACGGCCACATATCCCAGGTTGCCTATGAAGTTTGTCACAGGTATCATCAGTCCCGAAAGGAACTGTGACTTCCATGCCGATTCACAGAGATTGTCATTGATCCGGTTGAAAGTGTCAAGAGCATTGTCTTCCTGATTGAAGGCCTGTATCTCCTTGTGACCTGTGTACATTTCTTCGACATGGCCGTTTACGTCGCCCAGGGAGTCCTGCTGTTTTTTGAACTGCTTCTGGGATCTGCCGACGATGAACTTTATGAATATCATGGAAAGCGGCAGCACGACCAGCGCGGTAATGGTCATCAGAATACTTATCCTTACCATCATAACGAGTATGCCTGCAATCGTAACGATACTGGTTATACTCTGGGTTATGCTCTGAGACAGAGTCTGATTCACGGTTTCGATATCGTTTATGAAATGGCTCTGGATTTCGCCGTGGGTTTTGGAATCGAAATATCTGAGCGGCATCCGGTCCATTTTTTCGGAAAGTTCTTTTCTGAGCCTGTATGTGATATGCTGAGATATACCTGCCATTATAATCCCCTGTGCCGAGGAAAAAGCAAAGCTCATTCCGTACAGGCCGCACAGGAACAGCAGTATATCCAGCAGTTTACCGAAGTCTATTCCTTTCCCGCTCATAAGGCCTTTGACTACTTCGTCAGTGGCATTGCCGAGGATCGCAGGTGAAATTATGGTAAATACGGTGCCCGCAATGGCGAATATGAAGACCAGAACCAGTCTGATCCTGTAGGGCCTGAGATATTTCATAAGTGTTTTTATGGCGGCACCGAAATTTTTAGCTTTTTCGCCTGGCATCATCTGGGCGCCGGGACCGTGGCGCATGCCTGAACGAGGTCTTTTTAAAGAATTTTTTACTGTTTCTTCTGACATTTATGCAGGCTCCTTTCCGAGTTCTTCTTCACTCAGCTGTGAATAAGCGATCTCCTTATATATGCTGCATGTTTTCAGCAGCTCCTTATGCGTGCCGATACTGTCTATGTTTCCTTCGTTCATCACTATGATCTGATCGGCATCCATTATAGTGTTGATGCGCTGAGCGACGATTATTATGGCGGCATTCCGGACGTTGCTTTTCAGGGCTTTTCTCAAAGCTGCATCTGTTTTGAAGTCCAGAGCTGAAAAACTGTCGTCGAAAATATATACGTTAGGCTTTTTTACAAGAGTCCTTGCAATGGCCAGTCTCTGTTTCTGGCCGCCTGATACAGTCGTGCCTCCTTCGGACACCGGCTCTTCAAAGCCGTCTGTTTTTGAGTTTACAAAGTTCAGAGCCTGAGCTGTTTCTGCCGCTTCAGAGAGTTCCCGATCGGTGGCCTGGCTGTTGCCGAACCGCAGGTTGCTGGCGATAGTTCCTGAAAAAAGCATATTTTTCTGAGGAACGAAGCCGATCTTCTCTCTCAGAGCTTTCTGCGGCATGGAACGGATGTCCCTGCCGTCTATGGTAATGCTTCCTCCGGTCACATCGTAGAATCTGGGAATTAGGTTGACCAGGCTGGATTTGCCGCTGCCGGTGCCTCCTATTATCGCAGTGATCTGTCCCGGACGTGCGGCAAAGGTTATATGGCTGAGAGTCTCTTTCTCCGCATCGGGATATGCGAAAGAAACATCGTTGAATTCTATCAGACCTTGTGGATCGGGTATATCTTTCGCATTTTTGTCATCGACTACTGAAGCTTCTGTTTCGAGGACTTTGCCTATACGCTGTCCGGAGACTACGGCGCGCGGTATCATTATGAACATCATGGTGATGAAGAGAAACGACATTATTATCTGCATTGCATACTGGATGAATGCAAGCATATCTCCGATCATCATATTGTTGGCATCGATAAGTTTCGATCCGGCCCATACGATCAGAACACAGGAAACGTTCATGATCAGCATGAGGGAAGGCATCAGGAGCGACATGGCCCGGTTGACGAATACGTTTATCTTCATAAGGTCCATGTTGGATCCGTCGAAGCGCTCTTCTTCATGTTTCTCCATATTGAAGGCCCGCACTACCAGGAGGCCGGAAAGCCGTTCTTTGATTATAAGGTTCAGTCTGTCGAGCTTCTGCTGCAGGATCCTGAATCTTGGCATTACCAGAAAAAAGGCCAGCAGCATGATGCATAAGATGACAGCTACGGCGAGTCCTATGGTCCATGTGAGTGAGACATTCGTATGGAGGGCTTTGATGAGAGCACCTGCTCCCATTATGGGAGCATAGAACGCCAGCCTGAAGACCATTACCGAAGTCTGCTGGACCATCTGCACGTCGTTGGTGGAACGGGTTATAAGACTTGCCGTAGAAAATTCGTTCATTTCAGCGTCTGTGAAAAAAATTACTTTTCTGAACAGGGCTCTGCGTATGTCGCGGGAAGATTTTGCCGATATCCTGGAAGCAAGAAAACTGCATGTCACTGCGCAGCATGCTCCCCCGAAAGTCACAGCGATCATTATTTTCCCGAAGTGATAGATGGCATCCATATCGCCCTTGACTATCCCTTTATTTATTATATCCGACATGTATCCGGGCAGTGCCAGTTCGCACATGACCTGACCGAAAAGCACGGCTATTATCAGCAGCATAAAAAACATGTAGGGTCTGTAATATTTAAGTGTGTATTTCATATTTATACCTCCGGGGACGAATTCCCTGCTTTGCTTTTTCCGTTGTTGCCGCAGGCGCAGCAGGAACATCCCTTTGCGGAAATGAAGTTGGCTGCCGCTTTGTCGGTAAGTTCGCGGAGACAGGCTATTTCATCAGCAGTCATTCCGCTGGTTACTTTTTTTTCAAAAGACTTCTCCATATCCATAAGACGAGGAATCAGAGCCTTGCCTTTCTCCGTGAGAAAAAGATTACAGCATCTTTTGTCGTAAGGGTCCGGCTTTTTTACGAGCAGTTCATGCCCTGCAAGATAACGGACTGATTTTGCCACGAATCCCTTGTCTATATGCGTGATTTCGGAAAGTTTTTCCTGAGAAATGCCGGGTTCGTGAAATATTATTATAAGATAGGGAGGAAAGCAGTTTTCTATACCCATTTTCTTCATTTCACTTTTTACATGCATCTTTGCAAATCTGTGTATCACTGAAAAATTTATGAACAGATTCCTGCCGGGAGGATGGCAATGCTCCCGGCCGTTGTTTGTGTTGTTCATGACGGCCTCCTTATAATGCTGTGATTCCAGCATTTCTGTATAATAGTTTTCAAAAGACTTACTAATAATATCACCAGCGTAAATGGTTGTCAAGACAACTATTACCGCGAAAAACTCATCCTGCGTTCATGAAATATACATTTTTTTTGTGTTATAATAAAAACACAGATGATTTTCTGAAATAATAAATCATAACAGGTGGAAAAAATGATTCTTGAAAAGAAAAACGATCTGAACATCGACATGCAGGGCATGCCTTCGTCTCTTGAGCCGCTGGCCAGTGAGATGCAGGCTATTATGGAAATGAGGAACCTTTATCATTCCGCTATACGCGAAGTGAGCACTAAGCTTGAGATACTGGACGATGAATTTCAGGTGAAGAACGACTACAATCCCATACATCACATGGAATGCCGGGTAAAATCACTTCAGAGCACTATGGAGAAAATAGAAAAAAAGGGTTTCGACATATGTGCCGATAGCATGAAAAAGATCACAGATATAGCCGGGATAAGAGTGATCTGCAATTATGTGGATGATATATACAAGATCGCTGAGCTGCTTATCAAGCAGGATGATATAGAACTCGTAAGGGAAAGAGATTATATAGAACATCCCAAGGAAAGCGGATACCGGAGCCTTCATCTGATAGTGATCGTGCCGGTCTTCCTTGCGGAAAAGACCGAAAAAGTGCCGGTAGAGCTGCAGATACGGACTATCGCCATGGATACATGGGCAAGCCTTGAGCATGAACTTAAGTACAAAAGCAATGAAGATCTTTCTGAAGAAGCGGTCAAAAGCCTCAGGCAGTGTGCGGAAGATATGGCTGCAATAGATGAAAAGATGCAGAGGATACACAAAAAACTGTGATCATATATGCAGATCCCTGCGGCAGAATATCTTTATGGCCAGCAGAAAAAAGACGCATCCCGCGGCAAACAGTACCAGGAGCTTCATGCCTGCACTGTGCTCATCATTGATTATGCCGCTGGTATCATACAGAGAATAATATGTGAAATATTTCAGCCTCCCCAGATCCCCGCCCATATTTGCCAGCATTTTTATCAGGTATGCCAGGAGCGGTATGCCGGCGCTCAGGATAAGGCTGTTTTTTGTTTCGCTGAATATGCATGACGACAGGAAGCACAGTCCTGCCACGGCATACTGGAGAGCCAGAAGTCCCAGATTCAGAAAAAGATATTCTCTCATATCCAGTCTGCCTGGGAACATGATCATGCTGTAAAGTATGCCGGAACCGGCAGCGATGCCGATAAGCGCCACTGTGCTTATAAGAAGTCCCGCAGCCTGTGTGAGCATGAGCGAACTTCTGGTCACGGGAGCGGCAAGCAGCTGTGCCATGGATCCCCGGTCCGTATGGCTCACCACCAGACGTGTGGCAGCCATGATCACGAATATCAGGGGAATGATCACCATCAGAAAACCGTAAAGGTAGGTCGAAAGAAAGCCGGTGAGCGTTGTGTAGGAGCCGCCCATACCGAATGCGCCCATCATTGCAGGCATGGTCTTCGCCATGTCCATCAGACTTCTGTTCAGTTCAGGTTCATACATATATATAACAGTGCCGAAATACATGGCAAGGACAGCCGCAAATATTATAAGCATTTTGCAGAGTGATCTCAGGTCCTGTTTCAGCAGAGTAAGATTGATCATTGCTCCATGCCCCCTTTTCCCGCTTTTTCCGGAGTGTCGACGGAGATGTTCTGAGGAGTCTCTTCGCCGTAATACTGAAGGAATATCTCCTCCAGGCTCTGATTTATCTGTGAAAGGTCTTTTACCGGATATTTTGCCAGAAGCTGCAGAAATCCGGTCAGGTCGTTCCTTACAGTGACGGATATCCTGCATCCGTCGGGCGGATCTGTCATAAGACCCTCGGAAGCAAATCTTCCGGCACTTTTTTCATTGTCGAATGTTACGACATAACGTTTCAGCTGGGACTCCTTGAGGGCAGATATCTCATCGACTGCGACAAGGTGTCCGCTGCGGATTATGCCCACGCGTCCGCAGGTGCGTTCCACTTCTTCGAACATATGAGATGACATCAGGATAGTTTTGCCGCGATTTTTTTCTTCGGCTATCAGATCGATGAATCTGTTCTGCATGAGAGGATCCAGTCCGCTGGTGGGTTCATCCAGTATGAGCACTTCGGGATCGTGCATGAAGGCGCATACTATAGCGATCTTCTGTTTCATGCCTTTCGACATTTTTCTGATTTTCCCGTGCGGATCCAGATCGAAACGTCTTATCAGCTCCGGCGCTTTTCCCAGATCGTGCATGCCTCTGTATGCGCTGAGGAATTTTATGAATTCCATGCCGGACATACTGTCGATGAAAGCCGTCTCTCCGGGGATGTATCCGAGAAATGACTGGATCTTAGCGGAATCTTTCCGGCAGTCCATGCCGTTTACAGTGCATATGCCGCTGCGCGGATTTATGAAACCCATAAGGTGACGCAGTGTCGTCGTCTTTCCTGCCCCGTTAGGGCCCAGAAAACCAAAGCATTCTCCTCTGCGGACGCTGAAATTCACGTCGAAAATGCCTCTGCCGCTACCATAGTCCCTGGTCAGATCCTTTATCTCTATGACATTCATATGGATCCCTCCCTGTAAAATGTTTTTTTCATCATATTCATATAAGGTTCGAATCCCGCTATCATTTCTTCTGCCGGCAGTCCTTCCGCTACGGCTTCCCTGCCGAAACCTTCTGAGATCCATTGCGCGATTTTAAGTATTTTCATTATATCTGTGCCGGCCTTGAATTTTGAACGGTCTATGCCCTTGAGGAGTATCCCGGTGCCGCGGCGGAGGTATGCTTCGTTGGATCCCGAGATATAAGGTGAGACCTGGGGGTCGTCTTCCGTATACGCTCTTGTGAGAAAGCTGAACATGCCTTCGTATTTTCTCATGAGACGCAGTTTGATGTCCTGAGAAACGGAGATCCTTTCAAAAAAATCATCAGTAGCATCCTGCAGTGTACTGCAGATCCCGGTACAGACAGCATCGATGCAGAAGTCGTAAAGAAAACAGAAAAATTTCTGCTTGCTGCCGAAATAATAAAAAAGCGCAGCCTTGGAAATGCCGGCAGCTTCTGAGACATCTGCCATGGATGTTTTTCTGTAGCCGTTTCTCCCGAAGGCCGTAAATCCGGCGCTTATGATCCTGATCCGTTTTTCTTCTCTGAGGTTCCGAAAAACCGTGTTCTTTTCCAAAGGACTTCTCTCCTTTCTCATGTGCTTACAATAACATGATTGACCGAAACGGTCAATATAAAATCATGTCATGATTCACGACATCGTTTTATTTATGTTATAATAGAAGCGGTGTATCCGGCATCATTGAATGCTGCGCACAGAAAACTGTGATAAGAGGAGGAAAACGATGAAAACTTTGGAACTTAAAAAAGATTTTTACTGGACCGGAGTCCAGGATCCCGGACTGGAAATATTCGATATAATAATGGAAACTGAGTTCGGCACCAGCTATAACTCATATCTTCTGAAAGGCAGCGAAAAGACAGCTCTGTTCGAAACTGTCAAGGCGGGGTTCGCCGGGGAATATATCGATAAGCTGAACAGCATAACGAATATAAAGGATATAGATTATATAATACTGGATCATACAGAACCGGATCATGCCGGAACAGCTGCGATGATCATGGAAAGAAATCCGGACGTGACTCTGGTAGGCTCTC
>Ga0163159_1004209_pt1 | contig 10421 bp, 7 predicted proteins | sample BioMet9_FD_108702 | JGI IMG/M metagenome (GOLD analysis project Ga0163159, IMG submission 108702) | Microbial communities from bioreactor (seeded with sewage sludge) at Lawrence Berkeley National Lab, California, USA - Biofuel... | ecosystem: Engineered > Bioreactor > Anaerobic > Unclassified ... | reverse complement strand
TACAGAGCAAGAATACCGCACCTATAACACCTACCTCAAAGCCGATGCCACCACGGGTCTTCCAGCTGGTTTCGGCACGCCATCCAAGAAGCTCGAGGTCTACTGCGAGTCCAATATCATCCTCGGCCGTACTGGCTATCCATGGTCTCAGTGCCATGAAGAGAAACCCCTCGTGCTCGATCCAGCCTCCGAGGACTACGAACCGCTCGCATACTATGCCGAGCCTGCCGAAAGCCCGCTGACCGATACCGAGTACCCACTCGTGCTCACCGAGGGGCGTCTGCCGATGTTCCATCATGGCACCCTGCGCAACTGCCCCTATGTGCGCGAAATCTATCCCGTGCCCGAGTGCTGGATTCATCCCGATGACGCTGTAACCTACGGTATTACCGATGGCGAATGGGTGTGGCTCGAGAGCCGGCGCGGCAAGACGCGCGGCAAGGCCAAGGTCACCAAGGCCATTGCGAAGGGCGTGCTCTATCAAGAGCGCTTCTGGAATCCGGAGCTACTTGATTCCGATCCGGCACTTGCCTACAAGGCCATGAACATCAACGTGCTTACAAAGAATGATCCGCCCTACAACCCCGAGTACGGCACATACACGCTCCGTGGCTTCACCGTGAAGATCTACCCTTGCCCCGAAGGCGCGCCTGACGGCGTGTGGACCAAGGGAACCGATTTCGAATCGTGGATGCCTGAGCCGTCCGATCCTACAGAGCAGGTGTTTGCACATGACGAAGCATAATTGTATTGTCGTCAACCTCGACAAATGTCTGGGCTGCTTCGGTTGCGAGGTAGCCTGCAAGATGGAGAATGACGTGGCGCTCGGCGAGCATTGGAACAAGGTGCTCCTGCGCGGTCCGTTCGGCGACTACCCAAACCAGGTTCGTTATCCGTTGCCGGCTATGTGCCAGCAATGCGCCGACGCTCCTTGTGTGCACGTGTGCCCCACCGGCGCGAGTTATCGCGACCCCGACACCAACATCGTGCTCATCAACAAGGAAATCTGCATCGGTTGCAAGTACTGCATGATGGCTTGCCCCTATGGCGTCCGCGACTGGAACGTGGCTACCAAGACCGTTGAGAAATGCACGCTGTGCGGCCAGCTAACCGCGCGGGGAGAGCTTCCCGCTTGCGTGAAGAGCTGCGCGGGCGGTGCCCGCTTCTACGGTGACCTGGACGACCCGACCTCAGATGTGTCCGTGGAGCTTGCCAAGTATGCCGCAACCGATATCCATACACTGCCCAACGTGGGCAACAACCCATCGACCAAGTACATCATGACCAGCATACATGGTGAGTGGAAGGAGAGTGAGTAGCATGTCCGTTCAATGGTCTCTCGTTCTGTTCACCGCTATCGCGGGCACCGGTGCTTGGATGTTCGCCTGCACCGGCATCGCCGAGCTAAAGGGTCTGGGGAAGAAGACGGCCGTGCCAACCACGATCGTCGCTCTCATCCTGGCCATCGCCGGTGGATTTGCGAGCCTTTCGCACCTCTCGCATCCCGAGCGCGTGTTCGGTGCCCTCGGGCATCCCACGAGCGGAATCTTCATGGAGGCGGTCCTGCTCGGGCTCATCGTGCTCTGCGCGATTATCTACCTGATTCTCGTCAAGCGCGATGCTGCCAAGAGCGCGCGGAAGCTCTTCGGAGTTCTCGGCATTATCTTGGCTGTCGTGTTCACGTTTGCCTGCGGTATGTCGTATGAGATGTCATCGCGCGCGGTCTGGAACACGTTCACGTTGCCTTTCGCCTATTTGGGTACCGCCATGGTATCCGGCTGCGCGGGCTATCTGCTCATGACCGGTATCTGCAAGGATGATATTGCCTCGATCGAGACTGCTGGCAATGAGACGCTCCTCGGCGGCATCGTGAGCGTGCTGACCGCGTTCATCTACGGATGCGTGTCGGGTGCCGCAGGCGGTTCTGTCGCAGCGTTGTTCTGGATAGTCGTAATCGGCTGCGGAGGCATCGCGCCCATCGTGTTCGGCAAGATTGCGGGCAACAACACCGCGAAGGCAACGGCTTATGGGGTTATCGCCTTGGCTGGCGCGCTCGTCGGCGCTATCGCGTTTCGTGCAATCATGTGGATGATCGGAACCACGGTTATCAACGTGTTCGGTACGGTTTTGTAAACGCAGTTCCTCCTCGGCGGGACTCCCCCTTCCCGCCGCCGCATGCGGCTCCTCAACCGGGTCGCGCGCATTACCGGAGGGAGGGCCCTGCTCGCGCAGGGCCCTCGTCCCGGTCGATCGATGGAGCCGCACGGATCTTTGCGCGCTGCTCCACCGATCGGGGAAGCCGACCCTCTTCCTCCCCAAGGGCGCGGCTTCCCGTGGATCGGGGGACGCAAGACGGTTGACGAAAAAGGAGTTTGAGATGATAGACACGACCGAAGATGCAACGCGCGATGACGCTGCGCTCGGCATCGACGAAGCACGCGCGCTCGATGAGGCGCGGCAAGGTTTTTACCGATTCCTCGCGAGCATCTACAAGTACGAGCTCAGTCCCGATCAAATCGAGCGGATGGCCCATCAGCATTATCCGACTGATGATCCCTATCTGGGAACCGGCTATGCACGCATTGCCGAGTATCTGCGGCATCGCGATTCCGGTACCCGCCAAGAGCTCGCAGTCGACTACGCGCGCGTGTTTCTGAATGCGGGCCAGTACACCAAGACCATGGCACCTCCTTTCGAGTCAGTGTTCACGAGCGCCGATCGCCTGCTCATGCAGGATGCTCGTGACGGCGTGCTCGGGCATTACCGCGCCGAAGGACTTGACCTGCCCTCTGACAATACAATTCCAGAGGATCACCTCTCCTTCGAACTCGAGTTCATGGCCGAGCTCATCGGTCGCGCTGTGGTGGCCCGAGACGCGGGGGACGACACGCGCTATGACGATCTATGCGAGAAGCAGCGCGCGTTTTTCGATCAGCATCTCATGAATTGGGTGCCATCGTTTTGCGACGATGTGGAGAAGATGGCCGAGACCGATTTCTATCGCGGAATCGCGCAAATCACACGCGGTTTCATCGTGATGGAAGATGAGATGATCGGCGCTATCGCCCCCGTGGTCTGAAAGGCGTGGACTCGATGGATAGTTTTACCAGACGGGGCTTTGTCGGCCTGTGTGCAGGCATTGCCGCGTTCATCGGATTCGGAGGCGCCGCCGAAGCGGCCGATGCGGCATCCGAGGAGCATCTTCTGCGCCCGCCGGGTGCTCAGGATGCCACTTTGCTCGCGGCGCTGTGCGTGAAATGCGACCGCTGCCGTTCCATTTGCCACAGCGGGGTCATCGGGGTGGGTACCATGTCGGACTCGGTTCTCGCTGCGCACACACCGGTGATGCTGTTTCATCGCGGCAGCTGCGATTTCTGCGGGGAATGCCGCACCGTATGCCCAACGGGGGCTATCGGCTCGTTCGACCCTGCTTCCGACAAGGTTGGCATCGCCATCGTGCAGAAGGATCGCTGCGTAGCTTACTTCGGCGGTTGCACCGAATGCCATGCGGCCTGTCAGTACGACGCGATAAGTCTTGATGATGGTGATCGTCCGGTTGTGAACGCTGACAATTGCAACGGTTGCGGCGTCTGCGAAAATATCTGCCCTGCGCTCGTCTATCGCAATTTCGAGGGTGGCACGCGCCGCGGAATTGTTGTGGTGGATGAAGCTACCTATGAACGCATCGGCGCGACGTCGGTGAAAGATGAGAGCGAGATGACGGCGTGATGAAGGGGAAGTCCAGCAAGCTGCGAACGCTTGTCGCCGTTGCGGTCATCGTGCTCGTCTGTCTCGGGCTCGCATTCCGTTTGGGATTTGGCACGCCTTCGGGGTGGGGCATCTGGGACATCGCAGCGCTCTGCCCGCTCGGAGCCCTCGAGGCAGCTATCGCCTCGCGCACATTCCTACCGCCACTCATGATCGCGTTTCTGGTTACGGTAGTGCTCGTGCTCATCTTCGGTCGTTCGTTTTGTGCTTGGGGCTGTCCCGTGCCTCTCCTGCGCAAGGTCTTTGGTGTCAAATCGTCTGATGATGGCACGGCGAAGCCGAAAATGAAGGCATCACCTGCTCAAGCGGTCGCGACCGATGCCGCGAATGCGGATGATGTCGCGGCGAAAGCGAAGCCCGCGCGAGCAGGGATGCTCGACGTGCCCGCGAAACGCCGCGGAGGTATTGCCGACTCGCGCAATTGGGTGCTTGGCGGTGCGCTCGTGTCGACGGCTATCTTCGGCTTTCCCGTGTTCTGCCTCATCTGCCCGGTTGGTCTCACGTTTGCAACGATCATCGTGTTCTGGCGCCTCATACAGTTTGCGGAGGTATCGTGGTCGCTGATCGTGCTGCCCGCGGTGCTCGTGCTTGAGGTGGTCGTGCTGCGCAGATGGTGTCATCATCTCTGCCCGCTCGGGGCTCTCATGTCGCTTATCGCGCGCGGCAATCGTACCTTCGAGCCGATAAGCGATGCGGATAAATGTTTGCGCACAGCAGAAGGTGCGGAATGTGATCGCTGCGCCCAGGTTTGCCCCGAAGGCATTGACTTGCATGACGGTACGATCTCCGCGCCGATGAACGAGTGCACGCGCTGCCGTGCGTGCTCAGATGCGTGCCCGATGAGTGCGATATCTTTTCCGCTGATACCAGGCAGGAAACACAGCGGAGAAGATGCCGGCATCGCCAATCTTGATGATGAGAAGCCGGGGGAGGCGACTGCAGAGTGATGGCGATGCGCTGAGCATCCGCAACGCGCAAACATAAAGCCCTTCGCCGTGCTATGCTTTCATACATTCTTCGGTTGAGAGGACGATAGCATTCACGCTGACCAGATGGCGCGGTTTGAAATGGGATGGGTCTGCAAAAGACCCTGGAGGGAAAGATGAATATGCAGGAACGGGAGAGAGGTATCCCGGGGGATCAGGACGTCCGACATGGGGAAGCGGAGGCTCTGGAAGAGGATATTCGAGTCACGCGATTCTCCTTGACGCAGTTGCTGATGGATCTTGACGAGCAGTGGCCAAGTCTGAAGTTCATGGGCTTTGGCTGCTACTATGCCTGGATTTACCTGTGCTACAACAGCAGTGTCCTTTTCAGCTGGCTTGGGTCATCTGTGGGAAACAACGCGATGCTTGTCATGTATCTTGCCTCGACGACAGCGCTCTCCATCATGCTGATACTCGCTGCCATCTTCCACGGCAAGGCGACCAGGCTCATCGCAAACCGAGGTTTTGTGCTGTGCATGTCCATTCTCGCGACGGTTGCCACCTTGCTGCTTTCATGGGGGACGCTCGGCGGTTCCCAGAGCCCCTTGTTCCTCGTCGGTGCCGTGCTCACCGGTATTGGTACCTCTGCGATAGCCCTGCGTCTCGGCGCAGTCTATAGCACCGCCGATGCGCGTAAAGCGTTCATGTACACCGCGGGCTCGTTCGCTTTTGCCGGACTCCTCTACTTCATGTGCATCAGCTTGCCGTTCTCGCTCGGGCTTATCATGACCGCAGGTCTTCCGCTGGTCGCCGCCCTGTTCACCATGACTGCGGTAGAGGGCGACGATGGTCTACCTGTCGAGGAGAAAGCGAAGGAGTCAAAGGTTTCGCTCAAAGAGCTTCCGGGCGGATTCTTCCCGCGGCTCGTGCTCGTGATCACGCTGTTCTCGCTGGTTGTGGGAATAGTTAAGGGGTTCGCGACGCTCACGCAATCGCTTGGCTCGGCGAACGCTTCAGGTTCGATCATCGTCTTTCTCACCGGCGTGATCGTCGTCGTGCTCCTCATCTTCGCGGGTCTCACCTTACGTGACTTCGATATCAGCCAACTCTACTATCCCATCATAATTTTCGCTTGTCTCGGTATCTTGCTCGTGCCGCTGCTCGGCGAGCTTGGACCTGCGCAGAGCATGTTCGTCAGCATTGCATATACGCTGTTCATCGCGATGATCTGGTGTTTGCTTGCGCACGTTGCCAACCGCACCGATCTATCTTCGACGCAGGTATTCGGCTGGGGGCGTGGTGCCTCAGCTGCGGGGACGACCATCGGCTGGTACGTGGGCTCTTCGATTGCCGGTTTTCTTGAGAGCGATTCCACGGCGATGGTCGCGCTTTCGATCGGCATGGTCTTCATCCTGCTCATCGCTTCGATGCTTGTCTTCAACGAACATACTATCAACCTCGCACTTGTAAAAACCGGCTCGACTGCCACGCGGGAGCCACAACCCTGTGCCGAACCTGTTCCAGAACCGGAACCTGATGAACCTGCCGAGCAGCACAACAAGGGTCTCTGGACGAAGAGCTGCAAAGACCTTGCCGAAGCGAACAAGCTCTCGAAACGCGAACGTGACGTACTCTTCCTTCTTGCCAAGGGTCGCTCGATCGATTACATTGCGAACGATCTGGGCATTTCCTTCAACACGGCCAAATCCCATATACGTCACGTCTACGTCAAATTGGGCGTGCACTCCAAGCAGGAACTCCTCAACATAATCGAAGAGCACCGCAACGCAATCCGCTGACGCGCTGACGCTGCCCGCGCTGGCGAGCAGCGGCGCGATCGTGGTTGCCTCGCATCTGCGACCATCCTGCCCGCCTGCCGCCACGTCGATGGCGGCAGGCGCATCCGTTCTACTCCGGCTGCTTCGGCAGCTTGCCGAGGCTTTCCGCAAGATCCTCATCGGTGGGGATGTAGTCGACCATCTTGCCGTCGTGGAAGCTCTCGTAGGCGGTCATGTCGAAGTACCCCGTGCCGGTCAGGCCGAACACGATGGTCTCCTCCTGACCGCGTTCCTTGGCTGCGAGCGCCTCGTCGATGGCGGCGCGTATCGCGTGGCTGCTCTCGGGCGCGGGCAGCGTCCCTTCTGTGCGCGCGAACAGCTCGGCGGCCTCGAAGACCTTCGTCTGCTCGACCGAGCGCGCCTCCATCAGGCCGTCTTCGTAGAGCTGCGAGAGAATCGGGCTCATACCGTGGTAGCGCAGGCCGCCGGCGTGGTTGGCCGAGGGGATGAAGTCGCTTCCCAGCGTGTACATCTTGGCAAGCGGGCAGACCATGCCGGTGTCGCAGAAATCGTAGGCGAACTGGCCGCGCGTGAGGCTCGGGCAGCTGGCGGGCTCGACGGCGATGAAGCGGTAGTCCTTCTCGCCGCGCAGCTTCTCGCCCATGAACGGGGCGATAAGGCCGCCGAGGTTCGAGCCGCCACCGGCGCAGCCGATGATCACGTCCGGCTCGATGCCGTACTTGTCGCAGGCGCGCTTGGTCTCCACGCCGATAACCGACTGGTGCAGCAGCACTTGGTTGAGCACGCTTCCCAGCACGTAGCGATAGCCTTCGTGGGAAACGGCGGTCTCCACGGCCTCGGAGATGGCGCAGCCGAGCGAGCCGGTGGTGCCGGGGTGCGCGGCCAGAATCTTGCGGCCGACCTCGGTGGTGTCGGACGGCGATGGCGTCACGTCGGCGCCGTAGACGCGCATGACCTCGCGGCGGAACGGCTTCTGCTCATAGGAGACCTTCACCATGTACACGTGGCAGTCCAGGTGGAAAAACGCGCACGCCATGGAGAGCGCGGTGCCCCACTGGCCGGCGCCTGTCTCGGTCGTGACGCCCTTGAGCCCCTGCTTCTTGGCGTAGTACGCTTGAGCGATGGCGCTGTTGAGCTTGTGCGAGCCAGACGTGTTGTTGCCCTCGAACTTGTAGTAGATCTTCGCTGGCGTGTCGAGCGCTTCTTCGAGGAAGTACGCGCGGGTGAGCGGGGAGGGTCGGTACATCTTGTAGAAGTCGACGATCTCGGTGGGAATGGGAATCTCGCGGTTCGTGTTGTCGAGTTCCTGAGCAACCAGATCCTTGCAGAACACGACGCCGAGCTCCTCGGCGGTCATAGGCTGCATCGTCGCGGGGTTCAGCAGCGGCGCCGGCTTGTTGAGCATGTCGGCGCGCACGTTGTACCACGTGGTTGGGATCTCGTCTTCGTCCAGATAGATCTTGTAGGGTACGTCTTGTTTCCTGTTCATCGTCCTCGTCCTTTCGGTCGGTACCTGTGGACGATGACGCCAGGCAAATAAAAAAACGCCCTCGTCCACAACAACGTTGCTGCTGGGACAAGAGCGAACTCCTGCGGTGCCACCCGGCTTGATGCTCAGGACTCGCGCCCGTCGCATCCTCTCAACGCGTACCATCATACGCTCGCGACGTTCACGGTGCGCTACACCGTCTCGCATACTGGGTTGCCGTGCATTGCAGGGTTGGGGCTCTGCCCGTTCCCGCCATACGCATGCTTCCGTTCTGCTCGCCCTCAGGAGCCCATTCGGCATCGTTCCCCGTACCGCGCTCACAGCCAAGGCGCAGCTCTCTCTTGCGGGAAGGTCGAGGCTTACTCACTCTCCTTCGCAGGTTTATGGTTGGAAACCTTATCACGAGACGCGCGCGGCTGTCAAGCAGGGCGCGTCTCGTGTGGGAGAGGTTCAGCGCGAACGCGTGTCCTCTCCGATGAGCCTGGTGAGGTAATTCCACTCGTGCGGCGTGAAGAGATGCTCGTCGAGCCGATTCGTTTGCTGGAGCATGCGGAAGTCTTTTGCCATCGCGAGGGAGAAACGCTCGGCATCGTCGTCGCGCAGATCAGCGAGCATCCGACGGGCGACGCGGAAACGCGTGACCGCCAGAGCGACGACGAGGTTCTCGCTTGCCCCGTTGGCTTCGGCGAATTCAGCGATGCGGTCAAACTCGCCCGCAATCTCGTCGTAGGGGGCTCGCCCGCGGAAACGATCGCGCAGACAATCGGCATCATGATGCTGATAAGCGCCGGGCAGTAGCGCAACTCGCCGGGCGGCGAGCAGGCACCGGTAGAGAAACGAAGCGCCCGAACAGGGGAACCCATCTTTTCCGAAATCGATGGCATGCTGTTCGATGATCGTTCGACGATAGACGCAAGACCACCAAGCGGGTCTGCAGAGGAGCAGCGAGGGTTCGTCTTCGGGGACGCAGGGTGCGTCATAGCCGAATCCTTCGAGGGTTTCGAAGCGTTCGACGAGGCCATCCCGTGTCTCGAAATAGTTAGACAGCACGATATCGCAATCATGGGAACGCGCGTAGCCGCAGAGAACCTCGAGGATGTCGGCGGAGGTGTGGTCGGCTGTGCTCACCAGAAGGACGAACTCGCCCGAGGCGTGCGCAAGCGCTGTGTCGACATCCGTTTCCAGACGTATCCGGGCATCGTTGGCGCGGTAGTCATCGAGGAGGGCGAGCATATGCGGCGATGCCTGTCCCGTCGCGCAGAGGATCTCGATATCGTCGCAGGTCTGACCCACTATACGGTCGAGACACAGCACGAGCTGCGCGTCGGTGGAATCGATGAATGAAACGATCACGGTCGCCGACGGTGCTTCGGCGGCTGCGTGGGATACCGGGTGGGGAACGGTTGCCGCCGCAGCCTCGGCTGCCGCTTCGCTGGGAGTGGTTTCAGCGGGCATCGTGCCACTGACGATAGCTGCCTCGGTCGCCGCTGCGCCGTCTGCCGCCGAAACGCCACCCGTCGTCGTGCCACCAGCCGTTGCAGCGCCAGCTGCTGCGCCCGCCGCTGCCACATCCGAAGGCAGCGAGCGTGCGTGGCGCACGTTTGCTGCGTCCTTCAACGACGTCGGGATCGCCATCAGCACCTTCCCCACGCGGAAGGTCGTCGATGTCTCCAACTCGGTCGCCCGCTGCTGGAAGGCGTTGGCGCGCGCGGTGGCCAGAGCCGCCTTCTCTGCGACCCGATTGTATGATTGCTGCAGCTCTTCAAGCTGCGAGGTGTGCACGTTCAGCCGCGTGTTGAGGCGGTCGATCTGCTGAGCGCGGGTCGACATGCCCACGGAAAGCTTCCGGCAGGTATCCTCCATATGGCGCAGACGGGTGGAACGCGCCTCGGAAAACGTTCGGCTGAAGCATTGTTCGGGAGTCGGTCCATCGTCGAATGCCGTGTGCTCCCTCTGCGCGCAGCAGTCAAGAAGCGATTTCGCGGAGCGGGAAAGGGCATCGAATGTCTCCTGATTGGCGGCGACCTCGCCGAGCGTCATGAAAAGCTCGAGTGACGCGCGTGCTAGGCTGTCCTTCGCTTGCGCGGCGAGCTCGGCTTCATGGGGAATATCTCCCGAGCTGGAACCGGCGGGACGCGCCATGGCTCTGGCCGTATCGGCCAGAGAAGGATTTCCGGTTTGCCCGCTGAGCTGCTCGAGAACCCATGAGTACGCTTCTGCATTGCTCATGGACGAAGCAGACGGCATCAGGCTCTCGTCGTAGGCTCCGATCTCCAAGAGCTCGTCGGCCATCTGGGAGATCGTCTGCGCGCGTTGAAGCGCCGCGCAGACGAGCGCGCAGAGGTTATCCGGGCTGTACGGCGAGTCATTGGCGACCTGCAGAAGAAACGCGCGATCGAAGCACTTGTTGCCGGGGTAGAGCGAGGCGAAATCGAAGAG
>Ga0163159_1004208_pt1 | contig 10432 bp, 9 predicted proteins | sample BioMet9_FD_108702 | JGI IMG/M metagenome (GOLD analysis project Ga0163159, IMG submission 108702) | Microbial communities from bioreactor (seeded with sewage sludge) at Lawrence Berkeley National Lab, California, USA - Biofuel... | ecosystem: Engineered > Bioreactor > Anaerobic > Unclassified ... | reverse complement strand
GAGCCTCTTCAACGTGCTGTCCGGCGAAGAACGCTCGATGGTCAGCGACATAGCAGGCACCACGCGCGACGTGGTGGACTCGCTGGTGGAGGTCAACGGCGTCAACTTCCGCTTCCTGGACACGGCTGGGCTGCGCCGCAAAAGCCGCATCAACACGAACCTGGAATATTACTCAAACGTGCGCACTTATCAGGCCATCGACAGATGCAGCGTGGCGCTGGTGCTGCTGGACGCCTCCGACCTGCTCGCGGAGCAGGACAAGCGGCTCATCGGCCAGGTGCTGGAACGCGGCAAGGGACTTGTGATAGTAGTCAACAAGTGGGACCTGGCGCCTAAGCGCGACAAGATCGGCGACGAAATCACCAAGAAACTGCTCGAAGAGCTGCCCTTCGCGTCACACGCCCCGCGCGTGTTCATCTCCGCGACCTCGGGCCGCAGCCTGCAGAAGCTGCCGGACCTCATCATGCAGGTCGAGGAGAACAGAAAGCGCCGCATCTCCACCTCGGAGCTCAACAGGCTCGTCAAGGAGACGCTTGCGTTCGAACGCATGCCAGGCGACGGCAAAGGCCACAGTCTCAGGCTCTACTACTGCACTCAGGCGGACGGAGCGCCGCCGGCGTTTATTTTCTTCGTCAACAACAGCGACCTGGCCTCGAATTCCTTCACACGGCATCTGGAAAACTGTCTCAGGAGCCTGGCTGACTTTTCAGGAGTGCCTTTGAAGATTTTTTACCGCAACAAAACGGAGAAAAACGGCTGACTTCAAGGGAATTTTGCCAAAAGTACTTGACGAATTCGGCGATAGGCTGTAAAAAGAGTTATACACTGATTCTTCAGTGTTATACTTCTCAGGAGGTGGCACAAGTGACAAAGACAGATCTCGTCAACGCAGTAGCGAAGCAGGTCGAAGGAATCACCAAGAAGAAGGCTGCCGAAGTTGTAGACGGCGTTTTCGCGGCTATTCATGACTCCCTCAAAAAGGAACAGAAGGTCCAGGTCGTAGGCTTCGGCACGTTCGAAGTCCAGAAGAGAGCAGCTCGTCAGGGCCGCAATCCCCAGGATCCGAAGAAAGTCATCCATATTCCTGCCAAGAAGGTCCCCGTTTTCCGCGCTGGCAAGGCCCTCAAAGAAGCCGTCAACGGCAAGAAGAAGTAACTCTTTCTTTTTAATGTCTTTAGAAGGGCCCCGGAGCTATGGCTCCGGGGTTTTTCATGTTCAGCACTTGACCAAAACGGCCCCGGGCGTTATTATTATCCCTGCTTACGGGATGTAGCGCAGTCTGGCTAGCGTACCTGCATGGGGTGCAGGTGGTCGGAGGTTCGAATCCTCTCATCCCGACCAGAAATTTCGAGGGTTCGCGCTCATCGGCACGAACCCTTTAATTTTGCGGCTTCGCAGAGGAACGGACAAATGAGAGGCATACATTTCATCAACAACACGGATATTGGACAGAACTTTCTCATCGACCACAGCGTCGTGGACTGGATGGTCAAACGGGCGGGGCTGACGGCGGATGACCGGGTGCTGGAGATCGGTCCTGGCGACGGAGCGCTCACGCGCGGACTGCTGACAGCAGGCTGTCAGGTCTGTACCATAGAGCTCGATACGCGCCTGCGCCGCTTTATGGACCCGATCGCGGAGAAATTTCCGGCGCTGACGTCCCTGTGGGGCGACGCTGTGCAGTTCGATTACGAGAACGGACTGCCCTGGCAGCCTACGAAGGTCATCGCGAATCTGCCCTATCACATTACCACGCCCATAATGTGGGTCTTCCTCGAAAAACTAGCGAGCCGCGGCCTCGATTATCTGCTGTTAATGGTGCAGGTGGAGGCGGCGGAGCGCATGACCGCGCCGGCGCACTGCCACGAGCGTTCGCCGCTCGGCGTAACCATCGAGGCAATGGGCAGCGCACAGATCGTGCGCAAGGTGCCGGCCAGCGCTTTTCATCCGCAGCCGCGCGTCAACTCCTCGCTCATAGAGATAAAACTCGGCAAAAATTCTTTGCTGCCCTGCGATCCCGCCTGGCGCGCCTTTTTGACGCGCTCCTTTGCGCAGCGCCGCAAGACGCTGGTCAACAACTGGTGTTTTGGCTATGGCAGCCTGACGCGCGAAAGAGCGCAGGAGATTTTGAAGGCTCACGGTCTTGCGCTTTCTTCTCGTGCGGAGGAACTGACGCTCGGCGACTGGACAACGCTCGTAAAGGAACCCGAGTTTGCGGCGCCAGCGCGAAAAGATAGGGACGCGGAATAATGTACTGGAATCTCGACCAGGTGATCGTTACGGAACATGTGCATCTGCCGGTAGACTGGAAATCCATGTCGCCGTCGGGACGCATCTTCGTGGAGATCGGCTTCGGCAACGGAGAGTACCTTGAATATCTTGCCAGGACCTATCCCGATGTGCTGATCGTAGGCATTGACGTTGCGCAGCTCTGCGCCGCCAAGGGCGCCAGGCGTGCGATGGCCGGAAAGCTGAACAATATACGCGTCATGCACGGGGACGCGCGCTTTCTGCTGAGGCACTGCTTTGAGCCGGAGTCTGTCGAGCGCGTCTACATGAATTTCCCATGTCCCTGGCCAAAGGCGCGCCATGCGCAGCGCCGCGTCACGGTGCCGCTCTTTGCGGACCTGCTGAACTATCTGCTGGTGCCGGGCGGCACGTTTGAGCTGGCGACAGACGTCGACTGGTACGCTCAGGAGGCCGCGGAGACGATCACGGCCAACGGCGCTTTTGACGCCGAGCCCATCATCACAAATCCGGAACGGCCCTACGTCACAAAATACGAACGCAAATGGAAGGCCATGGGCAAGGACACCTGGTCTTTGACTATCAGAAAGAACGGCAAAGTTAAGCCCGAAACAGACGGAGAGGATGACTGGCCAATGGAAGAGGAACTTGCAACGAAAAAAACTCCGGCGGAGGTCATGGCGCAGCTCAAGGGCGCCGAGGGACCTGGACTTGGTGGCAACGGCCACTGGGTGATCCGCGAATCGTTTATATCCGAGGACGGAGTGGGACTGCTGCTCATCATCACGGCTGACGAGGGCTTCGAACAGCATTTCTACGTCAAACTCGTACAGAACCCCAAGGGCGGGGTTACGCTCAAGGTCGATTCCGTCGGGCATCCGTACCGTACGCCCTCGATGCGCGCCGCTCTGCTCTACGCTCTCAAAGCCATAAAGTAGACGAACGTCTGTAATGTTGCGTATAAAAGCCTGTTGCTGACGCGGCTTCTCCGTATGTGAAAGCCGTGCAGTTCTTTTATAATCTTGAAACGTATTGAAATGTTTCTCCGTTGTGAGCTGTTTTATTCAGACGCGCGGAGCCGGAAGAGGACGCTTATATGAAAAAAATTGAATTTACCCGTCAGGAAGCACAGTACTTCATCGACTGCGCTAAAGAGGCATTCAGCGTGGTAAGGCTGGTGGAACCGGTCAGCCAGAAGGTCGTGGATTTCAAAACGATGAAGGGAGAGCCGGGGCTCTGCGCCGGACTCTGGGGCCGCTGCGAGCGCTGTGAGAACTGCACCTCTAACCGCGCTCTGCTTACCAAGGATACGGCCATAAAGATCGAAATCATCGGCGATAAAACTTATCTTGTCATCTCCAAATACATGCTTATAGAAGGCAAAGAGCTCGTGCTTGAGATGGTCTACAACGCCACCTCCGAGTTCATGCTGGAATCCAGCCAGATGGGCGTTGTTACCCAGATGATCAAGGGCTATAACCATCTGCTTATCACCGACCCCTTGACGGGCATCTACAACCGTCGTTTTCTGGACGAGGATTTTGTGCCGTCGCTCAAGTGCTGCCACGAAAAGGGGCTGGCCGTGAACCTCGCGCTCATGGACGTGGATAATTTCAAGCAGATCAACGACACATACGGGCACCAGGCGGGAGACGCGCTGCTGAAGGACATCTCCGGCTTCTGGAAGAAGAATTTCAACTGCCGCGAAAAATACCATGAAAAAATAGTCGTGCGCTACGGCGGCGACGAACTGCTGCTAATCGGCAGCGGCGACGAGCCAGAAGTCTTTCAGAAGCTTGTGAGGGGCTACTATGGCGAAATGAGAAAGGTCTGTTATCTGTCCGGCGGCGACAGCGTCCAGTTCAGCGTCAGCTTCGGTTTTTCCTCCAGCCGCGAAACCGGGTCCTGCTGGGAATGGGATAAACTGCTGGGGCTGGCTGACCAGAGAATGTACGAGGAAAAGGAAAAGACAAAATAATTGCCGGCTGCAGCCGGCAATGCAAATAATCCTTCAAAACAGGCGGCCGCGGTATTTTTGACCAGCGGCCGCCTGTTTTTATATTGTCTCTATCTCCCGTGGCGGATGAGATACAGGTGCAGCAGCGTGGCGATCCACGGCACGACTGCAACGAAGTAGAGCGTCGGCTGCAGCCCGAAAGCGTCCGCAGCCACTCCGACAGGCGTGGCCGCAAGGTTCGCGATGCCCCAGGAAACTCCCATGGCCAGAGAGCTTGCGGCGCTGCGCGACTCGGGGCAGCGTTTCTGAGCGATGGCCGTCGTTATGGGACCGCTGGCCTGCAGCAGCGCGCAGCCGAAGGTGAGCAGCATCATGCCGGCCGCTCCCGTGATCAAAAGTCCCGCCAGCACGAAGAACGGGGCCACGGCAATGGAGAGGAACAGCACCTTCCTGTCGCCCCAGCGGTCCGCCAACTTGCCGCCGATGACGCCGGCCACGGTGCCGGCCAGCGTTACGATAAAAAGCGTGACGCTGCCGGAACCCATGGTGCCGCCGCGCAGTATCACGAGCATCGGCAGAAAGACGCGGATGCTCTGATAGGACGCGTCTCTGATACTGACGGTGAGCACTACGGTCCAGACTCTTTTCAGCACGTCGCGGATGTTCTTGAGAAAACCGGCCGCTCCGTCGTAGGTCCTGCTGTGTTCAAGCGGTTCCCTGGCAGGCAGTTTGCGCCAGAAATAGAGGCAGATAAAGAAGGCCGGAATGATCACCAGCGGGGTCAGCCCGGGGCCCAGATGCTGGACCACGAAGACGATATAGATGGGCGCCAGCGCGCTGCCGAAGCTGCCGAAGGCCGTGAAGAGCGAGATGAAAAACGCCAGGTTCTTCGCGTTTGCAGCCGAACCGGCCCTGCCCACCCCCTGCGGGTGGAAGAGCGCTGTGCCGGCCGCCATGAAAAGGATGATTAAAAAAGCCGCGCCGAAACTCGGCGAAAGAGGCAGCAGCGAAGCGCCTATGACGCTGATGAGAGGGCCCCAGACGGCGAAATAGGGTCTTCTCTGCCTGTCTGCGAGGTAGCCTGACACAGGCTGACCGCAGATGTGCGTAAGCCCGAAGAGGCCGCTCAGCACGCCGGCCTGAGTAAAATTCAGCCCTATGGAATTTACGAGCATGGGAATGACGGCCGGCAGAGAGGTGGCGTGCATATCATTCATGCAGTGGAGAAGCGCGAAGCCGGCTACGCTGGCGAAACCTCTTCTTCCCTCGCCCTCTTCGGATTGTTTGATATTTTTAGTTTCCATAGATAAACTCCTTTTGTGTACAAGCGCTCATTTGAATATTATACTCTTCTCTGTGCAGTTCAGGAGGCAAAAGAGATGAAAGATATGAGACCGACGACCGGCAGGGTTGTGCAGGCGCTGTTTAATATACTGGGACCGCTTTGCGAAGGCGGTTTTCTCGACCTCTTCTCCGGCAGCGGGCAGATCGCGGCGGAAGCGGCTAAACGCGGTGCCGGCAGGGTCTGCTGCGTTGAATCCGAGAGAAAACGGGCTGCCGAGATAGCAAAACGGCTGCCTGACGATGTAAAATGTCTGTGCATGGACGCGCGCCGCGCCGTGGCAAAATTCGCCAGGAACGGCGAGAGTTTTGGCACGGTATTCGCCGACCCGCCGTACGAACTGGGTTGGGGCAAGGAGCTGCCGAAACTGCTGGCGGAGCATGAAAGCCTTGTGGCGGACGGAGGCGTCTTTATATTTGAGCATTCCGACAGAGAGGCTGCGGCCGACCTGCCGGCTGAAAAATGGGACCGCGAGGACCGCGTCTACGGAGGCACAGTCCTCACCTTCTACAGAAAAAGGAGCGCGGAATAAGATGATCAGAGCCGTATATCCCGGGTCCTTCGACCCGATCACAAACGGTCACATATATATCGCGGAAAGGGGCGCTGCGCTGTTCGACGAGCTGATCGTGGCGGTGCTCATAAACCCGGACAAGCATTCCACCTTCAGCGAGGAGGAGCGCCAGATCATGGCGCGCGAGGCCCTCGTGCATCTGCCGAACGTCAAGGTCAAGTATTTCAATGGTCTGCTGGTCGACTTCATGCGCCAGGAGCAGAGCCGCATCATCGTCAGAGGACTGCGCGCCCTCTCTGATTTCGAATACGAGTTCCAGACCGCTCAGATGAACAGACAGCTGGCGCCGGAAATAGAGACCTTCTTCATCGTAACAGACGCCAAATATTCTTACCTCTCCAGCAGCAGCGTCAAGGCCGCTTTCAAATTCGGCGGCTCCGTGCGCGAAATGGTGCCGCCCGGAGTATTCCGCCGCCTGAGGGAACGGATACCGCCGCGGGACGTGGAGGAGTAGGGGCGGCTTTGCCAAAACAGTCGCAGACCAGGCAGATAATCCTCGTATTTCTGGCTTATTACGGGGTCAACTGCTTCGCAAATATATATTTTATCTTCGGTCCCCTGTACCAGCAGTATGGAGCTACTCCGCGGCAGGTAGGGTTCTTCATGGGCGTCTCTTTCCTCGCCATGATCGTCTGCCGGCCGTTCGGAAGCCTCATCATGGAGAGGATCGGCATGAGGCGCGCCCTGATCGGAGGCTCGCTGCTCTGCGCCGCCACCGGCGCCGGCATGGCCCTGTCGCTCAGGAACACCGGCGCGCTGCTGTTCTTCCGGGCTCTCTCCGGAGTCAGCATCAGCGTCTACTGCGTCGCCGCCGTCTCCTATCAGTCCATGGCGCTCGACGAGGAAACGCGCGGCAAGGGGCTGGCGCTTTTCGCGACAGCCTCCATCATCCCGATGGCGACCGTTGTGCCGTTCGCTGAATGGCTGCTGAGGCAGGGCTGGACCAATCTTTACCTCTGGCTGCCGGTGGCCGTCTCCTGCGGTTGCCTGGCCGTCAGTCTGGCGGTCAGCGACGGGACCTCGGCGACCGTCAAAAGACAGAAGGCCTGGGGCCGCTATGCCGATCTCTTCCGCGTCAGGGGCGTCAAAGCGCTTTACCTGACCTGCTTCCTCATGTCCATTGCCGACGGCAGCACCTCCTGCGCCGCCGAACTGGCGGCCGAAAAAGCTATTCCCGTGTCGTACTTTATGGTCACGGTCGCGCTCGCCGCCGCGTTTATCAGAACAGTTGGCTACAGGCTTATGGACAGAGTCCCGCGCATGCTGCTGGCGGCTCCGGCCGCCGCTCTCATGGGCGTTTCGCTTGTCTGCATGACGTTCACGAACAGCACGGCTCTGTTCGCCGTCTTTGGCCTAACATACGGGCTCGGCATCGGCATGGGATTCCCGACCGACCTTGCGCTGGTCGGCGATCTGCTGCCTGTCGAATACCATCCTAAGGCAACAGGCAGCCTGCTTTTGGCTACGGACTGCGGTTGGTTTATAACGCCTATCATCTTCGGCTACATTTCGCCGCTGTTAGGCGCCGGAGGTTCTTTCCGCCTCATCGGCACCGCGGTGGCCGTGGCTTCTATGGCTGTCTGCTTCCTGATCTGGCGCCCGCTCTGGAACGAACGGCGTTCAGTCGCGTAAGCCCGCCCAAAGGACTGTGTCAGTCGTTTTATGAACGGAAATTTGTGCTATATTATAGGCTTGAAATGCAAGCGGAAGGGATGCCGGCCATGAGAAAGACAACAATGGACATTATCAGAATGATGCAGCTCAACGAGGTTACGGAACACGTCATCTACGCGGACCTCGCGAAGCGCGTGAAAGGACCCAACGGACAGGTTCTGGCCCGCATCTCCGAAGAGGAGGCCCGCCACGCGGGCGTCTGGGGCAAATACACGAAGGAGCAGCCGTTGCCCAGGAGCTTCAAAATCTACTGGTACCGTCTGCTCTCCGTCATCTTCGGCATCACCTTCGTCATCAACATGATGGAGGGCGGCGAGGAAGGGGCGCAGGCGACTTACGAGGGCATCTCCGACGAGGTGCCGGAGGCGGTCGCCATCTATCACGACGAGCAGGCCCACGAGGCCGAGCTGATCGAACTGATAGACGAGGAACGGCTGCGCTACATCAGCTCTATGGTGCTGGGGCTCAACGACGCGCTGGTGGAGCTCACCGGCGCTCTGGCTGGCTTTACCTTTGCGCTGGGCAGCTCGCGGGTGATCGCGATGGCCGGTTTTATCACCGGCAGCGCGGCTACGCTCTCGATGGCCGCTTCCGAGTACCTTTCCAAGAAGAACGACCCCAGCGAGCAGCATCCGCTCAAGGCCTGCATCTATACCGGCATCGCCTATATGATTGTGGTCACTATGCTGCTGCTGCCTTACTGCATCTTCTCCAACCCGCTCGTCTCCCTGGGTTTCTGCCTGTTCGACGCGGCGCTGGTGATCCTGATCTTCACTTTCTACGTTTCGGTGGTCCGCAAGGAGCCGTTCAAACCTGCCTTCCTTGAAATGATTTCCATCAGCTTCGGTGTCGCTGCGCTTTCGTTCGTGATCGGCTACGCGGCCAAAACGGTGCTTGGCATTGATCTGTAAAGGAGCCGGCTGCATCGGCAGGTGACAAACATCAAACAGCCGTTTTGGCTGTTATACAGCAACAGGTACGGTTTCGCACGACTTCAGGGAAGGATAACTATTTGTGTTTAATATGTAAAATTTGTGCGTAAAAGGCAAGGCCTGAGAGGGAAAATATTGGTCAAGGTTTTCCCTGATCAAAAGAAATCTGGAACTTTTCAGAAAATAGAGAATCAGTATGAAATAATGATATAACTGATTTTATTTGCACTATATTAAAGTTTATTATATTTAAAATACAAAACCTGTCTCGAAAGCGTAACTGTTACGCTTTCGAGAAAATCGGTTCCCCAAAAAGCATACAAAACCACCGCGAGAAACTTCCCGTTTCACTTGCTGGCGCGTAAAAAATTTCTGCGCAAAAAACAGACGGCCGCTTACTGCTCGCGGCCGTCTGTGCATCTTAAAAGCTGATTCCTACTTTTTCTTTTCCGTCACATACTTGTCGATGGCCGCGGCGGCCGCTTTGCCGGCTCCCATGGCGAGGATGACAGTGGCGGCTCCCGTCACGATGTCGCCGCCCGCAAAGACGCCGGGCACAGAGGTGGCGCCGGTCGCTTCGTCGGCGATGATGTAGCCTCTCTCGTTGAGCTTGAGTTCCGGATAGGTGGAGAGCAGCACTTTGTTGGAGCCCTGGCCGATGGCCTCGATGGCGCAGTCGGCTTCGATGAAGAACTCGCTGCCTTTGACTGGCACCGGGCGTCTGCGTCCGGAGGCGTCTGGCTCGCCGAGCTCCATCTTGATGCACTGGACGCCCTTGAGCTTGCCCTCGCCGTTGTTGACGTATTCTATCGGGTTCGTGAGCCAGTTGAAGATGATGCCCTCCTGCACCGCGTGGTGATACTCCTCGATACGGGCCGGCATCTCCTGCAGCGAACGGCGGTAGACGATGGAGACCTCTTCGGCGCCGAGGCGCTTTGCCGTTCTGGCCGCGTCCATGGCTACGTTGCCGCCGCCGATGACGACGACCTTGGCGCTCTTTTTCTCCGGCGTGTCGAACTTCGGGAATTCGTAGCCGTGCATGAGGTTGCTTCTCGTCAGGTATTCGCTTGCCGAATAGACGCCGTTGAGCGTGGTGCCGGGTACGCCCTGGAAGTGCGGGGCTCCGGCTCCCACCGCGATGTAGCAGGCGTCGAACTCGGACATTATCTCCTGCATGGTGATGTTCTTGCCGACCACGGCGTTGACTTCGACCTTAACGCCGAGTTTTTCCATGGCCTCTATCTCCATGCGCACGATCTTCTTGGGCAGACGGAATTCGGGGATGCCGTAGACGAGCACGCCGCCGGCTGCGTGGAGCGCTTCGAAGATGGTGACGTCGTAGCCGAGCTTGGCGAGGTCGCCCGCGCAGGTGAGGCTCGAAGGTCCGGAGCCGACCACGGCGACTTTGCCCTTCTTCTGCCCGGCGTACACTTCTGTCTTGACTTCGTCCGGGTGCGCATATTTCCAGTCGGCCACCAGGCGTTCGAGCTTGCCGATGGAGACCGGTTCGAAGCCCGGCATCTTGCCGACGGTGCATTTGCCCTCGCACTGGGACTCCTGAGGGCATACGCGGCCGCAGACGGCGGGCAGGTTCGTGTATTTGTCCATCACGGCGGCGGCGCCCTTCATGTCGCCTTCCTTTACGCACTTGATGAAGGCGGGGATGTCGATGGAGACTGGGCAGCCAGTGATGCAGGGTTTGTTTT
>Ga0163159_1004199_pt1 | contig 10449 bp, 8 predicted proteins | sample BioMet9_FD_108702 | JGI IMG/M metagenome (GOLD analysis project Ga0163159, IMG submission 108702) | Microbial communities from bioreactor (seeded with sewage sludge) at Lawrence Berkeley National Lab, California, USA - Biofuel... | ecosystem: Engineered > Bioreactor > Anaerobic > Unclassified ... | reverse complement strand
AGGCGTATCCTCGGCTACCAGACATCGCAGGAACTCTTCGATGACTTCCTCGATAAAGTCTATGCTAATTGAGAACTATTATAAGTTAAATTTTTGTTCAACTTGCACTTGCAATTTAGGTAATATTTAATTCATCCTGAAAGGCAAGTTCTGCGACAACACAATGCGTCCATATATATTGTCTGGGATGTACCTTACTGTTAGTATTCAAAGAGAAATTGATATGGAAGTTTGCATTTGGTAATGAGACAACAATCGGCTCAGGTGTAACATATTCCATTTGATAGGATTTATCATTATTTGCCCTTAGGCCGCTCAGATACTGAAAAGCCCGTCTACCTGTCCATGCATCCAGATTATCTATTTCAAAATATATTCTTTTGATAGATTCTTTCTCGATAAACTCATCACCCATAAATGCTTTATTGGCATAATAGTGTTCTGTCGATATCCGCGCGTATGTTATTTGATCACATCCACAATCCTTTAATGTAATACATTCCCAATTGGCTGTGGTTCCATACAAAACAGGAATTTCTCCAGAAGTTCGAAACACCTCATTCGCAGGCTTTCCATTTGAATCGACTAAATGTCCAACGATTTCTAATTTAGCTTCATTATGGTTAATTATCAACTTTCCGGGTACCCTATTCGTCGGATTATCTGGCAACCACCAATACCCTGAATATTCTCCTTCTGTTTCCATTGCAAATCTCTTTTCCTATTCTCTCATCTTCACAAAAGACTAAATGTCTCTACACCAACATTCTGCAGTTCTACCGTTGCTTTCATAATGTCCGGCCAGGAAATAACCAGATTGTTGTAGACGGTTCCCTCCTGTGCCCATTTCTTCTGATCAGCAATCTGGTAAAGGCGATAGGCGAGATTCTTGATATAGTCCATGTCACCCACGGCATCTTTCAATACTTTAGCGCAGCCGTCTACGCCTTGTTCTTCTAACAGCTTCGCCAGTTGCTGCATGCGCAGCCAATGGCTGGCAGTCTGATTCACCGCAAAAATGGGCAATTCGTCACGGTCTGCCAGCCGTACCTTTCCTTTGGCAGATACGACTACACCTGACTCGGCCATTTTCTCTACCGAGATATTCTTGGCCCGTGCCAGAACATCTGCCTCACCAAAGGACAGCTCATTGAACGCGCACTGCGTGTAAAGCTCTACACAGAATCGACTTTCAGCATCCAGCTTCTCTCCCTGCCCGCTGAAATAATCGTCGAGCTCCTGATTGATGAGCTGCAAAGCACTGCGCACGGTCATTGGTGAGCCATCAGCCTCCAGCACCTTGGTATAACGCGAATAAACGCTGATGCCGGGCCCAATAGCAGACTGCGCGAGATCCACTGGCGCAATATTCGATTGCTGCAGCTTCTCCAGCGAAGTCTGTAGTTCAGTCCGCAGGCTGCGCAGGAATTGTTTGCGGGTGCAGACAGTATCCTCAACTTGGCGCTTACGGCAAACAAGAACAATGGAAGATGCCAGTGCATTTGTACCAATACTAAGGCTTCGCCCCGGCTTTTCTGTACGCATCGGCCATGTACCCGTGATAGAAAAGCCTGATTGGATAATGGCTGATAACATCGTTTCCCAGCCAGAGGAGGCCGTCCCCTTCTCATCTGTATCACTTTGCTTGAATGCATAATAAATCGTAACCGGGATATCCTCCCGCGCATATTTATAGATTTGCTGACAAGTTGTCAGCATTCCCTGTTCAAAGAAGTTTTTCGCCTTTGCCTTGCTACCCTCGAAACGATAGGGAGTAGCCACCAGCTCCGTCTGTTTAGGTACAAGCATCGTCGAGAAGATATCTGGATAAATATGCTTCAATGACTTGCGCAACCAGATATAGAAGAAATCCGATAAATCCGCATAGCCAATATTATCATAGTAAGGCGGATCAGACGATACCATAACCCCGCGTAAACCATTATCCTCAGATGCATTTTTCTGTTTAACTTCGCCCACAGTCTTGGCTGACATGTTCAACAATGCCTTTTCTATCCACTCTAACATATTGTCAAAGCAGCCAGACGAATTGGAAAAAAAATTAGTCTCCGCAAAATCCCAAACCATAGGGATAGCTTGCCGACCAAAAGTACCTCTGAGTGTCTCGCCTATAGCATTCCATGAACAAACATTAGAATTATAGTCTGTCAGTTTATCAATAAGAAACGCTAGATATACACAGACTGCTTCACTATAGGCCTTCCGTCCAGCACCACCATCTGCCAAGTTTCTTTCATCATGGTCATCTGTGCCTATATCTTGATAGACTTCCTGTTGAATCTCTGGCAATAATTCACTCAACGTACTCAACGTTGTTAACTGACGATTCGTAAATAAATCTGCAAAATGATCCAAGCCATATACCTTTGTATTTAAATGACCTGGATAATACGCCAATTCTCCATCGGGATAGTCTGATGGCTTATCTACTCTGGCAAGTTTTTCCATATCATTCTGTGCAGTCAAATAAATACGGCCAGGATTACCATCAACAACCACAGCAATAAGGCGCGCGTCCATTCGTCCAGCTCTGCTTTCTTCGCGGATATAATCAAAGGGTACATTCGCTTCACATCAAATACACTTTGCCCCAGACCGATTGACAGTTCCTTCTGGTATATTATCCTTGCCATGCCGCACTTCATAATGCACCTGATTCCCGGCCACTACCGGCATAACATAGGCTTCTTTCCCTTTTTTCTTGGACAGCCAGAAAGAATTGACTAATGGCATCTCGCAGCCACAGGCCGGATTCGGGCATTTTACCGTTCTCGCCCACTTCCAGGCAATGACTGTAGCCTTTTGCCCTGTTTCTGGAATCGTAGCCTGCGGGTAGAGATGTCCTACCTTCGCAAAAGCCTTTTTCTTCAACAGTTCTCCATAGTAACACACATCCTCCGCCAGTCCCTGTGCTCCATGATATTCACTTCTGTTATCAATCCTGCGTTTTGCCTCCGGATTCACCGGTGGCATATCCTTAAACCGTGGCGGGATCTCAATCATGGCTTTATTGATCATGACCGCTACCGGATTCAAATCCGAGGCAATTGCCTTCAATCCCAAGCGCTGTGCTTCCAGCGGAATAGAACCGCCACCTGCAAAAGGATCAAATACCGGCGGTGGATTGCCATTCGTCGATTTCTTGATTTCTGCATAGGCTTCCTCATAAAGTTGCTTATCATTGATATTTTCCCATACTACCAACCGCTCAATCAAACGGAACAGTCTCTGCCGTTCCTTATCTTGCGCTTCTTCCGTTGGAAATTCTTCCAGATGTTCTGATGGATCGTCTACCAGGGAAGCAAACAACACTGCTCTTGCTGTAGCTGTAGGTTTACGCGACTACCAAAGATGCAGCGTAGACGGATGTCCATGTCTTATGGATTTCTCTCTGGCCGAAGCCGCATTGATGGCGTCCAGTGGCAAAGCCACTTCGATTAGTTTTTTCCCCATTGTGATGATTCACCTTTCGTAGTTAAGTTTTCTGCATAAATTTACGTAATCACTTAAGTAAGTTTAAGTAATTTACGTAACTCAATGGTCTGAATAACACCGTGTTTTCAGCATATCACGCCATATTTACTTAAGTAAACCTTAAGTAAATAATTTTTATTTCCCAGATTTACTTAAGATCCATTCAACCCGTTGTTTGTTTCCCGTAGTTGATTCAATTTTTCCAGTTCTTTTTAAGCTATTCAACAGATTGCCTATTTTATAGTATTTTTTCTTATCATCCAGACTATCCGACAATTTATCCCATAATAATTTATTGATGTCTGCACGTTTCGCACTGCCATAGTCACGAATGTATCCCAGAACCATATCCTTGTAATACTTATCGTCAAAGGCCTTGAACTTCGTCCGGTCTTCTTTGGCATCAATCTGATTGGCAACAGTTGCCGAAATGTAGATATTCGGCATACGTCCCTCAATAACTTTCAACTTCCGCAGGTACTTCACAGCCTCCTTAGAGACAGTTCTTCCCTTCTGAATCTGGTCGATCAGGAACACCATTTGCAGTTCATAATCAGGATGGTCGAATAAAATCCGCGTATAGTTCTCATTCAAGACTTTTCCATAGACAGTCACGGCTACCTGCCGCGGAGTCCCCGTATCATAATCTGGCAAAGGAAAATACTTATCGCGCTGGATGCGAAACACTTTTCGGATTCCCATGCTTGCCGTATCAATCATATTGAAGTTGACCATCGAATCCGCTAAAAGCTGATTCCGATAGAAAGGCGGACTATAGCTTGGCTCTAGGACGTTCTCAATCCTGCCCGGCAAGAAAGAGCCTGGATTCGTGAACTTCACCTTATCTTCAAATTCATTGATATAGATACGACCACCCAGCGTATAGTCTGAATGGGCAATACAGTTATTCAGCAACTCGCGAAGCAGCCAGGGGGCGTACATTTGGGTTTCCGTTGGGAAGAGCGTCTGTTGATTTGGCATATAGCGATATGTGAGATTACGTATTTTTGCTGATACTTTATCTACCACAGAAATGAACGGCACTTCAAAAATCTCATAGTCCTTATCGCTACCATCTGCACCATAAAGACGCCACATGATTTTCAATGGCCGATTCAACAAATAGTCATAATCGGCATTGCCCAAGAGCAGAAATGCCGCGTTGGTAACCTGTCCCCCTGCATCAGCTTCAACTTATGTAGGAACTGCTCATCCGTCATAGCATCTACTTCTTCAGCAATATGTGGCTTCCCCATACGCACCTTATACTTTTCCCTCGCAAGCTGAATTGCTGACGGGTCAAGACAATCTATAGTACCATCAGGCAGAACCTTCTTTGACCAGTCACGTAATTCCTGACCGCGGATACGATCCTGCTCCTCAACAGACAACGCTCCTAAAGATTCTCCATTCCGCCCATAGTAATGATTGTGCCAGCCTGTAGGGATTCCCGCAGCTGCCGCGGGAATCTGGAACATAATGACACGTTTCTTTTCCCCATCCACTTCCGGGTAGATCTCATAAATTTGTATGAATGAAATGCCACCTGTCGTATCAACAGCGATCTGCTGCTTCAGTGTATCCAACCCTTGCGTATTACGGTAATCTGTTCCTACGATCTTACGAGTCTTATTGCGGACGCCAAAGATCAGCCAGCCATACTGCTGATTTGCCAGATTTGCCTCGTTGCTGATTGCTGAAAAGTACTGGCCTATCTCGCCTAGCTTATAGCTATTATCAGCTTCTTTGAATTCAACGATTTCCCCTTCCCACCGCTGAATCAACTCGTGCAACCGGTCAAGCAGCTCTTCTTCCTGAGAATATGCTTCTCGCATAGATTCACCTTCTTATTCCTGCAGCAAGCAAGTGGCTGCCTTCATCAAATCATCAATCTTATAGTTGATGCTCACTGCACCAAAGTCCGGTGCTGAAGTAAATGGCTTCTGTAGATAGGTTGTCGTCGTCTGCTCTCCATTCACCTGTACAAGGGCCAGAATGAATTCTTCCGGCTTATTCAGGGCCGTAAGTATTTCATTTTTGCTGACTGTTACCGTGTCGGCGCCACTCTGCCTGCCCTTCACCTCAATGAAGCGCAGACCGTTTGCACCGCATCGGTTTTCTATCGGCACAAAAGACTCAATATCATAGCCGCATTTCGCCTTGCTCACATCCCGAGACTCATAGCCAAGCTCTCGCTCGATTGCCATGACACGCTGCATGGCGATCCGTTCCATCTCTGCGCGATTCTGACCAAATAGACCCGCCTCCGCCGCAGGAATAAACCAGCCATGTGGTACAATCAAAGCCCCACCAACAATCACCGGAGGAACTGCCGATACCTTCCGCTCCAAGGACAGTTCTTCCAATCGTTTCTGCAGTCTTGCAGAAAGTTCCTCTGCTCTCCGGGCTGCCAGCTTCGAGTTCAGCTTTGCATTCACCTTGCCAGCTTTCTCCTTCATCTGAAGTTCACTGGCCCGAAAATCCCAGTATTGGATCTCACTTGTCAAGCGAGCCTTGACCGCAGCCTCTACCTTATCCACCATTTCTTTTTTCTGCTGTGCTACCTGCTGGCAATGTTTAGGGATGATTTCACTGATTGCATAATCTTTCGCCAAAGACTCCACATCTTCACACAACCAGCTCTCCTGCTGCATTGCCGCCGTTATTCTCTGGTATTCATCCTCCTGCGGTGCACGATAATCGAGATAGGGTGCATAGCCGGCAGAAACTGCTTCTCCATTTTTCCGCAATTCAATGAAGTGGATATTTTTGGATACGACCCGTCGCTGACCTGAGCCCGATAAGACTTTGCCATCCTGTACACTATCCTCAATATAAAAGAGCAACCGCAAGTCTTTGCTGTCATCACGATCATCCACGAAGATAGTTCCCTGCTTCAATACACTGCCATAACGCTCACGTATCAGGTCAATTACTGCTTCCAGCAGTGGATGTCCCGGGCAGATGAATTCTGCTGGCACCAGCCCCGGTATGTTGCATTTATCCTTTTCAAAGGTAACTCGTTCATACTTCTGCAAAACTGGTGTGCCAAATCCAATCTGCATATCCCGATTACGCACATCAAAAGGCACACGAGAAATCTCATATCGCCCTTGCTCCCGCTTATGGATTCTGCCACCAAGCTTCTGGAATGCCTCCATAAAGAAGCTCTCAATAAAGTGTGGTTGCAGCTTATGCGCTTCCATCCGCTCCATATCCTCACGGATGGCTCGCACCTTCTGTACGTCCATGACATCACTGGTCAGCGCCCGTTCTTTGAGAATTTCTCTGAGCTTTTCGCGATCCAACGAAGAATTCATCACCGTATTCAGATGTTCCTTTACCTTTGGATCATTTCCATAGCGAATAGCCTCAATCAGCAATTCCCGCAACGGTTTGTTGTCAAAGGACAGCTTGCCCAATATATCAAACACCTTGCCGCCAAGCGCACTACGCTCTTCCTCCAGCTTTTCAAAGAGCCGCTGGAATACCTGCCCTTCTCTGGTTTCACGCGAAACCAGATTCCAAAGATGACAGACCTCCGTCTGACCGATGCGATGAATCCGCCCGAACCGCTGTTCCAGCCGATTCGGATTCCATGGCAAGTCATAGTTGATCATCAGATGGGCACGCTGCAGATTGATGCCCTCACCAGCTGCATCTGTGGCAATCAGGATCAGCACATCCTTATCTTGCTTGAACCGTTCTTCTACCTTGTGCCTTTCATCGCGCAACATACCACCGTGAATCGTTACCACGGCTTCCTCACGCCCAAGCAGAGATGTAATCTTGTTTACCAAATAATACAGCGTATCCTTATGCTCGGTGAAAATAATCAGCTTTTCCCGCTCGCCATGCTGCCCCCGGATATGCTCGTTTTCTTGCAACAACTTGGACAGTTCATCCCACTTGCGATCCTCGCCACTGTTGCGCACTTCATTCGCCATCGCCGTAAGCCGCTTCAATAACTTGATTTCTTCTTCCATCTCGGCAATGGTCTGCGAAGCTGTAGCTTGATCGACAATCGCTTCTTCGCCCGCTTCTACCTCTTCGCTTGGCGCATCTTCAAAATCATCAAAGTCCTCCGCATCCTCAAAGGCAAAACGGACATCAATCGAACGTTTCTTTACCTTTTCCTCCTGCACTAGCTGCTGCAGACGTTTCGTGCGGCGAACCAAAGACTGGTAAATCGCCTCCGGAGAAGATGCCAGCCTGCGCTGCAGGATAGTTAGTGCAAAGCCGACCGTATTTTTCCGCTCACTATTCAAGCGCTCAGCTCGATTGAATCCATCCTCAACGTATTCTGTCACTGCACGATAGAGTGCTGATTCCTTCGGTGACAAATCATAATTGACCGTATACGCTATCCGCTCAGGAAAAAGTGGCTTGCCATCAAACTTCAAAAGCTCTTCCTTTACCAGTCTGCGCATCACATCCGACACATCCATTGCCTGCTGGCTGGTACGTTTAGCCCCTTCAAAACGATCCGAATCGATCAATGACATAAACAGATTGAAATCTTCTTCCTTCCCGTTATGTGGCGTTGCTGTGAGCAACAGAAAATGCCGGGTGATACGCCCAAGCAAGCGCCCCAGCTGAAATCTCTTCGTATATTTGATTTCCCCGCCCCATACGGTAGCAGACATCTTATGCGCCTCATCACAGACAATGAGATCCCAATCCGTGACTTTCAGTTTCGACTGGATTTCCTCACTACGGGATAACTTATCCAACCGTGCAATGCAGAAATTCATTTCCGTAAACACGTTGCCACTGATGGCTGACTCCAGACGATCATTAGTCAGAATCTCAAAGCGCAGATGAAACTTATGGTACAGTTCATCCTGCCACTGCTCAGCCAAATTTCCTGGGCAGACAATCAGGCATCGTTTCAAGTCACCACGCATGATCAGCTCTTTAATCAGAAGCCCTGTCATAATGGTCTTACCTGCTCCCGGATCATCTGCTAGTACATAACGCAACGGCTGACGTTCCAACATTTTCTCGTAGACTGCAGAAATCTGATGTGGCAAAGGATCGATTGATGAAGTATGGACCGCCAGATACGGATCAAAGATATGTGCCAGCTCAATCCGATAGGCCTCAGATACCAGACGCATCATATCCGCATCTGCATCATAACTCCATGGCAGAGCTTTTTCCTCTAAAGACAGACTTTCCACCTGATCACGGAACACCATCTGATTCGCAAGATTCCCGCGCGCGTCCTGATAGGTAATCTCCATGGCATTGCTGCCATGCCATTTTGCCGCAATGATCTCAACGACTTGATTGCTAAGCAAGCCATTAATCTTACTCCCCACAACAATTCTATCTAATTCCATGACGGACAGAACTCCTTTTTCCACATAATCAGTGCTGTATTCAGCTTATACAAAAATAAGCGACACCCCTCCATCTTTATTCATTATTTAAATTATATCCTCTAAATCCAGCAATGGCAATGTATATATCCACATAGCTAGATTTTCATTACCCATACAACTATGACAGCTCTTGATTTGTTTAATTATAGCTTTACCAATCTAACATAAGAATAAATAAAGAAATGATGTGTATCCTAATGCTTATTAACAAAGTAACCCTATTCACATCAGAATCCGCTATCCTACTTGGATGCAGCACACAGCACATTTACAGACTGATCCATAACAAAACACTCCCCGCCTACAAAGATGAAAAGTCAAACACCTGGCACATCCCAGAACAGAGCATCCAAGATTATATCGACTCTCGTATGTCTTCCAAAGCGCATCACAAAAGATTACACTCCCACATAAATTAACCATGCTTTTTATATCTTGCATAACATCGAAATAAAAAAGCATTTTGAGGAGGATTAGAAATCATGGAAAACGAAAGTGCAGATTTAATCACCATAGAAGAGCTCTGCGACATTCTCTTAATCGGTCGTAACGCCGCCTATCAACTCTTATCATCAGGTAAGATCAAATGTTTCCGGATCAACCGGATATGGAAGATCCCCAGAGAAAGCGTGAGTGTCTACATTCGAGAACAAAGCAATTTGGTCTAAAAAATAAGAGCTTGCCCCATTTGGCAAGCTCTTATTTTATTGCCGATTAATCTATAATATACTTGAAAGATGGCGATATTATGTCTACAGTACCTACTCCAGTCGAGAGTGTAATCCATTCTGTGTAAACTCCATGGATTAATGCTGGAAATTCAAAAATCACCAAAATATATGCCAACATAATGGCACTTGTTGCCTCGGTTGTCAATCAGCAACCGGGCTGTTTTTTTTGCCGTCATTCCAAATCAGCCCGTTCAATACGATCCGCAAAATAAATGCAAAGCTGGGAAACAATTTTATTCCAATCACGGTTGCGGCCACTCCACTTCTTGGTAATATCTATGGTCGCCAGATAGAGCAGCTTAAACAGCGAATCATCCGTAGGAAAAATCGTCCGGCTCTTAGAAACTTTCCGCAGCTGGCGATTGAAATTTTCAATCTGGTTCGTCGTATAAATCATCTTCCTCATTTCCAAGGGAGATTTGAAATATCTTCCGTTCCTCGGTTCTTGATTTTATTTAGGACGCCGACCCAGTATTTTGCACTTTCATTGCCGCCAATCCAAATTCCAAGGACCTCACGGTAACCATCCAGACGAGTTCCAATGGCAACATAGACTGCTTTCTTTACAATCTGAGCATCCTATCTAACATGAAAATGGACAGCGTCCATGAAGACAATAGCATATTTCTTGACCAGCGGTCTGTTCTGCCATTCTTTAGCAATCGGGAGAATACGGTCTGTCATGCGGGAAATCATTTCAGTAGAAGCATCTACGCCATAGATTTCTTTAAGGTGTGCAGTGATATCCCTGGTGGTCATCCCTTTGGCATACATGGACAGTACTTGGTCCTCGATATTAGAAACGTCCGTCTGATTCTTCTTCACAGCCTGCGGCT
>Ga0163159_1004190_pt1 | contig 10465 bp, 8 predicted proteins | sample BioMet9_FD_108702 | JGI IMG/M metagenome (GOLD analysis project Ga0163159, IMG submission 108702) | Microbial communities from bioreactor (seeded with sewage sludge) at Lawrence Berkeley National Lab, California, USA - Biofuel... | ecosystem: Engineered > Bioreactor > Anaerobic > Unclassified ... | reverse complement strand
CAAGCATGGGTATTTTGATCTGTGCGGTGGCGCCATCCAGCCATTTACCGGTCAGCCCAAAGGCTTCGGTACCCATCACTAAGGCACAGGGAACCGTAAAATCGGTTTCGTGATAAAACTTCTGCGCAGTGAGCGCCGCAGCAAAGGTTTTAATTTTTTTTCTTTGGAAATAATCCAGCGCCTCGCCGGTAGTGCAGGTTACCACCTGGTTGGTAAACACGCAGCCGATGGAAGCCCGTATGGTGTTGGGATTATAAATATCGCACAGCGGATCGCAGATCACCACGGCATCCACCTTTGCCGCATCGGCCGTACGCAGGATAGCGCCTAAGTTGCCCGGTTTTTCCACCGCCTCCAGCACCACGATCAACGGGTTATTGCTAAGTTGCAACTCATCCAGACGGCGGTAAAGCGGCGTAGCCAAGGCCAGCAATCCGTCGGAACCTTCGCGATAGGCTATCTTCTCAAAGACTTCCGGGCTTACTTCCGTAATTTTAGAACTGCCGGCAATAGCCGTAAGAGCAGACAATTCTTCGCCATGGGCAATCTCCGGGCATACATAAAGCATCTGAACCGCGAAGCCGGAAGTCATGGCAAGGTTAATTTCGCGGAAACCTTCAATCACCATAAGGTTTTGTTCGCGACGCTCACGGCTTTTCTGCTGAAGCTTCAGGATATTCTTTATTCCCGGATTCTGTACACTGGTTATTTTTTCGGACATGGTTGCGATTTGTGCAAAAATAATAAATTCCCCGATGGCAGGAGCGATGAGTTTGGAGGAGGGAAAAATATAAACAGTAAACTCCGTGGTTCTCCGTGATCCCGATAGTTATCGGGACTCAGTGGTTCTCTGTGTAATTTAAAATATTATAACACAGAGTTACACAGAGGGAACACAGAGTTGCACAGAGAAGGGTTCAACCATTCGCATTAATTTGCTAATTTGAAAAGATGCTGATTTACTAAGGTGAGTTGTAATTTTTCAAGCAATTCAGGCAACTGGAAGTATAGAGCAGTTCGCTTTGGGAAACAAAATGATAATCCGTAATCCGTTGCATTTGGATCATCCGTGTTCTGTCAGGCATGAATGGTACTCATTTTATTCCGGACATACCCTGATCAATCGCTTTAATCTGACTCAATTGCTTCTGTCCTTTCAGCCAAGAGTTAAAAATCAGAAGCACATAGAATCCCAATAGCTTCAAGATTTAATCAGCATTAAATTAATTCATTATTTTTCCAACCGTCCTTATTTTACCTTTAGCCGGATATCAACCAGCGTAAAAACATCCTGTAAAGCAGTTGTCGCTTCTACCGGAAAATATATCCATTTGCCTTCGTGTATGCTTTCGGTATCGCGGACAAGCTGCAAAAGTTTATGTCCGGTTACTTGCGACAGCGCTGCTTCCACCTGGTTTTTGTTGAGGATAATCTGCACCATAAAACCTTCCTTTCCGGGATACAAGGCAATGATGGATTTTCCCGACTTGCTAAACCGCAGAGCCCAGCCGTAATTCACGCCGTAGAACTTATATTCACCTTTCATCTTCAGCTCTTCCGTAAGGTGGCCAGTCAACACCATCCATGGACGGCGTGCCTCTCCCAGAATGTTCCCGATACCAGAATCATCCGGTTTGGCATTTTTATCTGTAAAATATCCTTTGCTCATTTTTTTAGTTTAATAATCTATGTAACAGAACCGATAAATTGTCGTATCATTGAATTTGAAAACATTAAGAATAAAACACAGATCATATCAATCCGCACAATCCATTCAATCCGCACAATCCGCACACTTCGTATTTATCTGTTTTTTTCCGCGGAATCCGCGTCCTATTTTTTTGATATACGACATTTTATTTGTCCAATTACTTATTCATAACCCGATGACTTTATCTTTATCAGAAAAAGGATGATAAGAAAAATCATTCCTGCAAAAGCAGCCCACAAAATTGTATAATCCGTTTGCGATAACAACAAACCACCCAATGCGGTTCCTACGCCTCCGCCTCCGAAAAGTCCCAAACCTATCAGGGCGGAAGGCAACCCCTTGGCTTCCGACTTCACTTCAAAGGCACTGGTGGCCAAGGTTGACTGAATAAAGATATATCCTGCTCCCAGCAGAACCGTTATCAAACAATTTACCAGCCAAAAGTTAACAAACACAAGCAACAGGGCAGAAATTAATCCGAACATATACCCAAAAAGCAAAATTCGTTTTCTGCTTTCCTTTGCCGAAAGTTTCCCCACATACCATCCTGACAGCAGGCAGGCAAAACCAAAAAGCATTACCGTTAATCCCACCTGAAAGTAGTTTAACCCTCCTTTATCATGAAAATAAGCGCCTAAATAACTATAAAGCCCCAGCAGCAAAAAGCCGGTTATAAATGCCATTGGAAAAATAAAGACTCCTTTTTTGCTTCCCAATGCGGCATTTATCTCCTTAAAAAAACTAAGCCGGTCCTTTTGTACAACCGTTTTGGGCAACCCACTCAGCAAAACAGCCGAACATGCGGCAAGTAAAGAAAATACGACAAAAATAGCCCGCCAGTCGAGGAACTTAGCCAAAAACCCACCGATGCCGACACTCAGTCCCTGCCCAAGAAAAACAATCCCCATAAACCGGCCAACATACATCTGCCTTTTAGCAGGGAGAACGCTATCGCCAATCAAAGCTAAGGAAACCGCAATAATACCCGCAGCAAAGAAACCGGTAAGCGCCCGCCAGATACACAAGATATGGAAGGACGGAGAAAAACTGCATCCGAGAGTCCCGACAGCCAAGGCCGCCACTATTATTCTAAGCACCTTCGATTTATCGTAACGATCGCTTACAAAACCATACACCGGTTGCATCAATCCATAAGGAATCATATAGGCTGTAAGTATTATGCCGGCGGTTGGAACCGTAACATTAAAGCCTTTAGCCAAAGCTGGTAAAATGGGCGAAACAATCCAGTTGTCGGCAGCCGATACAAAACCGGCTAAGCCCAGAATATAAATCAGCTTCTTATTCACTCCTGTGTTTTCCATTCGAGTATCGTTAAACGGGGATAAAATCCCAGCCGTTCGTAAAAACCAAGCACGCTTTCATGGCCATAACTTACGGCAAGCCTTATGGGTTGGCAGTTTCTGCCGTTAAGCCATTCCACACTTTTCACCATCAGCGTTTTTCCTATTCCGCTTCCGCGAAAAGCGGGCCGGAGAAACAGGGAATCCACTTCGCCGGAACGGTCGCCTTTGACCGTAGAAACACAATAGCCCACCGCAACATTCTTTTCGTCGTAAACTACAAGCAGATGCACATCCTCTTCCGGGAGACCCTGCCAGCGGGCAGCCCGTGTTTCAAAACTCATGGCCAGGAAATGATCCTTAAAATAAACCGAATCATCAAAATGGATTTCATTCAGTTCCTCCCAAAGAGGCTTTATTGTTCCCAACTGCTTTTTAGTCAGCCGGCCATAAATTACTGTTTTCATTTGTCATTAATTTTATTTTTTATTGGTCAAATGGAATATTCATAAAATATCATTCTCGGTTGGTATGAGCATAGCCCTTATGGATATCATCGTTTGTTTCTTATCTGTCGGATAGCCCGGAAACTCACCAAAACAATCATCCTGTGTATGAGAAAGAATTCTCATGGCTCGGTTCTTTCTCCCGGTTTTACAGCCCTGCTGATCTTTGTAAGGATTTCCCGTTTACCGAAAAAAGCCCGTCGCAACGACTCGTATTCGGTAGCGCTGCATTTGGTTTTGCACTCTTCCGCTACCCTGTCCGTTTTCTCCAATACCGCATCGACCTTTGCACAGGGAAAAGACGGGCATTCGCCACAGTTATTTCCCTTCCCTGACTGTTCGCAACGGTTCAGTCCGTAACCACAGGGTTTCTGCCGGTTGCATCCGTTGCATTGCATCTCTCCGGCACTGACCACGCTATCCCTGAAACCCACGCGAAACCATAGTTCCGCCACTTTCTCAAGTTCGCCGATGTCGTTGCTCCGGGTAGCGATATAACGCGGACATTCGGAACAAACATCCCCGCAAATGGAAATATTCATGTCTTTCAATTTATTATCTGCTTGTTTTTGTTCAGCCATGTTAATCAATATTTAAGTAATAGAAACTATAAATTATCGTATCATTGAATTTGAAAACATTAAGAATAGAACACGGATCATATCAATCCGCACAATCCATTCAATCCGCACAATCCGCACAATCCATTCAATCCGCACAATCCACACAATAGGAACGGTAAAGCTTTGGAATAATCCAGAACGAATACGGCAGGTACAACACCACCGACGTTACCACCGCCGGGACATAACGCTGCAATACTACTGCGCCGGCAATATGGGGAATAAAGGCATTAAGCAGAAAAATGGCTGTAAAAAAAGTAAGGACATTCCTTCGGATATTCTCCTTCTTTTGACTGTTGACCCATAAAATCACAGCCCAGGCAATAAGGGTAATCAACGCAATAGCCCATACCATGGGAACAACCGCCGGAAGGGAAAAGGGCAACTTAAGTCCGGAAGGATAGCTAAAATAAGCATATCCAACGGACTCCTCAATATTATGCAACGTAAAAAGCAGCCCCGAAAACAGTAACTGCCTGCGGTAATTCAAAACCTTCATGTTCTCCCTGCCGTTGAACCCTACCTCGACACGATCTGATCTGCCAGCCTTACCGCATCCTGCACATAGTTTGCACAACGCAGGCGGAACCACTCAAGCTCTTTCATCTTTTCCATCCCTTCGGGCGTACTCATGTTAATCCCGTCAAGCAGCTCGCGGCAACAGGTGGTGCCATGCAGCTTTTTGAATTCGGCCAGGAAATGGCGCGACATATCAAAAGCCCGCTCCTTGTCCTCCGCAGTACCGTTTTCGCCTTTGCCATATTTCAGGCCTATGGCCATCAACGCCCCGGAAACGGCTCCGCAGGTTTCCTGCATATAAGCGATGCCCGCACCAAAAGGGTTGGCCAGCTTTAAACCCAAATCTTTATTCATGCCCAGCTCTACGGCAAAAACCGTCAGAACCGACTGTGCACAATTGTAACCATTTCTGAACGTTTCGACAGATCGTTTTACTTTATCTTCTATCATCGTATTGTATTTTTCCGGTTACAAAAGTAAAATAAAGTCGGCGTTAAGAGTTCCGGATACAAAAATATTACGGTACAGGCAGGGTATGAGCACAGCGTAATCTTTTATGGGGACGCGAATGACACTGATTTAACGGATAAGAACGGATTACACTATAAAATCCTGTTAAAACTGAAAACCCTGTAACCCTGTCAATAAAAAGGACAGGATTACAGGATTTGCATGAACTACAGGGGCACCTCTTTTGAGCTGGGAGTTTGGAGCATAGAACACCGATGACGAGGATGGAAAGGATTTTTACGGATTACAATGTAAAATTCTGTTAAAACTGTAAATCCAGTAACCCTGTCAATAAAAAGGACAGGATTACAGGATTGGCATGAACTACAGGGGCACCTCTTTTGAGCTGGGAGTTTGGAGCATAGAACACGGATAACGAGGATGAGACGGATTTTTACGGATTTCTTCTTTAATGATAAAGAACAGTCATTAGACATGAATGCACTAATACTAATTTTAATCGCAAAGTCGTAATTGATTTCCGTAATTCGTAATTCGTAATTGAATCTTCGTCCCTCGTTCCTTCGTTAAGCAAACCTTACCTGCTCCGTTAAATCTACTCCGTATTTAACGGGATAAACTTAAAAGGATGGACGTTCACTGTTTACTTGGGAGAAACCAGGCGGAAGCCGATATTGGTGAGGTCGACATAGTATAAGTCGCCGCGGCACGCCGACCGGCAACTATTCGCAACGGAGTTCCAGCAACCGCCGCGGAATATGTGATCCGACCCAGTCCTACACAGTGGGTCTTTAATCCCGTTTTTATAAGTATTTGTTATTATTTTATCTTTATCATAATTATAATTGCAATAATCTTCACACCATTCCCATACGTTACCGTGCATATCATACAATCCCCAGGCATTTGGAAAAAAACTGCAAACGGGTAATGTTTTTTCCCTGGATTCACCCCCTGCATTAAAATTGTCTGATAAAAAATCACAATAGGGTAATGTTTTTTTTCCGTATTCTCCCTCTGCATTATCGTTGTATGGATAATAACCATTATAATTAGCCTGCGAAGTAGTAAGGTTGTTTCCCGTATTGAACGGAGTTGTTGTTCCGGCGCGGCAGGCATATTCCCACTCCGCTTCGGTAGGCAGGCGGCATCCCATCCAGTTGGCAAAGGCTTTGGCATCGTCCCAGCTTACGTTTATTACAGGTCTTTCGCCACGGCCCCAACCTTCATCATCTGGCTTTTTTCTGCCTGTAGCTTTGCAAAAGGCATCGTACTGTTCAAAAGTAACTTCGTACCTGCTCATCTTAAAGGCGCTCAGCGTTACCTGGTGTTGAGTTTCATCATTGTTCCTGCCTTCTTCACTTTGGGGGCTGCCCATGATAAAAGTTCCGGAGGGAATACGTACCCATTCAATAGTGGGTTTTTCAGTATTTCTATCCATAAAGGGGGAGACCAGGCGGAAGCCATTAATACAGCTGTGGTCGTCTGGAAAGTTGAAGCTACGTTTCGCCGCTCGGCAATCCTTAACATCGCCGTCCCAGAAACCGCCACGGCCTGCGCGTAACGGCCCCTTCCAACACATTGGATCTTTAATACCGTTTATATAAGTATCTGTTATTAAAACTTTTTTATCGTTATCATAATTGCAATAGTCTGCACACCACTCCCATACGTTGCCGTGCATATCATACAAACCCCAGTTATTGGGAGAAAAGCTGCCAACAGGCAATGTTTTTGCTCTGTATTCGCCCTTTTCGTTATTATTATTGTAGTATGGATAATTACAATTATAATTTGCCTGCGAAGTAGCAAGATTATTTCCCGTATTGAATGGAGTTGTTGTTCCGGCGCGACAGGCATATTCCCACTCCGCTTCGGTAGGAAGACGGCATTCCATCCAGTCGGCAAAGGCTTTGGCATCGTTCCAACTGACATGGATTACCGGATGGTTGTATTCCGTTGCCGGTCGCAGTTTTCCTTTTACATCACATTTCCAGTTCACGCCTGATACGAACGCAAATGTTTCTCCAGTCAATATAACACTTCCCTTACCGCCTGTTCCTTTGTCAGCATCGGTAACGTAGCCTGTGGCATCAATAAATGCTTTAAACTGCCCTACGGTTACCTCATACTTGCTCATCTTAAAGGCGCTCAGCGTTACCTGATGTTGGGTTTCATCATCCTGCCTGTCTGCTTCACTTGCAGGACTGCCCATGGTAAAAGTTCCTTTGGGAATATTTACCCATTCGATGGTGGGTTTTTCAATTTTTCTTTCCACAATGCGAAAGCCTAAATGACAGTCGTCGCGGTAGCCTGGGTCGTCGCTGTAGCGTTTCGCCGACCGACAATTTGACGCAAAGTCGCTACTGCCACCGCCACGGAACACGCGGTCTGACCCCGTTGCAGGTCCTTTAGGATTGGTTTGTGCAACCGTGGGATAATCGCCATACCGATCGCTACACCATTCCCTTACATTGCCGTGCATATCGTACAATCCATAAGCATTGGGGGCAAAGCTGCCTACGGGTAATTCTTCTTCCCTGTATTCGCCCTCTGCATTACCGTTGTATGGATAATTACCATCATAGTTTGCCTGTGAAGTAGTAAGGTTGTTGCCTGTGTTGAACGGTGTTGTTGTTCCGGCGCGGCAGGCATATTCCCACTCCGCTTCAGTAGGAAGGCAGCAACCCATCCAGTCGGCAAAGGCTTTGGCATCGTCCCAGCTTACGTTTGTTACAGGTCGTTTGCCACGACCCATACCTAAATCATCCGGTTTTTCTCTGCCTGTAGCTTTGCAAAATGCATCGTACTGCTCAAAAGTTACTTCGTACTTACTCATCTTAAAGGCGCTCAGCGTTACCTGATGTTGGGTTTCATCATCTCCTCTGTTTAATTCAGTTTTAGGGCTGCCCATGGTAAAAGTACCGGCTGGAATACTTACCCACTCGATGGTGGGTTTTTCAATTTTTCTTTCCATTATAATGATATTTGCATTTTGCCTACTCTTTAAGGGATTTTCGGACTTTCCTATTTATTTTTTGTTTTTCGAATGACCGAAATAATATTTATTATTTATCTTTGTTTATTCACTTTTTTCCACCCGCTAAATTACAAACATTTTAATTATCCAAATACCTTTTTATTTCAAAAGCAGAAATTATAACAATGCCATCCAAACCTGAACCATGTTCATCTTCAACCTGAACTCACGCCATCCAAACCTGAACTATATTCATCTCCGACCCGCACTCACGCCATCCAAACCTGAACTATATTCACCTCTGACCCGCACTCACGCCATCCAAACCTGAACTATATTCACCTCCGACCTGAACTCTCGGCATCCAAACCTGAACTATATTCGCCTCCGACCCGCGCTCATGCCATCCAAACCTGAACTATGTTCACCTCCGGGCTGATAAAAAAAGGAGTACGGTTACGGTAAGCGGTATAAAAATATTCAGAGAACAAATTTTGGTATCGGTATAATCGGTAACCGGAGGATACCCGTTCCCGGCACGGAAACATCCTCCGGTCTTCGATTTTTATTCAGCCGGTTTATCGGCTACAGAAGAACCCTGGTATTTGAAAAGCTTTCCCAGGTCATCAACAACAGATTGCATACCGGGCACTTTCATCTTGAGCTTCAATTTAGCATCTGAATAGATGAAACGTGCAAGCAGAAAAGCCTCGGCTCCTGCAAGGTGACGGGTGTCTGTTACCATTTCGTAAAGACCCGCAGTCTCCTGCAATACCGTGGTTAACTGGGTATGCAAATCATTGTCTCTTTTACCGGAAGCAAGCATTTCGGCGCCAGGATTGATATCGGGAATACGCGTAGCATATTCGAGAGCTTTTTCAACAAAAGGTTTACGCCCATCATCCATGGTGAGCAGACCTTTAAGCTCCTCTTTGCTGAGTTTGACCAGGAAAGGCATCTTCTCCCTGATGGTGGCAAATGCCTGCATCACGGTGGAAAGTTCCTCCTGCATCATTTCGATATCGATACGATTGTCCATACTCGTTTTTTTAGGTTATAAAAGACAAAAATTAACGTATAAATTGGAGAATTCCCGCCGGGAGGGATGAGCAGAAATACATATCAAACCGGCCATAGCCAATATTGATATTACACATAAAATAAGTAGATTGATAATACCCGGTATAGAAATAGCTATCCGGGATTTTCTTAACCGTTCGAACGAACTGCCAAGAATAGCGCTCCAGTTTAAATGATAGTCATTAATAATTTTCCGGTTTTGCCTTAGCATCTCCCCGATCCCGTTCATTTCAAGATCGTGGCCGCCAAGCAAAAACCGGTAACGGTTCCGGTTCATTTTATAATTGTATTCCAGGCTTTTTGGGGATAGCCTCGTTTAAATTTTTGTTAGGTTATTAAAACCCTCTCTCCATAACATCCACTTACAATTATCTTTCTCGTTTTATCGTAACCGTTTATCTTTGCATATCCAAAAGATGCCCCAAATATAAAAAAAATTACTTAACCAAATGTTTTTTTAAAAAAAATAAAATTTTTTTTCCTGATATGTAATACACCCTGGCATTCCCATCAATAAAAACCTGGAATCTAAATTAATTCGCAATTATTTTTAGTTGTTAGTTGTTAGTTGATTGTTCCTCGTAATTCGTAATCATAGAGTCGCCCTATCGCCCAGTCGCCCATCGCCCATTCGCTAAGTCTCCCCTTCTCCCAAACTCCCCGCTCCAAACTCATTGCTCAAATCGTAATTCGTAATTGTCTTTCCCCCTATCAACAATCAACTAACAACCATCAACTATTCTATTTGGTAAACATTCCATGTTTCATAACCTTAAAATATGTTTTTTCGGCATTTGCAGCCTTTTTAGTTGTTAGTTGTTGGTTGATTATTCCTCGTAATTCGTAATTCCAGAGTCGCCCTATCGCCCTGTCGCTAAGTCGCCCAATCGTCCATTCGCTAAGTCGCCCTGTCGCTAAGTCGCCTCTTCCCCCCTTCTCCAAGCTCCCCTTCTCCCAAACTCTCCGCTCCAAAATTCCTAAATCTCAAATCTGCAATCTCAAATCAAGTAATCCTTTTAAACATTCCATGTTTCGTAACCCTAAAATATTTCCATCGGTATTTGCAGCCATCAGATGCTTTTAAATTGTTCGTTTAAACATGGAATGTTTTTTCTCGTCACCCGTCCCTTGTCCCTCGTAATTCTCACTTCGTACATCAAATAATTTCTCATCTTTGCATTAAAATAAAACACCGCTTATGCAACTGATTTCGCCCACCCACTGGAAAGATTATGAACTGATTGATTCCGGAGCATTTGAAAAGCTGGAACGGT
>Ga0163159_1004189_pt1 | contig 10467 bp, 5 predicted proteins | sample BioMet9_FD_108702 | JGI IMG/M metagenome (GOLD analysis project Ga0163159, IMG submission 108702) | Microbial communities from bioreactor (seeded with sewage sludge) at Lawrence Berkeley National Lab, California, USA - Biofuel... | ecosystem: Engineered > Bioreactor > Anaerobic > Unclassified ... | reverse complement strand
ATGTGTTGTAAGAAGAGAGTTAAGTGCTCTAAAATTGTCTGAAAGAGCTAGATAGTTGTGCTGGAGACGATTAAGTTCAAGCCTTCTATAGCAAATAATAGCTGCAGAATCGTTTTTTCCTTGTTCCGTGAAGATAAGTTCTCGTGAAAGAAGACAACGATGAAGTAGAATGGGATCATTAATGGAAATGCTTAATTTTTCTGCTTGCTCTAAAAGCCTTAGAGCATCTGCTGTGTTATTCTGATGCTCTAGCAATTTGGCCTTGACGTAATAAAGCGAAGCTAAATAGGTTGGTTTAATGTTTCCCCTTTGTTCTAACTGAAAAATTAATTTTTTTGCTTGTTCAATTTGTCCACTAGAAATGTAGGAAAGAACGGTGTCTATTTCTGAATTAATTGGTAGGTCGCTGGAATATCCTTTGAAATGTAGAGTCAGAAGAAGAATAACCAACGGGGAAATAAGTAATCGCATAAAAAAATCAACAATTAGCATTTTAAAACTACTACAATATTTCTCATGTAACTTTGTAAACTAAAATTTGTAGCAATCTATTGATTGTTTAGGATTAGGTTCGAAATGCTTAGTCGATTTATGAATGCCTCTGTTTTTTTACGTTTATAGTTTAGTCTACGGGATTAATCCATTGTGCAATGGAACTTGTAATAAAAATCCCGGTATGTTTTTTTTCATACCGGGATTGAGGGTTACACCTATTTTTTTATTTAAATGCTTTTTCTGGTAATCCGTCACCATCAAGGGCTAATCGTTTAAAGTAATCTGGTACAGGTTTTCCGGTAAGTGCGTCAACATACATCTTGGCAAGTCCTTGACCCAGCATAAAACCATGTCCACGAAGTCCAACCAGAAGCCCATTCGCTGGGTCTACATACATTCTTGGTTCAGTGTAATAGCCAGCCCAAACGGCTTGGAATCCTACACTTGCAAGTTGTGGAATCCAACTTGCAAAAACTTCGGAGGCAATCTCTATAAATTCTTGAGTGTTTAATTTTATATTTTTACCTGATTCGTGAGGATCACTTGCAGGTGAGGCGCAGCCAATGATTTGCCCTGTTTCAGCCAACTGCTGACCGTACACTGCAGCAAAGCCCTTGTATTTTCGGCGATCGATCAGCATTCCAAGTGGATCTCCATTTACTCCCATCCATGGTAGACGGCGAGTTATAAAGGCTTGGTGCTTAACTGGATACATGCCTAGGTCAAGGCCCAGCTGGCGTGCGTATTTGTCGCATTCTGGTCCAAGAGCATTGACAAAGTGTTCTGCGTGATATTCTATGTAGCTGTGATCGTGATCTCTTACCAGTGCTACATACCCATTCCCATCGCGATGCACGCTAATAAGCTCACAGTCCTCTTTGATAGTTCCACCTTTGGCAAGACCAATTTTTCGTATTAGGTCAATGGTTTTTCCTGGGGTAGCTTGCCAGCAGTCCTTGGTAATCAATGCAGATAAGTAGGTGGTTAATTTTGGGTTAAAGTTTGGCGAGATTTCTTTCCTGAAATCTTTGGGTTCAACCATAAAGGCGTTGCTCCATGCCTTGGAAGCATCAAGTGCTTTGTAGTTGGCTTCGTCGTGAGCAAAGGAGACATAATTAATAGGACGATAATCTATTTTGCTGATCTTATTCAAATCCTTGAAAATCTCATGGCTTCGGATGGCAATATCTGCAATTTCTGGCAGTGAAAAGGCGGGACGTCCTCCGGCAATATTCCGCCATGACGAACCACGTCCATAGTTTAGTAGTATTGGGGACATTCCTGCTTCTGCCATGTATCGGAATAGTGCACTTCCGGCAATTCCGCCACCGGCTACTAAGGCTTTTACCTTAATTATTTGGCTCTTTTTGCCATTGATGCCGGTGATGTAGGTTTCGGGAACACTCTTTGGAAATAGCTCTCCCATGTTTATCTGATTGCTCAATGGACCGCGTGGAGTTGCGTCTCCCACTATTTGAATTCCCATTGGCAAAAGAGCTGTTTTCAATCGCTTAATGCATCGCTTCCCACGACAAGCTCCCATTCCAAGACGGGTGGTATGCTTAATCTCGTCGGCGGAGATGAATTTGCGATTGCCAATTGTTGCCAGTATCTCATCCATCGAAACGTCATCGCAATGACACACGTAGGTTTTATCTTCAGGGGAGTAGGAGGTCTTCAACAGTTTAACCGGTAAAGGATATTTTTCCTTTACAATGAAGCCTCTTACGGCAATGAGGTCATTGCCATGAATCGTAGTTGACTTTACTCGTGCAATATTGGTCTTGTTCTTCTTGGTAAGAACTTTCTCAATAATGCCTTCACCCAATTTCTTGCCTTGATTGTCTACAAGATATACTTCGGCACCCTCATTTACCTCGTATTCGATAGGCAGAAAGAGCCAATCTTTTGCATAGTTGTAACCGAATATTGCTAGACCTGGGCATTGATAAACACATTCCATGCAACCAATACACTTGTCGAAGTCGAGTTGGGGCACGGTGCTCGTGGAACTTTTGGTAATTGCTCCATGCGGACAGGCAAATTGACAAGGGTTGCAGGCAAATCCGTAAAGACAATCAATTTGGACAAACGGTTTTTTGCTCCGCTCTTCTGTGGGTACAAATGGCTTCTCTATAACCCGGAGTGGGTGCTGTTGGGAATCGATGTACTCCTTCGAAATGGCAAGAAATTCGTCATAATTGTATTTGATGTCGAGGGCCTGTAGTATTTCAAATGCTACCTGCTTACCTCTTAAAACGGCACTTGTTCCTTCGCCTATTCTAATTGAGTCTCCTGCACCATAACAATTTCGTCCAAATACCTCGTTCCCTTTAATTAACAGTTGGTCGTCTGAAACTAATCCAGTACATATATTAATGGTGTCAATTCCATCAATAATTTGTTCTGTGCCTGGTATAGGTTTAAAGTTTTCACAGTCGGCAATAATAGCGCCAACAATTCCATCATGCTTCTTATTTGGTAGGGCCTTAATAAGAATTTTGCTAAGCATCACTGGAATTCCCAAGCGACGAACTCTATTTGCTTGGACCGGGAAACCTCCTTCGCCTGGCATTGCCTCTATTATGGCTTTCACATTTGCTCCGGCCTGCATAAGTTGATAGGAGGTTAAATAGCCAATATTGCCTGCACCTACTGTGAGTATATTTTTCCCTAGGAGGGTAAACTCTTGGTTCATCATTTTTTGAACAACCGCTGCAGTGTATACTCCGGGCAAGTCGTCGTTTTCAAATGTTGGCATAAATGGAACTGCCCCAGTAGCAATAACCATGTAGTCGGCCTCCACAAAGTAAATTTCTTCGGTTCGAATATTCTTAACGGCAATGCGCTTTCCTTCAAGAATATCCCAAACGGTGCTGTTTAGGAATATGCCTTCATGGTTTTCGCCAGCAAGTGTTTTTGCAATTTCAAAGCCACGCATACCACCAAACTTTTTCTCCTTTTCGAAGAAGAAGAATTGGTGCGTTTGCATGTTGAATTGTCCTCCAATTTTTTCATTATTGTCGATAACGATGTTTTCCACATGACGCTCTAGCAGCATTTCGCGGCAAGCCAGTCCAGCTGGGCCAGCTCCAATAATGGCAACTGTAGTTTTATATACTTTCGTCGAAATTTCTTTATTTACCGGTTCTACCTCTGGAGTATGGTTGTGAGGTACCTCTTTAACTTCCTTCACTCCATCGACAGGCGTAATGCAGATGCGCTTGATTTGACCGTCAACTAGCATTTCACAGGCTCCGCACTTGCCAATGCCGCATTCGAGACTGCGTTCTCTGTTTTCCACACTATGGCTGTGTACAGGATAACCAGCGCGGTGGAGCGCAGCGGCAATGGTTAATCCCTTCTCTCCCGTTACCTGCTTTCCTTCATATAGGAAGGTGACTTCCACTCCTTTGGGAACTTCAAGGATGGGATGTTTTTCTATTTTTAGCATTTTATGGTGTTTTTTTTGATGGTGTTGATGGCTGAAAATTAACAAGCTGAGTAGGCAATTCAAATGATTTTAATCAGCATTATCGTTATTAACTGAAGCGAGTCAGATGTAATCGTATTCAACGATCATTCGGGAATTATGGTATTTATCCAAATGCCATTGGGCTTACTGCTGGGACTTTTTCTGCTGAAGTGAACGTAAATATTTTTGTTGCTTTAGCGATGTGAATCTTGCAGCATTAACTCGCAAAACAGAGAAGAATCAGCATGCACTCCTCCATAATCATTACAATATTTAATCGATTGGCAATAATTATTTGATCTCTTGCTTGTCGTAAATAGGAAAAACAAAAGTTGCCTTACGGTAAATGTTTTTGCGGGTGATGAATAGTTGCACTGCGTAATTTTATACCTAGAAAATAAAAAAACTATTCATTTTAACAATCCTACCTTAAAGCTGAACTTTATACACAGTATTTGCGAAAATGAGTTTTCTTTCCTTGAACCATGGCTAAATAGTTGATATCTAATTTTATTAGTTCAATCAATCTACCGTTTCAATTTTTCTTTTGATTGAGTAAATCATTTTTCCAAGGTGGTTAACTGCTCTCGTCTTTATGTTTGACGACATATAGATGCCGCTGTGTGGCTTAAGTGTCACAAATACAATATTATACAATAATAGTGACGATGAAAGAAAGAGGGTTGAAATAGTTACAACGTGCCAAAAACGATTGTAAACTTGCATCTTAAAATAATTTCCCGTGAAACGCTTATTGAATATTGTTTCTGTTGCACTTTTTTGGTTGATTGTGTATGCATTTGTTTATAGCAATTCCAATGTAACAAGGCAATATTGGGTTGATCGAAATGGAATATTGGTTGATCAATTTCATGCTGAACTTTTATGCTATGGCGCCAGCCATTTTGTAAATTATTCGGCAGAATTTGAATTGATTGATGTAGAGGTAAATGGTGCAATTAAAAATTCGGAACCAAATAGAATTAAAAGTCACAAGCCTTGTAAAGTTCTACGGTTTGATTTGCCTGTTAGTTTATGCTCCGCTACGACGCAGTCAAAAGATATGGGATGCAAAATCCACCTGCAGCCTAACGAATATTCTTGCTTTAATTCCGATAAGCAACAATACATCCTGCTTATTTAGCGCAGGATTAACTTTTCCCCAACTGCCTTTCCTTGGCATATTTTATTTTCTTTTTAAACGATTACACAAAGAATTAACTAATCCCATTAATTATGTTATCCGTTTTATTTGAAACCATCGGCATGATGGTGTTTACGTTTGCCATAGGTTTTGCTGTGGCAGGAGTAATTGCCCTACTTGTTCGTGGAACAGAATCGTCCAACTTGTGGAAGTTGAAGAAAGATGAAATTCGTCGTATTTGGAGAATTAAATCAGCACGAAAAAGTGCTGCAATTCAGATCGCATCACAGGATGAGGTGGTTGAAAACAATGAGTTGGTAAACCATTACTATTCTGAAAATAAAGATAAGGCGTCTCAAAACCAAGGTTGGAATGATCTTGTAAAAATGTTCTTTGGAAAGAATCACAAAGAGAATATTTCCAAGCGAGATTGGGATGAGCAAACCAAGAATTATCATTACTATGGAAAAATTTAGCTTATTTCAAATCTTTCAGGGCTTTGGAACGATGGTTGCATCCGGATGGTTGATGGCTTCCATGCGAGTTCTACTTGTTTTTTTAGGTTTCCTTTTAGTTTACCTCGGTCTAAAGGGTATTCTTGAGCCACTGGTGATGATCCCTATGGGTATGGGAATGGTTGCCATTAACTGTGCAACACTATTTATGCCAGGTGGCTCAATGGGCAATTTGTTTGTCGATCCTATGGTTTCGGAAACCAACTCTTTGATGAATTTAATGCAAATCAATTTTTTGCAACCGTTATATACCTTGACTTTTAGCAATGGTCTTATCGCCTGTTTTGTCTTCATGGGCATTGGTTCTTTGTTAGATATTGGTTACTTGCTACTAAACCCGTTCACCAGTATGTTTTTGGCCTTGTGCGCTGAATTGGGAACATTCCTTACTTTACCTTTAGCACACTCAATGGGGCTTTCGCTAGCCGATAGCGCATCCATTGCTATGGTTGGTGGAGCTGACGGACCAATGGTGCTGTTTACTTCTCTCTCCCTTTCAAAGCATCTTTTTGTTCCAATTACAGTGGTTGCCTACCTCTATCTTGGATTAACTTATGGCGGTTATCCATGTTTAGTGAAACTTATGGTGCCAAAGAGGTTTCGAGAAATTCGGATGGTAAGAAAGGGTAAGCCAAAAAATTATAGTGCTGCTACAAAACTAAGCTTCTCAGTAATTCTTTGTGCAGTTTTGTGCTTTCTCTTCCCTGTAGCTTCTCCTCTTTTCTTTTCACTATTTGTGGGTGTCGCTATTCGTGAATCCGATTTAAAGCATCTTCAAGAGTTTATTGGTGGACCATTGCTTTACGGTTCCACCTTTTTTCTTGGTATTGTGTTAGGTGTACTTTGCGATGCACACCTTTTACTTGACCCCGTTGTTCTTAAATTGCTAGTATTGGGTATTATTTCTCTTTTAATATCAGGGGTAGGAGGTATTCTTGGCGGTTATGCTATGTATTTTATTAAGAAAGGAAACTTTAACCCAGTCATTGGGATTGCTGGGGTAAGTTGCGTGCCAACAACCGCTAAGGTTGCACAAAAAATTGTCAGTAAAGATAATCCTTACTCGTTAATTTTGCCTGAGTCTATTGGGGCTAACATATCCGGAGTTATTACTACTGCTATTATTGCAGGAATATATATTACCTTAATACCATTGCTCTGACAATAGACTTGATAGATAGTTTGGGTTTAATTAGATTGAGGGCTGCTCCAAAAGAAATTGAGGCAGCTCTCCTCTTTTAATGACTACACTAATCTATTTCAAGATTAAATTATCTATGCATTGGGCTTATTCCGATGGAGGACGAGATAATACTGTACTATGTTGTTTGTTAAATTACCAGTAATCAAATTCTCTTAACCAAAAACTCAGAAATGCTGCCCCAACAGCTGTTCTTGAATGGCGGTAAACTTTTGCTGAAGCATCCTGGGTATTCGTCCTTTAAACTACTTTACCAGGTAGATTGTATTTAATGAGGGAGGCTTAACGGTAAGATGGATTTGATTTTGTTGACAACTTCTTTCAGTATTTGATACGGATAATTAGGTCATTTGAGCTATGTGAACGACCTCCGACTTATCTTGCGGAAGTTCTTCTTGCCATACCGTAAAGCGGAAAAGTTATCTAAGCGGAAGCTGCTGCAATGAAATTGTAGAGTTATAACTGTTATCTTGGATAATAAAGAAGGAGGCCCGTTTTAAGGGCCTCCTTCTATTTTACCGACTTATAATAAACGTTTTTGTTGCGTTACCAGTAGGAGTGGAAATCCTAAGTAGGTAAGTTCCTGGTTTAATGTCGTCTAGCGCAATTGCTTCTTCTATTTTGTCTGTGTTCACATAGTTTTTAGACCATCGCGGAATACCTAACATATCAATTACCTCAATGGTAACGTTGGTAGTTGCCTTTAGCGACGCTTCCACATGTAAAACATAGTTGGCTGGAACTGGATAGTATGCTAGTGTCGCATAGAAATCGTTCTCTCCGATACTTGTAATCGTTGTAACATAAACAGTATCGGTAAGAGAGCATCCGTTACTACCGGTCACCTTTACCCAGTAATTTCCAGGACCGTTTGCAATTGTTGTGGCTGTGTTCGCTCCATTGCTCCATAGATAGGAGGTTCCTCCATAGGCTGCCACTACATATGGGAAATTTACTTTTAACGTATCTAATGTAAAGTGAAAGGAGGGAAGAGGAAGAGTCTGAACAAAAAATTCAGAAACTGGTCCTTGAGTGTTGTTATAGTATGTGAAGGTTTTAAACGACATATTGCCTGCCGTACTAATAACAACTTTGTCTGCAAAGGTGTGGTTAACCTTGCCCCAGCGTTTAAGTCTGTAGATAGTTCTAGCGTATCGCTCTTAGTTACCCCATCATTATATTTGTAACCAAGCGGTATTTTTGTTCCAGACGACAATGCGGAGATACCCTGATTCGTGATTTCAATGGTCACATCTATAGGGCTCTGAGACGGACATCCAGTAACTGGTGCTAATAATGAAGTGATGTTAAGAGCGGTGGCTATGAAGCTAACGCCAACTGCGTCACTACCGGTACATCCTTTGTCGGAGGTAACTGTTACACTATAGGTTCCGCTGGTTGAAACGGTAATGGAGGGTGTTGTAGCGCCAGTATTCCAAAGATAAAAGCTATACCCACTGCCCGCATTTAAGATAGTACTACCACTGGTTAACCACTGATCGGAACCAAGGTTAATTACAGGGTTTGCCCATACATTAATTGTCTTTGCCGTGGAATTATTGCTTGCATTAATATCGCTGGCGAAGGTTAGTTGAGCTGTAAGCGCTTTACTTCCTGCAGTGCTAAGGTTTAATGGATTGTCGAAATAGAGATCCTTAAAAGCACCTGGAATAAATTTTGTGCTAGGTTGGAAAACTTTTGTCTGATTAAGTGTTCCATCAACAGTGAGTGCAACGCTAAGGCTCTGTGACGTTGTTAACGTGTCGTTACCGTTGTTGTATATTCTAACAGAAACGTTCCTTGCTGAACTTGTTGCGCAGGAATCTAGCGGGTCTACGAACTGGGTAAGCGCATAGTCGTGGCGCAAGAAGGTAACATCAGAGGTATCAAAGGCTGAACATGCGCCACCTAACGTGGCGATGAGTGAGTATTGGCCCGATGTAGTGACTGTTATGGACTGTGTTGTAGCGCCAGTATTCCAAAGATAGGCGTCAGCACCTGTACCACCATCAAGAATCACCTGGCTATTCCTTGTCACCACGGTTGGTGGTAAATTTAGGATAATAGGTGTGATTACGTTTATGATCCTTTTTAGCGTGTCGTTTTCTCGTTTCATTTCGGTTAACGCTTCAGCCCAGTAAACAAAACTGTAGGCTCCAGCTGAACTAAGATTAACCGGAACCGAGTAGGTGTGATTAAACGTCTCTCCTGGAGTGAAATCTGAATTCAAGGTCACCTGGTCGGTAGTTATTGTTCCATTATTCATTTTGAAACTTACATTCACCTTGTCACCAATTGCCAATGTATTGGTTCCATTGTTTCGAACGGTAACCTGAGGATACACAGGAAGGGTCTGTTTACAGATATCTTCGGGGTATACTATTTTTTGAAGAGAGATATCGGTGTATCGCAAATTAATGTATGCTGAGTCGGAGGCAGGGCACGAGAATTCATTCGTTACAGTGGCTTTAACCCAACCTAGTGTGTCCATAACAAAGGTTTGGTTTGTGGAGCCATCCTGCCATTGGTAGGTTGTCCAACCCGTTCCTGCATCTATTGTATAGCTGGTAGCAGATATGGTTGCTGGAACAACAGGAAGGTTAAACGTTGGAAATCCATGAACTGTAATGGTTGAGGGAAGGTGGTCGTTAGCCGGAACCTCATCATAAGGTCGTTTGGCGTAGAGCTCAATGTTGTAATTACCAACGGCACTGACATCTGTCTTTTTGTTTGTGGTAATTTCTACTGTATCATCAGGTAACAGAATATTTTGAAGAACCACCGTATCTTGAATAGTAGTGCCACCATTTATTGTCCAGTTTAGAGCAATGGAGTCTCCAACGTTTAGCGTGTCGGTACCAAAATTCTCGATGTTGATTTTAAAAGGCTCGCTGCTGCTAAGCTGGCATGCAGTAACCGGGCTCACAAGGTTCACAATTCCAACGTCGGATATGAGTTTTACAATAGAAATAGTGTCGTATGCGGTGCAACCACCTCCCACCACAACTCGAAACATCCCACCAACTGCAGGTAGAGTTGGGAACTGAATGATAGGGGTAGTGGCAATAAGGGTAGATGTGGTTGGTACCAAAGTTGTGTCTACACTATACCAGCTGTAAGAAATTGCACCACCTGCTGTTGCATCGAGTACAACCGTATCTGCTCGCACGGTGTAGATGTCTGGACCTAAATTTACGTATGGTTTATTAACCAGCACGCTGGTTTCAAGCGTGTCGTTACCAGTATCGTAGTAGAAGCGAGGACCGGCATCGCCATAGGTGGAGGCAACAATATTATAAGTTCCGCCATAGCTAAAGTCAAACTTTTGCGTAAAGGTTAAGTCGGTTTCCGAATTAACTGGCAAGGCAGAACCCAACACAAACGTTTCATCCCCGCTTTGAATGTCCCCGTCTCGGTCTATGGATAACTTGACCTTAACAGTTTCTCCCGCTTTGGCAGTCCTTACTCCGTAGTTCTTCACCTTTACTGTTACTGCTTCGTTTTTGGTAAGGTCGCAAACATTGCTGAGAGGAGTGACAAGTGCGGTCACACCAAAATCGTTGGGAGCCTCTGTAAAGCTGATATCATCAAAGGCAACCCCGTCGTAATCGTTGTTGAACCTGTCGGAATTAAACCT
>Ga0163159_1004188_pt1 | contig 10469 bp, 11 predicted proteins | sample BioMet9_FD_108702 | JGI IMG/M metagenome (GOLD analysis project Ga0163159, IMG submission 108702) | Microbial communities from bioreactor (seeded with sewage sludge) at Lawrence Berkeley National Lab, California, USA - Biofuel... | ecosystem: Engineered > Bioreactor > Anaerobic > Unclassified ... | reverse complement strand
TCACGCCCACTATAGCAATGCGATCGGACCAGCCGCGTTCGTCGAGCAGAGTTACCAGGAAATCAGCAAATGCGGTACCGCACACCAGCAATGTGCAGCCTTCCGCCGTCGGATGCGCGCTCGGCGCGCCGTGGGCTTCGACGAGGGCATCCCATTCATCCACGAAGTTGCGCAGGACCCCGATGCCATCGGCGTACTGCGCGAACCCGTCGTAGCATTCTCGCGGCGGCAGATGGCGTGCGACGTCATGCGGGTGGGCATGGTAGTGGAATTCGTCTCCGAATTGGTATTTCGTCACGCCCAGTCGCGCGCGTGCACGCTCCTGATAGGGCCGGACCGAGTCGATGACCTCCTGCGCGCGCTGCGGGTCGTTGTATGAGCGGTCGAAGCGATCCTGAAAACGCGTGTAGCCGAGCGGCACGATGCCGACGGACAATATGCCGTCGTGGGCTTCCGCGAAATCGAGGGTGCGGCGCAGCTCTTCGCCATCGTTGACGCCCGGGCAGAGCACAATCTGCGCATGTACGTGAAGACCGGCGGCCAGGATGCGCTCGAGAACGTCGAGACCGCGTTGATGACGGCGGCCCAGAAGCGCCTTGCGCGCATCGGGCGACACGGCATGCAGCGAGACGTGAAGCGGTTCGAGCCGGTAGTCGACGATGCGGTCGAGATCGTTCTCGTCGATATTGGTGAGGGTCACGAAATTGCCCTGAAGATACGATAGACGGTAGTCGTCATCGCGCAGGTAGAGCGTGTCGCGCATGCCGGCGGGAAGCATCCTCATGAAGCAGAAGGTGCAGGCGTTGCAGCACAGGCGGATATCGTCGAAGATTGGCGAGGTGAAGGTTATGCCCCAGCTCTCGCCGAGCTCGCGCGCGAGGTCGAGAGCGAACGGTTCGCCGTCAAGGTCGATGCCCGTGACACGGATCTCGTCTTCAGATGTCCACCAGAGCCAATCGATGTAATCCGTCAGGCGGTGCCCATCGACCGTATCGATCACCATACCGGCCATCACGCCGGCATCGTCGAAAACGGAGCCTTCGTCGACGGAGGCTATGCATGCGCGGTATCCGTCGCTCATGAGAGCTCTTCGAGGCGGTCGAGGACAGCGACGATCTGAGATTCGGGGGTCGAAGCTCCGGCGGTGACGCCGACCGATGCACACTCCGAGAACCATGCGGGGTCTATCTCATCCGCGGATTCGACATGGTGCACGTTGTCGCATTCCTGCGAGGATATCTCGAAAAGGCGTCGGGTGTTTCCGGAGTTGCGCCCGCCGACGACGATCATGGTATCGACGTTGCCAGCAAGCTGAGCTGCCGCCTTCTGCCGTAGCTGAGTGGCGAAGCAGATCGTGTCGAAGACCTTGAGGTCATCGACACGATCCCTCAACGTCTTCACCACGTCGTCGAATGTCTGCTCCGATTGCGTCGTCTGCACGACGACGCCGATGTGCTCAGAAGGCAGATGTTCGGGGAGCGACTTCGCGTCGGAGACGACGATGCAATCGGCTCCGGCATAACCGCAGATACCATCGACTTCGGGGTGTCCGGCCTCCCCCACCACGACGACGGAGTATCCTTCGGATGTGAGCCGGGAGGCGGATTTGTGGGCTTTGCTCACATGGGGGCAAGTGGCATCGATGACGCGCAGTCCTTTCACGCGTGCCTCCTCGATAACCGATGGCTCAACGCCATGGGAGCGAATCACGAGCGTGCCCGTATCGATGGACGCAACCGAATCGATTGCGAAGACGCCGATTGCCTCGAGCTCGCGCACAGCCGTCGGGTTGTGGATGAGCGGGCCGAGCGTGTAGACGGGCGCTCCATAGCGCTCGACCGCCTCACGCACCATGGAGAGCGCGCGGTCGACGCCATAGCAGGCGCCGGCATGCTCGGCGCGAATAATGCGCATCTTCATGCACCTTCTGTCTGGTTTTCGGAGCCCGCATCCGATGCGGGCGCGCAGGCGGCGGGATTCGCGTCGGTTTTCTTCCGGTCCTCAGAGAGGATATCGGCGTAGCGTTCGTTCAAATCGGGCATCGGGCCCGCATCGACGCCGGTCCTGAGCGCGTTCACGCGCCGCATGACCTCATCGGTGATCGCCTGCGAGCGCGCATAGCGCGGGAGAATCTCGAACGCGTGCCAATCAACCGGTTCGCCGAACCGCACGGTCACGCGCGGGAAGCGCAGGAAGGGCTTGCCGTAGGGGCGTATCCGGTCGGCGCCCTCGATGCCGCAGGGCACGATCGGCACGTCGGCCATCATCGCGAGCGAGGCCGTGCCCGTTTCGGGCTCTGAAACCTGACCGGGCTTGCGGATGCGCTTTCCTTCGGGAAACACGCCGAGGATCTCGCCGTTTTTCAACGTGCGGATCGCGCGCTTGATCGCTTTTCTGTCGACGCCCGTGCGGTCGATGGGGATGACGCCCGCCCATGCCATGTAGCGGCTGCCGAATCCGCTGCCGAACAGCTCCTTCTTGCCGATGAAGCGCAGGAGGTGGGGCATGATGCCGAACCACATGAAGAGCGGATCGGCATTGGAGGTGTGGTTGCCGACGATGATGCACGCTTTGCCCTCGGGCAGCCGGTCGATGACATCGGCGCCGATGTTTCGCTGGCGGAAGCAGACCTTGAACACGCCCATCACGACATAGCGGCAGAAGCTCATGAAGCCCTGCATGCCGTTTTCAGATTGCGGGTGGTCGAAGAACCACTCGATGTCCTTCATCGTATCCCCCGTTCGACCGCAAGGGAGACGATGCGCTCGACGACCTCGTCGATGGTCAGATCGGAGGAATCCAGCACGACCGCGTCTTCGGCGGCGACGAGCGGGGCGCTCGCGCGCGAGCGGTCGCGTGCATCGCGCTGTTCCATGAGCGTGCGGATCTCATCCTCGTCGACCACGGTAGCCGAGGTCTCCCCGTTCTGGAGCGCCCGACGCCGGGCACGAACTTCGGGTCGGGCGGTGAGGAATATCTTGAGCTGCGCGTCGGGGAAAACGACCGTGCCGATGTCGCGTCCTTCGAGCACGGACGTCTGATCGGCGGCGAGTCGGCGTTGCTGGTCGGTGAGGGCCACGCGAACCGCAGGTATGGCGCTCACGATCGAAACCGCGCTATCGACGGCTGCCGTGCGTATGGGGGCGGTGACGTCGATTCCGCCGATCGAAACGGAAGAGATGCTCGTGCCGTCATAGGCGAACACGATCGGTTCGCGCTGAGCTATCTCGGAGATTTTCTTGCGGGCGGTCTCGTCGGGGATGCCCGAAGAGGTAAGAAGTCCATCCTGAAGGGCACGATACGTCACTGCGCGGTACATAGCGCCGGTATCGAGATCACGTGCGCCGAGACGGGCGCTCACCAGATGGGCGATTGTCGATTTACCGGATCCTGCGGGACCGTCGATGGCGATGATCATATCAGAACCTGACCTTTCCATCGGATTGCAGCATATCCATCTGCTCGATGAACTCAGGATAGCTTACTGCGATGCAGTCCATGCCGTCCACCCGGCCATCGAGACCGAAACAACGTAATGCGAGCGCCCATGTCATCGCGAGCCGGTGGTCGCCCCTGCTGTCGAGCGTCGCCGCGCGTTCGGGAAGTGCTCCGCTGATCGCCAGGTCGTCGCCGGATGCGCTCGCCTTGCAGCCGAGTTGCGCGAGACCTTCGAGTACGGCATCGAGACGATCGGATTCCTTGACGCGTAGCTCCCCCACCTCGTGAAAGACGGTTGTTCCCGTGGCGCAGGTTGCAAGAAGCGCGAGGATAGGTATCTCGTCGATGAGCGCGGGCACTTCCGCGGCGGGTACGCTCGCCGCTCGGAGCCCGGCACGATAGCGTACCTGTATTGAGCCGACCGGTTCAGTGCCGATCGAACCGGAAGCAGCGATCGCGACATCGCAGCCCATACGTTGCATGACATGGAATGCGGCGATGCGCGTCGGGTTGAGCGAGACCTCGCGAAGAGTCACCTCGGAACCTGGCGTCATCGCGCAGGCGACGGCAGCGAAGATGGCCGACGAAGGGTCGGCGGGTACTTCGAGGTCGGTCGCGCGAAGCGTCTGAACGCCGGTGACGTGCAAGCGGCGAGGGTCGTTCTCCACCGCGATGGCACCGCCGAACGCCGGCAACATGAGCTCGGTATGATCGCGCGAGCGTGCGGGCTCGATGACCGTCGTCGTGCCCGGCGCGTTGAGTCCGGCGAGGATGATCGCCGTCTTCACCTGCGCGGAGGCGACGGGGAGCGTGAAGGAACCCGCGGCAAGGCGTGCGCTCCCGACGATGCGCAGGGGAAGCGTGCGGGGCGTGTCGGATACGCCGCGCACGTCAGCGTTCTCGAATCGCACGCCCATCTGGGATAGCGGGTCGATTACCCGTCCCATCGGGCGTTTCGAGAGCGATGGATCGCCTTGGAGCGTCGCCTCGACGGGATATCCGCCGAGAAGGCCGCAGATGAGCCGCGTCGTCGTTCCCGAGTTCCCGCAATCGATCGGCCCGGCTGGCTGACGGGGCCCTTCCCCGCCCCAACCGTCCACGACGACGTCGAGACCGCTGGCGCCGCGAACAATGGACATACGCGCGCCGAGCGCCTGCATCGCCGCGCAGGTCGATCGGACATCCTGAGAATCGAGAACGGATTTAAGATGCGAGCATCCCTGCGCCATCGAGGCGAACATGAGCGCGCGATGGGAAATCGACTTGTCGCTCGGCACGCGCAGCGAGCCGGTGAACGGTGCAATCGCAGGCATGTTCTACTCGCTGAGCGCGTCGGCGAGCGGGCTGAACGAGAAATCGAAACCCTTCTTGAGCAGAAGGGTCGTGAACTGCCCGATATCGCCTTCGTCGGTGAGGATGAGCTCGAGGACGGCGTTGTCCTCGTTGATATGGTCGATGTCGATGGACTGGATGTTGCAGCCTGCCTTGCCCGCGATACCTGTCACGTCGGCGATCACGCCGGAGCGGTCCGCCATGGGTATGCGCACCTGGATGAGCGCGGACGAATCGGGAATCCATGCGGCGGGAAGGGAACGTCGCGTGCGGGCGGATTGCGCGAGGATCTCGGTCAGCCGTGCGGCATCCCCCGAGCGTATGGCGTCTTCCATGTCCGCGAGTATCTTCCCGAACTCGGAAAGGCCGTCGGCGAGCGCCTCGCGGTTGTCGAGCGCGATGCCGCACCAGAGCGCTGGGGAACCGGCGGCGATGCGCGTCGAATCCTTGAAGCCGCCGGCAGCAAGCCGGAAGAGCTCGTGGCTGTCTTTCGCATGATTGTCGGCGAGCTGCATGAGCGCGGTGGCCGTCATGTGCGGCACATGGCTCACGATGGCGACGATCTCGTCGTGATGGTCGCGGTCGATGGAGATGACGCGCGCGCCGAACCCGGTCAGGAACTCGTGCAGGCGCGTGAACCGATCGGCATCGCAATGCTCGTCGGGGCACAGGATCCAATACGATCCGTTGAACAGCTTCGAACGCGCGCCATCGAGACCATTGACCTCCGAACCGGCCATCGGGTGGCCGGGGATGAAGCGCGAGGTGTCGGAGAGCGTCTGCTCGGCGTTGGCCACGATAACGCGCTTGGTCGAGGAGACGTCGGTGATGGTCCCCCGAAAACCCGATGCCTCAATCATCTCAAAGATCGATTTGCTCGCGCTCACCGGTGTCGCGATGATGACGAGGTCGAGTGCCGGATCGGAAAGCCAGGCGGCGACCTCGGGGGCATCGGGGCGCGCGCATGCGCTGACGAGGTGCTCGGAGACGGCGCGCTCCACGGTTGCGGGGTCGACGTCGACGCCCTTCACGTCGACGCCATCATAGGCATCGCGCAGCGCGTAGGCCACCGATCCGCCGATGAGACCGGTGCCGAAGATGATGATATGCGAGAACGGGCACGTACGAGAGCTCATCGTCAGTCCTCTGGCCAATCGAGAACCGTCGGCAGTTCCTTGAGGTCGATGAGGCGTCCGCAGACCACGTAGTAGGCGGCGTCCGAAGCGGCGACGAGGTCGTCGTTGGCATAGCCGATCAGATTGCGGAACAGGCGTGCGGAATCAAAGCCGGGCACGATGCCGTCGCCTACCTGGTTGGTGACGACGATCGTATCGCCTTTCCGGCCGATGATGCGCGCGATGTAGCCATTGAAGGCGCGCGAGATACGCGAATTATCCGAACCGCCGACCGAATCGGACAGCTCTTCGAAGGAGGTGTCGAGAATCTCGAACTGGGAGGAGAGCACGGTCCCGAGGCTGTCTATGAGCAGGATGTCGTCTTCGGGCACCTTATCGAACCAATTGGGGTCGTAGTACGCCTCGAGCGTTTTGAACGATGAAGGACGCTGCGCGCGGTTCTCCTCGATCTGATCGGCGAACTGGGAATCGCCTTCGGGGTTTCCGAACACCGCGACGGTCACGCCCTGTCCGGAAGTCTCGGAGCGCTTTAGCGCGAGTTCCTGTGCGCATGCGGATTTTCCGCAGCGCGCGCCACCGGTGAAGACGACGAGAGCCATGGTGCGTGTTCCTTTCCTCAGATACAGCCAAGTAAAGGTAGCATAGCCTATCTTTGCGCGCCAGACGCGCGATAAAGGGCCTCTACTTCGGTATCTGTAAGCATTCTCCACGTGCCTTCGCGAAGATCGCCGAGGCTCAGGGGCCCGAAGGCGGTGCGATTGAGCTTGACGACGTGATGGCCGACCGCGCGCAGCATATGGCGCACCTGCCGATGACGCCCCTCGTGTATGATGACCGTCACCTCGCTCCGGGGTCCGCGCCCGTAGCGGTCCTCGTGCACGGGGCCGAGCTCGACAACCGCCGGAGCGGTCATGCTCGCGCCGCCCTTCCCATCGGCGAGCATGATGCCGGAGCGCAGGAGGTCGGCCTCCTCTTCGGTGACGATGCCGTCGACGAGGGCCTCGTAGCGCTTGTCGACATGATGGCTCGGGTGGAGCATCGCGTTGCCGAAATCGCCATCGGTCGAGAAGAGCAGCAGTCCCGTCGTGTCCGTGTCGAGGCGTCCGACATGAAATAGACTCGGGTAGCGGTCGATGGGCACGAGCGCGGAGACGCAGGGTATCCCGCGGTCGTCGCTCATGGCGGATTTGTAGCCGCGGGGCTTGTTGAGCATGATGTAGACGGAGGATTTTTCGGCCACGACCAAGATGCCGTCGACGGTTATCACGTCATGTGCGGGGTCCACTTTGGTCCCGAGGACGGTGACGGTCTGACCGTTGACGGTGACGTGCCCCTCCGCTATCAGCGTTTCGCAGTGGCGCCGCGAGCCGACACCGGCCCGCGCGAGATGCTTCTGCAGGCGGACGGTCTGTTCTGGTAGTTCACTCATCGAAGGCGATACCCTCCGTTATAGACGATTCGACGATTTCTTCGAGGGTTGGCTCTTCCTCATCGTCGTAGGACTCAGCGTTGTAGGCATCGTCGCCGGTTCCCTGCTCATCCTCTTCATCGGCGGTGTCATCGGTGGCGTCGATGTCCAAGGCCGAAGCCGTGTCCCCCCGATGAGCCGAGAGGCGGCGCTCGATGAACGATCGGCTTTCCTCGTCGGGGGCGAAGTCGATGATGTCGGGAAGGTCGCGCAGGCTCTTGAGGCCGAAGCTCTCGAGGAAGGAACGCGTCGTCGCGTAGAGAATCGGGGCGCCAGGGCTGTTCTCGCGGCCCGCTTCCTTCACGAGGCCCTTCTCCACGAGGGCGGATATGACGGCATCCGAATTCACGCCGCGAATGGAGGCGACGGCATTGCGGGTGGCGGGTTGATTGTAGGCGATGACGGAGCGCTTCGAGCGCTGCTTGCGAGAGCTTCTGGGTATCCCACGAGATGACGTAGCGCTCGATGATCTCATGATGGGCGGGATGGGTGTAGAGCCGCCATCCTCCGGCGACTTCGCGCAGCTGGATGCCGCGGTTGGCCTCCTCGTACTCCACCGACATCGTGGACAGCGCTTCGACGACATCGCCTGCGGACACGTCGAGCACCTCCGCGAGCTTGCCGGCGCTGACCGGCTCGTCGGATACGAAGAGCAACGCCTCGAGTTCGCTTTCGAGCAGTGACATCTCATCGGCCATCTTCGGATTCCCTTCCTTCCTCTATCTCCTTGAGGCGATCGACGACATCGGGTGCCGGTGCCCATTCATCGCGTTCGAGAAGCTCGATGGATATCGAACGGTTGCTCTCGCCCTGGTCGAGCCTGATCATGCCGCGATGGTACATCTCGAGCATGGCGAGAAACGTGACGACGAAAACTTGTTTCGTGGGGTTCTCTCCCAGTAGCTCCGAGAAAGTCTGCGTTTTCTTGACGCTCAGCCGGTCGGACAGGCGGGCCAGATAGCTTTCGACGGCGAGCGGCTTGGCCGCTATATGCTTGGCTTCGAGGATGAACGCCTCGTGGCGCGAAGCGAGGTCGGCGCAGATGACGCCGAGCCCCCTGAGCGTGATGCCCGCGAGATAGTCGGGCAGAAGACCGAGAAACTCCGGGTCGGGCCCGACATGGCGGGGGTGCATGCGGGATTTCTGCTGCATGCGCGAGGCAAGCGCGGCGGCCGCGTTGCGATACTGCTTATAGGCGAGCAGGCGCGCGACGAGGATGTCGCGGGTCTGAGCGGGCGTGAGGTCGTCGAATTCCATGTCGAGCGCCTCGTGCGGTGCATCGGGCAGAAGCGCGGAGGCTTTGAGCGAGAGCAGCGTCGAGGCGACCACGAGGAAATCGCTTGCGACATCCATATCGAGGTCCTGCATGCCGGCGACCGAGGCAAGGTATTGATCGGCGATCTCGGAAACCGAAATCGCGGCCACGTCGACTTTCTGTTCGGACACGAGCGCGAGCAGAAGGTCGAATGGACCTTCGAAGGATTCCGTCTTCACGCGGTAGGACATCGTATCAACCCCGTCTGATCGTGCCTGTCGGCCTAGGATGGCAGGATAAGGCCGGCGAGGTTGTAGGCGGTCGCGTTCATGTACCAGCTGATCGGGTCGATGCTTGGCGCGACGTACGGCACGACGATGAGCAGGATCATGAGAATCGGCATCGAGTACTGCTGGATCTTATACCACGTCGGCAGCGCCTTATCGGGCAGGAACGGCACGATAAGCGAAGAGCCGTCAAGCGGCGGGATCGGAATCAGGTTGAAGAACATCAGGAAGAAGTTGATGAGCGTGAAATAATACCCGAAATAGAACAGCCAGTAGGCAATCTGGCGGCCGATGCCAGCAGCCGAGGCATCGTACCAGAACATCCCGCCCCAGCAGATGGCGGCACCCACGAACCCGAGCAGCAGGTTGGCGCACGGGCCGGCCAGACCGGTCAGAACCTCGCCCTGCTTGAGATTCTTGAAATAGCGCGGGTTGTAGGGCACCGGCTTGGCATAGCCGAAGATCGGCGCATTCATGAGCATGAGCATGAGCGGCAGGATGACCGTGCCGAACGGATCGATGTGCTTGATCGGGTTCAGGGAAAGACGCCCTTGACTGGCCGCAGTGGGGTCGCCGAGGCGATGCGCCATCCAGCCATGTGCCACCTCGTGCAAGACGATGGCGGGAATGAAGCAGAGTATCGATATGAGCGCGGAAGCGATTTGAGTGTTGTTCATATCAGGAGAGTATATCCTTGCTGGACAATGCGTCCTCGATGACTGTGCTTATCTCCATCCATTCAGCTTCAAGCTTCGGTATGCGCGCCTCGAGTTCGTTATACTCGCGCATCGCCTCCATGAACGCGTCATGATCTGCGTAGAACTCCTGATCGGCCATGCAAGCTACGAGTTCGTCATGACGTTTCTGGTCACGCTCGAGGTCCCGTTCGATCTTCTTGAGCCGGTTGCGATCATCGCGCAGCAGGCGGTTGACCTTATTGCGGGCTTCGGCTTCAGCGCGTTTCTGCTCCTTGGTCTTGGGGCCGGTGCGTTCCTCATCGCTTCCCAGGCTCACGGAACGCTTGAGACGCATGCCATCGCGCGCGCCCTCCCCGCTCGTGTCCTTCGCAGGCTTGTCGGATGGCCGGGGACTGGGGCTGCTCGAAGAAGATGCGCTCTCGTCAGTGTCTTGCTGGCGGTGAGTCGCGTCGAGGTCCTTGAACGAGCGCGCGAATTCGGAATCGGACTTCTCGAGGAAGTAGTCGTATCCGCCGTCGAACATCTGAAGCCGTCCCGGCGTAATCTCGCAGATATGGTCGGCCACGCTGCGGATGAGATGCCGGTCGTGGGTGATGAGGAAGAGCGTGCCGTCGAAATGCTTGAGCGCCTGCTCGAGCACGTCCACGCTCTGGATGTCGAGGTGGTTGGTCGGCTCGTCGAGGCAGAGCACCGGCGTGGGGCGCACGAGCATCTTGGCGAGCGCCAAGCGCGCCTTCTCCCCTCCCGAGAGGACCGCGACACGTTTCTCGACGTCGTCGCCATGAAACAGGAAGGCCCCGAGCAGTGAGCGCACCTGCGAGATCGACCAACCGGGCGCTGCGTCGTCGAGTTCTT
>Ga0163159_1004186_pt1 | contig 10470 bp, 9 predicted proteins | sample BioMet9_FD_108702 | JGI IMG/M metagenome (GOLD analysis project Ga0163159, IMG submission 108702) | Microbial communities from bioreactor (seeded with sewage sludge) at Lawrence Berkeley National Lab, California, USA - Biofuel... | ecosystem: Engineered > Bioreactor > Anaerobic > Unclassified ... | reverse complement strand
GTACACTACTTATATACTTTTGTCCACCATGACCTAACTTCATTGCTTCTATGGCTGCGTATCTCCTTCTGTCTCTCTCATTCAAAGAATCAAAAAATGATTTCATTTGTTTTTCGGTTTCTTTAGAATATTTTTCGCGAAGCATCCAAGTAGATTCCTTTCTGGTTTGTAATGAGTTCAAGCAGAATTATCTTAAAGCAATGAAAATATTTGAATTTATATTTTTGTCATTCCTAATGTTTTAAATTCAGCATTCGGAACTTGGGTTATTCGGAACTACTGACCATATAGACCTGCTCTAACCAGCCTTTTTTGTTCACTTACAAAACTTGCCCATATCCAAAGCTGATTAACCAGGAAAAATTATATCCCCACTCCCATTTAGCCATAGATTTTTTACTATTTTTTCGGTTAAAATTTTTATTTACTTTTTAGAGACTACAATATAATTAGACAGTGTTTTTGTGTTACTGCCAGCCGCATTCTTTGCGGTCAATTTGACAGTATATTTTCCTAATTTGTTGTATGTGTGTACAGGATTCTGTTCGGTTGAAGAACTTCCATCTCCAAAGTTCCATTTCCATGAGTCAGGGGAGTTTATACTTTTGTCAGTAAAGGTTACTGTCAAGGGTGCCTTTCCAGAAGTAGGAGACGCAGAGAAAGAAGCAGTGGGGGGTACCAAGAATTTTGTAACAATTATATAATTCGATTTTAAAGCTGTATTGCTTCCAGCCGCATTCTTTACTGTCAATTTAACCATATATTGTCCTACTTTACTGTATGTATGTACAGGATTCTGTTCGGTTGAGGAACTTCCATCACCAAAAGTCCATTTCCACGAAGTTGGATTCCTTGTACTCTTGTCAGTAAAGCTCACAGTCAATGGGGCTTTTCCAAAAGTAGGGGAAGCAGAGAAAGCAGCACGGGGAGGATTCACGATGATTACAACATTTATATACTTCGACTTTGAGATTGTATTGCTGCCTTGAGCATTCTTTACGGTCAATTTGACAGTATATTTTCCTAATTTCTTGTATGTGTGTACAGGATTCTGTTCGGTTGAAGTAGCTCCATCACCAAAGTCCCAGTTCCATACAGTTGCATTCTCAGACTGGTCGGTAAACTGGACGGTAAGTGGAGGATGACCTTCTGTGACATTGCTGCTGAAGTTTGCGACAGGAAGTATAGGTACTTCGGTAGTAACTGTTGAATTTACCCACGTCTCATTTACATTTCCATTTCTGTCTACAGTCCTCGTACTGATAGTATAATCTGTTTCAGGTTGCAGTCCTGTTGCATTGAAGTATTCGGTAGAGGTATTTGTCTGGAAGATATTATTCAGATAGACTTCAGCGTGATTGAAATCGGTGTCTCTGGGGTTTGTCCATGTCCAGTTGATCCAGTTAGTACCTTTGGTGGATTGGAGATTGGTGATGCTTGATGGCGGCACAAGATCACTGGTACGATGCAGACCTACATGCAGATCGAAAACTGGTGGTGGGACAGATACCACAATACTGTTGGCAGGTTCATATCCAGGTGCTTCTACGTGTACACGATAAGAGCCCGCAAGTACATCCCATTGATACATGCCATCTTCGCCAGTAACCTGCGGGTTGACATCGGGTTGAGCAACAGGTGTTGATTCGCCCGTTGGAACATTTTCCCAGTCTCCGGTACCGTCAGGACGCTGTAGCCAAACAGATGCCCCAGATATGCGTTCTCCAGTCTCGATATCATAAATGTATCCTGCCGGATCAATATAAATATTAAAGCTCACAGTTGACTGTGTACAGCCATATACTGTATATGTTATTGTAGCTTCTCCATGCCTTGGATAAAATGGCTCAGTAGTATAAGTCCAATGAGAAGGCCCTCCAGTCATACTTCCAGTTATATCGGAACCGCCATCGTCAATATGAATCCTTATATCCACACCAGTTGCTGTATTACAACTGTCATATGAAAATGTTATTGGATCCATCCAATAAATCGAAGTTGTTTCACTACCACCATTATTTGGCTCCACACCTACATTTGGAGGTAAGTTTGAACCTGTTACTGTAGTTGAGGCGCGTGCACTATTGTCATCATATCTTGTTTCTAGAGTGGTTGTACTGATTGAAGCAGTGTTTTGAATCACAGTACCAACAGATACACTATCAGGAATTCTAACTGAGACTGTTCTCGACCCACGTTGTAGAGGTGCAACTGAACCGACGTCCCACGTTACTTTTCCTGTTGCAGAATCATATGTCCCACCATCAGATGCGGATTCGAATTCAACATTTGAAGGAAGAGCGTCCTGCAATACAACGCCTGAGGCTGTTGTGTTTCCAAAATTATTGAAATATAACGTGTAAGTCATCAGACTTCCATGGTCTTTACTTGCAGGCGCATTCTTTGAAATGTACATATTCGTTCCGCTAAAGGCTGGGAACTTAAATAAGATTGCAAGGTTTGGACTAATTACAGGTTCATTATAGGAATATTGCAAACCTGCACCATCAGCTCCTTCAATCCCGACAGTAGCTGACGTTCCATTGTTATAAGAATCAGACCCAAAATCGACGTCCTTATACTGGAATTTTATATTATTCGTACCTTCATAGAGAATGGCCTCAAAGGTAGCTCCTGAAGGTGTATTAGAATAACCCTGGTTGTCAAACCATTCAACAACAAATTTCCTATTAGGAGCTTCTCCTATTACCTGATAGTAGACTGCACCAGCAGACCCCCATGTAACAATGTCATCCCAGAACGGTGCAATGAAATTATGAGGCCCACTGCTTCCAATAGGTTGATTACTATATTCACCTGTTCCCCCACTGGCAAGAGTTATTCCGTTGTTAGTTATGCTTACCTGGCTATAATCAGTGCCATAGTAATTGAAGAAAAAGCCAACAGGAATGCCCTCTACATAGTAATCATCGCTGTCTGGCAATATCATTGTTCCAGTGTTCGAAATCTCTATCCAGTCGTATGCAGGACCACCTTCCACATTACTGTCTTTGAAGGTGTAACCAAAATAGTCAGGACCACCTGAACGACCTTCTTGCAAGGAGGAGGCTGCTCCCCCAATTGTGGCAGTGAATGCCAGCAGTAAAATCGTAAAAACTAATAGTTTTCTATTTAAATCAAAATTCATCGTACATCACCAACTATTTAGTACTTTGTCTATCAACAATTTTCAGGATCCAGAGGATGCGCTATCTCAAAAATAGGCCAATCCCTACAATCAGAGAATGGACATTTTGACTTAAAACCAAATATGAAATTGATTGAAGTTCAAGAATCAATTGACCTTATAGTCAAATCTGGTCTCGCTGCTACATCCTAAATACCTTGCAAATAACTCCACAGTATAACACATAAACAACGTGTGTATATTGTAGAAGTAATAGAAAAATACGAATATAGATAAACATTTTCTTTTTTTGCAAACCTATGATAAAATATGACAAATAGGATAAAATATGTAAAAGTAAAAATGAAAAAATGAAGCCACATATATGTGCATATAAATACAGGAAAATTCATATAAAAAGTTTAATTTGCAGAGATGTATCTAATTAAGCAAAAAAATAAAAGAGCAAAAATCAATTATCAGGCGTTTCCATAAGAAAGTACCTTCAAATAGAGTCAAAAATAAGAAAATAAAGCCACAAAAGTAGCTTTACTCAGATTCAATGCCCATGCCCGTGTTTACAAGCCGAACCCTCAATCTGCTCTTCTTTAAACCTGATATAAGTCTCATTGATAGAATCCAGGCATTTTGTGCAGACATTTACCTTTTTTCTTATAACTCCTATTGAAAAATCGGGAATCTGAATTTCCACAGGGTAAACCCTGCCTTTTTTACCGCACAAAACGCATTTGTTTCTCCTGCAAGAGATTTCGTTTTTGTCGATGCTTAAATAGGTCTCCTGGGAGGAATCCAGGCAGGCCTCACAGAGCCCTTTCCAGACACCCTCAGGATAGGCGAATTTGAGGCGGGAACGGAAAACCCGGATAGGAATTACGGCCGGGATTGCTTTTCCGCAAAGATCACAATCTGTCATTTCTCATATCTCCTTAGATCAGTACCTTTGCTGCTTCCATTGCCCACTGCAAGAAAGGTTCAGGCCAGAGGCCCATTGCAAACACGCCGGCTGTTGCAAGCAGGAGAGCTGCTGCATATGGGAAAGGCAGGCCGATCTTTTTGCCTTCAGGGGGAAGGAAGTACATGTACCTTACAAGCCGTGCATAATAGAACAATGAAAGGGCACTGTTCAGGATTGCAATTACTGCAAGCCAGGTCATGCCTGCCTGAATGGCTGAAGAGAAGAGCACGAACTTGGCCATGAAACCGGAAGTCAGGGGTATACCTGCAAGGGCAAAGACGAAAACCGTCATACAAAGGGCTACCAGTGGCATTCTCTTCCCAAGGCCCCTGAAGTTGTCCAGGTGGTCTGGAACCTGAAGGTCCCCTGTCCTTTGAGTAGTTATCATCCAGACAACTGCGCCGGCTGCGATAAATGCTCCTCCTTTCATAAAGGCATGGGCAAGGGTATAGAAGATCCCGCCTGTAAGAGCCATTGGAGTCATTACCACAAAAGCCATTGCAATATACCCTGCCTGGGCCAGAGAAGAGTAAGCAAGCATACGTTTCACACTGGTCTGAGAGACTGCAACCACGTTTCCGAAGGTCATGGTTACGACTGCCAGAATTGTGAAAGCTAACTGCCAGTCAGGCTGAAGTGCAGCAAGCGCCAGGATGAAAACCCTGAAAGCTGCCACAAAACCCATTTTCTTCGACCCGGCTGCAAGAAGGGAGGAGACAACTGAAGGAGAACCCTGATAGGTATCCGGAGCCCACATATGAAAAGGTACAAGAGCCATCTTGAAGCCGAAACCTGCAATGAGCAGCACAACTGCAACAAGCCCGATAGGGTTTTCTGCCAGGAGAGAGGCATTTTCAGCAATCATTGGAATGCTGGTAGTGCCCGTTGCCCCATACACAAAAGATATCCCAAAAAGCATAAGCGCTGAAGAAACCGCACCCATCATAAAGTACTTCATGGCTCCTTCGAGGGACTTTGGGTTCTGTTTCTCAAAACCTGCAAGGGCATAGGTAGCAAAGCTTGCCAGCTCAAAGGCACAGAAGAGCAGGATAAAGTCGTTTGAGGAGGCAACAACCATCATCCCGAGTGTTGCAAAAAGCACCAGAGAATAAAACTCTTCAGTATGGTCACTGTTTTCATTATACTTGATTGAAGCAATTGAAACAATCAGTGCAACTGCCAGGAAGACCAGTTTGAAGAACTGGGAAAGGGCATCAATGCTGACAGTGCCGTAGAACATCGTAGCTTCGGTCCCGAAACTCTGTACCGTCAGGACCAGAGCTGCAAGGACTCCAAGGGTTGCCAGATAACCCAGCACATTTTTTGTCCTGGGGGACATGAAGACCCCTATAAACAGTATAATCAGACCGGTTGCAGCTACTGCAATTTCAGGTGCAAGAAGCATTAAATTTTCCATTTTTTACACCCCCAGGGCAGCCGCAAGGCTTACTATTGCTTCCGAATTCGTAATCATCATATTAAGCACCGGATTCGGGTTCAGGCCGAAATAAATCACAAGAAGGGCAATTACTCCCATCGAAAAGACCTGAAGAGAGTTAATGTCCCTGACATCTCCAAGCTTCTCGTTATAAACTCCGAACATTGCCCTCTGCATTGCCCAGAGGTGGTAACCTGCAGTAATCACTATTGCCAGAAGGGCAAGCAAAACAAATCCAGGCAGGTTTACATAGCTGAAGGCCAGCACCAGGAACTCGGCAATAAAACCGGTCAACCCTGGCAGGCCGAGGGATGCCATAAACCCTAGCATCATAAGTACAGCCAGCATCGGCATCTTCTTTGCAAGCCCGCCAAGATTGTTTATTATCCTTGTCCCCGTGCTTGTCTGGATCGCTCCTGCGGACATGAACATGATACTCATTATAAGCCCGTGGGAAAACTGCTGGAACATAGCTCCTGAAACCGAAAGGGTAACAAGGCCTGCCGAACCCAGTAAAACATATCCCATGTGGCTTAAACTGGAATAAGCAATCATGCGCTTGAGGTCTTTCTGCCTTAGAGCCAGAAGCGCCCCGTACAATATACTGAAAGCTCCAAGGAAACCCAGCATGGTAATCATAAGCTCAGGGTTACCAGTATTAGGGAGCATGGGAAGTGAGATCCTGAAAAGTCCGTATCCTCCTATCTTGAGCAGAATAAAGAGTACACTGCCTGCGGTCGGGGCTTCGGTATAAGCATCCGGGAGCCAGGAATGGAAGGGGAAAATCGGCAGCTTTGCCAGGAACCCGAAAATTATTGAGAGAAATATTGCATTCCTTAACAGGCCGGAACCTAAGAACTGGAACTGTGCAACAAGTGTCCTTATATCAAAGGTGGGGACCCCGGTCTGCTGCCAGGAGGCATAGAAGAGCCCGAAGATCCCAAGAAGCATTACCAGAGAGGCAACATGCGTGTAGATAAAGAATTTATAAGACGCATGGGCCCGTTTTTCTCCTCCCCAGATGTTTACCATGAAGAAGAGAGGGATCAGGGTAAGCTCCCAGAATACATAAAAGACCACGAAATCAAGGGCTACAAAGACTCCTATAACTGCAGCCTGCATGGTAAGGATCAGCCCATAAAACCGGTTGGGGGATTCCCTGTCTTCCTTCCAGCTATAAAGGATCAGGAACGGGATAACTATTGCATTCAGGAGGATAAGAGGCATGGAAATGCCGTCAATCCCAACTGAATATTTAACTCCCAGCAAGGGAATCCAGTCTATCGATTCAAAGAACTGCATGGCAGCCGTACTGCTGTCAAAGTTCAGGTAGGCATACAGAGTAAGGCCAAGAGTTGCAATGGACCCTAAAAAGGCCAGGCCCGCAGCCTGATCTTTCGTTTTTGTGAAAAAGGTAACTGCTGCGAAAATCAGCGGCACCAGAATCAACAGTGATGCGACCGGCAGCATCAGAGTACCTCCGTTATTAACTTAACAAGTATTATTAGCAGGCTGACACCCACAATTACTGCAATTGCATAAGTCTGGACAACTCCGGTCTGGACTCTCCGGAGCTCCTCACTTACACCGACTGTAAGAATTCCGATTCCTTCCACGATACTGTCAATGATCACATCAAGCACCTGAGAAAGGAAAGCAATGACTCCGTATACGATTCCAAGCGAGAAAAATTCAGTATAGATTTCATGCTGGTAATAGCGCTTGTAGAGCAGCCTGTAAACCGGGTTCTTCATGGAAGCAAGCGGCCCGAGTTTAATTATCCTCAGATAATAGATCACAAAAGCAACTGCAAGACCTGCAACGGCAACTATCATCGGAAGCCACTGGACAAAGAGAGATTCGCTTCCTGCCGCCCCTACAAGCTCATTTCGACCTAAGGCTGCAAGGCTTCCTATGTCAAGATTCACGAAGCTGTTTGCAAATGTTTCTTCAAGGAAATCCATGAACCCTGTTTTTGTCAGCCCCCCAAACACAAGGGAAAAAATTGCCAGAATTGAAAGTGGTATTGTCATAATAGCGGGGGACTCGTGTCCATGGTAGTCACTTCTCGGCTTCCCTGTAAAGGTCATGAAGATCAGCCTGAAGATGTAAATCGAAGTGAGAAGTGCAGCCGCAATTGAGAATGCATATGGGATCCAGTTGTTGCTGTGCTCTCCAAAGAGATAGGCAGCCTCAATAATCGCATCCTTTGAGAAGAAACCGCTTGTCCCTATTGAGGTCCCTGGTATTCCGAAACCTGCAAGAGCCAGGGCTGCAATTGCCATAGTGGCAGCCGTAACTGGCATTACCTTTCTTACGCCTCCGAGTTCCCTCATGTCCTGGGTGCCTACTGCGTGGATTACGCTGCCTGCACAGAGGAAAAGAAGGGCCTTAAAGAAAGCATGGTTGATCAGGTGGAAGAGAGAAATGCCTACTGCTTCAAGCCCGATTGCCGAACCGAGGCCAAGGCCAAGCATCATGTAACCGAGCTGGCTTATGGTCGAGTAAGCAAGCACGCGCTTGAGGTCGTTCATTACGATTCCCATCGTGCCTGCAAAGAGCGCGGTAAAACCTCCAATGTAAGCAACTACCATGAGGGTATCAGGGGCTGCAATAAACATGGGGAAGGTTCTTGCGACCAGGTAGACCCCGGCAGTAACCATTGTTGCGGCATGGATAAGGGCAGAAACGGTTGTCGGGCCTTCCATTGCGTCAGGAAGCCATACATGCAGAGGGAACTGGCCGGACTTTCCTACGGCCCCTCCAAAGAGGAGCAGGGTGATGATGGTAAGGTGGCTTACTTCAAAACCGAAAATGTTCGAATGAAAGGCAGAAAGCTGCGGGATATAACTGAAGATTTCGTCAAAACGGAGCAGGTATGTCCCTTCCTGGAATCCGCCTGCAAGTTTCAGGAGGTCGGAGGTCAGTATAATTATCCCGGTAAGGAACATCACATCTCCTATCCTGGTTGTCAGGAAAGCCTTCTTGGCAGCCGCTGCAGCCGAGGGCCTTTCGAACCAGAAGCCAATTAAGAGATAGGAACATAGCCCTACAAGTTCCCAGGAAACAAAGAGCTGAAGGATGTTGTCCGAAAGCACCAGGGAAAGCATTGCTGCGGTAAAGAGTGCGGTTTCTGCAAAATACCTGGATTCTCCCGGGTCACCTGACATATAGCTAACTGCATAGATATGGATCAGCAGGCTCACAAAAGAGACCATCGACAGCATTACTGCGGCCAGGGGATCAATCAACACTCCTATATTGAGCATTGCAAACCAGGGATAGGACTGACTTATAACCTCGTCTGGGTTTGCCAGCAGCCTGAGAGTAATCATTAAAGAGATTACGAAGGAGGCGGCAATTGCCAGTATAGGGACAATGGCACCACCTGCTGGCATTTTCCTGCCGAAGAAGAAGGTGATTATAAAAGCCAGTGTCGGAAGCAGAGGAATTAAAAATGCGAATTCTTCCAGAGCCGTTTTTACCACCTCAGGATCTTGAGCTCGTTAAGGTTGATCTTATCGTGCATTCTGTAGATTGCCATGAGGATTGCAAACCCGACCGCTGCTTCGGCAGCTGCAAGGGCAATTGAGAATATGGCGAAAACCTGCCCGTTCAGGGTATCCGTGTAGCTGGAGAAAGCTACCAGGTTCAGGTTTGCGGAGTTGAGCATGAGCTCAATGCACATAATCATCCTGATACCGTTTTTATGTGTCATTACGCCATAGAGTCCTATTGAAAACAGCAGGGCTGCAAGCCCGAGGTAAAAGATTAAAGGAATCATTGGTTTCTCTCCCCTTTTGCCAGGTAAAAGTTTAGAGTCATCGGTTGCCCTCCCCTTTTGCCAGGTAAATCGCTCCTATGAGGGAGGCGAGCAGGACGATTGAAAGGACTTCAAAAGGCGCTACATAATGAGTAAAGATCAACATTCCAATGCCCTCTATATTACTCTGGTCAGCCTGGTTTTGGGGGAGTTCGGAAACCGTATTCCAGGAAGTCCCAAATGCCCCGATTACCACGATAGCTGTAAAGAGCAAAACTACGAGAAAAGCTAAAGGCCGGTTAGTCCTCACCGGGTCCACCTCCGATCTCGTGCTTTGTCAGCATAACCGCAAAGAGGATGAGGACTCCGATTGCTCCGATGTAAACAAGTACCTGAATGATTCCAAGGAACTGGGCATTCAAAAGGATGTAGAGAGCTGCAATTCCAAACATGCACATGATCAGGGCAAGCCCGGCCCGGACAATATCTTTTGCAGTTACTACAAAAACTGCAAAGAATACTGTTGAGATGGCAAGAACCCAGAAGACAGCCATTTTCAGGGCTTCTCCTATTGTTTCGAGTCCAATCATTTCTCGTCACCTTCCTCAATATCGACTTCCCTTGCAAGTTTTTCAGGGGTCATGAGCAGGTCTTTGTGCTTCCATTTAACGAGACCTTTAGCGTATTCCTTGCCGCTTGAAAGCGCTTCTTTCGGGCACTGGTCGATACATAGCCCGCAGAAAAGGCAGTGTCCGATGTCAATCTGAGGGAACCAGCGTTGTTTTGTGCTGCCTGGTGCAATCGGAGCTTTTACGATATTGATTGCGGCATTGGGGCATGTATTGGCACAGATGCCACAGCCTATGCATTTACTTTTATCGAGTATCTGAAGCCCCCTGAACCGGTCGGAAAGCTCGCTTTGTTTTTCCGGGTACATCCTGGTTACGGGAGGCTTTTTGATGTTTCTAATTGCGTATTTAATGTTTTTAAGGACCATAATTTCACGCCCCCAGGTAGAGTCCGAGCCCTACAGCCCAGACAAGGTTTAAAAGGGCAAGAGGAAGCAATTTTTTCCAGCTCAGGTCAACAACCTGGTCAATCCTGAACCTCGGGACAGCCCATCTGAGCCCTATAATTACCATAAGTACAAAGACAACTTTTACAAT
>Ga0163159_1004182_pt1 | contig 10477 bp, 10 predicted proteins | sample BioMet9_FD_108702 | JGI IMG/M metagenome (GOLD analysis project Ga0163159, IMG submission 108702) | Microbial communities from bioreactor (seeded with sewage sludge) at Lawrence Berkeley National Lab, California, USA - Biofuel... | ecosystem: Engineered > Bioreactor > Anaerobic > Unclassified ... | reverse complement strand
ATTTCAATCCACGCTCCCACGAAGGGAGCGACTGCAATATATGGGGGTATCCCCACGTTTTGCCAAAATATGAGCGGTTATTTCTCCTTTTTAAGCAAATTTCGTTTGAAAAACACGTCCTGGCGGGGTTAAAACGCCCTAAAAAACTGCGAACCTGTTCGGGAAGTTCTGTTCACTTGGGGTTCGCAGTCACGCGATCAGGCCCCCCTCCAGATCCAGGGGTTTCTTGGCACCGACATGCTCGACGCGATTTCTATATTCATTCCCCAGATAGTAGAAACGCACGCTGTCGGTTTCTGGATTCATGATCTTGGTAACCCCCTCCTGCAATTGCCGCAGTTGGGCAGGATCAATGATACACTCAAAAACCGAGTTCTGCACGCGCTGGCCAAAATTCTGGCAGTGCTTTGCCATTTGGCGCAGCCGCTTCTTGCCGGCCTCGGTTTCAGTGTTGACGTCATAGGTGACCAGTACCATCATGGTTCGCTCCTAATTCCAGAAAAAGGGCGGATAGGCATCCAGATCGCCGCGCAGATAACGGGCCAGCAGAAGGGCCTGCACGTAGGGGATCAAGCCAAAGGGAATGCGTTCCTTGAGAAACGGATGGATGATCTCTTCTCGCTTCCTTTCTTGCCAGGCCAGCAAAACCGCCTTGCGCGTCTCCTCATCCATCAGAATCCCGCCGCTCTCTTTGGTTACAAAGCCAGCCCCAGTGATCTGCTTGCGATTGATCAAGGAAAGCGCCAGCCGGTCAGCGAATACCGGCCGTAATTCTTCCATCAAATCCAACGCCAAAGAGGGGCGCCCGGGGCGATCCTGGTGCAGAAACCCGACCTGAGGGTCGAGGCCGACTGTTTCAAGCGCGGAAGAAGCTTCAAACGTCAGCAGCGTATACAGGTAAGAAAGCAGCGCATTCATGTTATCGAGAGGCGGACGGCGAGAACGCTCGGTAAAGAAGAAATCTCCCTTCTGCTGCAAAATGAGCTGGTCGAAATTACCAAAATACAGTTTAGCAGCGGCCCCTTCCAACCCCATCAAATCAGCTACTGAGTTACAGGAATTGATCTGCTGCAGTATAGCTTTCATGGCCTGAGAAGTGTCATTGAGCTTCTGGGTATCCAGCAGCACAGAGTGGTCTCTGACGGCGCGATCAACTACCTTGCGGCTGTTGGCAATTTTCCCGATCAAAAAGGAGGCCGCTATCGGGGTACTCTCGCGCGGGTTTTCTGAGACAAAGTACTGTTTCTTACGCAGCAAAACGTTGCCCTGTACCTTGCCGCTGACACGCGCCAGGAATCTTCCGCTGGGAGAGAGAAAACATAGCCCGATCCCCCGCTCCGCACAGGCGCCCATGAGTGCCGGGCTGACCCCCATGTAATTAAAGCAGACGATATTTTCGAGGTTCAGCAGCGGCAGGCGCATCACCACCTCATCCTTCTGCTTAATGACAATCGTCTCGCCTTCGAGGGAAAGATAGGTTTCTGGGATGGTCACGTAAAGAACGTTCAACAGTTTTTTCATTCTTCCCCCTCCAGGTATTTCTGGATGTAGCGTGAAGCGGAGAGCGTGTCTTGCTGCAGCACCGGCAAGCAGATATCCCGAAGTGAGCAGGAACGGCAGGCTTTCGTGGGCTTCACCTTTGGGGTATAGCCGCGATCAAAATAGGAGTGCATTTCTGCCGCCATTTTCTGAACGTACTCTCTCAGCTCCTGAGTCAGCTCAATCACGACCCGGTGACGCGTTTTGCCGTAGAACAAACTCCCCTGAGAGATCGAAACCGAAAGCATCTCTTCAAGACACAGCGCCTGAGCACACAGTTGTACTTCATCACAGCGGTCGTGCTTTTCTTCGCCGCGCTTGTATTCAACAGGCGTGGGCAGGTAGAGACCTGTGCGGCCCTTAAGCTTTACCCCCTCCGCGGAGGGGGTAAATTCGACCACATCACAAACGCCGATCAGGCCCAGACGGTAAGAAGAGACCGGCATGGAGCGGGTAATGACGCTGCCCCCGCGGCTCTCGGAAAAGAAGGGGTCGTCCACCCGTTCGTGCATGATCTTGCCATCCATGGTCAGGCCATTTTCCTGCCACTGACGCTCCACATGGATCAAGGCCCACTGGCGGCGGCAGAAGACGAAATGCTGGATGCCAGAGAGTGGCAAAAGCTCTTCAGAAGTGTATTCTGATTTCATAACTTCTCGATCAACGTTACTCCTTCTGGAACCTTTCCCTGCTCCGCGGAAATCGTATAATCCGCGAAGCTGCGCGGCGGGTTGGCCTGTGGAGCCTTCTCGGCATGGATCAGGTCAAATAAAAGGGCGGAAGGAGCATTCCCCAATTCGCTGTCGTGCTTGAAGACGAACAATTTACGGGCAGCCATTTTACCGCGCGCGGCAGAATGATCCTGTTCGAACATGTTCACGAGAGATTCCCAGAACAGTTCCAGATCTTCGTCTGAGAAACCGGTGCCCTTTTTCTCATCATTAGCCAGTTTGGCTGAAACGTACCCTTCTACCCGATACAGGCCGTAGGGAATGATGTGTTTGCGCCCCATCGTATGTTCTTTTTCGGCGTCTTCGATGCGGGTGACTGTCTGACGGGTGATAGTGATCTCTTGCTGGGTCACCGGATCAAGACTACGGGAGAAATTGATCTGTACCGGTCCGCGTACCTGACCACAGTTATCGCCAGTATTCATTACCGCGCCAAAGGTGCGCACGTCATAGAAATTGGCACAAATCCAGCGGCGTGCCTGATCCACTTCTTCCAGTTTGGCTTTCTTTTCCCCGGCTTTCAAGCCAACAGCAGCATAAGCCTCTTGATGGGTCTTGTTCAAGGGAATGCCTTCTTTGACGTAGATACGATAGCCGGTGCGGTCTCCCATCTTGAGTTCCACGTAATTGCGCACTTTACGCTTGAGGCAAACATCGGTGATGATGCCATAGCCGGTTTCAGGATCGATGCGAGGCATATTGCCGGCATCGGGATCACCATTGGGGTTGCCATTTTCAACATCAAAGAACAGAACAAATTCGTAGCGGTTCATAATTGCAGTCATTTTCAGATTCCTTTCGGTTGAAATTAGTGAGAGTCAACAGCAGACGAAGAGTCCGCAGCAGATGCAGCAGCCGTCTTGGAAAAGAAAGCGGCCCGTTGGTGGTAGTAGCCCAGAATGAAGATGCCCTGCTCATCGAGTGTCAGATGGGCCGGAATGGGATGAGCACTGACATCGAGCAGATTCAGGATGTCTTCGATGAGGCGGTCGCTGGCATAACCATACTCGGCTTTGGCAATATGGTGCTGAGAAAGTCGCAGCAATACCGGGAAGACCGAGGCGGGCGACGCACAGGCCGAGGTAAAATAGCGATCTTTGATACTGGCATTGACGTCGCCAATAGCTTCTTGCTGCACTTTTTCGAGCACAGCAAAGAGCCGCCCCAACAGATAGGCGGGTTGAGTGGATTTTTCGTTCAACGACATATTAAGTACCTCCCTGATCGAATCAGAACTGGAATAACGAACCTTGCGGATAAGATAAGCCTTGATCATGGCAGCACGGACGTAATTGATCTTGCGAAAACCAACATCATCCGCGTCAGCCCGAACACGAGTGAGCAGAGAATAATACAGCTCCGCCGGATAAGGAGTGTTATTGAGGATCGAGATGAGCAAAGAACCCGCCAACAGCGGCAACGGTTTTTTGTCAGAAGACTTGCGTGAGACGGTCTCACGCAAAATTTGCCAGGGGGGGATCTGCTCTGGCTGATTGGGGAACTCTTTCACGATGGCCATATCCTGATAATGCTGCATGACCTTTTGCAGCATTTTTAGATAGGAATCCTGGTAAAAGAAGCGCACCGAGATGCGAGCTGCGTTGGGGGAAAGACCAAGAACGTAAAAGCGCGTATCACTGTTGAGCTCTTCCAACCCATCCGGGTCGATCGCTTCTCCACGGCTGATTTTGGCACCAATAGCTGCCAGAAGTCTTTCGGCTTGAGGGTCCCGCACCCACTGGGACCCTGCCGCTTCAGCACCCACAGGGTCGCTTTCTGGTGCAATGCCGAACAGGCCAGCGAAAACTTCGCCGTAGACAGGATCCGCGCTTTCTGCCCAGTACACGACCGTGGCATCGCCAAGATAGAATTTCCGGTTTGGGTTTGCAGAAGAAAGCAGGTAATTCAAGGCAGTGGTATAAGCAAAAGCGGCCCGCTCGCTCACCGGCGAGTTCTCGCCCTGTGATTTGTTGTACGATACGTAGGCTGGGGCATTGAAACCCACCAGGGTGGCCCCGGTAGGGTTGGCATCGCGAATTCCCTTCACGCTGGCATGTAAACGGGCAATAGGCGCGCGCTCCCCGGTGACCAGGCACTGGCCCAGTGCGCCGGTATGCTGGCTTTTGTGAGCCTCCCAGACACGGCGGATCAATCTGGCTTCGTGCAGATAACCCGTTGCGCCCTCAAGCCGGAAAACCAGATTGCCGCCGCCGGCATTCAATTCTTCCTGATGGGCCTGGAGCAGGGGTAACTCCCGCTCTGGAGTGTAGTGGTCCAGAAAAGCCGTTACTGCCTGGGCCGCTGGGCAATCTACCTCTGTCAGCAAATCCAAATGCAGCTGGCGAAAAGCCTCGAAGCGCTTGCGGGCATACTCTGGTTTTCCCTCATTTTTGCCAGAAAGTCCAAGAACGTAGGTGGCATTATCACACAAGAAATTCGGAGCAATATTGACAGACCGCTTGACCTGTTCCGGTACCTGCAACCGCAGCGGTACTTCGACAGTATTCTTACCGCGCTGGACCTTTTCGAACAAGCGGATAAGATTGACTAACTCTCCCTGGGGGCTGAGCACCAGAGCAAAGCTGACATTGGCCGAACTATACCCGAAAGCTGGCAGCGGACTATCCTCTTCGGCAGATAAAATATCGTAATAACGACAGAGTGCCTGTAAAACCATCGCTCACCTCGCTTTCTCGGCCTGGGCGAGATCAATCACCCCGTCGACCATTTGAGCATGGAAGAAACAAGGAGTAATATTCTGCGGATCAGAAAAATCGAGATCGTAGAGCATCCACCCCAGATCGCGGGCTCCCTGCAAAACACTTGCCGGCAGAGGGGAATCTTCGATCAATTCCACGCTGGCACCGAATTCACGAGTCTCCAAACAGGGAGCGCTGAAATACTGCCCCTTACGCAGGCGGCGCAAAATCATGTTGTAGTGCTTTTCGACGGTATCCGTCGGACCAGCTTTCTCGGGTACCAGCTCGAAATGAGCCTCGACCAAGTAATCCACGTCCTTCAGTACCATGGCTGCCCGCTGCTGGCGTTTTTCATTCGACGCCAGATAAAGTGGTTCAGGGCTCCCTTTCATGGCGCCTTTGATCGAGTCCACCGAAAACTTCTCGCTCACCTCATTGCGGCGAACGCTGGTAAACCGGATCTCATTGAGAACGTGGATCTTATCAATCACCCAACGGATCGCCGGCTTCCAGTAGATGGCCTCAATGATGCCTCTAGCTGCTGAAGGAGGAATAACTTCATAACTCATGCGCTCCACCTTCATCTCTGGGCGGGTAAACAGAGCATAATTTCCTTTTATACGGACCGTAATTCCATAACCCATCTTCTTTTTTCCTCCTTTGGGGAATTACATCACAATCGCTTCTCCATCGATCTCTTCTGGCAGAATCAAGCCAGTTTTCAGGCTGTAGAATTGCATTTCCCGCAGCACCGGGATTTCTCCATTTGCGAAGTGGATTGCCCCCTTTCTCTGAAGATTATTCAGCTCCTTTTCAAAGACGTTGATTGTATAAGGCTGCACTTTTCGCAGCAGAAGGTAGGGCTTCGCCAGTAAACTGCGATCTTCAAGAAGCTCCTGCACCTGATCTGCGAATGGAATGACCAGAGCCACTGTGTTTTCTTCGATCAGCTTGAGATTCTGTGCGGCTGTTGCGAAAGAAAAATCGGTGGGTTCAGAATACTTCTTTTCAAAGCAATCCAGAATGTGATGCGAATCAAAAGCCTGTTTTCCCTGCACATCATAAAGCAAAGTATAGTAGTCTTTGATCGCTTCCAAACAGATGGGGTCGGCAGGATATTTGTCTAGGATGGAACGGGCTACTTGGGCACTCTGGGCAAGCTCTTGTGGAAGCTTGCGAATGGAAGCTGTCTCGGGTTCAAACACATGCAACATCCCTGAAGACAACCGTCCTTCTCGATTGACCCGACCAGCAGCCTGGATAATCGAATCGATGCCCGCCAGGGCGCGATAACCAAGTGAAAAATCCAGGTCAACACCGGCTTCCATCAACTGAGTAGATACTACCCGGCAGGGAGCGCCCTGCTGAAGGCGGCGCCGAATTTCGGCGATGACCTGATGACGATGCTGTGGGCACATCCAGGTCGAGAGATGGAAACTCCCCTCAAAAATCAGTTCTTTAAATAACGCCTGCGCATGACGCCGGGTGTTGACAATACACAGCCCTTGCGCCTGTTCATTCAAATGTTGGGCAACTTCAACATCGGTAAGTTTTCCATCGAAGGTCACCTGCACGCGCTTGTAACGTTCATAGAGCTGAGCAGGATGATGGCTGATCTCGTGAAAAGAAGATGCAGGTGGAAAGAACCTTGCCAAAACAGGCTGAGTAGCGGTACAGAAAATTGCCGAAGCGCCATAGTTGGTTACCAATTCGTTGACAGCTCTCATACATGGCTCCAGATATTCGCGCGGCAGCATCTGGGCTTCGTCGAAAATCAAAACACTGCGCGCCATATTGTGGACTTTTCGACTGCGGGAACTACGGTTGGCAAACAGAGATTCAAAGAATTGAACATTGGTCGTTACCACTACCGGTATATCCCAATTTTCGGCTGAGAGTTTCAGCTTCTCTGTTACCAGATTGGTCTGGTCATCAACGACATCTGCCCCAACGGCCTTTGCAGTTGCCTCCCAATCAAAATTGGAATGATGCTCCAGCACATTCTCCTCCCCCAGGCAGGCTTTGAATACTGAGGCGTTTTGCTCGATGATGGTCGTATAGGGAATAACATAAATGACCCGGTTCAAGTGATTGCGCTGGGCGTGGGTCAGGGCAAAAGCCAATGAGGACAGAGTCTTTCCTCCCCCGGTCGGCACCGTCAAAGTGAAAAGCCCAGGGGTTTGTTCCGCCGCTGCAATACATTCATGCAGCGTCTGAGCACGCTGCTGATTGACTGGGGTCACCGGCTCAGGGAATTTGGCCAAGAAAAGTTCAAGCCGCTGCAGCAATGTATCAATGGTGGCAAATCCGCCGCGGGGACGTTTGCCGCCATTGAAAAAGGTCTCGGTATCCTGAAAATCGGCATCAACCAGCAAGGAATAGATCATGCGGGTGAAGAATGAAAGAGAAAATCTCCCGGTGGAGCTTGTCGGCACGAGAGGCAATTTTGTCGGGAAAGGCGGGTCTGGTAGAGTCGCCTCTCTGACATAGGCAGAATAATCAGGAAGTTCTTTCTTCAGCCGCCCCCGCAGCGTCCCGTTTGTGGATAGATCAATACTGCTGCCATAATCCATCAGACCAGAATGATGCCCGGCAATACAATAGGCCAGCATCTCGGCAATCATCCTTTGCTGTGGATTTGCACTGTAGAGGCGTTCAATCTCTTTCGCCCCAGCCGTCGAATGGTCCACGGGCAATGATGAACCCTGCAGACGTTTCTGGAACATTAATGAATATTTACCAATATCGTGGAACAAAGCTGCCGCATACGCATAAGGCTCCACGACAGTGCCCTGCCCCAGTTGCAGAACCAGGTCAGCCGTTCCCATCAGATGACTGTGTAGCGTCTGCCAGGCGGATTTCTCTTTTCCAAGCGAATGTGCGTAATAAACAGGCTGTTCCATGTTATTCTCTCCCTGGATAAGTATAGTGCCGTTCTTTAAAAGAAATTTGCCCTGATAGGCTTGCTATCAGGGCAAAAAGTGGGTCATTAACGAGTTATTTACGCCTGGATTCCCGGCGCATGTGGATGATCTTGAAGATTGCCAAAAAGAAATTATAGCTGAAGACGATGAAGTTGCGCTTCGACTTGCCCGACAGGCGCTTCTGGAATTCGAATGGGACCTCGCACACCCGGGCCGGGGGGTCGTTTTCCCAGATCATTTTAGCCAGAATTTCTTCGATGATGTCGAAATGAGCAAAGGTCAGGGTCAACTGGCGCAATTTTGCACCGTTATACAATCGGAAGCTGTTGGAAACATCCAGAGCGGGCAATCTGACGATGCCTTTGAAAACGACATTGAGAAGACGGCTCATGAAAACCAGCAGGCCGGGATTATTGGTCTTGCCACCAGCCATGTAACGAGAGGCAATGACAATATCCGCCTGGTCACGTATCTGCCACAATTTTTCGATGAAGGCAGGGTCGTGCGAACCATCCGAATCCATATTGACCACGTACTTCCCCTTGCGAATGACGAATGCCGGTGCGGATGGCGTCGCCATAATTATTGCTGTTCTCGCGGTTGAGGTACACCGCGCCATTTTGTTCACAAATGGCACGGGTATCATCCATGGGGGTATACGTGTCCACCACCAGGATCTCGTAATCAGGGGTAAGACGAGCAACTAGCGCGTTGATCCTGGGCAAGAGTACGGCCAGGTTCTCGGCTTCGTTGTAGGCAGCCATCATGATGGTGAGGCTTTCATGTGCTTCAGAAGAAATGGTCATGGTCTGCTTAGATCCCTTTGCACCAAGCAAGTGTCTTCTGGACGCCGGTGAACTTATCTACCCGCGGCTGCCAACCAAAATCATGGGTGGCCAGGGTATTATCGGCCACAAAAACCTTCTGATCTCCAGCCCGCCAATCCAGTTGATAGAACGACAGGTGCACGTGATCCATTTCTTCGAGCATGGCGAACAATTCAAGCAGCGAAAGGCTGTTTTCCATGCCGCCACCGATGTTGTACACTTTGCCGGTGGTTTTGGAGATATTGGCAGCGGCCAGTTTATAGACTTCGATCAAGTCATCAGTGTACAGTACGTCGCGCACCTGTTTGCCATTGCCGTTGATCGAGAAGGGCTGTGCGCCGGCTTTCTCAGCTTCGATGGTTTTCTGGCAGAACCAGCCCACCCAACCCTGGTCAAAAGTGGCAAACTGGCGCCCGCCGTACATGGAAGAATGGCGGAACACCACCGTGTTGAGACCATACATACGGTGAAAATCCTGAACATACTGGTCAGCCGAAAGTTTGGAGCAGCCGTAAGGGGAATGGGCCTGTAAGGCAGTGTTTTCATCGAGCCCGTTGGGGAAATCAGGCAGCACGTAGCGAGTTTCTTTCTCTTCGACGCGGATCTGGCTCAAGGAGCCATACACTTTATTCGATGAAGAAAAGAGAACAATCGTCTTGGGGGAAAAGCGCCGCACGCCATCGAGCACGTTGAAAGTTCCGCCCGAGTTGACCTCATAATCGAGGCGGGGATTTTCGATGCTGGTGGTCATGGCCACCTGCCCGGCCAGCTGTGCTATCGCGTTGGGTTGAAGATTCTTGATAATCTCGGCGATCCCCTCGGCATTGCGAGTATCCCCTTGAATGTATTTGAATTTGCGATTGTTCATGCCTTGCAGCCAGGCCAGATTTTTTTCTGAGCCGTGGCGGGAAAGATTATCCAGGACGGTAACTTCCTCACCCTCCTGCAGCAAAGAGTAAGCCAGGTTACTGCCAACGAAACCACATCCTCCAGTAATGAGCCAGTTCACAACCAACCTCCATCTATCATTAATTCGGATTTTGCCGATACCAGGCGATGGTCTCAAGCAATCCCTGTTCAAGCGACCAATGAGGAGCCCACCCGGTAACACGAAGAGACTTTTCGACATTGGCTCGCGCCGGGTCAGTGAAGACCCCCGCCTGGGAATGCGCCGGGAATGCGCTCTGTTCAGAGATCAGCGCGCGAATCCCTTGCGCCAGCTCAGCAATCGGCAGGGGAGCCCCGTTGCCAAAATCAAGGACCTCGCCGTTGGCCTGGTCTGAAAGCGCGGTCAACAACAATCCGCGCACAAAATCTTTGACGTAAATATAGTCAAGAGCACGCTCGGGCTGAGCGAATACCGGTTCCCGGCCCTGAGAAAAGGTGTCGAGCATATACGGGATCAGCTTGCTGCGCGGCTGGCGAGGGCCGAAACAGGTGAACAGACGGGCGGTCGCGACCGGAAAACGGTAAAGCTCCGCGAACATACGAGCGTAGGCCGTTACTGCCTGCTTGGAAGCGGCATAGGGGGAAGCAGGTGTCTCAGCGTTTCCCGAAGGAGCTTCAGAGGAAGAAATAACCACCATGCGGTGAATGGCATCGGGCGACAGTGCCGCCATGAGATTGACCGTGCTGAGCAAGTTGTTCTTGAGCGTCGGCAGCACCAGGGCCAGATCACGGCCGGTTTCGACCAGACTGGCCAGGTGGAAAACAAAAGCAGGTGGATCCTGACTCAGATAAGCCACCAGCCTGTCGCT
>Ga0163159_1004179_pt1 | contig 10481 bp, 10 predicted proteins | sample BioMet9_FD_108702 | JGI IMG/M metagenome (GOLD analysis project Ga0163159, IMG submission 108702) | Microbial communities from bioreactor (seeded with sewage sludge) at Lawrence Berkeley National Lab, California, USA - Biofuel... | ecosystem: Engineered > Bioreactor > Anaerobic > Unclassified ... | reverse complement strand
TCCTACACCGGTATCCCCGGGTACCGCGAACCGGTCGAATCTCCCTACAGCTCGCCCGAGCTCTACAAGGAGTACCCGATCATCTTCACGTCGGGACGCCGCAACCCGCTGTACTTCCACAACGAAGGTCGTCAGCAGCCGTGGCTCCGCGAGCTCACGCCGTGCCCGACTTTCCAGATCCATCCCGACACGGCCGCGCAGTACGGTATCAAGCAGGGCGACTGGTGCTGGATCGAATCCAAGCGCGGCAAGATTCGCGAGGTCGCGGATCTGTTCTACGGCATCCGACCGGGCACCATCGAGTGCGACCACCAGTGGTGGTTCCCCGAACTGTCCGCTCCTAAACACGGTTGGGACCTGTCCAACGTGAATGTCATGGTGAACATGGACCATGAGTCGCAGGACCCAATCTGCGGTACCTGCAACTGCCGTGCCTACTTGGTCAAGGTATACAAGGCGACCGCAGAGAACTCGCCGTTCGGAGACCCGTGCCCCTGCGACGATGACGGTACCGAGATCATCCATTCCGCAACCGATCCGCGTCTTAAGGAATGGTTGCCCACCTACGAGTACGAAGTCGTATAGGAAGGGGAGGATCGACAATGACAAGACATGCGATCATCACCGATCTGAACCGCTGCGTCTCATGCCTGAACTGCATGGTCGCATGCAAGGAAGCCAACGATGTTCCCATCGGCAACTTCTGGATCAAGGTGCTGCGCATCGGGCCTAACCCGATTAAGGAAGGCGACGTCTACCCGGACGTCGAGATGTACTATGTGCCCATCTCGTGCCAGCACTGCAAGAACGCGCCATGCGTCGAGGTTTGCCCGACGGGCGCCTCGCACAAGATGACCGACGGCTCGGTCCAGATCGACAAGGACAAGTGCATCGGTTGCCAGTTCTGCGTCATGGCGTGCCCGTACGGTGTGCGCTACCTGAACAAGGACCTCGGCGTCGTTGAGAAGTGCACCCACTGCTATCAGCGCACCGAGGAAGGTGAGCTGCCGGCATGCGTCGTCGCGTGCGGCGGACGTGCCCGCTACTTCGGCGACATGGAGAAGGGCTGGAGCGACTTCAAGGGTTCGCTCGATGCCAACGGCGACCCCATCTCGCTCACGGACGAGAGCTATATCAAGCCCTTCTCCGACGACGAGGTCTACTCGCTGCCCGACGAGGGCAACGGCCCGAGCGATCGTTTCATCCTACGCAACAGGACTTGGAGGTAAACCATGGCTGTACAGTATCCCCTGGTATTCTTCACCCTGTTGATGTGCCTCGCCGCCGGTATGATTGGCATGCAGGGCTGGCTGCTGCTCCAGAACAAGGGCAGCATGAAGTTCCACCGGACGATGATCATAGTCGAGCTCATCGCGCTCGTCGTCGGCGGTTTTGCGGCCTTCCTGCACCTCCATCACTGGGAGCGTATCTTCAACGGGTTCATGCATCTCACATCTGGCATCACCCAGGAGCTTATCGGCGTCGTGGTCATGCTCGTCACGATGGTCATCGTCTTCGTGATGCTGCGTAAGAGCGCGGCCGCAGGCGAGTCAGGTGGCCGTCTGGTTCCGAAGTGGGCCGCCATCGTCGCGCTCGTCGTCGGCATCATCATGGGTTTCGTATGCGCGAACTCCTACAACATGGGCTCGCGCCCTGCCTGGTCGAACTTCACGCTGTTCCTGTATTACTACTCGAGCGAAATCATCCTCGGCGTGACGGGCACCTGGCTGGTCGAAGCCGCATGCAAGGAAGACGCCGAGATCGGCCGCCTCATGGCGAAGCTGGCCTGCGTGGCCGGAGCGGTCTCCGCGGTGGTCGTCGTGATCTGCGGTTTCTACTACACCACGATCCAGTTCACCAACGTCGGCATCGCGTTTCATACGACCGAGCCCACGCAAGCGGCCTATGACCCCACCACTACGTTGGTTTCGCCCATTGCGGGTTCCAACGCCCTGCTGTTCTGGGGCGGCGCCGTGGTCGTCGGCTCGCTGGTAGCGTTGGTCTGCGGCTTGCTGAAGATGCGCAAGCCCGAAACCGGCATGGCGGGCTACGCCGCTGCCGCGCTCGTGTGCGCCCTGGTGGGCGGTGTCTGCTTCCGCGTCGTGCTCTACATCGTAGGCGTCGGTTTCTACGGCTACTTCTAAAAGCCGCGGCCACTCGGGCGGCTAGCACAACGCTGCCATCCTCTGCGGGCATGAAGGCATCGTCCCCCTTCGGATGCGGTGGTCCCCCCGCCACCGCATCCGGGCCCGCACCAGAAAGGAGGCGCCCCCGAAGCGCTTTGTCTTTACTCGAACACCCGTCAAGCCCTGCGGTTAGCGCAAATCCGGTGAATTTCGCTGTATCGCGCAGAAATCGTCGGCGTTGCGCAGGAATTCTGCTGCCGAGGCCCAGCCAAGGCGACGATTGTGCAAAAAGTTTCGGGTATGCGCTCTTTGCAGCTCGCGTTGAGTTCGCAGCAGGCGCAAACCCGTTCGTTTTCGTTAGATTGCGCAGAATTCGTCGGCGTTGCGCAGGAATTCCGCTGCCGCACCTGAGCCCGTCTCACCGAAAGGAGTCGTAGCTTCAGTTTCAGCTTTAAGTTTTGCTTTACCCCCAGGCGACGGGTGACTGCCCAATACCCAAGCCGTAACAACGTTAACGCAGGCTGGATTCACGTCCCAGCCGTTCAGCAGATTCGGGGTTTTTCGAAAGGGGCAGGCTGCCACCCTCATTCATCCATTGGCAGCCTGCTGCTTTCGGCAAACCACGACATTCAAAGGAGAGTGAGGGATAAATGGATATCCGTGATCTCGTGGCCGAGGAAGACCTGTTCGATCCGTTTGAGGAAGAGGAGGAAGAAGAGGAGCTCGCCGAAGAGGGCGCCGAGGACGAGGAAGAAGTGCTCGTCATCGGGAAGCCGCTCGAGGAGAAGCCGAATCTTCCAAAGATCGATTTGCGTACCCCCCAGGAGCGCATCAACGATCTGATCAAGTCGATGCCGGGACAGAAGCGTGTTCTGTTGCGGCTGATCGACTACTGCCGGAGCCCGCGCACCGGCGAGGAAATGGACGCACGTACCGAGGAGCTGCGCGAATACAACTTCAGCGTGTTCTCGCCGGTCGTGTTCCGCGAGCTGCTCGAGAACGCGGGCGCCATCGAGTATCTGGAGCCAGCGGATCCCGAGGCAGACGACGCGGCGGCCGGCGATGCTGCTGCGGCGGGCGATGCTGCTGCGGGCGATGGTGCCGCGGCCGGCGATGCTGCGGCTGTCGCCGACGCGCTGCCGCAAGACGGTGCCGCTGCCGCTGAAAACGCTGCGACCTGCGCCGCTGCGACCAGCGCTGCTGCCGCTGCCGCTGACGTGCAGCCGCACGACGCTGCGGCCGCCGATGAGGAAAACGTGAAGCATGAGACCCTCATGAGCGGTGATGAGGAAATGCAGCTTGACTACCTCGAGATCGAGGAGAACGAGCCGGGGCTGTGGGTAGCCACGGAGGACGGTCTCGCGGTCGTCGATGCGCAGGACGATCTCCAGCAGGTCGCCGAGCTGCTGGACAAAGAACCCCGCTACCTCGATATCTACCATCAGATTCTCGATTACTGCACGATTGACGGCGGGCGCTCCGCCAAGGAACTCGACAACCTCGTCAACGATAGCCCGCTTCTTCAGGCACCGCGTCGCTACTCGGGGTATTTCATCGGCAGGCTCGAGCGCGAAGGCGCCATCGAATGGGCCGGCGGATGGGTCACGACCGATACCGGCAAAAAGATACTCGCGACCTCGACAGAACAGGCTGCGATGGCCGCTGCCGAAGCATGAGGGGGAAATCATGGCTGAAAACATCACTATCCGTTCCATCATGGACGGACGTATCGCAACCTATCGGATGCTCTCGCGCCTGTATCTGAAGGAGATCGACCGCGAGTATCTCGACGAGATGCTCAAGATGCGCTGCCCCATCAACACCGGCAACATCGATGTGGATCAGGGCTACCGGCTCTTCCATTCGTACCTGAGCAAGCTTTGGGAGCGCTCGCTCGAAGATCTCCAGCGCGATTACCTGACGGTTTTCATCGGCGCCAACACCACTGGGCATGCGGCTGCTTACCCCAACGAATCGGTGCATACCTCGCCCGACCGTCTGGTCATGCAGGACTCGCGTGACGAGGTGTTGGCCATCTACCGTGCCGCCGGGCTCTCCTGCTCGGATCTGTGGAACAACGGCGAAGACCATATCGCGCTCGAGCTCGACTTCATGAAGATCATGGCCGAGCACACCGCCGCCGCACTCGACGCCGGCGAGACGGAAAAGGCCACGGCCACGCTCATGACCCAGTATCACTTCCTCGTCGATCATCTGTGCAGCTGGGTGCCGATGCTTGTGGATGACATCCTCAAGTTCGCGCAGACCGATTTCTACCGCGCCCTCGGACATCTGACCAAGGGGTTCGTCGAAGAGGATCGCGCGTTTCTGGAAGAAGTGCTGGCTGAGGAAATCGACCGCGAGAAAGGTATGGCCGACCGCGAGTCGGCATACGTGTGAGCGGTTCGCCGACTGAGGTGGGAAGAGGAGATGGAAGAGATGCCTGATACGGAAGGAACCATCGAAACGGGGACGGCGAAGGTGCCTGCAACGGGTTCTGAAGCATATGACGGTGCCCGCGGTCCCGCGATGGGGCGGCGGGGTTTCGTCGTAGGAGCGGGCGGTGCGGCTGCGCTGCTTGCGCTCGGTGCGGTGAAGTTCCTGCCCGATGCGGCCGTGTGCCGTCCGCCGGGAGCGCAGGACGAGGAGGATTTCCTCGGGGCGTGCGTTCGCTGCGGCAAGTGCATCGAGGCGTGCCCGAACGGCGTCATCGTGCCCACGCACATCGAGGATGGACTGGCTGCCATGCGCACGCCGAAGCTCAACTTCTCGCGCACGCAGATGCAGCTGACCGGCAAAGCGGGCTGGTGCGATCACTGCGAAAACGAGAACGGCGGCGTAGCACGTTGCGTGGCCGTCTGCCCTTCGGGCGCACTCGATAGCGCTCAGGACTCGTCGTTTGACACGATGATCCTCGGGAAAGCCGAGATCGATCGGGAGACCTGCCTCGCTTGGCGGCTCAAGGGCTGCACGGTCTGCAAGAACGCATGCCCGACGGAAGCCATCGTCTTCGATGACAACAACCGGCCTTCGGTGGTCGATAACAAGTGTAACGGCTGCGGTGCCTGCGAGCAATCATGCGTCAGCTTGGAGAGCACGTCGGTCGGCGAAGGTGAGACGAGTCGCGAGATCACGCGGCGCGCGATCACCGTCCAACCGGTCGAGGTATGAGAAAGGACGCATACGATGAAAAAGAGAAAACCCTCGAAGAACCGTTCGCTGGTCGCCCTGGCGTTCCTGGTGGTCATCGCCATCGGGTTCTTCACCCTGGTCGGCATCGGCAACATGAGCGCCATCGGCTGGGATATCTACTCGCTCATCTGTCCGCTCGGCTATCTTGAGAGCCTACTGGCAGGCAAGTTGTTCATTCCGCGTGCCCTGCTGTCGTTCATCATCGTGGTAGCGCTCATCGTGGTGCTCGGGCGCGTCTTCTGCGCTTGGGTTTGCCCGATGCCGCAGCTGCAACGCTGGATTCCGGGCATGGACGCGCGCAAGGCGAAGAAGGCGCGTGCAGAGAAAGGCGCAGCGGAGGATGCGACGACGGTACCGGCGGCCAAGTCGGCAGCGACGCCGACGCCGGCGGAGGTCGTGCAGGAGACGCAGGAGGCCCAACGCGAGCCCAACCGCTTCAAGTTCGATTCGCGCTACGGCGTGCTCATCGGTGCGCTCGCTTCTGCTGCGATCTTCGGGTTTCCGGTGTTCTGCCTGATCTGCCCGGTGGGGCTCACGTTTCTCTCCGTGCTGCTGATCATGCGTCTCTTCGCGTTCGGCGAAGTCACGTGGACCGTCATCGTGGTGCCGCTCGTGCTCGCGTTCGAGGTCATCTTCGCGCGCTCGTGGTGCCACCGTTTCTGCCCGCTCGGCGCGCTCATCTCGCTCATCTCGGGCGCCAACAAGACCCTGCGCCCCACGATCGACGATTCCAAGTGCTTGCGTACCTCGAAGGGCGTTAATTGCACGGTTTGCTCTAAGGTCTGCCCGGAGAAGATCGATATCCGGCGGCCGGCGATTTCCGAGACCTCGCTCAACAACTGCACGAAGTGCACCGAGTGCTCCGCGGCGTGCCCCGGCCATGCCATCACGTTCCCGTTCCTGCCCAAGAAGGGCGCGGATGCGGCAGGCGCTGGCATGCAGGGCTCCGATACCGGTTCGGGCATTGTCGGCGGAAAGGCTGACGAAGGCGCAGCGGTGAGCACGTCGGCGAAAGCGACCGTCGCCCAGGAGACCGAAGCGTCTCCGATTGGCGCGCCGCTGACCGACGGAAGGTAGGTGCGCCATGCTGAACGCGTCGACGGTAATCGAAACGGTCGAGCGGTTCAAGCGGCTTTCGAGCGATATGCTGACGGTGCGGCCGGAACGCTGTGTCTGCGTGCGCAATCGCCACGCCAGCTGCACACGCTGCTCGGATGCGTGCACGTCGGGCGCGCTGTCGGTAGAGGACGGCGCGCTCAGGATCGAACAGGAGAAATGCGTGGGGTGCGGCACGTGTGCGACCGTGTGCCCAACCTGCGCCTTGGAGATACAGCACCCCAACGACGCGAGCCTGCACAACGCCGCCCGCGCCGCCGCGACCCTCGCGGACGGCGCTGCCGTGTTCTGCTGCCATCGCGTGCAGGAAGAGGCGGGCGCGCGCTTCGATGAAACGCGCGTGACGCCCGTTGTCTGCTTGAGCCGTCTGGAGGAGACGCTTCTGGTGGGCCTGCTCGCCGAAGGCGTCGAACGCATCGTCGCCGTGAAGGGCGATTGCGCGCATTGCCCGCGTCATGATGGCGTGAAGAGCATCCATCTGGTGAAGCAGACCATGGACGAACTCATGCGTGTCTGGAACATCGACCGCGCGGTAGATATCGTGGAAGAGCTGCCCGCCGAATTGCTCGGGGCAGCTTATGAGGACGTAGCGGATGCTGCGATGGTCGAGCGAAGCGATGCTCCGGCGGGAGCCGATAGTGCGGCGGCGGCGCAGGGCGCTGCGATGGTGATTGCGCGAAGCGACGCGACGGCGGGAGCCGATGGCGCAGCGGTTGCGCAGGGCGATGCGGCGGCGGTTGCGCGAAGCGACGTGACGGCGGTTGCGCAGGGCGACACGACGGCGAGCGACTTCACGTTGCCGCGCGTCACCTCCGACGGAACGCTTCCGCATTTCGTGCCGATGAGGCGCAACAAGCTGCTCAACCATCTGGCGACTTTCGGCAATCCCGTGACCGACACGCTCGACTGCCGCCTGTGGGGACATATCACCATCGACATGAGCGTGTGCCGCTCCTGCCGGATGTGCGCGGTTTTCTGCCCGACCGGCGCGCTTAGCCGCTTTGAGGATGAAGACGGCACAATCGGCATCGAGCATTACGTGGCCGAGTGCGTTCACTGCTGCCTGTGCCAGGACATCTGTCCCGCGCAGGCCATCACGTCCTCCACGCGAGTGCCGACCCTTCAGCTCGCGAACGGCGAGGTTGAACGCTACCCCATGCCGGAGCCAGACTGGAAAGCCGGCTCCGACCAGATCGTACGTAAGATGCAGGGGAAGATTGGGGGGGATAGTGTGGCCTCCTCCTACTAGTTCAACCGGACGGCGCGTCCTGGCGGCGCATAAACCGGTTGCGAAGCGTGCGGGCGGGTCGGTCACGCACGGAAGTGCGCTCCCTCGCCGCCGGCACGCTTCTCGCCGGTTTCTGCGCCGCCAGGACGCGCCTGTCTCAGCCATGGTTGGGAGGTTCCGGGCTGCGAGCCGGGGGACGGGCGATGCGCTGCGCTGTCGCCCTGATGCGAGTCGGGGGACGGCGCGGAGGCGCCTGATGGGAGCTTAGAGACGGCGGCTACGCTGCGCTGGCCGCCTGCTGCGAGTGGCGGGGACGGCGCGGGCGGCCTGCGGCCTGCGCGCCTGATGGGAGTCGATGGACGGCGCGGGCGCTGCGCTGCGCGCCTGATGTGAGGGACGGGGGCAGAGAATCCCGCTGGCGAGGGAGATAGGGACAGGATATCGGACTTTTGTACACTGCCTCCGTCGGGGGGGCTCGCGGGCGCGAGCCTCTGAGCTGCGGATATGCGGAAAGGGTGTCCCCGGTGCCCTGCCGGAGGCGCGGGAAACGGCGGAAATTGTGCGCAAAAGTCCGATATCCTGTCCCTATCTCGCCTCCGCGGGGAAATCTCTCCGCTCTCGCCCCGTCGCCCCTCGCGGGCAGCGGGTACGGAAACGCTGCAGATGGCCTGCGAGTCCGGGTGACGGCGCGGATGGCCTGCGGCCTGCGCGCCTGATGGGAGTCGATGGACGGCGCGGACGGCTTGCGAGTCCGGGTGACGGCACGGACGCTGCGGCCTGCGCGCCTGATGAGATTGACATATTCGATGACGCGAGTTCTCCCCCCTCATTCCTCTCGCGTCGTTCTCTTTCGGCGAAGGCACCTCTTGCGCGAGGTGCCTTCGCTGTTCATGGCGGGAGCGCAAATACTATGCACGAGGCCAAAATGCCGTCGCGGTTATCTGACGAGTCGGTATAATCTTGGTGTCGACGATTCGGAGATCTCGAAAGGCAGGTTGCTGTGGAACTCACGCAGATAGATGCGCTCAAATGCCCCAATTGTGGGGCGGGTCTTGATGGTAAGCCGATTGACGGTATGCTGGTCTGCCCCTATTGCGGGTCGCGTTTCATGGTGACCGGTGCCCAGGCTGAAGGAGCGTCGGCGAACGAGGAAGAAGACGAAGAATCGTCTTACGAAGAGTCGTTCGACACCATAGAAGATCTGGTCATCTGGTATTGCGAAACACTCGAAGATGACGCGGAAGACTCCGACTATCTGTTCGTGGGCGAAGACCTCTCGGATCTTCCCAAATATCGGAAAGCCGCGACCAACTTTCGGATTCCCGCCGAAGAGCGCGTCCATCTTATCTACGACGATACGGTTTTCGGAAGCTGCAAGACCGGTTTCGCCATCACCGATCAGGGTCTTTACTACAATTACTCGGAATCTGGTTGCGGCTCAATGGATTGGGACCTTTTCACCGATTACAAGGTAAAAAAGCTCAAAGAGAATTCCAGCGATATCCGGCTCAGCGACCTTAACCTGACCGTTACCAGCGCGGACCTCACAGAACCGCTCCATGATATGCTCTGCGACATGCATGACCAGATGATCGACGATTTCTTCGGCGATCAGGAGTAGGCGCCCTACGCGTTCTCCAGGTAGTTTACGACCACCGAATACGCATCATCAACTTCGTTTATCTCGGCTATCGAGGGAAGGCTGTCCTCGTCAAGCGACTTGCAGATGGGTTCGAGCTTCATATAGACATCGCTCAAGGCAAGATCGCCGCATAGTTGGCGAAATGCGGCGGCCGCGGTTTTCGCCGCTTCCAGATCCTGCGAATCGATAGCGGCTTTCAGCTGCGGGTACGTCTCGTTCGCGGGGAACTTCTTGAGTTCGCGATTGTAGACGACCGAGTCGTTTCCGTGGTTGATGACGCCAGTGCCGTAGCTGATGCCGCACTTCAACGCGTCGCGCCTGTTGATGGCCATAGTTTCACGCTGCCTCTCGCTGATGCGGAAGGTGGTCCTGAGAGGTAACGCCGCCTTCGTTGGATGTCATGTTCGATGGTATCACAGTGCCCATCCCTAGCGCATGCTATGCAGCACGCTCCGCACGCGCAATCCGCAATTGAAAGCGCAGCTGCGATGTCAAGAATCACGTGGCTTTGCCATCGTAGCTCTGGCGCAGAGCGTTTTACGGCAGCGATGCGAACGCGCGTATAACGTAGCTGCACAAGCATCGCTCGCTGCTCGCGCCAAGCGTCCGTCCGCTTGTGCCGCGCAGCCCGCCACCCCGCGCAGCCCGCCGCCTGCGACCGCCTGCCGCTTGCGCCGCCCGCCGCCCGCCGCCTGCGACTGCTTGCCGCCCCACACAACGTAGAAGCGCACCCTCCGACCTCGGAGAGTGCGCTTCCCGGCGGCGCCAAGGGGAATGCGCCGTCTGTTCCCGAACCGCGTCGGCATCCATATGATCGGACGCCGGGCGCAGGAGGTTCGTCCCTACATTACCTGACCGGCCACCAGCTCGCCGACGTTGCGGCCGTAGACCATGATGTCGCAGACCGCGTTGCCGCCGATGCGGTTATTGCCGTGGATACCGCCGGTGACCTCGCCGGCCGCGTACAGGTTGGGCACGGGGGTGCCGTCAGCCTTGAGCGCCTGGTTCTGCGTGTTGATCTTGATGCCGCCCATCTCGTGGTGGATGCCTGGGGCGACCTTGATGGCGTACATGTTGCCCGTGGCGAAGGCGATGCAGCCGGAGGTGCGGCCGAACTCATCGGCGGCGCCGGAGGTCGTAATCGCGTTGTACGCATCGATCGTGGACTGCAACGTGG
>Ga0163159_1004171_pt1 | contig 10496 bp, 14 predicted proteins | sample BioMet9_FD_108702 | JGI IMG/M metagenome (GOLD analysis project Ga0163159, IMG submission 108702) | Microbial communities from bioreactor (seeded with sewage sludge) at Lawrence Berkeley National Lab, California, USA - Biofuel... | ecosystem: Engineered > Bioreactor > Anaerobic > Unclassified ... | reverse complement strand
GGCCCTGTCCTGTTTGGCCCCTCAAAAGGCCTTGACGCTGCACGCACAAACAAAGAATTAGGTGCTCCAAGGTGCTAACCTTTTTGGGGACCTTTTGCTAACATTTTTACTTGACGAACACAGCATAGGCTGCCAGAAATTGACCCTTGAGATATTTTGCATTTCGTGAGGCTCTTTGCTTTTTGCTAAGGTCTTTCACATACATGTCGTTCATGATAAACTTAAACGGAGCGAAGTCCACGCTTGAGCTATTCTTGTCGGCGGTGTCATATCCATCCCCGATGGCAATATATCTTACCTTGTTTTCGGGGAAGAATACCTCGGTGTAATAACCTGTCATGATGTAATCTCTGCCCAGACGGGAGAGGTCTTTGGTAATCACACAATTGATTTTTCCCTTGCCAATATCATCGATCATTCGTTGAAAATCAGGTCTTTCAAAGTTCAACCCTGAATACCCATCGTCTTGATAGATACATCCGATAGCCAAACCGTTTTCCTCACAGTACCGCTGTATAATATCTCTTTGAATGGTGATACTGCCGGACTCACCAACGTTGTCATCGTCCTCACGAGAAATTCTACAGTATATGCCTACTCTGTAATTTTGCTGTTCCATTCGAATCAAATCCTCCTTTTGTAAATGAAACAGCACATCAAGGTTTTGGTTTTGCAACACCAATATACCTTAATGTGCTGTGAATAGCTACTCTCAAAATCAAGAAATATCAAGAAATATCAAGCGGATTGGCGGCATTTATCTACAATCAGTTTTTCTAAAATTTCGTCAAGCTCCTTACCTTGTTCGGCAAATCGTTCCTTGATAAGGCAATTGATTTTCCCAAATCGAATTACAGTTCCAGTGTCATTTGCTGGTGCATGAACAGTAGAATCCGATTGTGTATTTTCATAATTTTTCATAGGCTGTCCTTTCTCCCTGTGGTAGGGCAAAAAAATAGCACCGAACATCTCTGCTCGGTGCATCACATTTTCATTTCAAAATCGTATCCGCTGTGGTCATCTTGCTTTTGACCAACACCCTTTTTGCGTTCGTGAACAACCTTTTGAGTGGTGCTATCCCTTACAGGAACATGCTGATTAGCTTGCTCCAATGATTTCCCAAGCTTAACAAAATCACTGCCAAGGTTAGCAATACCCACACCACCAAGGTCGTTTCCAATGTCCATTCCAACCTCGGCAATCTCAGCTTGGGCAGAGAAAAGGAACACTCTTTCTTGCTCCCAGCCTGTGATAAGGTCTGCTGTATCTTGGACAAACTCTTGCTCAATTGCTCCAGTTCCATCCTCGTGGGCAGGTTGTTCATCTGCGTTTTGATGCTGCTGGTTTGTTGCTGCAAGGCTTTCATCTGGCTCTGCAAATCCTCTATCCCATCCCAAATGAGGCTTTGGTTGTAAAACAGATTGTCCAACTTCTCCTGTGTCAGAGGAGAAGGAGTGGGCATCGGCTTTTGGGGTGACTGTGGTTTGTTCCGCTGTTTGAGTTCCTCCAGCGATAATTTCCTGTCTGATTCGTAGCTCAAGCTCCATCCTCTCCTTTAAATATTTTGATTCGTGCAAGCGGTCATCACGGCATTTCATACCCTTGGGGGTGGTGTAGGTAATATTTTTTCGGGTGTCTGTCCACTTGACACCGTAGCCCTCAAATTCCATCAGCTCGATAAATTGCTCCTTGCTGACAGCGTATTTCATACACTCGTCGATGGTATTCATCAACCGCATTTTCCAACTTACACCCTTGGCTGCTGCGTGGTATTCAGCAACGCTCATGGACTTGCTATGCTCATGCTTTGGTTTCGGCTTGTAAACCTCAAAGCCATATTCCATGCACAGCCTGTCATTCAACTGCCGTATGGGTTCTATCTCCGGGGTGCTGATGTGAAACTTTCTGCCGGAGTCAAAGGCAACCGAGTTGATAATAAAGTGAGAATGTATATGGTCACGGTCGGTATGGGTGCAGATTAACACCTCGTAATCCTTGAAATACTCCGCCAGCTTGACCGCCATTTCGTGGGCAATCTTAGGCGGGACATCCTCACCCTTTGGGAAAGACTGCACCATGTGGTAGTACATACGACCGCTGTCTTTGCCGTGGTACAGCTTGGTGTTGATAAATTCGTGGTAGACCGTTTGGGGAGAACAGTTCAGCCCCGACACCAATCTCTCGCCCTCAAACAGGGTCTTTTCGGTTTTCATGGCATAGTTCATCACCGCAGACATACTGGCTCGTGACTGCTTTTTCTTAATCTTTGCGAAGCTTACAATGGCTATGCTGACCACCTCCTACGCTCTAAAATCTCTTTGAGATGGCTGTTGATTGCGACCATTTCCTCCTGCACACCGCTGAGATTAACAGCATTAATTCTTCCGCTGTGGGCAAGCACTGCAATCTGATTGAGGTTTCTGCCTACGGCTTTTAGCTCCTTGAGCACCTCAGCAAGGTCTGTAATAATGACTATCTCCTTGCCGAGACAGGTGGCAGTGACATAGTCGGTGAGGGTCTTGTTTGCCCTCTGTGCCTTGTGATGGATTTTCTCTAAATCCTCGGGTGTAATTCTTAGGTTTAATCTTGCGTTTTTCATGTGATACCTCGCTTTCTTCATGAGATGGGTTCGTTCTAAAGGGGTGCGGGTACACCCGCCCAGCAGCATCGGCGTGTAGCCGAATGCGATGCTGGCTCTCTCCTCGGAGAGAAAGTGGTAGCGGTAATTCCTGCGGTTAAATAGATAACTGACAGAGAAGAAAAATTGCACCCTGTGGGGTGCTTGGAATGGGTCGGCTGTGGGTGTCTGTTTTGGCTCACAAATCGCCTACAACGGCTTTGTTGGCGGTGGGTGGGGTAGTTACTCCCATCGCCGTTATAATCGGCACACTGGGGCGACAGTGCGGTCAAAATGCCCCATGTGCATCGGCATTAGAGCAGTTCATAGCAAATGTGTGGGTACTATGCCTACAGCGATCTGCCGTTACAAATTCCCCTTGTCAGTGGGGATGATAACGGCTGTTATTATCAGAGAAACAAGAGGGCAACAAGGCAGTGTCCTTAGAACCTTGCACTGTTACCCCCTTGGCAGTGAGGAGTACCATTTGTTATCTTTTCTAATTGATTTAACGCCGATGTTTTGTTTGGCTATTTTCAAGGTTCGGTTGGAAATCCCCATCTCTTTTGCCTGTGCGGTAATTTCCTCCGAAGCCATTTCACCATCAGAAAGCAAATCCCTCAACAGGTTTTCCGCTTGTGCTGTTTTACTGAGCAGTGAGCCGTTGCCGGCAAGCACTTCATCCACCGAGGTGTCACAGTAACCTTTCCATGCAAAGCCTGTTTCGGGGTTGAGCTCAAAGGCAATGGATTTTCCCTCGGGTGCAAGACTGCTTTTATCATGAGCAACAATACGGAGTGTCGGCTCATCTCTCACTCTGCCAACTACAAGCACACTTCGTGCTGCTGCACGGAAATCTATTGAGCCAAGACCACGGTATGAGGATTTACCGCTCTGCATTTTATTCATGTGTCCAACTAAAACAAAGGCACAGCCTGTTCTCTCCGCAAGCAGTGACAGTCGTTTCATGATAGGTCTGATTTCATTTGCTCGGTGCATATCCACATCCTCACCGAGGTAGGCTTGCATAGGGTCAAGCACAATCAGCTTTGCACCTGTGGCGGTGATAGCTTGCTCCAGTCGCTCGTCAGAGAGTGTCAGCTCGGTTTCATTTTCATCAATGACCAACACTCTTTCGCAGTCAGCACCGGCAGAGAGAAGGCGAGGCTTGATGGTGTCACCAAGACCATCCTCTGCTGTTTGGTAAATCACATTGATTGGATCTGCTCCAACTTCTTCTTCGGGCAGTGGTTCTCCGTTGGTGAGCAGTGCAATGAGGGCGAGGATAAAGGTTGTCTTGCCCTCGCCTGGGTCACCTTGGATGATGGTCACCTTGCCGTATGGAATGTAGGGATACCAAATCCAATGAACATCCTCTACATCCACATTGCTCATTTTGATTAGCTTTAATTGGTTGCTCAAAAAATCATCTCCTTTTCTCGGCTTTGTAGCCATTTGTGTGGTTGCCTACGGGGTGTCTCCTGTCGGCTGTGTTAGGGTTAAACACCGAACATTCCTGCAAGAGGATTGGAATTCACAGCTCTTTCCAATTGTTCTCCAGATACATGGGTGTAAATCTGAGTGGTAGCGATGCTATCGTGACCAAGTATTTGCTGCAAGGCACGGATATCTACTTTTCCATACTGGTACATCAGCGTGGCTGCTGTGTGACGAAGCTTGTGGGTAGATAATGTTTTGATGTCCAGTCCTGCTTTGGCAAGATACTTTTTCACCACATCCTGCACCGCTCGACCTGTCATTCTCTCACCATTTTTTGATATAAACAGAGCAGAGGTGCTTACTGTTCCTCTCACTGAAAGCCAGTCTGCTATGGCTTTCTTGGTTGCCGGAGTTAAAAAGATGGCTCGCTCTTTATTGCCCTTACCAATAATTCGAAGACTGTCAGCAGTTACCTGCTCCACATTAATGCTGGTAAGCTCCGACAGTCGCAATGCACAGTTTAAGAACATGGTAATAATGCAGTGGTCACGAGGGTTGTTTTCACACTCAATCAGCAAGCGAATTGATTCCTCCAACGTGAGGTGCTTTGGCATTCGCTTAGGGATTTTTGGTGTTTCCAGTTCCTCGGAAACATTATTGTCGATGACTTTGGCTTTTGTCTTGAGGTACTTCCAAAACTGGCGGATGGAAACGATTTTTCTTGCCCTGGTGCCAGCGGAAGCCTTTTTTTCATTTTGGCAATGCGAAATAAAAGCGTACATATCATTGAGCGTAATGCTACGGATAAACTCAGCATCCACAAAAGCTAAGTCATACCTATCACCGAATATGTTTCGCTGCTTTTTTAGAAATGAAAAAAACATTAAAACATCGGTGCGGTACTCAATTACTGTGTTCTGGCTCCTACCTTTAATGACTGTGAGGTAGTTGAGGTATTCCTCCAAAAGAGAAAAGCTGGTGTAATTTTTTAGTGCCATAGGGTTCTCCTTTCAACATTTGGTTTTATGCAAAAAGCACCGACCCGTCATAAAACAGGTCAGTGCTTTGAGACATCAGATTAAGTTCAGAGAATAAAAAATGGCGAACAGCTAACCGGTAATCGGTTTAAACTGTTCGCCATCTTTTTCAAATATTTCGAGTATCATTTTCGCTCCCATGCGGAAGCCGTCTGTGAAGCGTTCCTCTCCGCTGATGTAGAGCAAGTTACCTTGTGCCGTTATAAGATCCTGTAGAAGCTTTTGCTGTTGTTCATTCAGCTGTGCCATCAGTTTTTCTTCAAGCGCTGAAACTTCACGCTGCCCTTTTTGAAATTCGCTGCCGGGCACAACACTTTTTGCCACAGGGTTTAGGTTGCCGTGGTACAGTTCACTCAGTATTTTTTCTTTCTGCATTTTTCTCACCTCCTCAAGCACAACACAATACCATCTATCCCAGCAGAAAGCTATTCAGCAATGTTTACAATTCGACAGTTGAATTGATTACTTTAATATGGTAAACTTATTCTATATAGCTACCGAACAAAACTTTTTTGAAACGGTAGTGGTGAAAAAAATACCCAATGGGTAAAATTTATATAATGGGCTGTTAGTATTTTTTAAATAGCAAATCAATAAACCATAATTTGAAGCTGAAAGGAGATTTCTCATTGTCACAGACAACAAAACGAGCACTGGAGGCATCGCTTAAAAATTTGCTCCTTCAAAAGTCCCTTGATAAAATAACGATAAATGATATTGCTGAGGACTGCGGAATCAATCGCATGACTTTTTATTATCATTTCAAAGACATCTATGATTTAATTGAATGGTCCTGCGTTGAGGACGCAACCAAGGCGCTGGAAGGGAAAAAAACATATGACACATGGCAGCAGGGCTTTTTACAAATATTTGAAGCGGTCAAGGCAAACAAGCCCTTTATTATAAATGTGTATCGTTCAGTCAGCCGGGAACAGGTGGAACTCTATTTGTATAAAGTCACATATAATTTACTTTTAAATGTCGTCAACGAAGAGGCAGGAGATATGGAGGTCAGTAAGGAGGACAAGGCATTTATCGCAGACTGTTATAAATATGCTTTTGTCGGACTAATGCTTGATTGGATCAGAGGCGACATGAAAGAAGACCCAAAAAAAATCATTAATAAGCTTTCCCTGTTGATGCAAGGGAATTTTTCTCGTGCACTGGAGGCGTATCGTACCGACGCACTCTGAACAAAGCTGCCAATTTGATAAAAAATTTAGCAGTTTCACCGTTTTGATAAAACTCTTATCAGGGCAGTCTTTCTGTTTATTGTGGTTTTATCCCAGATTAAATATAATATGACCATAGAATAAATGAATTCTGAAAACAAAAAATCAGGAGGTTATATTATGTATTATTCCAGCGGTAACTATGAAGCATTTGCCCGTCCGGAAAAGCCTGAAGGAATTGACCACAAGTTTGCTTATCTGATTGGAAGCGGGTTGGCTTCCCTTTCCGCGGCATGCTTCCTCGTGCGTGACGCGCAAATGCCCGGAGTGCATATCCATATTCTTGAGAAAGATCCAATTCCCGGCGGAGCGCTGGATGGAGACCAGTTTGCAAATGTCGGCTATGTCATGCGCGGTGGGCGCGAGATGGACAACCATTTTGAATGTATGTGGGATTTGTTCCGCTCGATTCCTTCCATTGAAACAGACGGCATTAGTGTTTTGGACGAATACTACTGGCTGAATAAGAAAGACCCAAACTATTCTCTGTGCAGAGCTACTCAGAAACGAGGCGAGGATGCTCACATGGATAAAAAGTTCAGGCTGTCAGACAAGGGCAGTCTGGAAATTATGAAACTCTTCATGACACCGGACGAAAAGCTTGCAAATGTCAAAATGACGGAGCTTTTTGATAATGAAGTGTTCGACACCGATTTCTGGATGTATTGGCGCACCATGTTTGCTTTCAAGGATGACCAAAGTGCCCTTGAGATGAAGCGCTATATGCAGAGATATATTCACCATATCGGCGGTCTACCTGACTTCACAGCCCTGCGTTTTACCAAATACAACCAATACGAGTCTATGGTGCTTCCTATGGTCAAGTATCTACAGGAGCACGGTGTACAGTTCCACTATAACACGAAGGTCATGAATGTGATTTTCGACATTCACGATGATAAGAAACTTGCAAAGACGATTGTGCTGGAATGCGACAACAAGACCGATAATATCGATCTCACGGAAGATGATTTCGTCTTCTACACAAATGGTAGCAATGTTGAAAATTCCACTTACGGCAGTCAGACAAAAGCGAGCGGTATGGATGGCGAGATACACGAAGGTGGTACTTTCGATCTTTGGCGAAAGATTGCAAAGCAGGATTCCGCATTCGGCCATCCTGATAAATTCTGCTCCGACCCAGAGGACAGCAACTGGGTCAGTGCGACAGTCAATACGCTCGACGAAAAAATTCTGCCTTATATTCAGAGAATCTGCAAGCGCGATCCTCTGTCAGGCAATGTAGTTACAGGCGGCATTGTCACCGTAAAGGATTCCAGTTGGCTTCTCAGCTGGACGATCAATCGTCAGCCGCAGTATCGGAATCAGCCCAAGGGACAGGTGCTTGTGTGGCTTTATGGAATGTTCTCGAATCAGCCGGGTGACTTTATTAAAAAGTCCATGCGTGATTGTACCGGCATAGAAATCTGTGAGGAATGGCTCTATCATTTGGGCGTTCCTGAAGATCAGATTGAAGAGATGGCAAGAAACAGCGCAAATACGATCCCTGTTATGATGCCGTTTGCCAGCGCATATTTTCAGCCTCGTGAAGCCGGAGACAGACCCAATGTTGTGCCAAATGGCTCCGTAAACTTTGCTTTTATCGGAAACTTCGCAGAGACACCGAGAGACACTGTTTTCACCACAGAGTACTCGATCCGTACTGCTATGGAAGCCGTCTATACGCTGCTTGGTGTTGACCGCGGTGTGCCGGAAGTATGGGGCAGCGTATATGATGTTCGAGACTTGCTTGACTCCACTGTCGCTTTGCGCGATGGGAAAAAGATCACGGACATGGAACTTGGCTTGAAAGAAAGAATTGCTCTGAAAGAAGCGCTCAGGAAGGTAGAAGGAACAGAAATTGAAAAGCTTCTGAAAGAGCACAATATAATTTGATTAGCCGATGAACGCAGGGTTGGCAACAGTGCTCCATTCTGCAAATTCCAATTTGGCGGGCTGCCCTGAATTACTTGTTATGAGCACACACCTTACTGAAACTAAATTAGCACTGCTAAAGCTAATCTTGATTACACTTCAACAAGGGCAACTCCATTGAGTGGGTTGCCTTTCGTTTATCCGCAAAGAGGACAGCCAAATCTAACCGTTTGGCTGTCCTCTTTATTGATAACTGTGTTTGCAAAACCTTTTGATGTGCTGTATAAATTATTCTCCCTAAAGTGGGTGTACTGCTCGAAATAGACGGCGAGGATGCGCTTGATGTCATCGCTGTCAGCGCGGCGGGCGCGAAAGCCGTGATTCTTCAATGTGCTTTCAATGCTGGAATACTGCTGGAACGCCGATGCGTCTTTCTCGGTGCTGAGCCGCACCGCAATGATGAATTCACGGGCGGTCGCCATCTGCACCTGCATCTGGTCGAGATGACCTGCATCCAGCGCAAGGAGCTTTCGGAGCTGCGGCACATTCTCCGCTTCCAGCCGTGCGCTCAGATAGTGCTTGTTGTCCTCAAAGTTTTCCCTGCTGTTGAGACACAGAAATTCAAGCTGTGGAACGCCTTTGAGAACATTCAGCAGAGCATAGACGTGCTGGCCGACCGTCGCGTCCGAAAGGACGGAGATGTTGGTGGGCTTGATGACATAGAACACCAACTCGCTGTCCGTGGTCACGAGGCTGTGATCGGTGATTTCCCGAACCCGCATCAGTTCGCGGGTGGAGTTGGCGCTTTTCCTGCCATTTTTCTTTTCTCTACTCATTGCATCCTCCATTCATAAATTTGTCGCTTGGTAATAAAGAACGCGCTGGCATAGCGGGTGAAATCTAAAATGCTGGTGCCGTCGAAGCGGATGGTCAGGAAGCCGTAGACCGCCGTAATGACCAGTGGGAACACGATGCCAAGCCTGGCAAGCGTAAAAACAGAGAGAAGGCAGCCAATGGCGAGAACTGCGATGTCCCGCAGCTCCCACAGAAACAGCATTGCCTTTGCAGAGAGATTATCCGGGTAAATGTACAATGTGTATCACCTCCAACGAAAAGCGCACCGCAGGTTTTCTCTCCTGCGGTGCGCCTATAGGGTTCATGCGTTTGCTTCGTTCAGCGCCTTTTCAATCAGATCTGTCAGGAACTGCTTCTGGCTGACGCCGCTTGCTTTGAGGTATGCCTTGAGCCGCTCGAACAGCTCGTCACTGATCTGGATTGCCATCGTTCTGGTGTCATTCATGGTTTTCGTTACACCCCTTTCGTAGTATTCGGTGATGATCTGCGTGATGTATTGGCTCAGCGTCTGTTCACTTTTCTCCTGCTCTGAACGGATGCGCTCATGCAGGCTGACGGGTATCTGTGCGCAGAGATTCTTGGTGCTTTCCATTGCGCTTTTCTCCTTTCTGCGTTTTGTAACGCAAGTATATCGAAGCTTTTTCGCCAAAGCTATTCATACAAAGCACCAAGCATTTCAGGAGAAAACGAAGCACAAGCAACATCACGCCCCAGTGCGTAAATGCAGAGCGATACCCCGCAGGACATAATCCACACAGGGTATCGCCACACTGTTGCCGAGGGCTTTATATCTGGCGCTGTCTAAGGCATCGGGGAGGTCTGTCCAGCCATCCGGGAAGCCTTGCAGTGGTTCGCACTCCAATGGAGTCAGGCGGCGGATGAGATTTTGCGCGGCGTTGCCGATGAGGTTTTTGCTCCCACCGCCATAAGTTCCGCCTCTGGCACGCAGCGTGGCGCAGCCCTCGCGGTAGTCATCGTATTTTGCCTGTTCATAGCAGACGAGATCCGTTGCATCCTTGTGCTGCCGTGCGCTCTGTGTGTTGGCAACATCGTCCTGCTTGAACGCATCTACCCGTTGGCGGGAGAATACTGCGTGACGATCTAATCCCGAGGATTGAGTTATGCCGATATTGTCAAGTAGAGGCGTGGCTGTTTGCTGAGAATGAAGTGTGTGTTTTTCCGTTGTCATCATAAAACCTCCAGATAATAAAATTAAAAGTGGTCGGGTAGGCTAATGCCGACTCGGCCACTTCTGGATTGAATCATTTTGTTTTATTAAAACTATGAGAGTAAAGTGATAGTTTTAAACTTCTTATGCAGTGGTCGCTATTATTCATCTGCAGAAAAAGAGATTGCTTTGACCGGGCATGAGTTGACTGCCTTCATAAGCTTCTCCTGATCGATCTCTTCACTGATTTCTTTAAGAGAAGCCTTTTTGTT
>Ga0163159_1004169_pt1 | contig 10498 bp, 8 predicted proteins | sample BioMet9_FD_108702 | JGI IMG/M metagenome (GOLD analysis project Ga0163159, IMG submission 108702) | Microbial communities from bioreactor (seeded with sewage sludge) at Lawrence Berkeley National Lab, California, USA - Biofuel... | ecosystem: Engineered > Bioreactor > Anaerobic > Unclassified ... | reverse complement strand
TATCCCGGCATCATCAAGTTCCTGGGCTTCGAGCAGATCTTCAAGAACTCCCTGACCGGCCTGCCCATCGGCGGCGGCAAGGGCGGCGCTGACTTCGATCCGGCCGGCAAATCCGACGCCGAGGTCATGCGTTTCTGCCAGAGCTTCATGACGGCCCTGTACCGCTACATCGGGCCCGACTGCGACGTTCCCGCCGGCGACATGGGCGTGGGCGGCCGCGAGATCGGCTATCTGTTCGGCCAGTACCGCCGTCTCAAGGGCGTGTGGGAAAACGGCGTGCTCACCGGCAAGGGCTTTGCCTACGGCGGCAGCCTGACCCGCCCGGAGGCCACCGGCTACGGCGCCATGTACTATCTGCAGGAAGTCCTCAAGCACGAGGGCGAGGACATCAAGGGCAAGACCATCGCCTGCGCCGGCTTCGGCAACGTGACCTGGGGCATCTGCAAGAAGGCCCTGCATCTGGGTGCCAAGGTCGTCACCCTGTCCGGCCCGGACGGCTACATCTACGATCCGGACGGCGTCTCCTCCAGCCAGGAGAAGGTCGACTATCTGCTCACCATGCGCGCCTCCGGCCGCAACAAGGTCAAGGACTACGCGGACAAGTTCGGCGTCGAGTTCCACGCGGGTGAGAAGCCCTGGGGCGTCAAGGCCGACGTCATCATGCCGTCCGCCATGCAGAACGACGTCAACATGGACTCCGCCAAGAAGATCGTCGCCAACGGCATCAAGTACTACATCGAAGTCGCCAACATGCCCACGACCAACGACGCGCTGTTCTATCTGATGGGTCAGAAGAACATGATCGTCGCCCCGTCCAAGGCTGTCAACGCCGGCGGCGTCGGCGTCTCCGCGCTCGAGATGGCGCAGAACTCCGAGCGGCTCGTCTGGACGGCCGAAGAGGTCGACGCGCAGCTGCACAAGATGATGGAGAACATCCACCGCGTCTCCGCGGATGCCGCCAAGGAATACGGTCTGGGCTACAACCTCGTGGCCGGCGCCAACATCGCCGGCTTCAAGAAGGTCGCCGAGGCCATGATGGAGCAGGGCATCTTCTGATTTTCTCAAAAACGAGCTCCGGCAGCGTTCGCTGCCGGAGCTTTTTCCCGCCGTCACAGGCCGAGGCTCTCGACCCATTCGGCCAGCTTTTGTCTTGTCACGCCGTTGAGAAGTTTTCCCTGCTTCCACAGGGCGGTTTTGGAGCAGGAGCCGCGCAGGCGGTCGAGCGTCCGGCTGCCGAAGCCGCTGCCGCCCGAAGTCGCGAACGGCACCAGGATCTTGCCGGAAAAATCGGCGCTCTCCAGGAAGCTCTGGAGGATGGTCGGCGCCACGCCCCACCAGATGGGGAAGCCGAGGAAGATCACGTCGTAGCCTTCCACGCGCGGCGTTTCCGCCAGCGCCGGCCGGGACGCGGGATCGTTCATCTCCACGGTGCTGCGGCTCTTCCGGTTCGTCCAGTCAAGGTCGGCCGCCGTGTACAGGGTCTCCGGACGGATCTCATACAGGTCGGCACCCGCGACCTCCGAGAGAAGCTTGGCCGTCCGGGCCGTCACCCCTCCGGCTGAAAAATACGCGACCAGTCTTTTTTGCATCTCAGTTCCCCCTTCGTCTTGATTCCGTATGCGGGCTTTCGGCCCGCCGGCATGCAGATTTTACGGGCGTGCAGACGCCGCAGCGCAGCTTTTCCGCGGCGGAGGCGGCCACCCGGCTCGGCTCCGTACTGTTTTTTTCATCTTAGCACGCCGTCCGGCCGCTGTCAACGGGTGCACTTTCTCTGCCGAAAGCGGGAATTTTCTCCCGAAAATATGGAAAATACGATTGAGGAACCGCGGCGGGAATGATATGATAAGAAAAGGTTTATTCTGTTGCACGCGGCTGTCTGCCGCGGAACAGAGGAGGCAGCGCGATGGAACAGGCACAGCCGAATACGGTTCTTCAATCCGAGCTGATCGAACATATCCCCTCCGGCGCCGGCATCTACGATGTGACCGGGTCCTCCGTCAACAAGATCTATCTGAACGACGGCTACTATCAGATGATCCGCTCGGACCGCTCGAAGCGCCGCCAGTACGACGGCACGGCCACCGTCAACGCCATCGCCCCCGAGGACCTTCCCGGCCTTCTGCGCGAGGCGCACGCCGCCATTCTCGAGGGCCGTCCCTTTCACTACCGCTTTCGCGTGCTCGACGGGATGGGCGGGCTGCGCTGGATCGCCATTCTTGCGAACCACATCCCCGTCAGCGAGACGACGGAGCGCTTTTACGCGGTCTATTACGACATTGACGAGCTGATCCGAACGCAGGAGAAGCTGCGGGACAACGAGCTGCTGTTCACCGAGACGCTCAAATATTCCGGCACGACCCATTTTATCTACTATCCCTCCCAGCACCGCTACGAGGCCGTCGCCCTGCCGGATAAATACAAAAAGCTGCCCGCCGCCATGGACGACTACCCCGAAAGCTTCATCCGCTTCGTCGGGATGCCGGAGGAGGACGCCGCGGCCTACCGGAGCATGATCCGCCAGATCGACGAGGGCGCGGACGAGGCCGAGTGCACCGTGCAGATGATGTATCTCCAGCGGTACAGCTGGTATCGCGTCCACTGCCAGAGCATTTTCGACCGAAACGGGAGCGTGCTGCGCGCGATCGGCAGCGCCGTGTCGGTGGACCGCTACAAGGAGGCCGAGACCGTCTATCTCGACAAGAAGCTGCGGATGGCCTCTCTGCGCGGCGGGCTGCTGTCCGTCACCTGCGTCAACGCCACGCGCGACCAGACCGTAGAGACGAACGACAGCGGCGAGCTGCACTATGGCGCGCCCCAGGACCAGGACCTTCTCCGCGAAGCCGTCGCGGTCGAGCCGGAGATCGCCCGCCAGGCCGAGCAGACGCGGATCGTCCTGCTCTCCGCCGCCGGTCAGATCCCCGACCGCCAGGAGCGGGCGCGCTTTCTGCGCGCAGCCTGCCATGTCGGCCTGCTCCGTCTCTACGAATCGGAGAAGCGCGAGACGGTGCTGGAATACCGCCGCCGCACGGGCCGGGGCCTCATCTGGGTTTCGACGCGCGTCTCCGTGATGCCCGACCCCGAAACGGGCGACGTGCTGGCCTTTTTCTATACGACGGACATCAACGAGCGGATGATCTTCCGCAAAATCACGAATCAGATCATCAGCCAAAATTTCGAGACGGTCTCCTACTGCGACCTCACTGCGAAAACCCTGTACCTCCGGCAGGAGGATCCCCTTTCGGAGCGTCTTTTCCGGCCGATGCCCTATGACGAGGCCGTTCTGTCCGCCGTCCGCAGGTATGTCGCGGACAGCGAGCAGGACGGCGTCCGCGCGGCCTTCGATCTGGATTCCATCCTGGACCGCCTGACGCGCGAGCCGGTCTGCACGATCTACTACACCAGCGCGCAGCGCGACGAGACGCTGCCCGGCCGGCCGTACAAGCGCATGAAGAGCGACATCTTCTATCTCGACGAGAACCGCGATCTGCTTGTCTTTCTGCAGTCGAACGCCACCGCGATCTTCGAGCAGGAGCGCGCCAACCGGGAGCAGATGGCCGCCGCCCTGGCCGCAGCCGAGCGCGCCAGCCAGGCCAAGACGCAGTTCCTCTCGCGCATCAGCCATGACATCCGCACGCCCCTCAGCGCCATCACCAGCATGACCGCCTTTGCCCGCGAGGACATGGACGACCGGGAAAAGCTGTCCGGCGATCTGGACAAGATCGAGACCTCCGGCCGCTTTCTGCTCAGCCTGATCAACGACATTCTGGACATCTCCCGCATCGACAGCGGCAACATCGAGCTCCATCCGGAGCCGTATCCCTATGCGGAGTATCTTGCCGGGATCCGCAACATGTTCGAGCCGCTCTGTCAGCAGAAGGGCATCCGCCTGTCCGTATCCGGGTCGGGCGCGGGCGGCTGCATCCTGGCCGACCGCGTGCGGCTCGATCAGATCATGCTGAACCTGATCTCGAACGCGATCAAATATACGCCGTCCGGCGGCTCGGTGGAGGTCACGGCCGGCAGCACGCGCACCCCGGAGGGGCTGCTCGACTGCCTGCTGGAGGTCCGGGACAGCGGCATCGGCATGAGCCGGGCGTTCCAGAAAACGATGTTCGAGCCCTTTACGCAGGAGCACGAAAACCCGCTGCGGCCGGCCGACGCCGGTGGCACCGGACTGGGGCTCTCGCTCGTGCGGCGCATCACGGACTTCATGGGCGGCTCGATCGAGGTCGAGAGCGAGCAGGGGCGCGGGACCGCCATCCGCGTGCGGTTCCTGTTCCCGGAGGCGCCGGAAAAGCAGCCCGGCGCGCCGGAAAAACACGAGCCGAAGATCCGGCTGCACGGACGCGTGCTGCTGGCCGAGGACAACCAGATCAACACCGAGATCGCCATTCGCCTGCTCGAGAGCCGGGGGCTGGAGGTCGTCTGCGCCAAAAACGGCCGCGAGGCCGTCGGACAGTTCCAGAATTCACGGCCCGGCACGTTCAGCGCGGTGCTCATGGACATCCAGATGCCGCTCATGAACGGATATGAGGCCGCCGCCGCGCTCCGTTTCCTGCCGCGCGCCGACGCCAAGACCGTCCCCATCATCGCCATGACGGCCGACGCCTTCGCGAGCGACGTGCAGAAATGTCTCGACGCCGGGATGAACGCGCACATCGCCAAGCCGATCGACCCGGAAAAGCTCTTCGCCATACTGGCCGAAGAGATGGGCCGGAGCTGAAAACCGGAAACGCGGGACATCTTTCCGAATATTTCCGGCGGAACAGGCAAAATCCGTCTTTCCCAACCGCGCGGGATGTGATAGAATAGGGTCCGCTGGACAAACGCGCGCGGCGGAGAACCGGAATGTCCTTCGGCGCAAATCCGGACACGGTCTCCGCGCCGGCCGGACGCAGCGCCGCCGCGCGCGGCTTTAAGGAAAGAGGTACACCATGTATATCAGGGATATAGAAACCGGCGACGTGCTGGAGGGTTTTTATCTGCTGCAGAACATCACATCCAAGCAGGCCTCCAACGGCAAGCCGTTTTTAAGCGTCGTTCTCGCCGACCGGACCGGCACGGTGGACGGCAAGGTCTGGGACTACGGCGGACCCATCACGTCCGCCGACACCGGCTCCGTCGCCTATCTCAAGGGCTCCGTGTCCGAATACCGCGGCGTCCGCCAGGTTTCGGTCGACCGCATCCGGCTGGCCGACCCCAGCGACCGCTACGCCGTCTCCGATCTCGTGCCGACCGCGCCCATCGACGCCTCGGACTCCTGGCAAAAGATTCAGGACTACGTCGATTCCATCGCCGACCAGGACTACGCCGAGCTCTGCCGCGCCATGCTCCGGGACTACGGCACCTGCTTCCGCACGCTGCCCGCCGCGAAGAGCGTCCACCACGGGTTTTTGAACGGCCTGCTCATGCACACGCTGTTCATGCTCCAGGCGGCGGATTTTCTGGCCGGACAGTACGCAGAGGTCATCGACCGCAGTCTGCTTCTGGCCGGAACACTGCTGCACGACTTCGCCAAATGCGAGGAATTCACGACCTCTCCGCTCGGGCTCGTGACCGACTATTCCATGCGCGGACAGCTGCTCGGCCACCCCGTCATGGGCGCGCAGGCCGTCGCGCGCTGCGCGGAGGAGCTGGGCACGCCGGAGGAGAAAGAGGCGCTGCTGGAGCACCTGATTCTCTCCCACCACGGCGAGCCGGAATACGGCGCGGCCGTGCGGCCCTGCTGCGCGGAGAGCGAGCTTCTGTCCTACATCGACATGATCGACAGCCGGATGGAGATTTACCGCGAAACGCTCGAGCAGACGCCCGCCGGCGAATTCAGCCCGCGCGTGTTCGCCCTCGATCGCCGGATCTATCACCACAGCTGACGCCTGCCGAATCCCCCGGCCCGGGCCGGGGGATTTTTTTTGCGGACGGCCCGGGTTTTTCAGTTTTGTTTAAAGAGGCCGGACTACAATGGGCTTCAGTCTTAAAAAATCCGCGGAACACAGGAGGGATCATCATGCGGACAACCGATCATGCGGCGCTCGGGCGGCTTCTGCTGCGCGAGGCCGGAACCGACGCGCTCCGGCAGCACCGCCTGGCGTTTTTATTCGGCTGCATCGAGCCGGATCGGAATTTTCTCACCTACTTGCGGGGCTCTCTGCGGCACCGCCTGCTGCGGGGGCATCACGCGGAAAACTCCCAGGCCTACATCGCGCGCCAGCTCGGAACGCTCGAGCGGCGCGGCGTCGGCTCGGCCTACCGCTGTTTTGTGCTGGGAACGGTGCTGCACTATATCGCGGACGAGTTCACCTACGCGCACAACGAATCGTTCCCCGGCACGCTGCGCGACCACGTGCGCTACGAACACCGGATGCACCCGTATTTCACCGAAGAGCTCGAGCGGCAAAGCGGCATCCCGCAGCTGCCGGGCAGCCCGGACGCCGTGCTGGCCGGCGCGCGCGCGGTCTACTGCGCGAACGGACACACGATGCAGTCGGACTGCCGGTACATTGTCCGGGTCTGCGGCGTCGTGCTGCAAAAACTCACCGGGGCGGCGGGCGCGCCCGCCATCCCGCGGCCGAGACTTTGCGCGGGAAATATTTAGTTCTTTTGTGGAATCTTCAACAGACCAGTCTCCTGGGTAATTGTAGAATGGGTCCATCACCAAACACAGGGAGGTTCTGGACCCATGATGAACGTTAAAAACCGACTGGCCGCGGTATTGCTCGCCGCGGTGCTGCTCGCGGCGCTCGCCGGCTGCGCCGCCCAAATGAGCGATGCTTCTTCCGCTGCCGCTTCCCCCTCCGCCGCCGCTTCCCCCTCGTCCGCCGCCATGACTTCTTCCGCCGCCATGACTTCTTCCGCCGCGGCCTCCTCCGGAACAGACCGGATGATGGACTCGTCCATGACCGCAGCAGACGCCGCCAAGGCGGGCTACACGAAGATCACCGCCGAGGAGGGCAAGAAAATGCTCGACGCGGGCGGCGTCACGCTTGTGGACGTGCGCACCGCGGAGGAATTCGCGGCCGGACACATCGAAGGCGCGATCAACGTGGCCAACGAGTCGATCGGCACGGAAATGCCCGAGGCTCTGCCCGACAAGGACGCGACCATCGTCGTCTACTGCCGCAGCGGCCGGCGCTCGGCCGACGCGGCCGCCAAGCTGGCCGCCATAGGCTACACGCAGGTGTACGACATGGGCGGCATCATCGACTGGCCGTACGGCACGGTGCAGTGAGAAACAGAAAGCCTGCCGTCCCCTCCGGGGACGGCAGGCTTTGTCTTGCCGCGCGTTCTCAGTTTTCGCCGTCCCGGTCCTTCCTGTCCCTGTCGCGCTTCCACAGCTTCCAGGTCAGCACGCCCAGGGCCGCCGCGCCGCCGCCGAGCAGAACCGCGCCCACGATCACGAGCGTGAGACTCGGCGCGTCCGCGCCGGCCGTGAAATAGCGCTCGACCAGCCGATAGAGCATGTACAGCGCGTAGCCGATGGCCAGCACCCGGACGGCCGTCATCGCGGCCGGATTGCCCGGCCGCCTGTTGTCATTCTGATTGTCCATGTTTTCCTTCCCCGGCGTCTGCCGTCATGTTGTCCGCTCCGGCGCGGCGTCTACTGATACCAGAAGTCCATTTTCCACTGAAGTGTGCTCAGATCCCAGGGCCTGTCGGAAAACTCGGCCGGGATGTAATAATACCGCGACGCGGTCGCGCCGCCCGGGAGCTCCCAGCTGCCGATCGCCTGGAAGAACAGGTTCCTCCTGGCGCCGCTGGCGCGCAGGTCGATGCTCAGCGAGCCGGGGCAGACGGTGCCGGCCGTCTGATTGCTGAATTCAAGCTTCAGGATGAGCGCCCCGTCCGCCGTCAGATAGGCCTCTTTCCCATAGACGCAGTACGTGCCGGGCGCAGCGGTGTTTTTGAACTCACGGGTCTCTCCCTTCGGGCCCAGCCCGGAGAGGTCCCGGATCTCGCAGGGGCGTTTGACGTACAGGGAATACGGCATCGTGGCGCCGCCCGGGAAGATCACCGAGAGATCCTCGCTGAGCATGTTGTTCATCTGGTCGATCCAGAGCATGATCGCGCCGCCCGGGAAAAACGAGACGTGCTCCACGTTGCCGTTGGGCATCGTGCAGAATTTCGTCACCGTCCCGTTTTTGTCGGCCTTCCAGATCCCCCAGGCGCCCGAGGAGAGCATGTAGATCTCGCCCCTGTACGCGTACATGCAGGCATACAGGGCCGTGCTCTCCACCGGCATCGTGGCAAACAGCTCCGTCTGCTCCGGCAAGGCGAGAAGCGTCCGGTAGATGTGTCTTTCCTTTTGCCAGTACGCCCTGGTGTAGTACAGGGCGCCGCCCACAAACGCGCTGCCGTCACAGTATTGGGGCTTCAGAATGACCTCCGGCTTTCCGCCGGAGATGCTCAGCGCGTAGATCCATTCCTCAAACTCCTTTTCTCCCCGGCCCCAGTAATAGATCACGCCGTTGAAGATATGCAGCTGCTTCGTATGCCCGCTGAGCGGAAGCCCGTTTGCCACCGTCTCGGTCTTTCCGTCCGTCACCTTGACGATACTGCCGGTCCATGTCCCGGATCGGTCAAGGACATACAGCGAGCCGCCGTAGAGCGTGCTCGGCCCGATCCCGTTCTTTGAGGCGTACACCGTCTCTGGCTCTGTCTGTCCCGGCTTCAGACGGACGATCCTGCCGCCCTTTCGCAGCGTGAAGTAGAGATAGCCGTCGTCGCCCGCGAACATGTTCGTCAGCAGGTCGTTGGTCTGATAGATCTCCTTCACCGCGCCGCTCCTGCTGCGCGCGAGGATGCAGCCCGTGTGATCTTCGCTGTCCAGCCGCGTGTCGTAGAGGAAATAGGTCGTGTCCCCCACCGTGACGCAGGCACCGCCACCGTCGGAGAGATTGCTCCACTGCCCCTCCATCGCGGCGTCCATCCTGCTGTCCCGGCACACCCGCTGGGCCGGACAGAGCAGGCGCGTCACGATCGCCGCGATCTCCGCGCGCGTGGCAAGCCCGTCCGGGTCGAAGCGGCCGCCGTCCTTGCCCGTCATGACGCCCGCCCTGTACATGGCCTGTACGGCGTCCGCATATTCCGGCGACACCTCGCCGAGATCCGGGATGGGCGAATCGTTGACGGCGGGCAGATCCCCGGCGGCGAGCACGCCGGCGAAGAGGCCCGCGATCTGCTCGCGCGTGATCTGCGCCGTGTTCACGGCCGCGCCCTCGGGACAGCCCGCCGGCAGCAGCTGATTCTGTCGGGCATAGCGCAGATAGGGCTCGTACCACGCGCCGGAGGCGCTCTTTTCGACGGCGGTATCGTGATAGATGGCGTGCAGCCGCGCCGCGATCGCCGCCGCCTGGGCCCAGGTGAGGTGATCATTCGGCAAAAAGCGGCTGCCGGCGCCCTCCATGACGCCCCTGCGGCAGACCGCCGCGACGCTCGGCGCATACCAGGCGCTCTGAGCGACATCCGTAAACTGACCGGCCGCATAGGTCTTGCTGTCCGTGAAGGCCGACAGCCCCGCGGCTCCGGCCTCTGCGGGCAGCAGGCAGAGCGCGAGCGCAAGACATAAAAACAGGGAAATGCTCCGATGAAAATTTCTCATGGCGATTTTCCTCCGTCTCTTCCGTGGAACGTCATCCGTCGTCCGCGCGGGCGCTGTTTCGCCGCGCCGGTTTCTTTATTAAGATTAACATATTCTGTAAAACAGTGCAACTGTCCCGGCCTGATTTTCATGCGGCCGGCAGAGAGAAAGGGCCCCTCGCCGTTATGTCTGCCGCATATGCGGAAAACGGAACGGTGAGGGGCCCTTTCGACGTGGAAAACCGGAACGATAAAGATGCCGGAGATTATGCTCATTTTATTCCGAAATTACGGTATTCAGTTTGCCAAAGCGTTTCAGACTGTTAATATACTCTGCAACGATGACAAAATTTTGTAAGTCTTTTTCATCTATCCCCTGAAAAGCGCACAGTTCATCCCAAAGCATGGTGCTCCCCTCCACATGATAGGAACCGCTGGAAAGCTCCACCCCAACAAATATTTTTGTGATTTCATCTCCCCATATATCGGCATCGTCTTTATTCTCTGGAAGATAAAACTTACTTCCGTTTCCTGCATTTTCAAGATAAAATGCTCTTGGAATTGTGGAAACTCCCTCTGGTAATTTTTCTGCAAGGTATTCATTCTCTTTTACAGATTCCGAAATGCAGCTTAATGCGTTTTGGTCATCAATTTCAGCCAATATATAATGACTTTGCAAATAAGATAATACTTCTGCACCACTTTTTCTGTTTGGTTTCAGAACATCTTTATATCTTTTCCATATCAATTTCCATGCTTCAAGCATTTCCTTTGTCGGCTTTCGTGTTATCATATTGCACCTCCGTATAATCGTCAAATATAAATAATCTTACGTTCAGTGTATCACAACTTCCGTTACAGCAAAAGACCTGTTCTTCCTAATAAGAAGAACAGGTCTTTTTGGTACGGGTAGTGGGGGTCGAAC
>Ga0163159_1004168_pt1 | contig 10499 bp, 3 predicted proteins | sample BioMet9_FD_108702 | JGI IMG/M metagenome (GOLD analysis project Ga0163159, IMG submission 108702) | Microbial communities from bioreactor (seeded with sewage sludge) at Lawrence Berkeley National Lab, California, USA - Biofuel... | ecosystem: Engineered > Bioreactor > Anaerobic > Unclassified ... | reverse complement strand
TGGGCCACCCGTGACAGTCATGCCGTTCGTGTTGATGACCGTATTCCCTGTCGTGACACTGTTCAAGCCCTTCAAATCCTTAGCCAGCTTGACAGTCAGCTTACCGTTTTCCCCATCCTGGGCTGATACGACACCGATATTGTTGTCACTCAGCTTGGCCTGGTCAGTTACGCCACCGATGACATTCACGGTCTTGTTCAATTCTACTTTAGCCGTAGTCCCGGAATCGCCCATGTACTTCATGCCGTCATCCAGTGTGGCCACCTGATGTTCCGTGCCGCCCTTGTCTTCATAGACTACGCGGGTCATGGTCGTACCATCGGCGCCATTCACGCCGGGCTTGCCGTTCTTCACGGTGATGTCCGCACTGGCTCCATCCTTGCCGTCAGTGCCTTTCGCACCGGTCAGGCCGATATGGCCTTCTGTGCCGTTGGTACCATTAGTTACATAAGCAGTAACGCCATCCTTGCCATCCGAACCCTTGACACCGATGGAACCATTTACGCCATCCTTTCCATCCTTGCCAGCACTACCGACAGTGACAGAATCACCAGTGATGTTCTTGTCCATCATGACATCGATGCTCGTCGTACCGTCTGCGTCCTGGCTGACCTTCGTCTTGATGTTGTCGCCGGAATAGGATGTATCTTCCTTCGTGCCTGCGCCGATGACATTGACCTGGCTGCCCAATTTGTTTGTCACAGCCGTGCCACTGTTAGCACCAAACTTCAAGCCTTTATTTGTAACACTATCTGTCAAACCGCTCAGATCCACATCATAGCTGGTTCCATCGTTACGCGTAAATGTTTCGGTCGTACCACTCAATGTACCCGAAGCAGTGTAGGTATTCTTCAGACCACTGATGGTAGCTGTCGTGCCATCGTTGTTCGTCACGGCGATAGCGCCTGTGCCATTCGTATCATAGCTAGCAGTACCGCTCTTGACTCTCATATCATCCGCAGCTACGGTGTAAATCACATGGCTATCCGTCTTATCCGTATCCGACGTAACAGTGACATTGGCCCCCTGTTTCACTTCCGTTTTAGCAGCTTTCAGTTGAGTAACATTAACGGCATCTGTATCATTTAAACCAGCAGCTAAATTGGTAATTGTCGTGCTTCCCGTTCCACCAGGATTTAACGTCACAGAATTTTTATTGATATTGCCGGCACTGTCCTTATCATAATGGACAGTACTATCTTCAACTGCCTGTAACTGGGAAACATTGACAGCATCTGTGTCAGCTGACCCGCCGGCAACACCGACAATCCGTCTTGCCGAAGCAGCATCACTAGCAACAGCAATAACGCCATTAGTCTGATCTTTATTAGTCACTCCCGTTATTGCTGCCGTTGTATCCGTTGTTATAGCCGCAACCTTTGTATCAGCACCCAATGCCAACGAATTCTTAGCTGCAGAACTAGCATTAGCACCAATAGCCATCGCACCTTCCTTCGTTGCTGTCGCTTTATAACCAATGACAACACCATTGTCAATACTGGCAGCAGCACTGCTGCCAATGGCAACTGTATCGGCTGCATTTGCTGTAGCACTAACGCCAATTGCTACAGAATTACCTGAATCTTTAGAAACACCAGCACTTGAATTACTGCCGATAGCAAAACTATTGATACCAGCCGCTGTAGCATTAGAACCGAGGGCTAACGAATCAACTGCACCTTCATTCGTACGTGCTTTAGAACCGATTGCAATAGATCTGTCTCCCAATGTTTGCGTATTATTTACAGAATCATAATCGGCTTTGGGATTACCCTCCGTAGCAATCTGTTCCATAGCTGCAGCACCGATAGCAATAGACCGTACACCTTTAGCGGTAGCAGAATTACCCATCGCAAAGCTTCCGGCCCCAGCAGCATATGAGGCAGACCCAATTGCCGTAGAAAAATCAGCAGTTGCCGCAGACTGACGCATCATAGCCAAAGAATTAAACCCACTGGCCAAAGCAGCCGGACCAATAGCAACGGATGCTACATCAGTCGCATGTGAATCCAACCCTATGGCTGTTGATACAAAACCAGTTGCATGAGCTGAATCCCCTATAGCAATTCCCGTATATCCGCCATCAGAGGAGTTGATAACTGTACCATTGCCCAAAGAAACACCATAAAATATTATCGAGCTATAATTCCCAGCGTCTGGTGTACCTGTATCTGTCGGATCATCATTATTACCAGGATTATTATAGTTATAAAGATAAGCTCCGGTGCCAGTATCAGTTGTGGCTTTAGCTGCACCAGCTTTCGTAACACCATTAATTTGTGTAGAGTTCGCCGATGCGATAAAACTTCCCCCACCAGTAAGAACCATGGCAACTAAAAGTGCTGCCAATGCTCTCCTACCATGTATTACACCTCGTCTGCCAGTCGTGTTCTTCCCGCAATTCTTTGTCACTTCTGATACAACGACATATGCATGCTTCACCCTACTCCAAATGACCTTATAAATGTGATTCATGTAATCCCTCCCCAACAAAATAATAGGTACGGTTTAAATTCTATTGAAATCATCAACATATTAATGGATATTTATAATTTCCGTTAAACCGTTCTAATTATAAATTTTATGCGTGGAAAAAAGGATTGTAAAACACCGATAAGTGTTCATGTAATAACAGTTCGGTATTATTTTGAGGTTCAACGGAGTGTTTCTTGTATTACTTGTTATATATTTTAGAACTGCATTTTAAAGGATACGTTTCCTTTTCTTTAAAAAGGCTGCCGCACGTTTTTCACCACATGCGACAGCCCTTTGTCCTACCATAAGATAACTCACTTTTTACTTGTCTAATTTTTGCATAGGGAAGTCGATTTCCTTTTATACTTTAGTTACTGCTTGTTGTTTTGCATGGCCTGGATTTCAGGCGAGAATTCTTTGGCTAACTTATTGTCAATATGAATTCCCTTCTTTAATGCGTTGTAAATCAGTTCAGCCATTTCATACCGAGTTAATGTACGATTTCCTTCATAATTGCCATTCGGATACCCATGAACAATACCATTGCCGGCCAATGTTGTGACCGCTTCATAAGCCCAGTGGTTATCCGGAACATCAGGGAAATCCACCTTTTTGGCTAAATCGAGGAGATGTACTACGCTGGACATTTGAGATGATAATGTATCAACGCGCTTTTGCAAATCGTTGACCCGTTGTTCCAATTCTGACCGTGAGGCACTGCCGCTGCCCTTGCCGAATTTAAAGGAAATACCAGCATTCCACATTTGTTCACTGCCTAAGGTACCACCGACGTTAAACATAACAGCTGTATTAGGACGGTAGAACGCACCAACGGCACCGGCACTCTTACCTTTATAATGGCCGAAACCACTAGCAAATTCCCATTTAGCCGTAGAATCAAAATTGAGAGGATGTAATGCTGCCAAAGCTGCAGACGCTGCACCTACTTTGTCAAGACGACTATTCGTATTATTGACTTTGTTGCCTAAATCAAATAAATTGGCATCTAAAGAATTGAGGTTTTCTCCTACTGTATTCGTATTGGTTACATAGTGGCCAGTATTCGTCGTGCCAATCAGATTATCCAAGTTATTTACGGAATCAACTACAGTCGTCGACCCGCTTTCATTTAGGATACGCGTATGGATATCCGTGACAGAACCAACTTCAGAAGCTTTCGCTACGTCATTGATTTTTACATTATACGTGTTATCACTGTTATAGCGATCTGTTACTTTCAAGGTCACAGAATGATTACTATCAACAGATTTTGTTTGTTCATCAATGACATAATCATTTAGACGAGTGGTCGTTGTCGTATTATCGCCTTTAGTAATGTTGACGTCACCAGTCGTAGTATCAATGGTAACATCTTTGACTGATGTATTAGCAACAGTGGATAACTGGTCTTCTGTTGCTGCTTGTCCCGAAGTTGCCGTGCCATTCCATGTCGTATTCGTCAGGCCAGTCATACGTCCTGTATTACCATTGACAGTAACTTTGGTCGTACCGTTACCAGCAATGACTTCGCCAGTACTACCTTTCACTGTGACGTATGTCGGTGTGGCGGAACCGGGATCAGCATTAACGGTGAAATCATTATCCAATGATACGTTGTAATCAGTTACGTTAGTAGTAGTATTGGTCGTAGGCACAACTGTAATACCATTACCAGCACTTACTGTATTGGCTGCACCAGGATCGCCTTTGTCACCTTTGTCACCTTTGTCGCCTTTGTCGCCTTTGTCGCCTTTTATGCCTTGGTCACCTTTATCACCTTTTGCGCCTTGGATACCTTGGTCACCCTTTTCACCCTTGTCGCCTTTTACCCCCTGGACGCCTTGGGCTCCTTGGTCACCTTTATCACCTTTTGCGCCTTGGATACCTTGGTCACCCTTTTCACCTTTGTCGCCTTTTACCCCCTGGACGCCTTGGGCTCCTTGGTCGCCTTTATCACCTTTTGCGCCTTGGATACCTTGGTCACCCTTTTCACCTTTGTCGCCTTTTACCCCCTGGACGCCTTGGACTCCTTGGTCACCTTTATCACCTTTTGCGCCTTGGATACCTTGGTCACCCTTTTCACCTTTGTCGCCTTTTACCCCCTGGACGCCTTGGGCTCCTTGGTCACCTTTATCGCCTTTATCACCTTTTGCGCCTTGGATACCTTGGTCACCCTTTTCACCCTTGTCACCTTTTACGCCTTGGATGCCCTGATCACCCTTGTCACCCTTGTCACCTTTATTTTTCGCAATGGCAGCAGCAAGTGCTTCATCATTTGCAACTAATGATTTCGTGATTTTGTTTAAATCGCCAATTGTCAAAGTCGTATTAGTTGTTGGTTCGCCACAATTATCTGATCCTGATATACCACGACCATCGGGACCGTGAAAATCCGTGTCGCTTGGATAAAAATGGGTAATTTCTGGAACAGTTAATTCGATACCATTTTTGGTTTCTGTTGTCGATGTTTCTCCAACATGTTGTATTTCCGCATATACGCTATAAGAACATGAACAAAGTGCTGTCGCAACAAACGCCGCTACTAGTTGCTTTTTCATATGAACGCCTCCTTTAGAATAACGTGGAGTATCACCACTAGTGATACTGTTAGTGCTTTTTGAAATAATAATCTCATTTTCAACAACGAGGACATTACTTTAGTATCGTTATCTACGATCCATAAACATGCCTCGTATATTATCGCCGTACTAGAACTGCCAACGCAGGCCTACATCGTACTGCCATGTCGTATTGATATCCCCGCCAAAGGACCGTTCCAAATCACAGTAGAAGAATGTATCTGCTTTCAACGCCACGTCAGCACCTACACCGTAAACGAACCATGTATCGCTACCATCTTCCTGACGATATAACGTTGCATCACAGCCCAGCAGATTGACGACGCGGTCACCGCTGAATTCATGGAGCACATCAAATTTCGCATATACTTTGCTGCGTTTATCCGGATCGTTTTGGCGGAATTCACGACCGATACGGAACCCTGCTCGACCAATGACACTATTCAGGCTGTCTTGATGAACTTTAATGTGATTGCTCGTCGTATAATCGGCCCCTGTCAGATGAGTCGCCATGAGCTGAACTTGCGGTTCAAAAATCCAATCCTTGCCGATATCATTTTTACGGCCATATTCAATACTCGCCGTCAGAGCATGGTTGTGGAAATCACCATTAGCACTGCCACAATCACCATCTCGTGCTGTAAAATGTTCGTTCAGTCGACTGTATTTCAACACATAATCACCGTAATGGCCCTTATTACCTGCCCAGCTGCCGTAAAGAGAAACTCCATAGCTGCTATTGGTGCCATCGCCATTTTCAAAATCAGAATCGCCATGGGTATAATGGAAAGCAATCCCTTCACGCCATATTTCTTTATCTGTACTCTTGTTGCTCTTTCTGTCGTAGCCAATTTGATAGAATTGATAGTCATCCTTGAAATAGCTGCCGTTGGAGCGGTCCATAGAACCGCCTTTTGTGCGTATCCATAGACCATCCTTGGGCGCATCATAGTCACGCAGCTCGCCCAACCGTTTATTCAGGCTGTCAATTTCCAACCGTGACGTAGCCATAGCATAGTTCAGTGTTGCTGAAGCAATAGTCGTATCTGCAGTAACGCTCGTATCTTTCTTCACGCCCGTCAAATACCAATTATTACCATATTGCGACGTATCTGCAGCAACTACGTTTTCGCCGACAATAGGCGTGTAATCATATAAAAATCCTTCATCAATGCTTTCCTTTTTAGCGTAGCCAATAAAGGAAACACCGCTAGCTGCATCGGCGAACCATACGGGGCTCGTCAGGTTTGCCAATTTGCCCTGATCCACTGGCTGCACATAATATGAGCCGCTGCCGCTGACAACGTCCACGAAATCGCTGCCGTTACGGCCATCATTACCAGGTGCGCTCGTATTGACATCTATGCGGAAGATACCGTTGCTCCCTTGCAAATCATGAATCGTCAAATGCTTCGTTAATCCCGCTTCTTTTACGTGTTCATTGAAACCATGCAGATTAATGATGCCGTTAGCATTTAAAGTAATCTGACTGATTTCTGCTTCTTCTTTATCTGGAATCCACTGTGCACCATTGGATAATACGACATTAAGCTTGCCTCTATAGGAACCATCCTTCTTGGTGGGATTAATTTCTGTGCCATGCCAGAAAGAATCGCTCGTATCCAAATTGGCGTTAATCGTGCCATCTTTACAATCCAGATTTCCCAATATCTGTACCTTATGTCCCCCAGATTGATTGATATTGACTATGCCGCCATATTTACCACTGATGGCATCATTTTTAGATTTCCCCGGGCCATAATCAGACGCATACGCTTCTTCCGTATTGCCAATAATCGTATTGACGAATGTATCTCCATTGAGATTGACCACGCCGCTGGGACCAGCATAAATGCCATTGTTGGCAATAGATGCCTCTTTACTGAATGCTAATCCTTCTTTATTGTTAATAAGGCTGGTAACATTGGTCGTACCGATATTGACCGTGCCATGATCAATGTATAAAGCACTGCCAGCTACCTGATTTTCCCAGTAGTCTGCGTAGAAAGCACCGGTTTTCAGATTGGCATTGTAGTTATACGAATTAATATTAAACGTATTATTTGTACCACTCTGCGAAGAATAGAGGCCTCGGATAACGCCACTAGCTATACCGGTATAGCTAAAATCGACTTTGTCGAAATTAGTCGTTCCTTTCAGGCTATTGGCTTCCATGCCTTTTAAAGCACACTCTCCTTGGGTGATATCCCCTGTGCCGTTGGCATTGACCGAATAATTACCACCGACGCCTGATTTCAATGTAATCTGTAACGTCTTATTTACATCTTGATTTTCATAAGAATAATTTGCCGTATTAGCAGTCTGCGCTATCATATCCTCAGCGGCTGAATAGCCCATACCAGAACAGCATATCAACACTGCCAATACTAATGTTCCTCTCTGTAAATTCATGCTGTGCCCCCCTAAGACAAGTTACAAAACAATCAATACCCCAAAACAGTTTTAGATATCCAATCGTTCTTTACATACCCGCCTTTTGCATGAGGAGGTCAATTTTCTTCTTCATTTCTGCATTATCTATGGCCAATTGTTCATTCTGAGCTTTAATCTGCACATTTTCAGCCTGTAGATCCATGACCTTCTTATTCAGGTCCATAATATTCGTAGAATTGTATTTCTGTTGCTGACCGCTGCCCAGCTTGAAGCTGACACCGGCATTGACCATATTTTCTCCATTGCCGAAAGATCCGCCGACACTGAACATGGTATCTTCATTAGCTCGATAGAAAGCACCGATTGCCACGGACGTCGCATCGCGATAATTGCCGACACCGGCTGCAAAATCCCATTTGTCACCAGGATTGAAATCCAGCGGATGAAGAGCTGCTAAAGCCGCCGCCCCTGCGCCAACTTTGTTGATTCGGCTGTCTATACGTTTCACGGCACCATCAAACTTATTCGTAATATTCGTCACTGCACCATTAAGCTGGCTCACGTTCACAGCATCTGTATCAGCTGTACCTGCCGTCACATTCGTGATTTTCTTATTGCCGCCATCGATACCACTCTTAGTCATGCTCGGGCCGTCCGCAATAGCTACGCCGTTGTTGTTGACTGTCGTATCGCCTACGGTCACACTGCCCGCCTTCGTCAAATCAATATTATTGTTCAGTCCGATGCCATTATCAGAGAGAGTCAGGTTACTGCCCTCCAACTTCGCCGTCACTTTATTATCTTTGATTTCGATACCCTGACCTGCATTGACGGCAACTCCCTTGGAATCAACGGAAAGTCCGCCATTATCGGCCGCTTTTACAGAAATAGCATTGGCATTCTGGCTGTCAATAGTGATGCCATCGCCGGCGCTGTACATAGTATCGGTGAATTGAGCAGAAATCTTGCCGTCTTTATCTATTTTAATGTTGTCGCCAGCCGTATAAGCGCCTGCCACAGTATAAATGGAATGACCATCGGTGCCGTACGTCTTAGTCACCTTCACGCCCGTTGAACCCTGTACTTCCGTAGTAGCTGCCTTGAGTTGGGCTACATTTACCGCATCCGTGTCTTGGGTACCAGCTGCAACACTTGTAATCTGACGCGTAATACCGTTATCGACATTGCCGACAGAAACAGCCGCCGCCGTTGATTTCCAGGTAGAATCCGCTTTCGCAGAAGTATTTCCAGTACCTGGATCATATCCCGTTTGTCCTTTATCCACCGTCGCCTGTGACCCTTCGCCCAGTGCCACGCCACCGTCTACGCTGGCATTGGCATTATGGCCGAGGATGACAGCACCAGCAGCGCTTGTCTTAGTATCCGCTTTATCGGACGAGCCAATGATAACGTTATTGCTTTTGCTATCAATGTAATGATTGTCTCCAAGGACGATGTTGTGGTCGCTGTTCATGGCAGTGTTAGTCGTGCCAATAATAGTCGTGTTCTGGATATTCTTGCCTACGTTTCCTACACCATCCAAAAAATTATTTATACTTTCGTTGCCTTTCGCCCCCTTTAATACACTATTGATGCCGATGATTTGAGATTGCAGTGTATAATCGGCTGTGTTGCCACCGCCAAACACCAAGGTAGCGCCACCGCTGTTGCTGTCTTGTACCGCTTTTTGTAACGCGGTTACAGAGCCATCAACAGTCGAACCCACATTACCGGATAAGGAAATTTTTCGGATTGAATTGGTGACATTATTGCCGGCCCCAAAAATCAAGGCTCCATTCGTATTTTCAGCCACATTCGCTATGCCTACGATACTGTTGGCAATACCACTAGAGGCACTATATCCGGCAGACCGATTACTGTTCAGAGACCCGATAATATTAGCACCGAAATTCTGCATACCATACGTGCCGCTATTATTGCCTTTATCACTAATACTTAAATCACCGGTAGTAATCGAATAGGCACCAAGAATGTTACCGAGAACTGCCTTGTTATAGCTATTAGTCCCGATTGTTGTCATGTCCAAAAGTTGAGCTTCACTATTGGTAGTATCTGTAACTGTAGTACCACCCATTTTTCCCGTATACGTATGGGATCCTAGCTGGATACTTCCCGTACGGGCAAATGTATTAGTACCGATAGCAATACCACCAGCTATGCGCGACGTATCTTTAGGTGTTACAGAGTAAACATACCCAAAAAATGACTTAACGTCCCAATTGCTTCTGTCAAAACTCAGCGTATATTCCTGCCTCCCCGTCCCATTCATAACGGTTGCATTATCCCCAATGGCTATACTGGTCAAATCATAACCATTACTACTAATGGTTGCCGTATCACCAACAGCAATACTACTATCCCCCTGTGCAACAGCACCAACCCCAGCAGCAATAGCATTTTTCCCTATAGCACCATCATTCTTGTAATTGCCAGCAGCTTGATCCGTTGAATTGACACTATAATAATGAGTATCAGCAGCAAAGACGCCCCCTGCCATAGGCAATGCTATCAAAATAACTAACGTCAAAGCCGCTCCTGTAAGGCGCCGACCGTTAATCTTGTTGAAATTATTTTTCCGTTCAGATTTAAAAAAACTATAATTACAGTTCATAAATCCCCCTCTCCTTGGTCCAATAACATAAATGTAAAATCGCTTGACAATTGTTCCGATATTGTTTTTTTATTTTCATTTGTCAACTTAATTTTAGTGAAATACAGCGTTCTTGTATAACATCTATATATCATCAAGCAAGAACCAATTAGAATTATTTATGTTTGAAAGCGGTTTAAATTGCTTTCTTTATTCAGATTTTTCAGCAGAGAAATATTAAAATAAATGTGGCATTTATAAAATGTAATAATAGCTATGAAGAAGAATAATTGAAAATATCCATAAAACAAAAAGATGGGGCTGTCGCACGTTAAAAACGTGCGCAGCCTTTTTTTGTTGCAAAAAAAAATACCCCCAGACTTTAAAAAGTCTGGGAGTGCGTGTAAAATTGAAGTATGCAAAGACCACAATTTACACAC
>Ga0163159_1004165_pt1 | contig 10504 bp, 4 predicted proteins | sample BioMet9_FD_108702 | JGI IMG/M metagenome (GOLD analysis project Ga0163159, IMG submission 108702) | Microbial communities from bioreactor (seeded with sewage sludge) at Lawrence Berkeley National Lab, California, USA - Biofuel... | ecosystem: Engineered > Bioreactor > Anaerobic > Unclassified ... | reverse complement strand
TTTATAAAGATGCAGAGAAAACAATTCTCAAACATTCGGGCCTTGATAATCATGGCATGGGTACTATTTTTGAGGAGTTGATCCGTAAGTTCAATGAAGAGAACAATGAGGAAGCCGGAGAGCACTGGACACCTCGTGATGTTGTTGAACTTATGGCTGATCTTGTGTTTATGCCGATCGCAGACCAGATCAAGGATGCTTCCTATTCCTGCTATGATGGAGCCTGCGGTACAGGAGGAATGCTCACTGTTGCTCAGGACAGACTTCTGACGTTGGCTAAGAGGCGCGGCAAGGAAGTGGCTATCCATCTGTTCGGGCAGGAGATCAATCCTGAGACTTACGCTATCTGTACTGCGGATATGCTGCTGAAAGGTGACGGCGAGGAAGCTGAGCATATCATGTACGGCTCCACTCTTTCCGACGATCAACATGCATCCCGTCAGTTTGACTTCATGCTCTCAAATCCGCCTTACGGAAAGAGCTGGAAAACAGATGCCGAGAAGATGGGCGGCAAAAAAGAAATACTTGATACGCGTTTTAACACTTACATTGAAGGTGGAGAAGAACTGTCGATGATACCTCGTGTAAGTGATGGCCAGCTCCTGTTCTTGTTGAACAATGTAGCAAAGATGAAGAAGGACACTGAACTTGGCAGCCGTATTGCAGAAGTACATAATGGTTCGTCAATATTTACAGGAGATGCTGGTAGCGGAGAAAGTAACGCACGCCGTTATTTAATAGAGAACGATTTGGTTGAAGCAATTATTGGACTTCCTGATAAGATGTTCTACAATACTCCACTTAATACATATATTTGGATTTTAAGCAACAAGAAAGAGCAACGCAGAAAGGGAAAAATTCAGTTAATAGATGCAAGTGGTATGAAGGTACCGCTCAGGAAAAATCTTGGCGATAAAGGATGCGAATTAACAGAGGAAAATAGACACGAAATTGTTCGCATTTTTATGAATATGGAGGAAAGTGAAGTCAGCCATATTTATGATAATAGCGAGTTCGGATATTGGTCTGTTGTGGTCGAAAGACCGCTTAGGCTGAAGGTTGTACCCAGTAAAAAGGTGCCAGATACAGTGTTAAAAAAAGCGGAAGAACGAGCACAGTTTGAACGCGCCATGAGTTCCTTGCCTTCGGATATTGACCTTTCAAACTGGAATGCCTTTGCACGGAAGTGTGGCTTGAAAGCCGCACTGCTTAAAAAAGTTAGACCTTATATCACTGAAAAAGATCCACTTGCTTCTCCGGTCGAAGGAGAAGCAGATCCTGACCTTAGAGATACGGAAATCATACCATTCACCTTCGAGGGAGGTATCGAAAGATTTTTTGAAACTGAAGTCATCCCATTTGCACCAGACGCTTGGATAGATGAAAAAGCAACTAAAGTAGGATATGAGTTGTCCTTTACCAAACATTTTTACAAGCCTATGGTATTCCGTTCAGTACAAGAAATTGTTGACGATTTGCAAGCTCTTGAAAGAGAAACCGATGGAATGCTTGCGGAAATATTGGAGGGGGTTGACTAATGGCACATTATCCAAGTTATAAATCAATAGATTTGCCTTGGGTGAAATCTATACCAACTCACTGGGACATACAAAGGAACAAGAATATTTTTACTGAAAAGAAAGATGAAGTCGGTGAGAATTCGTCTGAGTACACTCTGTTGTCCTTAACCACTAAAGGCATCATTCCGAGAGATGTTGAAAGTGGGAAAGGTAAATTTCCGGCAAGTTTTGATAAATACAAAGTCATTAAGCCCGGATACATGGCTTTTTGCTTATTCGACATTGATGAGACGCCACGAACAGTGGGGTTGTCAGAACTTGATGGCATGCTCACTGGAGCATATACAGTATTTGAAACCAGAGGGATTAATCCTAAGTACGCATTCTACTATTATCTTGCACTTGATAATGAGAAGGCTCTTAAACCTTTGTATACAGGTTTAAGGAAGACAATTAAAACAGATACATTTTTGAGAACAAAAATGCCTGTCCCTCCAATCAATGAGCAAGATGCTATCGTTAATTACCTTGATTGGAAGACATCAAAGATAAACAAGCTGATATCTTCAAAAAGAAAACAAATATCGCTCATATTAGAGCAAAGGAAAACGCTGATTAATGATGTTATTACAAGGGGATTAAAGCAGGATGCTCCGCTAAAAGATAGCGGTGTCTTCTGGTTGGGCGATATTCCTGAGTTGTGGTCAGCTATAAAAATTAAATACCTCTTCAGTGAAGATAATGATAGAAACATAGATGGAAGCGCAGAATTATTATCGTTCAGCAAAAAGAAAGGATTGGTTCCGTTTTCAGAGATTTCCGAAAAAGCACCGAGTGCATCAGATTTGTCCAATTATCGAATCGTACATGAGGGGCAACTGCTGGAAAACAGAATGCAAGCATGGAATGGTATGTTCATTCGGGTAAACAGGAGTGGTTGCGTCTCTCCAGATTACAGCGTGTTTAATGCTTCGGCGGATAGATATGTAAATGTTAAGTTTTATGAATATGTTTTTAGAAGTCCCCTTCAAGTTGAGCAATTTGCAAATGCATCACGAGGCCTTGGAACAGGATTTAATAGGTTGTACACACCTGCATTTGGGGCAATATATACGATTTACCCGCCTCAAATTGAGCAAGATGCAATCGTGAAGTATCTCGATAACCTCGCTCAGAAATTTGATGTAATGATACAGAAGAAAGAGGAACAAATAGAGAGGCTTAAAGAACTAAAAACACTATTGATTTCAGATGCTGTATTTGGAAAGGTCAACGTTACCGGAGTGCATGTTCCAGAGTACGAATATTTGACCGAAGAACTGGACTCGGATTTTGATGATGATATAGAAGAAACCGAAGAACAGGAGGATTGACTATGGCTTTTACCAACACTAAGGAAAGCGGCCTTGAATCCTTAATCGTGAAGTGGCTGGTTGAGCAGAACGGGTACGAGGAAGGATCAAACGCCGACTATAACAAAGAATATGCTGTCGACGAGACGCGCCTATTCCGGTTCCTGCAGGATACGCAGCCGAAGGAAATGGAAAAGCTGGGTGTGTTCACTTCTGACACAAAGAAACGACAGTTCCTGAACCGCCTGTCCGGCGAGATTGCCAAGCGCGGCATCATCGATGTGCTGCGTAATGGTATCAAGGTCTACCCGGCGGATCTCATTATGTTCTATTTGACGCCGACTGAGAATAATGAGCAGGCCAAAATCATGTATGCAAAGAATATATTCAGCGTGACGCGACAGCTCCGTTATTCGCAGGATGCGAGCAAGTTGGCACTGGACGTCTGCATTTTTATTAATGGTCTGCCAGTTATCACAATGGAACTAAAGAATCAACTTACAAAGCAGAATACAGAAAACGCTGTGCGGCAGTATAAAGAAGATCGTGATCCGCATGATCTGCTATTTTCATTTAAACGCTGCATGGTTCATTTTGCAGTGGATGATGCCACAATACAGTTCTGTACAAAGCTCTTAGGTAAGGACAGTTGGTTCCTACCATTCAATAAAGGCTATAATGATGGCGCTGGTAATCCGCCGAATCCGGATGGCTTGATGACGGACTATCTCTGGAAGGATATTCTTACCAAGAAAAAGTTATCTCGCATTATAGAAAATTATGCTCAGTTCATAGAAGATGTGGATGAGGACACTAAAAAGAAATCCATTAAGCAGATATGGCCGCGTTATCATCAGCTCGACTGCGTAGAGAAGCTGCTGGCCGATGTAAAGGAGAATGGCGTCGGTAAAAGATACCTGATCCAGCACAGCGCAGGCAGCGGAAAGTCCAATTCTATCGCGTGGCTCGCGCATCAGCTTATAGGCCTTGAAAAAGACGGACATCCGATGATCGACTCCGTTCTCGTGGTCACAGACCGTCGTATTTTGGATAAGCAGATCCGCAATACTATCAAGCAGTTTATGCAGGTCAAAAACACAGTGACATGGGCGGAGCATTCCGGAGATCTGCGTAAAGCTATTCAGGATGGTAAGCGCATCATTATTTCTACAATAGAAAAGTTTCCGTACATCATATCGGAGATCGGACAGGAACATAAAAATAACAAGTTCGCTATCATTATTGATGAGGCGCATTCTGGCCAGAGCGGACGTAATTCCGCTAATATGAATCTGGCGCTTTCCGGCCTTGCCACGGATGATGAAGCCGATAATGAAGACAAGATTAATGCCATGATGGAGGGACGTAAGCTTGTATCCTCTGCCAGCTATTTTGCCTTCACAGCCACACCTAAGAACAAGACCGAGGAGATGTTTGGCGTTCCATATGAAGAGAACGGAGAAATCAAGCATCGCCCGTTCCATGTCTACACCATGAAGCAGGCCATTCAGGAGGGCTTCATTCTGGATGTGCTTCGCAACTATACGACTATCGACAGCTGGTACAAGCTTATGAAGACGGTCGAGGATGATCCTATGTTCGACAAGAAACGTGCACAGAAGAAGCTGCGTGCATTTGTCGAAGGTAATCCGGATGTCATCTCCAAGAAGGCAGCTATGATGGTGGAGCATTTCCACGAGCAGGTTATCGTCAAGAAGAAGCTGAGTGGTAAAGCTCGTGCGATGGTGGTTACAGCCAGTATTCCGAGATGTATTGAATACTACTATGCAATCAACAAGTGCCTCGCTGACAGGCACAGTCCATATAAAACGATTGTGGCCTTTTCTGGTGAGCATAAATATAACGGTCAGGAACCGGCACTTACCTCAGCCGCGATGAATGGATTCCCAGATGCTAAGATTCCGAAGGAATTCAAGAAAGATCCATACAGGATTCTTATTGTTGCGGATATGTTCCAAACAGGCTTCGACGAGCCGTTGCTGCAGACGATGTATGTGGACAAGCCGCTCTATGATATAGCTGCGGTACAGACACTCTCTCGTTTGAACAGGGCTTATCCCGGCAAGGATGAAGTCTATGTTTTGGACTTTGCTAATAAAACATCTACGATTGAGGATGCTTTCCAGAAGTTCTATAAAACGACTATCCTTTCTGGAGAGACCGATCCTAACAAGCTGTATGACCTTATTACATTGATGGAAAGCTATCAGGTTTACGATGATGGTGATGTTAATCAGCTGGTAGATCTTTTCCTCGGTGGTGCAGAACGTGACAGGCTTGATCCGATTCTGGATGCCTGCACAGCCGTATACAAGCAGTTGGAGCTGGATGATCAGATTAAGTTTAAGAGCGCTGCCAAGTCATTTGTTCGAACCTATGGTTTCCTTGGTGCGATCTTGCCTTACGGAAATGTTGACTGGGAGAAACTTTCGATTTTCCTGAATCTGCTGATTCCAAAACTTCCGTCACCGCGTGATGATGATTTTTCAGAAGGCATTCTTCAGACGATTGACTTGAGCAGTTATCGTAATGAAGCACAGGAGGCCATGGCAATCAAGCTGGAGGATGATGATGCGGAAATTGCTCCGGTACCTGCAGGTACGGTTGGCCATATTGTTGAGCCGGAGATGGATCTGCTTTCCAAAATAATCATGAACTTCAACGACATGTTCGGAAATATCAACTGGAACGATGCAGACAATGTTCAACGTCAGATTCTGGCTATCCCTGAGATGGTATCCAAGGATAAGAAATACCAGAATGCTATGAAGAACTCTGATGAGCAGGAGGCTCGAACAGAAAGCGAGCGTGCCCTGCAGCAGGTTATTTTCTCAATCATGGCGGACAATATGGAACTGTTCAAGCAGTTTCAGGATAATCCATCGTTCAAGAAATGGCTTTCCGATTTGGTATTCAACCTTACCTATAATCCAGAAGGAAAAGCATATTTTATGCCGGGAACGGAAGCAAATGGCGTGACATACGATTTTGCACCGAAGCAGGATTCAATGATGGCTGCCGAAGATCCGGTTTCATATGGTACGAAAAAAGAGGATGCGTAAAAATGGGGGTGTAAAGACATTGGAGCTAACTAAAACTGTAAAGAATAAAACTTTTGATGATTACTTTACAGAGGTCGATCACAGCGAAAGCATCAGTGAAGATCGACTGGGTTCAATGCGCCTTTTTTACCTCAATATCAGAAGTGGAAAAATTAAAATCGCTGATCTTGAGAAGTTTACCATGCTGAATATTGGCCGGTATGTATTCTCAAGAGCGAAGCAGGAACAATATGAAAAAGCCGGAAATCTGGATGCTGTCATGCAGCAGGCACTTCGCATCATGCGTAAACGTGGCACATCGGATGACAAGGCCACCGGCAATGAGTTCGGAGAAATTATGATCTATGCTTTTCTTGAAGAAAAGCTGAAGGCATACAAGCTTCTGAGCAAGATAGAGTTAAGTACAGATGCTGCTCAGTATGTGAGTGAAGCTGACGGTATTCACTTTTTATGTGCAGACGGAAATAGCGGATCATATAACCAGATGGTGTTTGGAGCGTCGAATATCGTTGGTGATATTAAAGATGCCATAGATCAGGCTTTTGAAACCATAAAGAAGATAAGCTCACACGAGGACGAGGAAGTCTACATGATCGAAAAGACCGTCCTTGATCGTTTTTATGATGAAGACGACCTTGCCGTTCTAAAAGAGTATGTTGTTCCTGAAGAGGGAAAGAAATCTAAGTATGCGATTTCTTATGGCGTGTTCTTGGGATACAACTTTGGCATCCTTCCGTCAGGACGCAGCGATGACGAACTGTTGGAGATTGTTCAGGAAAAGCTGGAACAGGATGCAAAAGAACATGCAGAGTATATAGCTCAGAAAATCAAGGACTGTGGCTTGGAAAATCACGCATTCTATTTGTATTTGCTTCCGTTGAACGATGCTGAGAGTGAAAAGAAAACAATAATGAAGCATGTGTTGGATGGAGATGTTGACTTATGAGCGGTGAAAAGAGAACACTCGGTGCCGCTATATTTACCGACATCGAAGAAAACGCATATTTGAATAATCTTCACGATAAGGTGCTGTATAACTATGCCATAAAGCTTCTTCAGCTTAACAAAAGAGAGCCTGAGCCATTCAGCTCAAAAGAGAGGCGTGATGCATTACGCTTTGCTGATCTTCTCTCGAAATCAAATGATCCAGAGAAGGCAAGTGCGCATAAAATCTGGGCGCAGGAAATCGTGATACTTCTGAATGAGCTGTATCCAGAGGATTCTCTGATAAAGCTCTATGCCGGAGATGTTTTTTCAAGCATTGGAAACCATAAAGGCGTGGAACATATCAATGCTGATTATCAGGATATTACAGCTCTTGAAAGATTCTTTTCTGAGTTCAGTGATGACTATCTTACCATACCGGCAGAACCGGGTGAGAAGTTTTTCGCTGCACAGAAGACTGCTTATGATCATTTGACAGATGATTGCTTCAGCTACTCTGCTCCGACTTCTATGGGAAAATCCTTCATTATGAGGATGTTCATAAAGAACGAGGTTATTCATGGCTCACAAAAGAACTATGCGCTCATAGTACCGACAAAGGCGTTAATTAACGAAGTGCGTGGTAAGGTGATCGATGACCTTGGAAAGAATGGTAATTTGCAGAAGATAAATTATCTTGATCGCTGCAATTACCGTGTCGTTACTGCGGCAAGTGATATTTCACTTGAAGAGGAGCACAACTTTATATTTGTGCTTACACCGGAGCGGCTTCTTTATCTTCTTATCAGCGAGCCGAAAGTTCAGATCGACTATTTGTTTGTTGATGAAGCACACAAGTTATCTGGAAAGAATAGCCGTGCTCCATTCTATTATAAAGTTGTGGATATGCTTCTGAAGCGTGAGCGTAAACCGCATTTCATTTTTGCTTCTCCTAATATCCCTAATCCACAAGTCTATCTTCGGATGATGACAGATATTGAAGCCGGTGATGAAAGTAAACTTGCTATTACATACTCGCCGGTTGTTCAGGTGAAGTTCCTCATTGATTTGAAGAATCGAGAAATACAAGTTTATAACGAGCACAATGGAAATCGAATTCATGTGGCAAACATACGTGATCGCCTAGGACGGAAAGCTAACTTGACAGACATCCTTTTGAAGTTTGAAAGAATTAACGATGGCCTGTCTGATAATAAAAGAAAGCAGACAATAGTGTATTTTAATGGTAGGGACAAGGCAATTGATGCTGCCCGCAGATTTTCTGATGCTCTTGGTGATAATGGGATAAAAAATGATTCAGTTCTTGAGACACTTGCGAAGGATATCCGTCAAGAAGTTCATGGCGATTATTTCCTTGCAGAAATGATTCGTAAGGGCATTGCTTATCATATCGGCTATCTTCCTGCATCGATACGTGCTCAGATAGAGACGCTATTTCAGGAAGGCCACATTACAATAATGTTTTGCACCAGCACTTTATTAGAAGGTGTAAACCTTCCTGCGGATAATCTCTTTATTACAGACAATAAGATATTCCGTAGTGAAATGGAACCGGTAGATTTTAGAAACTTGATAGGCCGAGTGGGAAGAATTAGTTTCAATCTTTATGGCAATGTTTACTTTGTAAGCGAGGAAGCAGAGCAAGTAGAGTCTGATGATTATGTCAGAATGCTGCAGGAGAAAGTCCCAGAGCAGGTTCTTTCCATTGCTACAAATCCAAAGGTTCTCAAAAAAATTGAGAAGCAATATGTCGCCGACATTCTCAAAACCGGAAGCTCTGTAATTCCACAGAGAGTCAACGATAAGGGAGATGCACTACAATCCGAAGAATCATATATCATGATGAGAAAATTCGGATTGATCCTTCTACGTGATATTGTCAATGATAAAGATACACTTGTACGACGTGAATTTAAGCCTTTTCTAACGGATGAGAACGAGAAGACGATACGCGAAAAATTTAGAAATTCTCAGACCATCCCTGACGATGATATAAATACTTCTGTTGACCAGACAAAGCGACTCATTATGGCAATAAAGAATGACGGTCTTCATTATCCAGAGGTGAAGGATGGCTACTTTAAGCATGATGTGGTGTTGGATTTTTTAAAGAAACTAAGCAATGTTTTCCAGTGGAAAATCTATGAAAAAAGTACACTTGGAAAAGATTCACTTTTAAGCTGGTATACAGTCATTCTTTGTGAATGGATGGAAGGAAACGGACTGAATTTTATTATGCGAGCTGCCTTGAACCACCACCGTGAAAATCCGGATAATTTCTGGATCAACAATTACACACGAGGAGTTTACAACGACAACGATAAGATTCATAGAAACATCGTTTTTGCGGATACGCTTGAAGTAATTGAGAATATTGTTCTGTTCAGTATATCAAATTACTTCTTGCGTTTTTCAAACGAGTACCGACGTATTAAAGGTGATGCTGCGTTGGATGTAAATAACTGGTATGAGTATGTGGAGTATGGAACAACTAATCCGCTAACGATATTGTTGCAGAGAAACGGCTTCACTCGTGAATCAGCAAGGTATATTAAGGAACACTCGGAATACGTGATCAAGGACGGAAGCACCGGAAAGCTGAAATTAAAGGCTTCGTTAGCAAAGTGTGGTAGAACCAGCGTGGAGAACGATGTCGAATACATACATCAGAACGTGCCGGAGATATTTGTTGACGATGAGAATGATACTAACCAGTGAAGTTAAGAGTGGAGGAAATACACTATGGCAAATGAGCTGCAGCCGTTATCGCTGCTATTCCAAAATAGATTATTTCGAATACCTGACTACCAGCGCGGCTATGCATGGCTGCAGCAGCAACTGGTGGATTTTTGGGATGACCTTGTAAACCTGCAGCCTGACCGCTACCACTATACAGGTCTCCTTTCCCTGAAACCACTGAAGAGCAAAGAAACTGTAAGCTGGGGTGAAGATCTTTGGCTTGTGGAGAACGGCTATAAGCCTTGCCATATTGTTGACGGTCAGCAGCGCATTACCACGTTTGTCATTCTCTTGAACGAGATTGTGGGATTCGTGCGCAGCTTGGATGAGAACAAGGGCAAGTCTGATAAGGAAATCACGCTGGGGTATGAAACGGTCGAAGAGATCGTCTCAAAATACATCTGCCGAAAAAGACCACCGAATGGAGTAGTAACAACATACCTTTTTGGTTATGAGGTCGATAATCCCAGCGCGGAATACATGAAATATAAGGTGTTCGATGAGCCGTATTCCGGTGCAGTGAATGAGACCTACTATACAAAAAACCTGAAGTTTGCAAAGAACTTTTTTGCAGAGAACATCAGAAAGCTATATGAGGAGTCCGGAGAAGGCGGACTTGAGGCAGTAAATACTCTGTACAAGAAGCTCACCCAGCGCCTGATGTTTAATCTCCATGAAATCGACGATGATTACGATGTGTTTGTAGCTTTCGAGACCATGAACAATCGTGGTAAGAAGCTGACGAATCTTGAATTGTTGAAAAACAGACTGATCTATTTGACCACGCTCTATGAGGATGATGTATTTGATGAGAAGGACAAGTCTGCCCTACGAAAGAAAATCAACGATGCTTGGAAAGAGGTTT
>Ga0163159_1004164_pt1 | contig 10505 bp, 6 predicted proteins | sample BioMet9_FD_108702 | JGI IMG/M metagenome (GOLD analysis project Ga0163159, IMG submission 108702) | Microbial communities from bioreactor (seeded with sewage sludge) at Lawrence Berkeley National Lab, California, USA - Biofuel... | ecosystem: Engineered > Bioreactor > Anaerobic > Unclassified ... | reverse complement strand
TCTCGATTCCTCAAGACCTCGCACTCTGGCGTTCATTTGGTTCGTTACATTGTTCAGTTTTCAAAGGTCATTGCCGTCTCGCGACGACTTGATTAGTTTACCAGATTCAGAAGTCTTTGTCAAGCACTTTTTTGAATTCGGTATAGACAGTGTTTAGGTCATTCCTAAACGATACTGCTCTGTCATTGCTGTCTCACATGACAGCTTAGTTAGTATACCGCAGCTCAGGGATAAAGTCAAGCCTTAATTTACAAAAAGATACACGAAACTCTATATACTTATATAAAAAGGGCCGGAACCCCAAGAAGAACGACTCTTCTTCAGGCTCCAGCCCTATAGCTCTATAATAGATGGCTATTGTCTAAGCATACAGACACCTACACGTTGCCAGGTCATACAGGCATACTAACCTCTATCAGGAGAACAGCGGTACGTCGGATTCATCTACATCGCCTTCGATGGTGATAGTGTCCAGTGCTGCTACCTTATCATTGGTTTCCATCTTCTGGATCTTCACGCCCGAAGTATTCCTGCCTTTTTTGATACCGATACCGTCAATATCCGTACGGATGACGATGCCGTTCGTCGTAATGAGCATCAACTGCTGATCTGCCCGTACGACTTCGACGCCGACGATGCAGCCCGTCTTAGAGGTAATCTTAAAATTCTTTACCCCTTTGCCGCCGCGATTCTGTACTTTATAAGCATCGATATTGTTGCGTTTGCCAAAACCTTCTTCACTGACCGTCAGGACCTGACAGTCCGGTTCCAGCACATCGGCACCGATGACGATATCATCATCGGTCAAGGTAATGCCCCGGACACCGCGGGCATTACGGCCCATGGTGCGCACATCTTTTTCATTGAAACAGATAGCCATGCCTTGTTTCGTCGCCAAGATGATGTTCTGGTCCCCTGTGGTCAGACGTACTTCAGCAAGACGGTCATCCGCTTCCAGGGAAATGGCAATGAGGCCGTTCCGGCGGACATTGCGGAATTCCGGCAGGGCCGTCTTCTTCACGCGTCCCCGTTTCGTGACCATGAACAGGTTCATGGAAGGATCTACCTGATCCAAATCAATAGCGGCATTGACCTTTTCATTGGACGACAACGGCAGCAGGTTCACTGCGGCGATACCACGGGAATTGCGGCTGTTGGCTTCGGGGATTTCATAAGCCTTGAGCTGATATACCCGTCCCAGGTTCGTAAAGAACAATACCGTATTGAGCGACGACGTGAACAACAGGTGATTGACCGTGTCTTCTTCCTTCGTGCTCATCCCTTTGACACCGCGGCCGCCTTTACTCTGCGTATGGTATACGTTGGCATTGATGCGTTTGATATAGCCCCGCCGCGTCAACGTCAGTACCATCCGTTCGTCGGGAATCATATCTTCTACTTCAAATTCCGACGAATCAGCGACGATTTGCGTACGGCGAGCATCAGCAAAGCGTTTCCGCACGTCGAGTAATTCCGTCTTGACGATTTCCATAACTTTATGTTCATCTGCCAGAACGCTGCGCAAGTAAGCGATGCGTTCTTCCAATTCTTTATATTCTGCTTCGATTTTTTCGCGTTCCAAGCCGGTCAGGCGGCGCAGACGCATATCGAGGATGGCTACGGACTGCTTATCGCTGAGTCCGAATTTGCTCATCAAGGCACTCTTAGCGATTTCATCATTCTGGGATGCCCGGATAGTCTGGATCACTTCATCGATATGATCCAGGGCAATGAGTAAGCCTTCCAGAATATGAGCGCGGGCCAGAGCCTTGTCCAATTCGAATTTAGACCGCCGTGTAATGACTTCCTTCTGATGAGCCAGGTAGTACACCAGGACTTCGCGCAGTGTAAGGACGCGCGGATGCCCATCTACCAGGGCCAGCATGATGACGCCGAACGTATCTTGCAGCTGTGTATGTTTGTACAGCTTGTTCAGTGTAATATCCGGATTGACATCAGCCCGCAATTCGATGACGATACGCATGCCCTTACGGTCCGATTCATCCCGCAGAGCAGTGATACCTTCGATGTCTTTATTGCGTGATAATTCAGCAATAGATTCGATGACCCGGGCCTTATTGACTTGGTAAGGGATTTCCGTAATGACGATGCGATGTTTCCCCTTGCCCATCGGTTCGATTTCAGCACAAGCCCGCATCTTGATGCTGCCGCGACCTGTCGTATACGCTTTCATGATGCCGTCGCGGCCCATGATCATGGCACCGGTCGGGAAATCCGGCCCTTTGATTTTAGCCACAATCTGTTCAATAGGCGCATCAGGGTCGTCGATAAGAATGATCAGACCGTCGATGACTTCGCCCAGATTGTGCGGTGGGATATTCGTCGCCATACCGACAGCGATACCTGCAGAACCATTGACCAACAGGTTCGGTATTTTAGACGGCAGTACGGTCGGTTCCTGAAGAGAACCGTCATAGTTAGGCATGAAATCGACTGTTTCCTTGTCGATATCCTCCAGCATTTCACCGGTAATCTTGGCCATACGTACTTCTGTATAACGCATAGCTGCCGCCGAGTCACCGTCGACAGAACCAAAGTTACCATGGCCATCTACGAGGAGATACCGCGTAGAGAAATCCTGAGCCAAACGGACCGTAGCATCATAGACCGAGCTATCTCCATGGGGATGATATTTACCTAAAACTTCCCCGACGATACGGGCCGACTTCTTATATGGTTTGTTCGGCGTCATGCCGGCTTCATGCATAGCGTACAAGATACGGCGATGCACAGGCTTCAGGCCATCGCGAACATCCGGCAGTGCCCGTGTAATGATGACGCTCATGGCGTAATCGATATACGAGTTCTGCATCTCATCTTCCAGGCCTACCGGCAATACTTTATCAGATTGTAATTCGTCCACAATTTCACCTCAGTAGCTTTAAAGACATATAATATTTTTATACCTATCTTATCTATTATAGCAAAAATCCACTAAAATTTATAGTTAAATATTAAAAGATGTCAGGATGAGCCGTACAGCCAGCAGGAATAATGCAAAGGCCAGGAGCATCAATATAGCGCGTCCTTTGATTTTTTTGGACATTTTCGCGCCGAGCTGAGCCCCAAAAATAGCGCCGACACCGGCACAGATAGCCGGCACATATAAAATATGGCCCTGTGTCTGATGGGTAATGACGCCGATCATGCTGCTGACGGCCAGGACGAACTGGCTCGTCGCCGTAGCAATATGAGCGGGAAAGCCCAAAAGGTAGACCATAGCCGGCACATGGATGACACCGCCGCCGATACCAAAGATACTGGATATGAAACCGATGACAAAGCTGATGGCGATACCACCGGCCATATTGAATTGGAAGGAATCCCTGTCGATTTCAACTTCTGGGACTTTGCTGTTCTTCTTCCAATTCTTAAATGCGATAACCAATGAGATGAATAACAACAGGATACCAAAACACAGGCGGAACATAGAGCCGCTGAATTGATTGGACCATAGCGCTCCCATGATCGCCCCAGGCACGGTCGCCAAACTAAAAGCAATTCCCGCCCGGTACAACACTTTCTTCTGACGGACGTAGGCATACGAGCCTGACAACGCATTGAACAGGACAATCGTCAATGATGTGCCGGCAACCTGCGTAGGTTCCCAGCCAAAGAAATAGAGGAATATGGGGACGAAAAATATGCCGCCGCCCGCTCCGATGATGGTTCCAAAGGCAGCGATGAAATATCCCATGATAACTAACGCAACGCACTGCACTAACGAAAAATCTCCGAGTAATCCTTCCATACGCAATCCCTTCCTTCTCACGATATCGATCATGTTGTATACCAAAGCCCAGACTCTTTTCCCCATTGTACTACGATATTATCATAATAGGTAGATGAATTTCTCAAAATCGAGAAAAAAACTCCCGTTGCCGTATAAGACAGCAACGGGAGTTCGCATAGAGGAGATTTATTCTTCTTTACTCTTTTCGTATTTTGCCACAATTTCATCCATGACTTTTTTAGGTACTTCTTCATAATCGAAGAATGTCATGTTGAATGTACCTTTGCCCTGAGTCATAGAGCGGAGCGTCGTCACATAACCCGTCATTTCCGAGAACGGCACCTGAGCCTTGACGACGATGATGCCTTCCAGATTGCGATGGTGTTCCATGCCGAGGATCCGGCCGCGACGGCCGCTGAAATCGCCCATGACATCGCCCATGTATTCTTCCGGAATGACGACGTCGACGTTATAAATCGGTTCGAGCAGAGCCGGTTTCGCATTGGGAACGCCCTTCTTCAAGGCCAATGCTGCAGCTACTTTAAAGGCCATTTCCGAAGAATCGACAGGATGATACGAGCCATCAGTCAGCGTGACTTTGACGTGGATCATAGGATAACCGGCAATGAGGCCTTTTTCCAAGGTTTCACGGACGCCTTTTTCGACAGCCGGAATATATTGACGGGGAACAGAGCCGCCGAAGATAGCATCGACGAATTCAAAATCTTCACCCGTAGTCAGCGGTTCCAGTTTCAGGAATACATGACCGTACTGGCCATGGCCGCCACTCTGTTTCTTATGTTTGCCTTCGACATCGACCGTACCGCGGATCGTTTCACGATAGGGGATGTACAGATCCTGCAGGACCCCTTTGACGCCGTATTTGCGCACCATCTTGGTCATGATGTGATCCAGATGGACATCGCCCATGCAGCGGACCAGGAGCTGACGCCCTTCGGCATCTTTTTCTACCTGGCAGGTCGGATCTTCTTCACCGATGCGGAGCAGGGCATTGGTCAATTTTTCTTCTTCGCCCTTCTTTTCCGGAACCATCGCTACGATGTGGAGCGGATTCGGGAAACGGATCGAGTCATATTCAACGAGGAAATCCGGTGCTGCAAACGTATCGCCGGTCTTAGCATTGACCATTTTAGGGATGACGACGATATCGCCAGCAATGGCTTTGGTCTGAGGAATTTGTTTCTTGCCGACGAGCGTAAACATCTTGCCCATCTTTTCATCTTTTTCCTGGGTCACATTATATACGCGGTCGCCTTCGGACAGCGTGCCGGAGAAGATGCGGATATAGCTCAGCTTGCCAGCAAACGGGTCGATGAGGGTCTTGAAAACAAATCCTGTAAACGGTTTGTTCGGATATACCATGACTGGTTCACCCGTCTTTTTATCCGTGCCCATCATGACCTTCTGCGAAGCATCGGGCATGTAGCGGACTAAGCGGTTGAGCAGTTCTGTCGTACCGATATGAGAATGAGCGCTGCCGCACATGACTGGGCAGACACGGCCAGTCAGCATGCCTTGACGCAGACCTTTACGCAGTTCATCTATGGTCAGTTCTTCCCCTTCGAGATATTTTTCCAATAAATCGTCGTCGCCTTCAGCAGCGGCTTCCATGCACATTTCCCGAACTTCCCGGGCTTTGGCCATGTATTCAGGCGGAACTTTGATTTCTTCTACCTTGCCGTTCTTCCATTCCCAGGCAATCATCTTGCAAACATCGATGATACCGCGGAAGTCAGGACCTTCGCCAATGGGAATCTGCAGCGGCATGATTGATTTGCCAAAGCTGGCACGCATGGCATCGAGAGTGCCAAAGAAATTAGCATTTTCCATATCCATCTTATTGACATAGACCATGCGGGGCAATTTGAGTTCCACGCCATAACCCCAAGCACGTTCTGTATCCATTTCTACGCCCGATTCTGCCGACACGACGAGGAGGATTCCATCGGCTGCCCGCAATGCTGCCCGGACTTCTCCGCAAAATTCGGAGTACCCTGGCGTATCGAGGAAGTTCAGCTTGTAGCCATCCCATTCGCAGGGCGCGATGCCAAGCTGGATTGTTACATTGCGCTTGATTTCTTCTGGTTCAAAATCCATGATGTGCTTGTTGTCCTGTCCAGTTCCGACAGCATCAACAGCACCACAGGCCAACAGTAAGGACTCCACGACGGCAGTCTTTCCAGCGCCGTCGTGGGATAGCACAGCTACGTTACGTATCATATCACTAGCATATTCTTTCACAATAAATCGCCTCCTATGCGTTACTCATACTTAGATATATTCGATATGCATATGCCTATTTCCTTTTTTACATCAGAAGTTTTTGTAAAAATTTCAAATTTTTCTGCCATGGCCCGAATTTGCGGACTGCCCCATGACAGAGGTGGTCACGAAAGTGCGGCCAAGGCCAGTGCTGACAATAGTTCCACGCCTACAGGCAGCATGTCCTCATCGATGGTAAAGTGGGAATTATGCAGCGGATAGGCTTCTTCTCCTGGCTTGGCCGTGCCGAGCCACACGAAGGCACCGTCATAGGCCTGCAGATAAGCGTAGAAATCTTCACCGGTCATGGCTGGTTCTTCGATATTGGCCAACGCCGCTTCACCGAGCCGGTCCGTGACGACCGATGCCGCAAATGCCGCCTGAGCCGGGCTGTTCGTGACGGAGCCATAACCGCGGACGAAATCCAGGCTGCTTTGTGTGCCATACATAGCGTCGATACCGGCCAGGAGTGCCAATAATTTTTCTTCGATGGCGTCTTCCGCTTCTTTCTGATAGGTACGGCACGTGCCGTCCAGAATGACTTCATCGGCCACGACATTATAGCGGGAGCCGCCGTGGATCGTGCCGAAGGTCAGTACTGCCGGATAGAGCGGATTGATTTGCCGTGACAGGATGGACTGGGCCGCTGTCAGGAACTGGCCGGCAGCGACGATGGCATCGATGCCTTTGTGCGGCATCGCGGCATGACTGGATACGCCCCGGATCGTGACAGTGACATGCGTGGAAGCCGCCATAATCGGGCCGGTCTTGACGCCTACCATCCCCGTCGGCAGCTGCGGCCATACATGGAGGCCATAAATGGCATCGACGTGGCCGAGTACGCCGGAATGGACGATTGCTTTGGCACCACCGTCAGGTGATTTTTCTTCAGCCGGCTGGCAGATGATTTTGACCGTACCCTGAAATGAATCGCGCATATCGGCCAGGACATGGGCTGCGCCCAAGAGCATAGCCGTATGGGCATCGTGGCCGCAGGCATGCATCTTGCCATCTACGGCAGAAGCAAAGGGCAATCCCGTTTCTTCCTGCACCGACAATGCATCCATATCGGCCCGCAAGGCTACGGTCCGACCCGGACCAGCCCCTTGCAGCACACCGACGACGCCATTGCCGCCACCGACATGCTCTTGCACGTCAAAACCACAAGCGCGCAGTTCCGCCGCAGCCAGGGCCGCCGTTGCCGTTTCCTCATAGGACAGCTCCGGATGCGCGTGAATCTTGCGGCGCAAGTCCCGCACATGTCCGGAATGCTCCTTCACTAGTTTTTTCAATGTATCTTCTCCCATAATCAGGCACCCCTTCCAATTTAGAAAAAAATGGCTATAATGGTATATATAATCACTTATAAAATGATTACATCGTCATTTTTGGTTATAATTATACCATATAGAAGCGTATTCTTCATAGTAACGCCTACGAAATCAAAGGAGTGATCACATTTGAAAGCATATGATGTAGAAAACAGCGCCTGGTCCCGCTTCAGCGAAGCCGAACGCGCCGCCGTGACGACGTATAATGAAAGCTATAAAGCCTTCCTGGATACAGCCCGGACGGAACGGCTGGCCGTACAGGAAATCCTGCGCCAGGCCAAAGACGCCGGCTTCCGTCCACTGGACAGCTTCAGCACCCTCAAAGCCGGTGACAAGGTCTGGTGGAATCAAAAGGATAAATCTGTCATTTTGGCCGTCATCGGTACGGAACCTATTTCCAACGGATTGAAAATCGTCGGCTCCCACATCGATTCGCCGCGTCTCGACTTAAAAGCCTCGCCAGTCGTAGAAAACAATAAGCTCGTCTATTTCAAGACCCATTATTACGGCGGCATCCTCAAATACCAGTGGGTCTGCATGCCCCTAAGCCTCATCGGCGTCGTCTACACGGCGGATGGCCGTAAAATCGACGTATCCATCGGTGAAGATCCGTCCGATCCAGTACTGTTCATCAACGATCTCCTGCCCCATCTAGGCAAGGATCAGAGCGAAAAGAAGCTCGGCGACGCCATTGCCGGCGAAATGCTCATGCCCGTCATCGGCAGCAACAGCACAGAAGAAAAAACGAAACCAGCTCTCCTCACTATATTAAAAGATAAATACGGCATCGAAGAAGAAGATTTTGCCAGTGCCGAACTGGAAGTCGTACCGACCCAGAAGAGCCGCGACGTCGGTCTGGACCACTCCATGATCATGTCCTACGGCCATGACGACCGGGTCTGCTCCTATGGCAACCTGGCCGCTATCCTTCAGGCCAGCCAGGGCAGCAAGACTCAGGCCGCACTGTTCACGGATAAGGAAGAAATCGGCTCCGTCGGCAACAGCGGCGTCCATTCGTCCTATTTCCTCGATTTCCTGGCTGAAATACTGGCCTTGCAGGGCCAAGCCGACGACATCACCCTGCGCCGCACCTTGCGCCACAGCGAAGTCCTGTCGGCCGACGTCTGCGCTGCCCTGGACCCGGTATTCCCCGATGCCTATGAAGCAGCCAACACGGCCAAGCTGGGCTACGGCATCTGCCTGTGCAAATACACCGGTGCCCGCGGCAAATCCGGCAGCAACGATGCCAATGCCGAATTCCTGGCCAAGATCCGCCAGATATTCAACGGCAATAACGTCCCCTGGCAGACCGGCGAATTGGGCAAAGTCGACCAGGGCGGCGGCGGTACAATCGCCTATATCATGGCCGACTGGGGCTGCGATGTCGTAGACTGCGGCGTCGCCATGCTGAGCATGCACGCACCGCTGGAACTGGTAGCCAAGACCGATGCCTACAGCGGCTACCTGGCCTACAAAGCATTTTTCGAAAGCAAATAAAATCTCTTTAAGAACTGGAAAAACCACTAAGCTGCTAAAGCAGTTTGGTGGTTTTTTTGCAAGACAATCGTAGTCTGCCTCATTTCCAGGCTCTAGCGGATTGACGGAATGAAATAATTATGCCAAAATAGAAATATAGATATGCCGTATGGTCACAGAAAAGGAAAGGTACGCTATGGCAGATGTTTCTTTGCAGCTTCAACTCAAACCTAAAATTACGCAGCTTCAGACGTTGACTATCAAATTGCTGACGCTCTACTCACAGGATTTGGTCGAGTATTTACAAGAACAGGTGACGGAAAATCCCCTCTTGGATATACGCTATCATGATATCAGCAGCAGTGGCAGCGGAGCCGCTGAAAAACCAATTGACAATATCCGCAGTCATGAAGATTCTCTGGAAGATATGCTCATGAAGCAGCTGCGCGTCCTAACTCTGGGAAAGCGCGTTCTCATGGCAGCCGCCATCGTCATCCAGTCTCTCGACGATAAGGGATTCTTTTGCGGTGATCTTGACGAATTAGGGATGGGATTCCAGTTTTCCTTAGCGGAGATGAAAGAAGGACTGGCTGTCGTCCAGTCGTTGGATCCGCCCGGTATCGGCGCCACATCGATTTGCGAGGCCCTGCTCATCCAGGTGCGTCGCAATGGCAATGCCCCCTGGGGGACGGAAAAAATACTGGAATCGTATTATGATGATTTTCTCCATGGCCGCTGGCAGAACCTGCAAAAGGAACTGGGCATTACCGATAGTGCCATGCAGGGGATTTGTGCTTACCTGAAAAAATTATCACTCCAACCGGCCCGTCATATTACCCAGGAAGACGAATTTGTCCGGGCTGATGCGGAGATATATATCGATGCCGAAGGCCGTCCTGCTGTCCGTATCTTGGAAGAGTTACCTGATGTTTTTTTCCGCGACGATTTGTATGACCTGTATCGGCAAGGCGCTGATTCCAAGACGAAATCTTATATCCGCCAGGCGCGCCGGTCATTCCTGGATCTGCAGTCAGCTCTGGCTTATCGTTGGCACTCGGTCGTTACTATTTTGCAAGAGCTGGCACATTGGCAGCAGGTGTATTTTACTCATACCGGGGTTCTTCAGCCCCTGACTCAAAAAAAATTAGCCGATTTGGCCGGACTGAGTGAATCGACAGTGAGCAGGGTATGTCGTGACCGCTATATCCTGTTTGAACGGCAGATATATGCAATACAACACTTTTTCGGCCAGTCCTATGCTCGCGGAGATAAGGCCGATAATTTGACGTATATCTCTGACGCAGCCATCAAGGACCGCATCAATCTACTGCTCAAGGGAGAAGATTCGCTCCGTCCCTACTCCGACCAAGACCTGGCCAGCCACCTTCAGACAGAAGGAATCCACATCGCCCGCCGCACAGTCACAAAATTCCGTCTGGCCCTGGGTGTACCGAACCGAAATATTAGGCGGAGGCTTAGGTAGTGCCTGGAAATCCAGAAAACGAGCTATACCGTTATCTCGTGAAAGCTTTGGTTTATAAAGCCGTCCCTGCTAAGGTAAGCAGCGCACCGATTTCATAACGATCTTCTATGAAATCGTGTAAGTCGCTTATGCCTTGGCTGAAGGTGCCGAGCGCAGCGAGGCGGAAGGGTTCTTCCTC
>Ga0163159_1004148_pt1 | contig 10532 bp, 11 predicted proteins | sample BioMet9_FD_108702 | JGI IMG/M metagenome (GOLD analysis project Ga0163159, IMG submission 108702) | Microbial communities from bioreactor (seeded with sewage sludge) at Lawrence Berkeley National Lab, California, USA - Biofuel... | ecosystem: Engineered > Bioreactor > Anaerobic > Unclassified ... | reverse complement strand
ATGCTTTTGCCTCTTTGCGCAGCTTCGCTGTCAGAACTGGCAAAAATTCAAATAAATCGCCTACAACGCCGAAGTCCGCCACTTTGAATATCTGCGCGTCGGGATCGCTGTTGATCGCCACGATAGTCTCCGACGTCTTCATGCCGGCCAGATGCTGGATAGCGCCGGAGATGCCTGCCGCCAGATAAAGCTTGGGCACCACGGTCTTGCCGCTCAGGCCGACCTGATGCGGATAGGAGATCCAGCCTCTGTCGACCGCGTCGCGGGAGGCTCCCACGGCGCCTCCCAGCAAAACAGCAAGCTCGCTCAGCAGCTGGAAATTTTCCTTTTTCTTCATGCCGCGTCCGCCTGCTACTACCGCTTTGGCTGACTGGAGGTCGACGCCCTCGGTCTCCGTGCTTCTGAAGGAGACGAAGCTGGTCCTGTCGTCTATTAATTCGGCTTTAATGCGCAGCCTTTCGACAGAGCCCTTTCTGCCGGCCAGCGGCTCAGCCTGGCGGGTCGAATGGGGACGCACCGTGGCCATCTGCGGCCTGTGGTTTGGTGTCTTGATCGTGGCCATGATATTGCCGCCGATAGCAGGGCGCGTCTGCAGCAGATTGCCGGAATCCGCCTCAATGTCCAGCTCCGTGCAATCCGCCGTAAGCCCCGTGCGGAGCCTGGCGGCCAGACAGGGCATGACAGTCCTGCCGGTGGTCGTGGCGGCGGACAGTATTATCTGAGGCCTGCGCTGGACTGCCGCATCCGCCGCAGCGTTGGCGACTGTTTCCACGCTTTCTCTCGCCTTGCTTGTTTCGATGAAGATCACTCCGTCTGCGCCTCGTTCTATCAGCTCGCGCGCGGCGTCGTCGGAAAGGCCGCCGGAGATCATCAGCACCTCGAGCCTGGTTCCGAGCTTGTCGGCCAGGGCCCGGCCTCGCAGCATGACCTCGAAGGCCACGGGCGCGGCCTGTTCGCCGCTTGCTTCGCCAAGTATCCATACAGGCGCGCTATTCATGGCTGACGCTCCTTTCCGGCAGCAGTCTTCTGTTTTTGAGAAAAGCTATCAAAGCGTCTGCTGCCCGGTCTGCATCGCCGGGATTTGAAAGTTTTACGATTTTGCAGCTGCGCGCGGCTTTGGGCGTCGAAATTTTCACCACGCGCGTGGGAGAACCGCCGAGCCCAATCCGCTTCGGATCCAGGGACGGCAGTTCGCCAGGTCCCCAGACGCGGATGTCGGCCCTGCGCGCCTTCTGTTTGCCGCTGAGCCTTGGCAGCCTCGGCACCGCTATCTCCTTTAGCACTGTCAGCAAACAGGGCGTCTGAACGGAGACTGTTTCATAACCGCCTTCCACGAGCCTCTCGATGAGAAGGCGCCCCTTGTCGGCGCCGATGATCCTGCTTGCATAAGTGACGACGGGGATGTCCATGAATGTCGCAAGTTCCGGTCCCACCTGGGCCGTGTCTCCGTCTGTCGCACGCTCTCCAGTCACAACCAGATCGAAGCCGCCGATCTTCCGGCAGGCGGCGGCCAGGATGGCAGCGGTAGCGCTGGTGTCGGAGCCGGCAAACTCGCTGCCGCAGACCAGCACTCCGTCGTCGCAGCCCATGGACAGAGCCTCGCGCACGCAGCGGGAGGCCGATGGAGGTCCCATAGACACTGCCGTAACGCGTCCTCCTAATTTTTCCCTGAGTCTCAGCGCTGTCTCGACAGCATAGAGGTCGAGCGGATTAACGATGCTCTCGACGCCTTCTCTCACGATGGTGCCGGTCTTTTCGTCCATCCTGACGCCGCTGGTCTCAGGTACCTGTTTGATCGGTACGATAATGTTCATCCTCTGAACTCTTTAAACGCCTCCGCCAGGCGTTTGCAGCCCTCTTCGGCGTCCCCGGGCGCCACCTTTGCGAACGAAATGCGGAATGAGCTGGACGCGCGTTCAGCCTCGTCCTGAGTATAGAAAGCGCGCCCCGGGATAATGGCGATTTTTTTCTTCTCTACCGCAAACTTGGCGAAGGCGGGCATGTCTTTTATCATTTCCGCTTCTCCCCAGAGGAAGAAACCGCCCAGAGGGTAATTCGAGCGGATGCCCAGCGGCTTAAGGTATTTGTCGATGGCCGCGACCATGCCGTCGCGGCGCTTGCGGTAGACGCCGCGCAGTTCCTGGACCCGTTCGCCGAAATTGACGGCCGTAAGATAATTATAGATGCCGCGCTGGAGGATCGCCGGCCTTGAAAGTCCGGCGCTGACCCTCAGAGCGTTCATCTGGGTTATCAGGGCGTCCGGCACCACGGCCCAGCCGCAGCGCACGCCGGGAGCAATGAGCTTTGAAAAACTGTTGGTGTGTATCACGCGCTGATCGCCGCCGGCCAGGCTCAGATAAGTCTCCGGCGGTTCTTCGTCGTAGCTCAGATAGTGATAAGGGTCGTCTTCCAGGATCGGCAGCCCGTATCTGGCTGCTATCTCCAGGATCGCCTTTCTGCGCGCCAGAGGAGAGGTGCGGCCGCTGGGATTCTGGAAGTTCGGTATTGTATAGAGCAGGCGTGCCTTGCGCTTTTGCAGGATCTTTTCCAGCTCTTCCGGTATGAGGCCGTCGTCGTCAGACGGCACTCCCACGCACTGGGCGCCCTGTTTGCGGAAGGTGAGCAGTGTCTCCCCGTAAGTTGGGGCCTCTGTCAGCACGATGCTGCCCGGGTCGATGAGAGTCTCTGCCGTGAGGTCCATGGCCTCGCCGGCTCCGTTAGTGAGCAGGATGTTCCTTTCCTTGACCCAGTCGGGCGCCATGCCGTCCTTTTTCATGCGCTCCACGATCCATTCGCGCAGCTCGACAAGGCCGTAGTCGTCCTTGTAATAGCCGAGCAGCGAAGTGTCATCGAAGATGGAAACGAAGGCTTTTTTAAGGTCGGCCAGAGGGTAGATGTCGGCCGAAGGCTCGCCGGCAGTGAATGAAATAGCCTTGTTCTCAATGGCGAGCTTGATCATCACGCCTATCTCGGAAGGTTCGAGCCTTTCTTTCGCCATGGCGCTCAGTTGATCGCTGAAGTTGAAGCCGTCTTTCATTTTAATCACTCCCACAGTTTTGAATTCTGAAGATTATTCTTTGTCTGGCCCCGATTTTGCGAGCATATCGATCATGTAGGCCTTCTCTATGTGTCTGCCCAGGAAACGGACTGCCTTCTCATACTGTTTGTCGGAGAGATGTTCGATCAATTTCTCGTGGTCGCTTGGATGGGTAAGTTCCCGATCTCCGAGGTGTCTGTCGAGCAGCACCAGAAAGGCGAAGATGGCCGTGATGTTTCTGTTCAGGCAGTCGACGAGGAATTTGTTGCTGCAGAGGGAAAACAGGGCGCGGTGAAAATCGAGCCCGCTGCGGAAAGTGTTGAGCTTATCGCCCTGTTTGATATATTCCTGTTCCAGAGCTACGTACTTGCGCAATTCGATTATGTCGGTCGTTTTGATGGAAGGCGCGGACAGCTTCAGCGCGAAAGTCTCCAGCTCGCCGCGCAGCGCGTAAAGGTCGCGCACCTCTCCGGCGGTCGGATTTGCGAGCCAGGCCCCGTTGCCGGACCTGAAGACGACGATGCCGTCATTCTCAAGCTGCTTCAGCGCGGCTATCACAGGCGTTCTGCTCATGCCGAAGCGCTGGGAGAGTTCCAGCGCCGGCAGATGCTCGCCAGGATGCAATTCGCCGGAGGCTATCATCTCTATGATGCTTGTGTAGGCAGACGGCGCCTGTCCCGTCTGTGCGGAAGCCAAAAAATTTATCATGGCTTTTCACTTCCATTTAGAAGATATGGTGCCTTTTAAATAAGATAGCATAAGACGATTTTTTGCACAAGAGCATTTGTGAATTCACAAATGCATAAAAATATTGCCGCTGGCTGAGACGCCTCAGCCGGCGGCGATGTGGAAAGATAAAAGGGTTAAAAACTCAGCCTTGCAGGATGTCGAGAATGATTTTCAGCAGCAGCAGGCAGAGCACCGCGACCATCATCGGTCGTATGAACCTGGCTCCCTTTGTCAGAGCGCAGCGGGAGCCCAGGTAATTGCCGGCGATGCCGCAGACTGCGGCAGGCAGTGCAAGTTTATATACCACGTTGCCTGACAGAGCGAAGGTTATAAAAGCTGCGTAGTTTGAAGCGAGATTGAGTATTTTGGCATTGCCGGAGGCTGTGCGCAGATCGTATTTCATAGCCAGCGCGAAGGCCATGATCGCGAAGGTGCCAGTGCCGGGTCCGGCCAGTCCGTCGTAGCCGCCGATAAAAAATCCGATCAGCAGCGCGAGCAGCGCGGCTGTGGATTTTTTTATGGAAGCCGAACGGTCCTCGGCGCCGAAGTTGCGCTTGGCAAAGATGACTACGGCAGCGCAGGGGAGCAGAAAAACCAGCATCGTCCGCAGGGCTCTGTTGCTGATCAGCAGCGCAAGCCTGGCGCCGGCGGCTGAACCGAGGAAAGAACCGGCGGCCGCGATCAGCGCCGCTCTGATGTCCACGGCGCGGTGACGCCAGAACTGGATCACCGTCAGGGTGGTGCCGCAGGCGCTGGAAAATTTGTTGGAGCCAAGCGCCATGTGGGCGGGCATGCCGGTAAAAAGATAAGCGGGCAGCGAAATAAGTCCGCCGCCTCCAGCCGAAGCGTCGACAAAGCCTGCGAGCCCCACAAAGAAACAGACGACGGCGAATGAGAGCGGAGTAAGCGCAAAAGCTGCGTTCATGTATATCTCCTTGTCAGCAGAAAATTTTGGCGCTTATCAGTGACGACAGCGCGCCAGCAGATACGCGTCCGTGAATGAGCCGTCTTCGGCCGAGGCCCAGTCCTTTGCCGTGCCCTCGACCTTGAAGCCGTATGACTTGAACAGTTTTAGGGCGCCCAGATTATCGGTGGTTATCTCTGCTTCCACGCGCTCGATCACAAGCTCTTTGTCGGCTAGTTCGAGCGCGGATTGAAGCAGCGCTTTGCCGACGCCCTGACCCTGCCATTTCGAGGCGACCATAATCTCGACGCGCGCCAGGCTGCGCAGGTATATCTGCCGGTCAACGCGCAGCAGCAGGACCGCGCATATCTCCAGCGGCGGCGTCTCCGTTTCAAGCACGAACATGTGGTCCAGCATAGTGAGTCCCGCAATGATTTTAGCCGCTTCTGAAAAATCGATGTGCGATATCAGCATGGATTTTCTGATTTCGCGATGCGCGGCGATCGCGCTTATTGGCGCCGCGTCAGCTGGTTCCACTGGCCTGATTCTCATGCGCCGGCCTCCGCGCTTATGCGCGCCATCATAAATTCGTCTGCGAAATCTCCGTTCCGAACCGCCGCGTGCCTGCGTCTTGCTTCGATGCTGAAGCCGTTTTTGCGGTAGAGCGAGATCGCTGCGCTGTTGTCTGCCAGCACCAGGAGTTCCAGACGGTGGAGGCAGAGCTCGCGGTCAGCTTCGTCAAGCAGCCTCTTCAGCAAAGCGCTGCCTACTCCGACTCCCTGGTTCTCGGCGCCCACCATGACCGCAATCGATGCGCAGTGCGCGCGGCGCGGAGCAGTGCTGTGCAACAGCACCGCCATGCCGGTCGCCGCACCTTCGCAGACGGCGACGAAAGCTCTGTCGTCCGGTCCTAGAGAGCTTAAAAACCGGCGCACATCCGACGTTCGTTCGCTCGTAACGGCAAGGATGTTTTCCCGCACCCCGTCCTCGCGTCTGATGGCGGCAATATCCGCGGCATCTTCAAGCCTGGCTGGTCTGATCTCCGTGTCCGGCACCTCCCCGGTTTATGTTCCGTGAACGCCACTATTCTACTCCAGATGGGGAGTAATCGATAGGTATAAATGGCTTGACAGAGCATGAAAAGTCTCTAAAATTTATAATACTTTTAAATAAAATCTTAACCAACCGGAGGATAAAACATGAACGATAAAATAGAAATGAAAGCGCTGTTCAGCATGACCTACGGTATGTACATAGTCAGCACCGCCGCAGAGGGAAAACTCAACGGCCAGATCGCCAACACAGCCATGCAGGTCACGTCGGATCCGCTCTGCGTGGTCACCTGTCTCAACAAGGCAAACCTCACCACGAGCCTCATCATGAAGAGCAAGGTGTTTTCGATCTCCATCCTCGAACAGGACGTGCCGATGACCTTTATCGGCCAGTTCGGCTTCAAATCGGGCCGCGACATCGATAAATTCGCCGGCGTAAACTATGATGCCGGCGAGACGGGCGCCCCTCTGATCAAAGACTGGACCGTGGCCGCGTTCGAGGCCAAGATCCACGATATGATGGAGATGCCGACGCATATGATCTTTGTGGGCGAAGTCGTGGCGGCCAAATATTTCAAGGATGCGCCGCTGCTCACATACGCTGATTACCACACGATCAAAAAAGGCAAATCGCCCAAGACGGCGCCTACATTCGGCTTCAACGCTATCAAATAATGGGGGCGTTGTCTGAACACGAGGCGCGCGTTTCAAGCCGCGGGATCTTTGAGCAGTTGTACTCGGATTACAACAAGCGGGTCTATGTTTCTCCCGACCCGCTTCAATTTTTGTATGATTACGACGATCCGCTGGACCGCGAAGTGGTGGCACTGATCGCCTCGTCGCTCGCCTACGGCCGCGTGGCGCAGATACTCAGGAACGTGAAGCGCGTGCTTGACGTGCTGGGCCCGCATCCAGCTTCGTATCTGCTGCACAGCGACTGCGACGGCCTTACCGCTTCTCTCTGCGGTTTTGTGCACAGGTTTACCGACTGCGGCTGCATGGTGGATTTTCTCTGTCATGTGCGCGATGTGCTGGCAGAGTACGGCTCGCTGGAGAACCTTTTTCTCGCCCATTACGACGGCGACACCTGGCAGGCGGTGGAGGAATTCGTAGCCGGGCTCACGAAGTGCAGGGAGAGCGCCTTTTTGCTGCCGCGGCCTTCCAAGGGCAGCGCCTGCAAGCGTCTTGCTCTGTTCCTGCGCTGGATGGTGCGCTGCGACGAAGTGGATCCGGGCGGCTGGCGGCAGATCACGCCGGATGCCCTTTTCGTGCCGGTGGACACCCACATGTTCACTATCTGCACAACGCTGGGGCTCTGTTCGCGCAAAAGCGCCGACGGCAAAGCCGTAGCCGAGATAACCGAGGCGTTCAGGGAAATTTCGCCCTCGGACCCGGTCCGGTATGATTTCGCGCTGACCCGCTTCGGCATCAGAAACGACATGACTGTCGAAGAACTGTTTGCCAGATGGGAAAGGAATTGACGGGCTGAGCAAAAAGCTATACATTTTCACCATTTTTTCATCACATTTCTCACATATTTCGGTGTTAATCTTTCGGCATTGAACTTAAGGAGGAATTGCGATGAAAAAGAGTTTGTCAGTTTTCTGCGTAATGATTTTGGCGGTCGTGTTTGCATGCGGAACCGCTTTTGCCGAAGGGCCCAGCGTTGAACGGATCCAGTACAAAAATAACGGCAGCGTGCTGATCAGGTTTGCGGAACAGATCGCGCGTTCGGCCGGACAGAACGTTGTTGTCAAGGATTCCAGCGGGCGCAGGGTGCCGGCTGAAATCGTCAAGAGCAGCGGCAGGCAGATGGAGATCCGCGTGCCCCAGGCAAAGACCGGCGAGAAATACACGTTCGAACTCAACGGCATGAACGTCGGCAGACAGAAGAACGCCAAAGTCTCCAACTACTTTGTCGCCAACAGGCAGTGGCGCAATGACAATCCGGCGCGCAACGGACAGGGCCAGGGTCAGCCTTCCGCGCGCAACTGCCAGTCCGGGCAGAACAACGGACAGGGTCCGCAGAACAACCAGCCCGGACACAATAATCAGCCTGGACACAACGGACAGCCTGGCCAGAACAGCCAGCCCGGTCAGAACGGCCAAAACGGACAGGGTCCGCAGCAGCCGGGACAGCAGCAGCCGCCCAAGCCGGGACAGCAGCAGTAAAAATATATCCGGCTTTTAAAGAAGCCTGATTTGACGCGGTACCGGCGAGATCTATGCCGGCGCCGCTTTTTTTATCTGGTAGTGTTACAATAGTCCGGATATTTCATGGAGGTGTTTTAAAATTGTCCAAGGAAAATTTTGACGTTCTGTACAAAAAGGCCTGTGATTATATTGACGCTGAAAAAGGCAAAGCCTTTGCGCTCAGTGACGACATAGCAGCGCATCCGGAGCTCAGCGGCGAGGAGTTTCGCTCCACCGACCTCCTCTGCGACTGGCTCAAAAGCGAAGGTTTTGAGATAGAGAGAAATTACTGCGGCATGAAGACTGCTTTCAGAGCCAGGATCGGCAGCGGGCATCCCCGCGTCGCCATTCTGGTGGAGATAGACGCGCTGCCGGTGGTGGGACATGGCTGCGGCCACAATCTGAGCGGCACGATGTCGACCTTTGCTGGCGCGGCTCTGTCCAAGGTCATGGACGGCGTCGAGGGCGAGCTTGACGTCATCGGCACGCCGGCCGAAGAGACCTGGGGCGCCAAATGCACGATGGCCGACATGGGAGTGATGGACGACGTGGATCTGGCCATGATGATCCACTGCTATTCCAACAGGAACCTTATCTCCATGACGGCGCCGGCTCTGCAGGGCTTCAACATCACCTACAAAGGCGTGGCTTCCCACGCTGCCGCCGCGCCCTGGGACGGGCGCAACGCCTTTAACGGCGCGAGGCTCTTCTTCGACGGGCTGGACATGATGCGCCAGCACGTCAAGCCTGACGTCCGCATGCACGGCTATATGACGCAGACCGGCGTTTCTGTCAACACGGTGCCGGAGCTGGCCAAGATACACATCGAACTGCGTTCTATGGACAGGCGCGAACTGGAAAGCGTCATCGAGCGCGTCAGGAAAATCGCCGAAGGAGCCGCCATGGCGACGGAGACGGAAGTCACGTTTGAAAAGAACGACACCCATTTCGACAATCCGCTGGAACTTTCGTCGCTGGAAGCGGTGGTCGGCGACTCTTTCGCAAAAGTCGGGCTGCCGGTCGCGCCCAAGGAAGCGCAGGGCGGGGCGACTGACGTAGGCAACATCAGCTGGCGCTGCCCGGCGATCCAGCCGATGCTCTCCATCATCGACAAACAGGTGCCGCTCCACACGGCGGAACTTGAAGCAGCCACGCGTTCCGAACTCGGACACGAACGCATGGCCCAGGGGACCAAGGTCATCGCCTGCACGCTGCTGCGCTTCCTGACGGACGAAAAACTCAGGCAGTCTGTGCGCGCCGAATTCGAGGCTAAAAGAAAGTAACTGGTGATATACTCTTGCTGAAAACCAAAACTGGAAAGGGGAGATTCGGCATGTCGTCGATCCTGCCGTACTGGGATCAGAATATTGAACTGGATATAGCGCCGTGGATCCCCTATGGGAAAGATTATTCTCCGGTCACGGTAAACAAACTGTACAGCCCGCTGCTGGCTAACGTCGCTGGGCTTTCTTTCGATCTGCAGAGCGAGTTCCTCTATCTGCGCAGCTTCCAGAGCGGCAATGTCGGCACGCTGGCGCGGCAGAACATGATAGACCCGATCCGCAACCGCGGCATCGAACTCGGCTTCACGATGGTCTTCAGCTTTTCGGAAGCCGTCGAGACGGCGCTGATCCCGCTGCTTTACGAATTCCGCGGCCTCAAGGCCGGGCTCACGCTTTGCGGTATCTGGAGCGACGACGTGCTGGTCGACGAATGCAAGGTCGTCATGCTCGTATGCGAGGATCCTTTCTTCGACGAGGGCAAGTTCTTCGTGGCGCTGCAGAAGTCGTTTCAGCTGCATGCGGGACGCAAGAACTCCAATATCTCGTTTTTCGCGGAAAAGTTCGGCTACCGGCGTTTCTCCATCTCCTACGAGACGGAGAATCTGACGCAGATGCAGATTACCCAGACCCTGTTCGATATGGAGCTGGACGCCACCAAGGAGCTTCTGGGCCCGACGCCGGAAATGAAGCTGCCTCAGCTGCCCGGGCTTGGGCTGAAGTAGAAAATTAAGAAAGTACGGCGGGGCCGTCGCGTCAGTAAAACGCGTCCCCGCTATTTTTGTCTCTCCTGTTTTTGATTTTTCCGCGGCGATTCACGAATTTAAAATCTCTGTCCGGCTTTCTGCATCATGAAGAGGGCTGAGTCCGGGCAAATTTATACGAGTTGCACGGCGGCTGGTTGATCGCTTCTGATTGCGACATTTTGTTGTAAAAAACTCCCGGATTTCTGCCGGACGGCTTCTTGCAGTCTCCGGTTTATTTTCTGATCGCAGCTGACGCTGCATGGTGGATCATTTTGGCCGCAGTCCATGGAAGATCGCTGGGACTTTTAGACGCGGTTTTGTGCATTGGCTCGTCGTCAAAACAGCCGCAGGAATGGCTGTTTTGTATGCTTTTTTTGAAGGACTTTTCCCGTCGGCCTAGTTTTTAGGCTTACGGGAGAGGTTTCGTTGGTTAATTATTTATAAACTTTAGTTGTAATGTTAATTTAGTTTGTTGCTGCAAGGTTTTGTAGAAACTTTTTTCTTCCTTGAAATTGCGAAATTTCAAAAAATCCGCACGTTTTTTCACATGATATATAAATCAACATCACAGATCTTACTTACACATTTTAT
>Ga0163159_1004143_pt1 | contig 10539 bp, 13 predicted proteins | sample BioMet9_FD_108702 | JGI IMG/M metagenome (GOLD analysis project Ga0163159, IMG submission 108702) | Microbial communities from bioreactor (seeded with sewage sludge) at Lawrence Berkeley National Lab, California, USA - Biofuel... | ecosystem: Engineered > Bioreactor > Anaerobic > Unclassified ... | reverse complement strand
TTACAGCGACAAAAACACGGTGCAGACCGGCAGCCTGACGCGGGAATCTCAGAGCGGAGTCAGTTCCATTACGGCCGGAACGTTGTCGTGGAGTTATACGATGCTGAAGCCGCTCGGTGTGATCGAAGAGTTTAACGCGGAACTGTGGCTGCCTGGCATCGGCGTCAGCAAGGTTTTTTTATCATCGTACGATTACGACGTCGAAACGACGCTGCTGCGCACGGGCGAGAAACAATCCCGCGTGTGGAAGTACTGCCTGACGTCGGCCTCGGCGGTCGAGAGCACTGAGATCAACGCGACATATTACGATTCCGCGACCGGCAAGACGGCGACGGAGACGGTGAAGCGAATTGCAGAGCACACTGTGGAGCGGTCTTATGACGTGGACAAGACGCATATTTTATCGGAGACGTCGACCACGAAGATTTACGACCCTGACGTAGGCATGAAGGAGCCGTTTACCAGCAGGACGCAGAGGGACTGGACCTGGGAGGACGACAGCAATTACAGGGCCGTGCTGGAGCGAAGCTGGCAGTATTCGGAGAAGGACGTCGGACAGGCGGACGTGGTGCGCGATCCGGCCACGAACAAGCCGCTGACTGTCAAGCTGGCGGACGGCACGGACAGTTATGTGCTGCTGAACGGCAATCAGGCGACTATGCAGATCAAGTCAGAGAGCGTCACCAACACCGAAGAGGTTTTCAACGACGACGGCGAATGCGTGATGAGAATCGAGCGGTCGACGGACGACGACGGGCTCAACGATATGCTGAGCCGCGGATTGTTCGGGGACCTCTACGACGCGAAGAATACCCAGGCAAAGGCGGCGATGGCGCAGCTGCGGAATCTGTCTCAATCCGGCAGTATGAGGATTCAGCAGATGCCCGGCAGCTCGTCGATCCCCACCGAGGTGGAGACGCAGACGATGGAGGGCGATACTTACAAGGCCGATACGACCACTTCGAGCGGCAGCTCGTACAAGAAGCGCTACGTCGAGGGAACGTTTGCGCAGGAGGTCTGTCCGTTCCTCTGTTCTGATGGAACCTGCGGCGTGATCTCGGAGCCGGCGGCTGCCGGCGTGAACGATAGCAGCGGCAGCCTGGCTGAGAACGGCGTCGAATATGCCTCCACGTACTGGTGTTCAGACGGCAAGACGACCACGACTAGCAAGGGCTCGAAGTGCAGTTTCATGCAATCGGACGGCAGTACGCCAAATTATGAGAACTGCCCGAAGTACAAGAGTTTGAAATTTCTGGCCTCCTCCACTGCAGGATCCGGCGCCGGTGTGCCGGTGATCGGGCTGGCCGGCGACGGGGCGATCTGGGCCGAGAAAGAGGTCTACATCGACGAGGAGCTTTCCGACAACGACGCTCTGATCCTGGCGCGGCAGATCGCCGAGAACATTCTGGCCGTGAAGCAGGTGAGCCGCGGGATCATTGAGTCTGTGACGATCCCGCTGAACGTGAACATTAACCCAGACGGCGGCGTGATGGGCGTGAGCCACGATTTCGGCAGCCTGCGGACCACGTTGTCTTACAGGCCACACGATACGACGCCGCCTGACTACATCATGCTGCTGACAACGGCCTCCGCGGCGCTGAATGTGTTCGATAAGGCAAATATCAGTAAGGGGCGCAGCGCTTACGGTCGCGTGGTGGATGTGCGTCCGGATCGCGCGCTAGTGATCCTGGGCGGGCGGCCTGTTTCCTGCACGTCGAGCCTGTCTATCAAGCGCGGCGACAACGTGCTGGTGTTTATGCCTCCGGGCAGCGTGGCAAATGGAATCGTGCAGGCGGTGATGTGATTTGCGCGAGAAAATTTATACAGGTCAGTACGGACGGCTCAAGCGGCATATCTTCGCGCATGGGCCGTTCGCCGTTCCGGAACGGCTGAAGATTTACCGCGAAACCGCTAGACTGGCGAAGCCGCATGGCGAGACGAAATTCAAGGATGCGAGCGGCGACCTGAAGCTGTGGGTGTTTGGCAAAGGCTTTTACGAATGGCGGCACCTGGAAGGTGCGAAGGATTCATTTTCACGGCTGATGGACGGTGCCGATGTGGAGCTGCTTGGTTACGATTGGGCGCTGGGGCCGCTGCTTTATGTCGGCGGCGTGCTGCACATGCTCAAGCTGGCCACTCCGCTGCCGCTGATCGGCGCCGACGGCGAGACGTCCTGGATGGACTCGCTTACCCTGGACGACACTGCGATCTTTACGCGGTCGCTGGCCGCGGCCGAGAGCTGCTTCTTCGGGCGCTGGTGCGAGACGCCGATCGCACTGACATATTCCTGGGAGACATACCAGGCCAAGCAGATGGAAGCGGCGATCAAGGCGTCCTCGAGCACAGCCGAAAAGCAGGCACTGGAGAAACGGTTCTCGGAGATACAGACAATCGAGAGCGGCAATCTGCGCAACGAGGCCGGGCTTTATGCCGTGTCTTGGTACGACTGCAATCGTGCCGGAGTTATCGCCTCGATAGACGAGGCTGTGGACGATAGGCAGGTCTGTACGCCTGCGGCCGGCGGCCTGTGGATCGAGAACGGCAGGCTTTACGCCTGCGGACTCAAGAGCGCCGGTCAGGCCTATGTGGTGCCGACGATGTTCGACGCCGACGGAGCGTGCCTGGGGCTGTCGGTGGTGAACGCCGGCAGTTTTAGACGAGAGGCCGATGGCTACATCGTGCCTGTCCAGGACGGCGTGGTTCATGCTGTGAAGGTCGATGGCGCTGCGGTCGGCGAGCTGCATCCCGTACAGGGCGCTTTCACGCTGCATCTGTGGGATGGTACCGAGGCTGTGCAGGCTGTGGACGACGGTTATATATCCGGCGACTGGGGCTTTGCGGCAATGCCTCACGTGCTGACGTTCGGCAGCGGGCAGTTGCTGTCGAAGACGTTTGAGTCCGGTCTGCCGAAGACATACGGCGGCCAGGGCGCGACGATCCGCGAGTGGTGTCTGCCCGGAAACCAAAAGCCTGCCGATATGGCTGGGCCGCTGCTGCTGGCTCACGACAGTACGAATACGTTTATCACTGATATGAGGTCTCTGCGCGGGCATATCGATCCGGGAGCTGTCGTTGACATCGTAGAGGACGGAGCCGGTTCTTCCTGGCTGCGAAGCGCCGGAACGGATGGCGACGACGCGGTTGCGCGCGAGGCACCGGTGAAGAGTATCGGAGCCGGTTCGCGGTTTTCTGAGGATATCCAGGCGCAGCACGTCATCGTTCCCTGGCGCGGAGAATGCGGCAAGCCGCTGGAGTTCGGTTGGTGGAATTTCCCAGATTTAAACGTGAAAGGCAATCCGCCTGTACCGTCAAAACTTGGTAACGGCCACGGCGATGACGACTTTGAAGATGGCACGTTCCTTGATGTACGCAAGGGCCTGTCTGTCACTTCGGATGGGTACATATATGCGACGGGCGATAGTGGCAAAGCAGAGGTTTTGGCGTGGCATTACGGATCTGATGGCTGGAAGAGTAACAGGGCGGCTTTCAGTGTTGCGGATACGCGAGTGGCTCCTTATGGCCAAGGAAATTACCGTGTTTATCATTACCCTGGGACTGACTGGAGTATTTTCCATGCTCCTTGCGGCAGTGTCACTTATCAGCGACTTGTCGAAGATAATTCTGATCTTTGGGCTGGGTTGATGCCTTACGCTGGGCTTGCTGGTGGTTTTGCAATTTATGACGCGATTAGCGGGTTGAACGCTATGCAGGACTATCTGAAAGAGAGTATGGGGAATGCCATGATTGTTTATACATGGCCAAAACAAAAAATAGTTGTAGGGGATGCGTTGTTTCGCAATTTCGTTGATAAAAAGATTGAAACTGGATATTTCTGGACGTTTTCTGGCTGGACTATTTTTAAAAATAGTCCCGTTGCTGTATTTTCGCGTGTTGCGTGTGCCAGCGGCAACAATCCGACTCCAGAAATATGGGGTGTCTCTCCTCAATTTTGTCGCCGTTTGTCGCTTAAAGAAGCAGGAGAGGCTGGAATAAACGCTTTAACTCTTGTTCCTTCCACGTATTATGCACGTTGGGGCGAAATGCCGGATGGCACGGATCAGGCTGGATTACTGACTACGATCAGCAATATTATCGGGGATAGCCCATGTCTCTATGATTTGCCTGAACCTGATGGCACGGAGTCTAAAACAGGGATAGCTGGGGCTGCGTTAGTGAAACGCATGAATGCTTGGAGAACGAAAGCGACTGATGTGAATGCTGAAAGCATTACAACAGGGCAAAGCTGGGACGATAACATTATGCAGACGGCAGTTATCGATGCGTCTGTGCCGCTTTTAGATGCGCGAATCGATACAGATGCAAGTGGCGTTACGTGGATTCGTTTGCGGCACGCGACAGGTGTTTGGCTGGCAGTACGCTGCGATGTGGAACTGAACAAGGCATTGCTTGAAACTACTACGCCTTGGCAGCTGGTGAGCCTCGGCGTCATGGCAGACGGCACAATTTGCGCGTTGTTTGGCAACGGACGGTGCAGTTTTGATATTGGCGACAGGGATGCGACGCTTGCGTCTTTTGGAATGGGCAATTACTGGGAACGATTTGCCTTGCGAAAGTGGTACAGCCGATATGTGCCTGTATTAATAAGACAGGATTCACGCGGGTTTAAAAAGCTGATCGCTTTATGGAACAAGTGAAACAACGACGGATTTTAATCCGTCGTATTTTTATAAAGGGGGTATGCAGATATGCCAATTATGCAAATGAGAACGAATGACGATGCCAGCAACCTTGAACGTGTTGATTACGGCCCAGTCGATACAGGTACCACGAGTCTCGCTCAGGGATTTAATTTGTGGAACGACAAGTCTGTGCATGTAACAGGAGAGCTGCTGGGCACAGGAGATGGAACGAAGACGACGTTCGCGGCGGCATTCAAACCTTTTGTGAACGATACGAACGCAGTGATTTCTGTAAAGGTAGACGGAACGGCGGCTACTGGATACACGATTGACCATGCCAATGGGATTGTTTCTTTTACTACTCCTCCAGCCGCAAGCGTGGTTGTCACTATCGATTATTACTATTCGGTAGGAAGCTCGGATGCGAATAATGTAGTTCTGACTGTCGAACAGTCGATTGGGTTCGCCGGCGACGGCAGTACGCATAAGTATACTTTGCCAACAAGGTGTCTTACGCCGTTGAAACTGCTGGTGGCTGGCGTAGAGTCCAGCGGCTTCGAGCTGCAGGATAACGGAGATTCACTTTACATCACGGATGCTCCGGTCGCAAATGCGGCTATCCAGTTCTATTATATCGACACCGTCTGCCAGAATGGTTATTACGAGGCGAGATCCAGCGGAATACTTAATCCTCTGAGTCAATCCGGCATTACTGACGATGCCGAGTCTGCTTATTACAAGCTTGGAGGTCTATTGTCGCTTACAAGCAAGCTGATAGGCACAGGCGACGGCAGCACGCTTGTGTTTGACACCGGAACTCCGTTGATTAAGACTGTATCGAAAATGACGGTGTCTGGTGTAGAGGTTGCAGATTACAGCATTAATAATGTAACTGGCGTTATTACGTTTGGAACAGCTCCGGCATCGGCTGCCGAAGTTCGCGCAACGTACACGTATGAACGCGGACATAAGATCGGCGCGATCCCCCAGTGGTGCGGACGAAAGTGCTTCCTGCGCTGCACACTGCCGTATGACGCTCCGAATTCTGTGCTTGCAACACACATGAGAGTTATAACTCAGTAAAGGGAGGTTTCATGATATGACAGTAAAACTTGTGAAGACGCTTGGTGCAAATCCTTTGGTCCTAATGGAAAAACTTGCGGCGGCAGACGGGCTTACTCTGCTGCAGGATTTGAAAGTTGCTGACTCTAGTGGAAATTCTTTTGCATACAGGGTCGTCGCCAAAATAAGTGACAACCTATATATCGAGGCTATGGACAATATCTACAACGTCCTGAACAGCAATAACAAGGCAGTCCCGTTGTATAACGTCCCGTACCCCAAGACAGGCCATATATATTCAGTTCTCAAACAAGAAGCTGCGGAAGTAGATAAAACTAAAAAATTCAGCGGGGAGGTCCTTGTCGGAAGCCTGGGAGTTGCGGCTGATGCTGTTCCGACGACGATTATTGGGAAGCATTCAATGTCCCTACTTGCGACTTTGCCTATCGAAAATGATTCAAATTATGGATATCGCGGTTATTCAATCACGCCCGGCATTAACACTTTAGACGCAAGCAAAGTGGTGTTTACTGGAGAGATAAATTCTGGGGAAACATTAGTAAATAACGGCTCCAGCGGATTATGTTTTTATGGAGCAAGCCGCAGTCCGGACACCGCGTATCCTTTTCAGATATTAAACGCACCGCATGAAGCCCTCGACGGACTAACTCCAGCCCCCACAAATAATTCGTCGTATACATTTTCCAGCGAATATGCTCCAACGAACTTGTTTTTTGGAGATGGCAACTACCAAAAATACGTGAATTACATGCCCATTCCGCTTGTGGTCTCGGCCGTTGAATTTAGACTTGCCACTTCGGTAGACAGTAGTAACGAGCTTGTAACTCCGTCAACTTGGAATGATTTGCCCATATTTACGGATATTTCAAGTGATGGGGCAGGGCTTTACTTTAGCGTAGCAGGGACACGGGGCCAATATTTGATAATAAACACTGTCGACACGTCAAAAGGGAATAAAATGTCAGGCATTTTTCCTACGGTTTATAGGTACACGCCTTATACATATAACCCGAATAGCATTGCAGAAAAGCAGCTTACTGTTGTCGGCGACACAAGTTCTGCAACAACCGAAATTGCAATGAGCGATTACGTTCCCGAACTTCCAATTGCGAACGATAATGTTACAGGCGGTCCTGTAGTAACTAATATTTTCGCACTTGGTACTGACGAAATACGCGGAGTTGTTCCCGGAGTTTTAGCATGCAGTTCTAATTTAGCACTCGGGACCATAGGTTGGTTTGATGGCGTGAAATATAAAGTTATCAAGCCGGGGCGCATGATCAAGATCGGTTAGGAGGCTCAGACAGATGCCGAGATATAAAAATTCAACGGGGCACCCGGTTACTTGGGGCTCCGTTTTTTTTGAGGTCAGCGAGGAAGAGGACATTGATTATTACATTCCGGAGACCGAGTCTGGCCTGACGAAGACGGCCGACGCTCCGGCGCCGAAGACGCAGCTGCTGCTGGCTCAGAGCGTGACGATCGCAGCTGCGGGCAGTCAGAATTTCGAGGTGCCGTACTGTGGAAAGTTCAGCCTTGACATCATCACCGAAGGAACAGGAACCGCTACTGTGACTATTGGCAGCGTGTCTGCTCCGCTAACCGCGGCATTCGGATTGGCGCTTTCCGGTCTGCGCTGGGAACGTAACGCGAAGTTCACGGTGGCAAGCGAGGCCGGCACGACCGTGGACGTGCTTGCGGTGGAGGAATAGACGATGGGCAGCCATTTTATAGTTAAAACGTCTTCTGGCGGCGGTGGGGGCGGAGGAAGCAGCGCCGAGATCACAACGGCTAATCTGATCATTCCGCTGCTGTTCGGCATGACGATCGATTCGTCAGGATCGTAATGGTTTACGTCGCCGTGTGTTTTGGCCTCGCCGCTCTGGCGGGGCTTTTATTTTTCGCTTACGCGCTTTGTGCAGCTGCGGCTAGGGCTGACGAGATGGACGAGTGGACGCAGCGGTTTATGCCTGAAGAGGAAGGAAGCGATGACGATGATGAAGTGCGTTAAAAAGTGCGGAGGCGGCAAACCTCCCAAGAAGTAGTAATTCAAGGACCGTATAGTTACGCAAGCGCCGGAGGTTTCGATATCCTTCCGGCGCCGGCTTTATTTTTATCATTTCGTTGACGTCAACGGTTTGATCGGAGGCTTGCTGATGCTGAAGATTATTAAACTTATGCGGGATTTTGCAGTCGCTCAGCTTAAGTGCTGGGCGGCTTGTTTTTTATATCATGTCGCCAAAGTCGCAAATTTTGTGGTGAGGCTGTGTCTGAACGCTGCTATGTCTTTATCCGACGAGGAAGACTGCCGAGCGGAGGTCACTGATGACTGAGTTTCTTCATATTCTATGGACATTTTTCCTTAACATATGCAATTTTGTGGATTTCGTCGTGAAGTTCCTGCTGACGTCGCTGCTGATGATCGTCGGCAACGGGGCCGGGATGCTGAACGAGATCTGCTGGAAGGCGATGCAGTGGATCACCGATGAAGACGACGAGGTGAAGTGGAGGATCGTAAAATGAGCGACATTATGAAGTTCGATTCTAATGAGAATTTTCGCAGGGCCTTGCATTTCACTTTCGGGAACGAGGGCGGCTACAGCAACGATCCAGACGATCCAGGCGGCAGGACGATGATGGGGATCACGGAGTCCACGCTGCTGAGAGCATACAAGCAACAGATCGTTGGACACCACGATATAAAGAGGCTGACGCGCGGAGAGGCAGAGGCGATTTACGGCTGCTTGTACTGGACGCCTTCGCGCGCGCAGCTGATGCCCTGGGCGCTGTGCGCATTGCATTTTGACGCAGCCGTGAATAACGGCGTCGTAGGAGCAGGCAGGCTGCTGCAGCGGACGTTGAATTCACTTTACAATGCGGAGTTGGTGCTGGACGGCAGTGCCGGGCCGGCGACCATGCGCAAACTGCGTGGGGTGCTTGGCTGGAATGACGGAACTGCGCAGCTCCGCAGGATAGAATCCGAGTATTGCAGCCAGCGCGAGCAGTTGTTTCGGGCAATCGTCAAAAAAGACAATAATAAAAGCGTGTTTCTGCACGGTTGGCTGAACCGCATTGCCAGGAACAGACAGTTGATAGAGGAGTAGGACGATGGGATTTAAGTTCATAAAGGGTCCTGGCGCGTCTTATATAGTCGTCGGCGGAATCATTTCCGGAAGCCTTTACAAAGGCGACCCGCAGCTGACGCCGCATTTCCTGGCTCATGAATTCGCGTGTCCGGACTGCAAAATTTACAAGGTGGCTGTGAGGACGCTTGAGGGGCTGGAGGACGTGCGAGTGAAGGCGGGTGTGCCGCTTAAGATCGCCAATACGTCGCTGACGAGCATGGTGAATTCAGGCGGCAGCGGATATCGCTGCCCAAAACACAACGCTGAGACGCCAGGTTCTTCGCCTCATTCCAGGCATATGCAAGGACTGGCTGTGGATGTGCATCCTACGGGCGGACTGACGGTAGCGAAGTTGTATCACCTGATGGCTGCGGAGCCTGTTTTCGCAACAGGTGGACTTGGATTGTATAAGAATTTCGTGCATGGGGATTGTTCAGCATTTCGGAGGTGGCAGGGATGAGCGAGGAAGAATTAAGGGCGATGCTGGAAAACCTGATTTCACGACTGGACGACGTCAAGAAGGATATCGACGAGATCAAGAGGGACAACAAGGAAGCGCACAAGGCGTTTTATGACAGACTGGACATGCTTGAAAAAACCTGCATCGCTCGCGAGCATATTGTCCATGACGTCCAGAAACATATAGCCGAGGATAAACCGTTCGAGGATTCATTTAATAAGAAGCTTTCGCAGGTGTTGATTTTTGCCTGCGCCTCGGCGCTAAGCGCCGTGATCGGCGCGTTGGTCGTGAAGCTGTGGCCTTGATGGAAAAAATTAAGCTCTGGTTCCGAGAAACAGCGCAGTTGATCAGGCGGCCTTTCGTCAGGACGTGGAGGATCCTGAATAAATTGGCGCGGGATTTTCTCTCCGTGTTCTATGACGACTTGAATTTTGAGGCTATGAGTCTTCCTAGGTTGATATTGGGTATGGGAGCCGGAATGATGTTCGTGACCTGGATTCACGTCCTGCGCGGGCATGATTTCCGATATTTCCCGGAACTGACTGCCTTTTGCAGCGCGTCGATGGCTCCTTATTCAGTTAAAAAAATACTGCCAGCTTTGATGAATCGTTTGGGACAGAAGGACGATAAAGGTGACGGAGATGGAGTTTAAGACTTTGACCTGGAAGGGTAAACTGATCGGCGGTGTCTGCGTTGTTGTTCTTGTATTCGCGGCGTATGTGTTCGGAGTTTACCGCACACAAATTAAATATCAGGCCCGCGAGGATGCCTTGGAAGCCGCCTACTCTGCACAAAAGGATAAACTGGCCGCGTTGAGCGAAGACAGGGCTCTGGCCGTGAAGGACGCGGCGAACTGGCAGGAAAAGTATGAAATAGCGATTAAAAATGCCGACAAGAAGGTCCAGGAGGCCGGAACAAATGCGTATAAGTCGAAGATTAATATGCCTGATTCTGCTGTCGATACTGCCTGGGATGATTTTCTGGCCGGCGTTAAGCAGCGCAACGCCGAGCGTGGTAAATGACCAGCAGAAAAAGGCTATTGTAGCTGACAATGCCGCGCTGTTAGCCGAGAATGGATCCTTGCGTGAGACCGTCTCGGAGGATCACGCGCTTGCCAGACAGATGATCCTCAGTTTTAACGCCGCAGTATCAGCCGACGCCGCGGTCATCAGCCAGCAGCAGGCGACAATGTCTACGCTACAGGAACAGGTTAAAGTCATAGTTAAGGTAC
>Ga0163159_1004138_pt1 | contig 10549 bp, 7 predicted proteins | sample BioMet9_FD_108702 | JGI IMG/M metagenome (GOLD analysis project Ga0163159, IMG submission 108702) | Microbial communities from bioreactor (seeded with sewage sludge) at Lawrence Berkeley National Lab, California, USA - Biofuel... | ecosystem: Engineered > Bioreactor > Anaerobic > Unclassified ... | reverse complement strand
GCGTATCAATATCCGGCAGTCTGCGGATACATTCTGTTCTGAAACCGCTCGTATGCGCGCGCTTTATGGTGCTGAGCAATACACTGCCGCCTGCGCCCGGCTCCGTGGCAAATACTTCTTTATGCGGCCCTTTCATGCCGATCAAGTAATAACCGCCGTCATAGGCAGGTCCGAGCACGATATCGCAGTAATCCAGCTTGCGGAATGACCGCCGCAAATCATGGTAAGAAAGAGCAGGGATATCGGAACCGATCAGAATGCATTTCTCATAACCCTTTCCGAACGTCTCCTGAAACGCGTTATACATGCGCTCATTCAGTGTTTCACCAATTTGCCTGCAATATGATCCGCGCGGCAATGTCATCGTATGACAGAGGCTTTTTAACGATGTTCCGGTATAATAGATTAACAGATCGCAGTCTGTCTTCCTGCATTCGCCGACGATATCCGCCAGAAAACACCGATGCAGCGCGGCACACTCTGCTCCTGTACAGTAAGGCATCAGCCGCGTCTTTGTCTGGCCTGGCAGTGGTATCCTCGTAAAAATCAAAACTGCTTCCTTCATTTCACAAACTTCCCCTTGGCTCGATTAGCGAGGGAATGCCGGATATCCGGCTTTTCATCCGTTTCCAGTATCCGCGGCAGTATATGACAGACATCAATTCCGCCTCTGGCAAAGCTTCCCGCGCACGAAGCGCAGTACACGTACAGCTCGCTCCTGCCGTTTTTTTTCAAATAATTCTTCATTTCTTCTTTCATTCCGGCCGCGAGCTCCGGCTCCGCGGCAGAAGCACAGCCGCCCAGACCGCAGCATTGTACCTCCTGCACGATTTCATACGATTCCGGCAGAAACTTCCGCAGTGAATCAAGCCACAGCTGTTCCGTCCGATCCGGACATGGCAGGAACAGCGCCTCTGTTATGTCAGAATCTGCCCGGCAGCCGATACCTAGCTCCGCCAGTTTTTCATAAATACTGACGATCCGGACCGCTTTTCCGTTCACACACAGCTTATCCTTAAAGAAATAATAGCAGTTGGGACATACTGTTATAAGCTCTTCTATTTCATGACTATCAATGTATTTCCGCAGTCTGAGGAGATTTTGATTCTGATCGTCCGCAAGTCCAAGCTCCGACAGCGGCTTCCCGCAGCAGTCGAAAGCCGTGCCGATCTGATGTTCCCGCATGACATTCATCAGCCGGACCGTTGTCCGCGGATAAAAGGCCGGGAAGTTACATCCCATAAAAAGCAGGCTCTTACTGTTTTCTTCTGCGTTCTTGTAGCTGTGGAAAATATAATTCTTCTTTTCCGCCTGCAAAGCATGAAACCCATGGATCTTCCCGTTTCTGCCTGCGGTCAGTCGCTGCCGTTCGTCCAAAATCACCGCACGGCCGTCGATTTCCTGCGGACAAACCTGCGTACACCTGCCGCAGAGGAAACAATGATATGCGAGTTCCGTTAATTCGTTCTCCCTGGAGAAATCAAGCTTGTATTTTTGCAGGAAATCGCATGACGCTGTACACCTGCCGCAGGAAACACACAGCTTTGCCGAGGACTTTGACAGCCGTTCTTTCTCCGGCTGTGTACATGCAGTACCGTTATCCAGATCAGCTGCCACGCCATCCTCATTGACATACCGCTTGCGCAGATACATCGTAAAGGCGGTGACCGCCGCGGCCATCACCGCCGCGATCGTAAAATACAGGATCCGGTTGCTCTTATCGGCGATCCCCGCGCTGCCGACCGTATACATCGCAGTGCCCGGAATCATGAAAAGAAAGGAATATGCCATATACGTACCGAAAGAGATATCGGTAATGCCATACGCGAAATTCTGAATATTATAAGGAAACAGCGGCACCAGCCGTGTTATCATTAAAACGAAAACCTCATTTCTGCCCGTTTCATCAAACAGCCATTTTTTCAGGTGCTTGTTTTTCATGACAACCGGCTTGATTGAATCCCTTAGGAAATACCTTCCCGCCAGAAAAGCCGCACCGGCTCCAAGGCTGGCTGCTGCCGTGCACATTACCGTTCCAAGAAGCGGTCCGAAGACAAGACCGGCAATAATCGCAAACGTAACTCCCGGCAGTGCGAGCACTACACATCCCACCACTGTCGCCGCCATATAGATTAAAGCCGCGGCCACGGGATTTCTGTTTACGGTATCCTTCATCATTGGAATAAACTGATCGGCCTGCAAGTACCTAGACCATCCGAAGCGTTGGTTGAAAAGAAGAATCAGAATAACGATAACAGCAAAAATAATAAGCTTTTCATATTTTTTATTTCTCATCTGCTTCCTCCTCTCCGGATCAATAAAAAGGAGCGCCGTCAATTTCTGCGGCGCTCATAATACGATCAATACAGCATTACACCTGATAAACGAACCATTATCAATATACTATCCCCGTTTTTGCTCGTCTAATCGATGTTTTAAATGTATTTATTTATTTTATCTATAATATAGATATTTCAATATTCTCACTGTCTGGCGGAAACGAGCGTGTGAATTAATTTCTGCAATAGATCTTCTGTGATATGATTTTAAGCGGATGGCTCCTGAAAATAAAGTTTTCTGACAACCAGCCGTTAATATCCTGATCAATCATAAATCAGGGTATGTTAAAAGCAGAGCAGATCTTTCAGGACATCCTGAATATCTTCGGCACTTTGGATATCATACTCATTCAAAAGCTGCCGAATAATCTCCCTTTTCCCCTCTGTCATTTGCACTTTGCGTACTGGTTTCTTTTCTCTTGCCATTATAAAAGGCCTTCTATGAATCAGTTTATCATTGAAGGCCTTTGCACTGATATACTTGCAGCTATTTACAGAGTTTTTTTCATACCCTCAAAAAAGTGGAACCAGCTATACCTTTCAATCTCATAAGTATTCTTTTTCCTGAAATGCGCGTATTGCGATGGAGCTATCTTTGAGTGAATGATCTTCCCATTAGGCACGATTTGTATTTCCTGTTCCAGCAGTGGCTTTTTCAGAGCAAGATATCACCATCTTACTAACAGGATCAATGATTCTTAAGGCATCCTACCTTTTATGATACCAGTCAAGCCCCTTTTCTAATTCAAATTGTATTATAGCATCAGTCATAGAAAGTTTTTCTTTCTTTATCGAATAAAAACATTTTGCTTTATGTGGAAACAGCAGTGAGAGGCTGTAATAAGCTCATCTGACTGCTGTTTCCGCTGCTGTATCTTTAATTCTAATTACTTTACCACACCGTCTCGGCGCAGTACCGCATTTTGATGGCGCGCACGAGGATGTTCTTCAAAGTGACCAGTATGAATGCCAGCGCAACCACCCACAGTACAATATAAAGGAAGTATCGCCATACTACTTGCCAGTAAGTAAGCGATACCCCCTTTATTAAGCTGCGATTTTAATAATTTAGCATTTTTCTGCAGCTATTTTAACGAGTTAATTAGGTTTTGAATCATCTGTGCGATCTCATCCGCCGCATCTCCGACAACAATGTCCTTCGGCGACGGCTTACCGTCGACTTGTTTGTAGATGGACTCTAAAATGTTGATCGCTGCTTTTTTGTCTCCGGCTTCGATCGCTGCTTTGGCCTCTCCCAGCCTTGCCACAAAAGCGGATAGCTTGCCGGAGCTGCCATTTCCTGTAAGTTGTCCATTTTCAATCGCATCATTCACCGCTGATATAATTTGATCGATCGGCTCAACGGCCATGTCTGCAACTGCCACTTTCGCGAATCGGGTGTTGGCTGTCGCTGTTTGAACCCCCGTCACGCTGGGATCCGTGTTGGTTACCACGCAATAGTAATAAGTGGTTCCGGCCGTTCCGGTTGGAGCGGAATAACCGCTGCCGGTTGCATTGGCGATGGCCGCCGCACCTGCGGTGCTTTCGGTGCCGTTGCTGTACCACTGATAGCTCAGGGCGCCTGTACCGCTTGCCGCCACGGTCAGATCGGCTGTCTCGCCGACGTTTACCGTCTTATCAGCAGGCTCTGACGTGATCTGCGGCGCTGCCGCATCAACGGGAATTACCGGCAAATTATAATAATGTGTGTATAAATTGCCGTACATGTTCGTTCCCGTTAGATACAAGACATTGTTATAATTTGACAGATTTATGTCATTAACACTTGGCGGCAATGCTGTATCGTCGTTATAAATAAGATTTTCCCAGCCTGTTCCATTGTACGCTGCTACACGAGCCGTGTTGTCAGAAGAACCCATGTAAGCCACATAAGGAGTCCCGTCGAATACGGCCATGGAATAATCCTCTTCGCTTGTGTCAAATGGAATTTCTCCCAGCGAACTCCAGCTGCCCTCAAAAGTATCGTATTTTACAACTTCCAGCTCTTCATTTGTATTTACAAAGCAAAGATACAAGAAGCCATCATCATATTTGAACTGGACCTTGTCACTCCAATTGACCTCAATTTTTAAATTTCTTGCCCAGGATGTAGCTTCGGGGGTCGGGGGGCCTGCCTGTATTGCCACGGAATGCTGGACGACCAGGTAATCTTTATAGGAAGAAGTTGACGTGTCCGTTTCATAGTACGCGACATAAGTTTTGCCGTCCGCGTGGATAATTGCCGGCGTTCCCTTACAGATATAATCGCCGAATCCGGCAAAGCCAACCGTGTTCCAGCCGCCGCTGTATTCCATGACGACTACTTTGTTTGTGGAATACGGATAACGACTAATGTGTTCATTAATGGCGATATACGGGGTGCCGGAAGCGCTCACATACATCGTCACGTAGTCGGCGGAATAATACAACGTGCTGCCGTTTGAATTCGCCACGATCTGATGGTTGCTGTCAATCGAATAAGAGCCTTGCGGATCCGGAGCGATTTGTCGGCTCCCCACAATATCCCATGAATTGGTGCCGCTGTTGTATTTAATGACGGTTGGGTTGTATTCGTAGTTAGCCTTGTCGATATAAGCGACATAAGGAACGCCGTTATGTACATAGATTGACGGATGTTCGACTTCACCGAACTTGTAATAGTATTCATCCTGTGTATAACTAACACCATCCCCTACTGGTGTCCACTGTGAGGAACCGTCTTTTTTCATAACGACCAGCTGATAGCGATTACCGCCATTAGCTTCCACCGTATAGGCAACATAAATAATCCCATTTTCAACAAACTGCGTGACATCACTTCCGGCACCCGCGGGATAGGGATTTGCGCCTTGGGTCGGCCAGTAGGCATAGGTTGGAACAGCCATTCCTATGACCATTATCAATGCGATCATGATAGAAATAATAGGCTTTTTCATTTCTTATTATCCTCCATTCGTTATAATACTGACAACTATGTGAAGCTAACTTATATATTTAATTATAATGTTGCCGCCAAAGACCGCAATCACATCGATGCTAGGAAATCAAAACTATTAATTCAGACAAAATTCAAAAATCTCACATTCAATCTTCCGGATTTTCAGATTTTTTAGCATTATTTACTATATTTTACACACAAGCCATTGCAAGCAGCGTCCCCCATAAAGTATAATAATGTAAAAAGGAAAGGGGTTATTTCAATGAATCGTATTCCCAACGGTAAGCAAATGCCCGTTTCTCTTCCGGATATTTGTGCGGCACGAACGGATTTGATGCTTATTTTCGACCAGGCAGCCCAAAAAAGCCAATGTCTGTACATCCAGGCGCCCGCCGGGTACGGCAAAACGATTTCAACCCTGCTTTGGCTGAAAAAGAATAGTTATCAAGCTGCCTGGATGACACTGGATGCCTACGATAATGTTCTGGTGTTGTTTTATCGGTTTTTATGCAACAGTATCCTACCTATGGCAGCAAATGCTTCAACAATTCTAAACGATGCGCAATCCCCCGCCTTTAATGCCAGCCCTGTTGAAAGCACGATTGATTTGCTGTCACAGCTTTCCTTTGAGAATTCCCGGTATATACTAGTACTGGATGATTTCCATATGATAATAAATGAAGAAATTATAAAATCCCTTCCCTTTGTAATCAATCGTCTACCGGTCTCCTTTACAACGGTGATATTAAGCAGAGATAACTTGCCGGACGCCGTTTCTGGGTTAGAAAAGAATCCCAAGGTGTCTTTCATCGGCAGCTCTGAACTTGCCTTCAGCAGTGAAGAAATCAGGAAACATTTCTCAAGCTATGGCCGGTTTATCACCAAAGAACAAAGTGAACAAATCAAAGCCCATACCGAAGGCTGGATTATGGCGCTGAACACGATGGCTATCAGCGGCAATCTTGATATTTCGGACTATACCCGGCCTTGCTCCATTAATCACTTTATAGAAACGAATATATGGCGCAGTCTCGACCCTGCCTTAAAGGATTTTCTCACAAAAACAGCCTTGCCTGATATTTTTTCTTTGGAGCTCTGCCAAGACCTGACTGGGAATGATCACTGCAAAGAAACTCTGGATCATTTAATCCGCGGCAATATCAATATCTCACGCGTGGGGACGGAATACCGATACCATAATTTGTTTCTGGAGTTTTTACGGGAAAAGCTGAACCAAAGCAGCCTCGATATCAAAGCCTTGAATAAGATTACGGCAAGTTATTACATGAAGCACGGAGATATCTTAAAGGCAAAAAATTTCGCGATGAAGAGCGGCGATGCCAGCCTAATCTCCCTGGCGCTTCGCAGCTTCTACGAATTAAAGACCTTTTCTCTTGACGAATATATCGAGTTTCATACCCAGTACAAATTGTATGATTTACCAGATGCCGTCTGTGAAAAAATGCCGCTTTTATACCCAGCCCGCATCTTCTTTTTCTATGTAAACGGAAATATTTGCGAGACCGGCCGCCTGTTTGACAAGCTCTATCACTATCTGCCGGTCATCTCAAGCGCATTTCCGGATTCGTTGGAAAATATCCGGAGTATGCTGGTGCTGGATTGCCGATATCCGCTTTCTGATCTTTCCTCCCTGGCCGCCGGATTTCCCCCCGATACAGTTAGCCATACAAACCTGCAAGCCCCCACCTTTTCCTTTCAGCTGCCTTTTTGTCATCGGTCCGCCCGGGATTATTATCAATTGACAGACCAGAAAATCGCGCATTATGTCAGAATGTTTTCAGTTAATATACTCAAACAGAACCTGAGTCTGATGTTTGATGGCGTGCAGGCCGGACTACTCATGGAAAGGAACCGGCTTTCGGAAGCACTGGAAACTGTGCTTCCTTTAAAGAAGTCCACTGACTCCAGCATGAGTCCGGAATTCGTTTTTTCTGTCTATGTTATGACTGCCCAGCTCTATCTGCTCATGAACCAAAGAGAAAAATGCGACGAAACCCTCGAAGACATTAAAAAGTACATAACTACGTCCTCCTGTCAGTATCTTTTAAAGAACCTATCGGCCTTTGAAGCGGGTATCGCTCTGTTGGACGGAAATATAAAAGCCGCAAGAAAATGGCTGGAGAACTACTATGTCAATGATGATTCCTTCACCCAGTTTTACAAATTATACCGGAATTTTGTAACCGCGAGGGCTTATATCGTGTTATTCCAAACTGATAAGGCGTATTCCGCTTTATCGAAGCTTAAAGCCTTGGCCGCCAGCTACGACCGCCCCCTTGATAAAGCTGAGGCGGATGTCCTTTTATCCATTACCGATTGGATATGCGGCAATAAAAAAGAAGCCCAGTTCAGGCTTCTACAGGTACTGTCCGCGATGCAGCCCTTCGGTTTTATCCGGATAATTGCCAATGAAGGAAAGGCCGTGCTTCCGATTTTATCAGCAGTTATTAAAAAAATGGAGAGAGGCAGCGGGACCTCCGAAGCATTGCTGGGATTTACGAGGGAAGTTTATTTCACTGCACATGAACAGTCCAGAATATTTAAGGGATTAACGCATCATGCAGAACCGATGGCGGTGAAGCTCTCGCCTAGACAAAAACGGGTTTTGGAGCTTTTAGCCCAGGGACACAAAAATGCGGAAATTATTGAAATCACCGGACTGAGCCTGAACACGATTAGAACGCATACGCGGGTGATTTATCAGAAATTGGAGGTAAACAACGCAACCGATGCAGTTGTGAAAGCACGGCAATTGGGGATACTGAATTAACATGTTACGATCTTTTAAAATGGCAACATGATCGATGGCTATGATTTCGCATGCCCTGTCAGCCCAAACGAAAATCATCACAGGATCTAAGTTGCCTTGAATCTATGACAAAAGAAAAACTGATTCAGGAAGCTGTCAAGGCCCGGATTACTGAGGCTCGGTTAAAAAAGGTTACGAAGTAAAGGGAGATGGTTCAATAATTCGGTACGACAGCAGGAATACCAGGTAATTATGGAACTTTCCGGAGAGTTTCCAGTGAAACTGCTGTGTGATACAAGGGGCATTCTAAGAAGCAGTTTCTATAACTGGAAGAAACATCTTTCGAACCCTGCCGCCCATACAAAGAACCTTTATTGTAGTATTCTTCTGTTCCAGCAGTACCATTTGAAATACCCATCTCACGGATACCGTTGGCTGAATGCGAAAATACGAATGGATACAGGCGTTATCTTGTCCAACCCATATGCACATAAATGCTGCAAGTTTGCTGGCATCAAGAGTACGGCAAAGCATTACTGCTATAAAAAAGCAGGAGAAACCTACCGGACTTATCCGAATCTGCTCCTGACAGAGCTCAATATTTATGCCCCAATGCAATGTATTGTGAGTGACATGACTGCGTTCTATGTGAAGGGCGCTTATTATGAACTGACACTCTACATGGATCTATGGAATAATGAGATTGTCAGTTATGCGCTTTCCTCAAAACGTGGTGACAGAATGACTTATATCAGTGGTCTTGAGGACTTGATTGAATTAAAAAAGCAGTATCCAGAGTATGAAACGGTATTACATTCCGACCAGAGCTCTGTATATGCATCTAAAGCATTCAATGAACTGCTGCCGATGTATAACATTACGCATTCCATGTCTCGTGTGGGAACGCCAACGGATAATGCTGCAATGGAAGCAATCAATGGCTTGGTAAAAGCCGAACTGTTCATGGACTTTCATGTAACCGGTATTGAAAGTATTGAGCATGAAATAGCCAACTACGTCACATTTTTTAATGAGCAGTGTCCAGCTTATTCTTTGAATTACATGACACCAAAGCAGTACAGAGAGTCTTATTTTCAAAACTCAGACGTCTGATAATGACGAATCATCCGAACAAAAAAATCAAATCATGTGTCCATTTTTTGTTGACTACTGCAACAGAAGAAACTATTAAAGACGATTTGCTGACAGAGGCAAGGCGGTGGGTAGAATCCGGCGTGGGGTAGATCAATTGATCAGGCGGGCCCTTAAAGAATGTGGTATAAAGGCAAAGGTCAAGAATGGAACATTGTTTACGGCGAATACGACGCCGTAGGCCGGGAGTGGGAGAGGAGTGATTGGGAACGACTGCTTGGCCTTCTCCCTTTTCTTTTTACGTATCTCTGGACGGTATCATAGCGCCCCGCAAAGACTTTCTCGTCTAAGAGCCGGTCGTAGACACATTTGGCCGTATGGTGCTGCTTCCTCCAATGCTTCGTATTCGCTTCAAGTCAGCTGTCGATCATTTCTTTCAGCGGGTCGAGGATGGGTGGCTTTGTGGCCGCTTTGGGTGGTCCAGAGGAAAAATCCTCCCTTTCTGATAATTCCTGATGGTCTTGTGTTCGTGGCTCGTGATTTTCACAATTTCGCTATCGCAATATCCACAACTGGCCGAATAGCTGATATCATTGATCTGGGACCTCTTGAGCATCCGCGTTGCCTTCTTCATTTTTTGTTCGCGCGTCAGATAAAGGATATCGAAATAGTTAGGTGTATCAAGGCGTCCTGCTGTTATAATGGAAACGCTCTTTCTGATGTCAAGGAATTCTTATGAGGTTTCTGTGAATCTATCTTATTATAAACACCGATTCATCTGCCACGGCAAAATTGCAATACAGGCCCTTAAAACTCGCTTAAATCAAGGGCTCCGGGAGTCGGGATTCAAATTTTATACCTTTTTTATACCAAATTATGAAACGATACGTAGTTGACAGAAAAGCCGCCCGGGTAAGGTGTAAATAAGGTCGGATTGAAGAATGGAAAATGATCGGGAAAAAGATAATGATCTTCCTTGGAGAATGTTCAGCGGGAGGATTTTTTTTGTCTTGATAATGTTCGCCACTCTGAATATAATATTCTTGTAGTGCTGTATGTTGGTTCAGGTGAGATTAAGAGGAACTGTTATGGAATTAATGTCAGTAGCACAGGCAGCTGAAAAATGGGGAATATCCACACGACGAGTTCAGATACTTCTGTCACAGGACAGGATACCGGGCGCGGTACGTGTAGGGAAGACCTGGGTCCTTCCGGCGGATGCTGAGAAGCCGAAGGATGAGCGGTTTAAGAGCGGCAAGTATATAAAGCCCAAGAACGAGAAAAAATAGAGTCGCTGTGTCCTTAATACGGGACAGCATTTTTGAGACAATGATCATAGAAAAATCTATCAATCTATCAATGAAAGCGAGGACATGAAGTTGGCTTCAGGCGTTAACGTAAAAAAACTGG
>Ga0163159_1004136_pt1 | contig 10551 bp, 6 predicted proteins | sample BioMet9_FD_108702 | JGI IMG/M metagenome (GOLD analysis project Ga0163159, IMG submission 108702) | Microbial communities from bioreactor (seeded with sewage sludge) at Lawrence Berkeley National Lab, California, USA - Biofuel... | ecosystem: Engineered > Bioreactor > Anaerobic > Unclassified ... | reverse complement strand
ATACTTGTCAGAAACCGAGTCAGCTCAGGCGGCAGGGGAGCCCGGAAACTCATAAGCTGCCCGCTTCTGGGGTGTTTGAAGCTGAGCCGCCAGGCGTGCAGAAAGACTCTGCCGCTTTCAAAGGGCGATTTGCGCGAGGGCGCGTAGACCGTGTCGCCGACCAGAGGGCAGCCGACGGCCATCATGTGAACGCGGATCTGGTGCGTGCGGCCCGTGTGCAGCCTGCATCTGAGCAGCGAATAGCCGTTCGCGCTCCAGAGCGTTTCGTAGTCGGTCCAGGCGTCGCGCCCGTCCTCGGTGACGGCCATTCTGAGCTTGTTGTAGGGATCGCGGCCGATGGGGTAGCGGATCTCGCCGAGGCGCGACTTCGGCGTGCCCCAGCAGAGGCCCAGATATTCCTTTTCGACCCGGCGTTCCTTGAAGTCCTTCGACAGAGTTTCATGCGCAAGGCCGTTCCTCGCCACCACCATCAATCCAGAGGTGGTTGCGTCGAGTCTGTGCACGATTCCCGGGCGCTGGACGCCGTTCATACTGCCCATATCGGGAAATCTGTAAAGCAGTCCGTGCACGAGCGTGTGGCTCCAGTGGCCCGGCGCCGGATGGACCACGAGGCCGGCCGGCTTGTTGACCACGATCACGTCCTCGTCGCTGTAGAGCACGTCGAAGGCCACGTCCTCCGGCTCGAGGTCGAGCGTTTCGGCGGGCGGCACTGTGACTGAGACTGTATCTCCGGCTGCGACTTTGAGCGACGGCTTGACGCGCCTGGCAGGCGTCAGCGCCACCTGACCGTCCTTGATCAGCTTCTGGGAAAAGGCTCTGCTGACTCCCAGCGAGCGCGAGACGACATAGTCGAGCCTGTGGCCGTCGAAGTCTGACTCCACGGCGATATTCTGCACGGAGGACTGTTCCGTGCCCTCATATAAAAGCAGGGAAGCGGCTGGCGCCGTCTTCCCTGCTTCGTTTGTATCCTTTGAGTTACTTTCCAAGCACATCTCTGCAGCGGTCGCAGAGGCCTTTTTCCGCCACTTCGGGCAGCTTGCGCCAGCAGCGCGGGCACTTTTCGTACTTGGACTTGCTGACGCCGACCGTGATGCCGGTGGCCTCGTCGTTGAAGACGATCTCCGCGTCCTTGACCTCGTCCACGATCTCGCAGGACGAGACGATCAGGATGTTGCGCCAGGTGTCGGCTCTGACTGCGTCAGCCAGGTTCTTGTAGTTGTCGCCGAGCTTGATCTGCACGGCTGCGTCGAGCGGGTGGCCGATGACGCTCTGTCCGCGGGCCGCTTCGAGTCCGCGCAGCACCGCCTGCCTCGCGTTCATGACATTGTCCCAGCGCTCTTCGATGGAGGCGTCGAGGCCTTCGCCGAGGCTTTCCGGCCAGTCGGCCAGGAAGACGCTCTTTGCAAGCGACGGATCCATCTCGCGCATCGTCTGCCAGATCTCTTCGGAAGTGAAGGAGAGCACCGGCGACATCATAATGGTGAGGGTCTTGAGCGTCTGCCACATGACCGAACGGATGGAGCGGCGGCTCTGCGAGTGCTCGCTGTCGACGTAGAGCGTGTCCTTGCTAACGTCGATGTAGAAGGAGCTCAGTTCGTTGTCGCAGAACTGGTGGATCAGCGTCATGGGCTGATGGAACTCATATTCGTTGAAGCCTGCCGTCACGCGCTGACGCAGGTTTTCAAGCTTGAGCAGGATGTACTGATCGACCTCGGTAAGCTCCGCGTGCGACAGAATATCCTTTTCGGGGTTGAAGCCCTTGAGGTTGGCGAGCAGGAAGCGCGCCGTGTTCCTGATGCGGCGGTACTCTTCGATCAAGTGGTCGAAGATCTCCTGGGAAATCCTCACGTCGCCGCGGTAGTCTGAGGAGGCTACCCAGAGGCGCAGGATGTCGGCGCCGTTTTTATCCGTGATCTTTTCCGGCGTCATTACGTTGCCGAGAGATTTGGACATCTTGCGTCCGTCGCCGGCCATGATGAAGCCGTGGGTGAGGACGATCTTGTAAGGAGCCTTGCCGCGCGTGGCCACGCTGTTGAGCAGCGAGGTCTGGAACCAGCCGCGGTGCTGGTCGCTGCCTTCGAGGTACATATCGGCGGGCCAGCTGAGGTCCTCCCAGTTGTCGAGTACCGCGCTGTGGCTGGTGCCGGAGTCGAACCATACGTCGAGGATGTCCGTATCCTTGCGCAGGTGTTTGCTGCCGCACTTCGGGCAGACGGCCAGATCGCCGACCAGCTCTTCCGGCGTCATGCTCCACCAGCAGTTGGTGCCGTGTTCGCGGACCTTGTCGGCCACGCGGCGCACGCGGTCGCCGGTAAGGATCGCGGCGCCGCAGTCCTCGCAGTAGAAGGCAGGGATCGGCACGCCCCAGGTGCGCTGACGGCTGATGCACCAGTCGGAGCGGTCGCGCACCATGTTCGTGATGCGGTCCTTGCCCCAGTCCGGCACCCACTGTACTTCGTCGATGCACTTGAGCGCCTGGTCGCGGAACTTGGCCACGGAGATGAACCACTGGTCGGTGGCGCGGAAGATAACGGGCTTCTTGCAGCGCCAGCAGTGCGGGTAGGAGTGAGTGATCTTGAGCCTGCCGAGCAGCCGGCCGGAGCCGGTGAGCAGCTCGAAGACCTTCTTTTCGCCCTCGGCCAGCGAGAGGCCGCCGAAGAGCGGAGTGTCCTTGTAATAATGGCCCGTCTCGTCAACGGGGTTATAGATGTCGATGCCGTAGTGCACGCCGGTCTCGTAGTCTTCGACGCCGTGGCCAGGGGCCGTGTGGACGCAGCCGGTGCCGTCCTCCAGCGTGACGTAATCTGCCAGCAGGATGGGCGTTACTCTGTCGTCGTAGAACGGATGGGTGGCCTTGCTGAGCTCCAGCTTCTGTCCCTCGCAGGTGACGATGGGGTCGCCGAACGTGAGGCCTGTGGCCTTGGAGACAGCTTCCTTAAGACCGGTGGCGATCAGGTAGACCTTATCGCCGACTTCGTAGAAGCCGTATTCATAATGCGGGTGGATGGAAATGGCCATGGAGGCTGGCATGGTCCAGGGCGTGGTCGTCCAGATGATGACGTTCACGTCCTTGCCGGCCAGCTGCGGGAAGAGCTTGTCCGCATCCTGATATTTATAGGCCACGTAGATGGACGGGGAAGTCTCGTCCGAGTATTCGATCTCCGCCGCGGCCAGAGCCGTCTGGCAGTCCGTGCACCAGTAGATGGCCTTGCGGCCCTTGTAGACCAGGTCCTTGTCCACCATCTCTGCCAGGCCTTCGAGCTCCGTGGCCTCGTAGGCCGGCACCAGCGTCATGTACGGATGGTCCCAGTCGCCGATCACGCCGAGGCGCTTGAACTGCGCTGTCTGCACGTCCGCAAACTTATAAGCGTAGGCGGCGCACTTCTCGCGCAGCTCCACGGGGCTGATGTTGTCTCTGTCGATGCCGAGCTCCTTGAGCACCTTGAGCTCGATCGGCAGTCCATGCGTGTCATAGCCCGGCACATAAGGCGCGAAATAGCCGCTGAGCCATTTATATTTGACGACGAAGTCCTTCAGTATCTTGTTTGTGGCAGTTCCGATGTGAATGCTGGCATTGGCGTAGGGGGGGCCGTCGTGGAGAATGAACGAGTGCTTGCCGTGGTTCTTCTTCTTCAGCTCGCCGTACAGATCCATGTCATACCAGAATTTAAGAAAATCCGGTTCGCGCTTGGCGAGGTTCGCCCGCATCGGAAAATCGGTCTGCGGGAGAAACAGCGTATCCTTATAATCGTTGGCCATCAATGTTACCTCCTATAGGTCTCAGCGGGACCTTGCCGCACAATAATCCCGTAATGTACAACTTGTATATTATAGAGTTGATTTTGTCGGTAGACAATAGCTGCGAACAAAGAAATTATGCAGTATAAATTGCGACGGGAAAATATAACTCCGCCGATGCGGCGGAGTTGGCTGGTGCTGTTGCTTCAATCACGTCTCAGCGTTTTGTCGTCTGCGCCATATCTTGCCAAACTAAGCTTCAAAGCGGCGGTCTTAAGACCTTCCCTGGGGAAAGGTGTCAGCCGCCGATTTTGCGGCTGACGGATAAGGGCCTCTCTCTCTGGGAATTTCTCGTATTGTCGAAAACAGACCTCGTCGCACAATTCGTAGCGGCTTATGCCGGCACAGGCTCTTTTTTGCGCTCCGGCGCTTCGTCGAGCGGCCGGAACTCGATCGTGAGCTTCATGTTGAGCCCGCGCGCCAGCCGCTGCAGCGTTTTGAGTGAGGGGTTCGCGCTGCCGTGTTCGAGCCTGCTGATATCGCACTGGGTAATGCCGGTGCGCTCAGACAATTCCTTCTGCGTCAGGCCGTTCTTCTCGCGCGCGTCGATCATGGCCTGAATGATGGCGAATTCCGGCTCCAGCGCATCGTATTCAGCCTTGAATTCAGGGTCTTTCATTTGCTCTGCTAAAGCTTCTTCAAGCGTGAGCATCTCTATCTGCCTCCATCTTCGCGTTCATAAAAATCACTGCGAAATTTCTTCGCTTTCTCAATCTCTGACCGCGGCGTCTGCTGTGTCTTTTTGACAAAGCCATTGGTGACTATCACTCTGCTGCCGACGTAAAAGAAGTATAAGGCGCGTGTGATGTCAGAGCCTGACTGTGCGCGAAGTTCAAAAATGCCGTCGCCGAGATGTTCCGAATATGGCATTCTTAGCTCGCAGCCGTTATTTGCAAGCATGACAAGCAAACGGTACATTTTGGTCCTCATTTTTTGAGGCAGCGCATTGATAAAATCATAAGCAGGCCTGGTGCCGTCCTGTTTTTCATAAAAGAGGACCTGAAATTTGGGCAACTGCCAACGCCGCCTTCCGATGATTCTCAGCTTCTATTATATATGTTATATGATATAAGCAGCTGCGTCGATTTGTCAACTGAGGAACAGAGAAGGGAATTTCGGCCACAAAAAAACTCCGCCCGAAAGCGGAGTAATTTGCAAGTGGTGGCGCTGACTGGATTCGAACCGGTGACCTATCGGGTATGAACCGAGAGCTCTAGCCAACTGAGCTACAGCGCCAAAAAAAATGGTTGCGGGGGCAAGATTTGAACTTGCGACCTTCGGGTTATGAGCCCGACGAGCTGCCGTACTGCTCCACCCCGCGATACCATGTGAAAAGGTGCTGGTGCCGAGAGCGGGATTCGAACCCGCACGAACTTGCGTTCGCAGGATTTTAAGTCCCGTGCGTCTACCATTCCGCCATCCCGGCCGACAGTGAGCTATTATAACAAGAAATTAGTTTTCGTCAAGGCCTTTTGCAAATTTACACCATTTTGCGGCCGGACAATCCTTGCAAAGAGGTTTTCTGGCGCCGCAGATTTTGCGCCCGTGTTCGATCATATTCAGGTGCAGACCGCCGAAACGCTCCGGCGGCAGCGTCTGCTCCAGATAGGCCTGGATCTTGTCGGGCGGCGTCTTTTCCGCGGCCCAGCCGAGACGCCTGCTGATGCGCGAGATGTGCGTGTCGACGGGGAAGGCCGGTTTGAGCAGGTCGAACACGAGCACGACGCCGGCTGTTTTGACGCCGACGCCCGGCATGGAGACGAGGAACTCGCGCGCGTCCTCCGTCTTCCAGTCAGCCAGCGCCTTGATGGAGTAACAGCCGAACTTTTCTTTTATGGTCGCGAGGATTTCCTTCATCCTGGCGGATTTCGTGTCGCCGAGGCCGGCCACGCGGATGCAGTCCGCGATCTCGGCGGTCGGTGCGGCCGCAGTTTCAGCCCAGGTCGGGAATTTGGCGCGCAGCTTATCGAAGGCCTTGTCGCGGTTCACGTCGTTCGTGTTCTGCGACAACACCGTGAGCATCAGATCGTCGAGCGGTTCGTCGAAAAACGGCGTAATCTCTTTGATCTCCGCTTCGTGGTGCCAGAGCGACTCGAAGGCGTCGAGGATCTCTTTGGCATGCTGCGGCTTTTTCAGCGTCATTTCGCGCCTGCCGTTTTCTTCGATTTCGGCGCCGGCTTCTTCTTTTTCTTTTTGGGATCGACCTTGTCCTGCATCTTCTTCTTGTGCCTGTAGGCGCGTTCGATCCAGCCCTCCAGGCAGGCCTTGACCTTGCCGTGGATGCTGCCGGTCGGATAATCTCCCTTGGCGTCGGGTTCGCCGGCCTTGACGCCGGTCATTATTTCGATGCCCTCGTCGATAGTGGAGACGCTCCAGATGTGGAACTTGCCCTTTTTGACTGCGTCAACGACTTCCTGTCTGAGCATCAGGTTTCTTTCATTCTGTCTGGGTATCATGACGCCCTGCTCGCCTGTTAGGCCCAGCACCTTGCAGTAGCTGAAAAAGCCCTCGATCTTTTCGTTGACGCCGCCGATCGGCTGCACGTTGCCGAACTGGTCGACGGAGCCGGTCACCGCGATGTACTGCTTGAGCGGCGCGCCGGAAAGCGCGGACAGCAGGCAGTAGAGCTCGGTGGAGGAGGCGCTGTCGCCCTCCACGCCGCCGTAGGTCTGTTCGAAGGTGATGCGCGCCGTCATCGAAAGCGGAAAATTCTGCGCGTATTTGCGTCCCAGATAGCTGGAGAGGATCAGCAACCCTTTGTTGTGGATGGGGCCTGTCATGCTGACCTCGCGCTCAATGTTCACGACGCCCTCCTGTCCCATGTAAACGTTGGCCGTAATGCGGACGGGTGCGCCAAAACTGTGGTCTACGAGCTGCATGACGGTGAGTCCGTTGATCTGGCCGGCGACGGAGCCGGTCGTGTCGATTCTGATCATGCCGCTGCTGTATTCCTCGCGGACCTTTTCCTCCAGCAGGTCTGCGCGGAAGATTTTCTCGTCGATCGCCTTCTTGACCTGTTCGACGCCCACCTGACGCTTGCCCTGGCTGCGGGCCCAGACCGTGGCCTCCACGAGAATGTCGGCGATCTTGTTGAACTGCGTGCACATTTTGTTCTGGTCTTCCGCCAGACGCGACGCCCATTCGATCACGGCGCCGACCGCGTCGGCCGTGAAGCTGAGCTTGCCCTCGCGGGCCACGAAACCGGCGATGAACTGAGCGAGCTGCATCTCCGAGGCCGGCGTGCGGTTCATGTCCGTATCGAATTCAGCCTTGACCTTGAAGATCTTCTGGAATTCCGGGTCGTAGATGTTCAGCAGGTAATAGAGATAAGGGGTGCCGACCACGACCACCTTCATGTCGATGGGGATGGGCTCCGGCCGCAGAGACGATACAGGCACATAGCCGAGCTGCTCGCCGAGGTTCTCGATCGAGAGCTCGCGGCAGCGCAGCACGCGCTTCAGGGCATCCCACGACATGAACTGCTGCAGCAGCTCTTCGGCCTCCAGCAGCAAAAAGCCGCCGTTGGCCCTGTGCATGGCTCCCGGCGTGATGCGGCGGAAATCCGTATAGAGGTTGCCCTGGCGGCTTTCATATTCGACCTTGCCGACCAGGTTGTAATAGATGGGATTCGTTTCGCGGATGACAGGCGCTCCGTCCTTGGGATCGTTGCTCACAAAGGCGTTCACTTCGTAGCGCGTAAAATCGACGTCCGCCGCTTCGTCGCGGGCTGCGGCGAGAAAGACGTTGAAGTTCGCCACGATGTCCTCGGTGAAGTCGTCGAGCCATTTCGCGAATTTCTTGTTGGGCGTGTACTTGCTTTTGATCTCCGAGATGATGGGTTCGATGGCGCCGCGGCAGATCTGGCTCTCCAGGTCCTTGATCTTTTCCTTGAGGTCCTTTTCGTGTTCGCGGATCAGGCGCAGCGTCTCCAGCGTCTTCTGCGAGATCTGTTCGGAGACCTTCTGCAGCTTGGCCTGCTCGGACTCGGAAAGTTTTTCGTATTCGTCCTGCTGCATCTCGCGCAGCACCGGTTCGGCCGGTTTCTCTGGGGCCGCCGGCTTTTCTTCGGCGCCGTTCTTTGCCGCGCTTTCGGCGCTCTCTTCCTTGACGGGAGGAGCGAAGATCATCGGCAGATTCACGAAGCCCTGGGGCGTGCGTTTGATGGAGAATTTTTTTGACTCGGCCCATTTGCGCAGCTCTTCCATGAGGCGGTTGACCTCTTCCTGGAAGGTCTTGACCAGCTGCGCCTTGTTGTCCTCGTATTCGTTGTTGTCAAAGGCCTTGGCAAGCGCCGATTTAAGGTCCTCGATGGCGTCTTCCGCGTCCTTGGCCAGCTCCTTGCCCTTGCCGGCCGGCAGATTTATCGCCAGCGGAGTGCCAGATTCGTCAAAGTTATATACGTAGATCCAGTCGTCGGGAGCCGGCATCGCCTTGGCTCTGCGCTTGAGCTCTTCCATGGCGTAGGTGGTGCGGCCGCTGCCCGGTTCTCCGACCATGAAGATGTTGTAGCCCTTGCTGTTGACGGAAAGTCCGAAGTCCACTGCGTGGACGGCCCTCTCCTGACCGATGAGCCCTTCGAGCTTGCTGAGTTTTCTGGTCGTTCTGAAACCCAAAGCGGCCACGTCGGCCGTTTTGCGAAGTTTTTCGATGGGAAGCTGTCTATCTTTAATAAGGGTCATGGTGATCCTCCTCGACATGTAATGCTTTGCTTTTGTTAAATAAACTCAGCTACGATAAACATAAACGGTATTTTCTGCAAGTGCCAAAATACATAAAAAGAGGAGCAACGCTTCCGCGTTGCTCCTCTTGCGATTTCTTAATTATTTAAGAAATGCGAAGATCAGAACTACAGCTTCTCGACGTCAGACGCCTGGGGGCCCTTGCTGCCCTGGGTGATCTCGAAGGAAACCTTCTGGCCTTCGTCAAGAGTCTTGAAGCCCTCGCCCTTGATCGCGCTGAAGTGCACAAAGACATCGTTACCCTCGTCGGTGGTGATGAATCCGTAACCCTTTGTTGCGTTAAACCATTTGACTGTACCGTTGCTTCTCAAATCGTGTTGCCTCCCAACAGGAAATGTTTTACATTGAGCTGTATGCCCAACAAAATACAGATTAAACTTAACCTCGTCAGTTGTCAAGTATATTTGAAGAAAAATTTCTGAAATTGGGCCTGTTTTGCTGAAATATCAGCTGCTTTTCTGAACGTTTATATAGTAGCAGTTATAACTGCCTTAATCGATGAAAAATGAAATTTACAGGAGATAATCTAAAATATTTTGCTCTAAATCGCTCTAATCGTCTTCGTACGAACTTGTCTGATTTTAATTGACTTATATAATATTACCGTATGGTCAGATATAGTTAATAATTAATCGACGTCCCGGGGAGGGATTCTTATGGATATGAACAGACTTACACAAAAATCGCAGGAGGCAGTCTACGAGGCGCAGAACGCGGCTATCCGCTTTGGACAGCAGGAGGTCGACGGCGAGCATCTCGCTCTGGCCCTGCTTACGCAGGAAAAGGGTCTGATCCCGAACCTGCTCGGCAAGATGAACATTCCGCTCGAGAACCTGAAGAACGCGCTTGAAATGGAACTTCGCAAGCGTCCCAGGATCTCCGGCGCCGGCCAGGAAGCAGGCAGAATATATGTGTCGCAGCGCTTGTCTCAGCTGCTGCTGAAGGCGGAAGACGAGGCCAAGGAGCTCAAGGACGAGTATGTGTCGGTTGAGCACCTCTTTCTGGCTCTGCTGGAGGAGGGCGGCGCGACCGCGTCCGGAAAGATCTTCGCAACGTTTGGTGTCACCAAGGACAATTTCCTCAAGACTCTGTCCGAGGTCCGCGGCAACCAGCGCGTGACCAGCGACAATCCGGAGGACACCTACGACGTGCTTGGCAAGTACGGCCGCGACCTGGTCAAGGCCGCGCGCGAGAACAAGCTCGACCCGGTGATCGGGCGCGACGAAGAGATCCGCCGCGTGGTCCGCATCCTGAGCCGCAAGACGAAGAACAATCCGGTGCTGATAGGCGAGCCTGGCGTCGGCAAAACGGCCGTCGTCGAAGGGCTGGCTATCCGCATCAATCGCGGCGACGTGCCGGAGGGGCTCAAGGACCATTCGATCTTCGCTCTCGACATGGGTTCGCTGATTGCGGGCGCCAAGTTCCGCGGCGAGTTCGAGGAACGTCTGAAAGCGGTGCTCAACGAGGTCAAGAAGAGCGAAGGCAAGGTCATCCTCTTCATAGACGAGCTGCACACCATCGTGGGAGCCGGCAAGGCCGAGGGTTCGCTCGACGCCGGCAACATGCTGAAGCCGATGCTGGCGCGCGGCGAGCTGCACTGCATCGGAGCCACTACAATAGAAGAGTATCGCAATTACATCGAGAAGGACGCGGCGCTCGAGAGGCGCTTCCAGCCAGTGCTGGTGGAGCCGCCGAGCGTGGAGGACACCATCTCCATCCTGCGCGGCCTCAAGGAGCGCTTCCAGGTTCATCATGGCGTGCGCATCCAGGATAACGCGCTGGTGGCGGCGGCCACGCTTTCGAACCGCTACATCGCCGACCGCTTCCTGCCCGACAAGGCCATTGACCTGGTGGACGAGGCCTGCGCGATGATCAGGACTGATATAGACTCCATGCCTGCCGAGCTCGACGACGTTTCGCGCCGCGTAATGCAGCTGGAGATCGAAGAGACGGCGCTCAAGAACGAAAAGGACAACGCGAGCAAGGAACGGCTGACGGCTCTGAGAAAAGAGCT
>Ga0163159_1004133_pt1 | contig 10560 bp, 8 predicted proteins | sample BioMet9_FD_108702 | JGI IMG/M metagenome (GOLD analysis project Ga0163159, IMG submission 108702) | Microbial communities from bioreactor (seeded with sewage sludge) at Lawrence Berkeley National Lab, California, USA - Biofuel... | ecosystem: Engineered > Bioreactor > Anaerobic > Unclassified ... | reverse complement strand
TTCTAAGCCAATCGCCAAAAGGGCTTCTTGGCCGGTGTCGCCAAACATCATCTCGGCGTAGCGCATCGCAGCGCTCGCGGAAGCGCGAAGCGAGGCTCTTGAAGGATAAAGCGTATCGAGGGCGCCGGCATCGATGAAGCGGATGAGGGTGGGCAAAGTGAGCCCCGCATGTTTCATCCGTCCGGCGAAATCGAAGAGGTCGGTGAATGCCCCATGCAAATGCCGTTCATCCAATAAGGAATGGATTAAGGCGCTCTGGAGTCCTTTAATTCCTGATAAAGGAAAGCGGAGCGAGGCGCCATCGACGATAAAACCAAATTCGGAATGGTTGACGTCAGGGACGCTGAGGGAGAGATTGATCGTTTTGATTTCGCTCATCGTGTCTTTGAATTTGCGGTCGGAGGGTGACATCGAATCGAGGATGGCACAATAGAATTCCTTGGGGAAGTGTTTCTTGAGGTAGGCCATTTGGCAGGTGAGTACCGCATAAGAAACCGCGTGGGATTTATTGAAGCCATAATCCGCGAATTTGAAGATCAAGGCGTAGACCTTCTCGGCGGTCGCCCGGTCCTTGCCATTTTTCAAACAGCCCGAGATGAATTCGTCTTTCAAAGACGCCAACTTGTCAGCTTGTTTATGGGAAATCGCCCGGCGGAAGAGGTCGGCTTGCCCGTAGGAAAATCCCGCCATCGCCCGGACGATTTGCATGATTTGCTCTTGGTAGACGATGACGCCATAGGTGCTTTTAAGAATCGGCTCGAGTTCCGGGGAGAGGTAGACGATTTTCTCGCCGCCGTTTTTTCTCCGGCTATAGGCCGGGATATTTTCCATCGGTCCGGGGCGGAAAAGCGCTAAGAGGGCCGCGACGTCTTCGAAAGTCGTCGGGGCGAGTTCGCGGATCGCCCGCTTCATGCCGGGGCTTTCGAGCTGGAATAAGCCCATCGTTTTATTTTCGTTCACGAGGGCGATGGAGGCTTCATCGGTATAAGGAATATCGTTATAGGTGAGATGGGGTCCGCCATCTTTCTCGATGAGGGCTAAGCAGGTATCGACGATCGTGAGGTTCCGCAAACCGAGGATATCCATCTTGAGGAAGCCTTGTTCCTCGAGATAATCCTTCTCAAGGCAGGCGACTGCGCCGACACCAGGGTTTTCGGCGACGGGCAAAACATCGACCAGCGGTTCGTCATTGAGGACGACGCCGGCGGCGTGGAGACCGGCTTGGCGCGGCAAACCTTCGATTTTGGCGGCCAAGGAAACGATTTCGAGATAATAGGTATCGCTATCGATGAGGGCTTTGAACTGCGGGTTTTTGCGATAATCGTCCCGCAAGGAAAGCTTATCATCGACGATGGTGTCGAGGATGATTTCGACTTGGCGGGGCTCATAGCCATAAACCCGGGCGATATCGCGCAAACTTTCTTTGGCGCCGATCGTCTGAGTCGTCAAGACGTGGCCGACCCGCTCCGTCCCGTATTTTTGTTGCAAATAGGTGACGACTTGGTCGCGGTTCACATCGGAGAAATCAACGTCGATATCCGGCATCGACTGACGTTCTGGATTGAGGAAGCGTTCAAAAAGGAGTGAATACTTGATCGGATCCGGGGCGACGATATTGAGGCACCAGCTGACTAAGCTGCCAGCCCCCGAACCACGGCCTGGTCCGACCGAGACTCCATGGGTCTTGGCCCAGTTGACGTAATCTTGGACGATGAGGAAATAATCGGCATAACCCATTTTATCGATGATGCCGAGTTCATACTTAATTCGTTCCTGATATTCTTGCGGGGCATTGGGGTAGCGTTTTTCCAAGCCCGCTAAGGTCAGTTTCTCAAGATAGCTCGGGCTCGTTTCGCCTTCGGGGACGGGGAAATGAAGAAGCGACCCCCGTTTTTGGAAGTAGCGGAAATCGATTTGGCTCACGAGTTCGGCGGTCAAATCCCGTTCTTGGGGTTGGTAATAACCCATGATTTGTTCGAGCGAAAGGAAATACTGGTCGCCTTTTTCTTTCTTTGTCGTCAAGGTTTCGTGATGCGAAATCGCCGAAACGATCGAGAGGACGATCGCATCATCTTCTTTTTCGTAACGGATTTCCGGGAAAGCGATCAAAGAATAAGCGTGGCCCGAAGCGAAATTTCGGGCCCAAAGGGCCAGCTCGGGCTCATCCGGCAAATAGGGCAGCCCCAAATAGACTTTATCAAAAGGCTTTAAAAGCTGGGCTAAATGAACGACGTCATCCTGATTGAGGCTTTTGTAGCGGGGGTAAAGAAAGGAATGCTCGAGGGGATAGACGCAAATGAGACCCGCAGCGTGGGCGTAGACTTCGGCTAAACTCAATTTCCCCGCACTCGCCAAATCGGTGAGGGTGCAGAGGTTGCGGTAACCCGCTTCGTTTTTGACAAATAAGGAGAAAGTCCCTTCCGCAACTGGGGCGTCCATTCCGAATATCGCTGCAATTCCGGCATCTTTTGCCGCGTGGGCAAAGGGTGCGTAGCCCGAGAGGGTGCCATTATCGCACAAGCCAACCCCTTCAAAGCCCATTTTCTTCGCGAGAAAAGGGATCTTCGGAGCGATGATGCCGCTTTGAAGATACGAGAAGCCGCTATAGACGTGGAGGGGATAAAAAGCCATGTCTAGATTATACCCCATTAGAGGAGGGGTATAGAAGAGCAAGGCAAAAAAGATTTGGGGTTATTTTTCGAGGGTTTTAAAGGCGTCTTTTAACGAGTCGATCAAGCCATTTTTCGCGCCGTTATAGGCTTGTTCGATGCAATGGTAGACCGAGGCGCTATTGCCCGAGCCATGCCCTTTGATCACGATTTTCTGAAGTCCGAGCATCACCGCGCCGCCATAGTTGTTGTAATCCATGAAGTCCTTGATCGCATAGATGTCCTTCTTGAGAAAGAGGGCGCCCATCTTGTTTTTGAAGTTCTTGAAGAAAGTGGTTTTGAGCAGTTTCAATAAACCGATTCCCGTTCCTTCGGTGCTCTTGATGAGAACGTTGCCCGAGAAGCCATCGCAGGCGACGACGTCATAGTCGCCGCTGGTGAGTTCGCGGGCTTCCATGTTACCGACGAAGTTGATGTAGGGGCTGGCTTTAAAGAGGGGATAGGCTTCTTTTCTTAAGGTGTCGCCTTTACCTTCTTCGGTGCCGATATTGAGTAGGGCTACGCGGGGCGAAGCGATCCCATAGGCTTTTTTCAGATATTCCGAGGCCATGATGCCGAATTGGAGCAGTTCGTCTTTGCTGCATTCGCTCGAGGCACCCGAATCGCAGACGGCGACGAAGTGGTGGTTCATGGTCGGGAGAAGCGGGCAAAAGGCCGGACGGGTGACGCCCGGAAGTTTGCCGATCTTGACGACCGAGCCAACGAGCAAGGCGCCGCTCGAACTCAAAGAGACTAGTCCTTGGATCGAAGGATCTTCCTTTAAAAGGTCCAAACTCTTGACCAACGAGGAGTCTTTTTGATGGAAGACCGCCAATGTGGGGGCTTCGTTGAGCCCGATGACTTTCGGGGCGTGGACGATGGAGACCCGATTTGCGGGGATATTCTCTTTTTGAAGGGCGCGGGTTAAAACGGTTTGATCCCCAATAAGAACCAGTTCGAGATCCGGAAAGGCCTTTAAAGCGGCAACCGCTCCCGCGATATTCGCGTCGGGCGAATGATCGCCCCCCAACGTATCCAGTGCGATTTTAACCATAAGTTACCTCGATAGAAATAGTTTAAAAGGGTCGTTTGACCTTTACCATAGCAAGTTGACAGAATGAAGCGAAAAACGTTATGATTGTTAAGTTCTCTTTGCTCATACCATAGGGGGTTGACCATGTACGCCATATTCACGGATACCGATTGCGACGTTACGCCGGAGATTGCCAAGACTTTTGGCTATCATTTGATTTCTTTGCCCTATATCGAAAACAACAAAGAAGTCTATCCTTATGAGGATTTCAGCGTTTTCGATTCTCACGCTTTCTATGAAAAACTCCGCCACGGACCGTTGTTAACGACCTGCGGCATCTCTCCCGCCAAATACACCCAGTATTTCGAGCCTTACTTCGCTCAGCATCAAGATATCCTTTATGTCCATTTCTCCGCGGCCATGAGCGGCACTTTCTCCGCCATGAATCTGGCGGTGGAAGAGTTAAAGAAGAAATATCCGGGCGTCCGCTTCGAGACCGTCGATACCAAAGGCATCACGATCGGTTCGCTCAATATCGTCGAGGAGATCGGCGATTTATATCAGCAAGGCAAGTCGATCGACGAAATCAAAGAATGGGCCAAGACGGAAGTTGATAAATTCGGCATTTATTTCTATGCCGATAACTTGAAGTTCTTCGCCAAAAGCGGGCGGGTGAGTGGCATCACCGCCGCGATGGGCGGATTGATTGGCATGCATCCGATCATCTATATGAATAGCGAAGGCCAGATGGTTTCGATCGGCAAAGCAGTCGGCCGGGTCGCCGCGCTCAATAAGGTTCTGGACTATGTGGTTAAACTCGAAGATCATATCCAGGATCACCGGGTCATCATCGCCCACACCGATTGCCTCTTCTTAGCGGAGCGGATGGGTCATATGCTCAAAGCCCATTTCGGCCACGATCTCAAGATTGATTATGTGGTGGTCTCTCCGGTTCCAGGCGCCCATTGCGGCCCCGATTGCATCGGCGTGAGTTTCCACGCGATCCATCGTTAATCGACAAACAAAAGTAAGAGGCTTCGGCCTCTTTTTTGGCTCTCGTCTTTTTTCTTCGGAAGAAAGAGCGACGTGCAAAAAATGTACATTGCTCATTTTGATTCTCTGACATCCTTAATCGTTTTGAGGAGAGGCAAATCAGAGATGGAACGGCTGTTTCGAGGTATTGACGATCGCCACGATCCCAAAGGCGAACAATAAGCCATAAGAAAGGCAGCCGAGAATCAGCAAGGCGCCGGCGATCGCATATTCGGGGCCCTCCGATACTTTGCTGAGGACCACCCCGCCCGCCGCTAAGAGGACAACCGCGACAACAAAAGACACTAATACTAGGAGGGCTAAGCCGATGTAATTGAGCACTTTCCAGGAGGTATCATCGGGATTGTCGCGGAAGAAGCAGATGAGGAAAAGCACCAAAGCCCCAATGATGAAAATATCAGTCGAAAAACGCTGTTTGATGATGTCTTCGGCGATGATTTCGAGGACCCACGAAAAACAAAGCAAACTGAGGGCGAACATCCGCTTTTTGGCATAGTCATAGCCATCAAGATCTCGCTTGAAGAGCATGATCCCCGCAAAAACGGCGGTGGCGACGGTCACGATGACCGCGGGAATGAAAAAAAGTCCGTTGGCCGTGAAAAGATCGAGAATCAAAAAGGCCGACCACAATAAACAAAAAAGAAAAAGCAATAATGATTCGGCAACCCGCTTCTTTTGATCGCTCATAAAAAAGCCCCCTTATTGAAAATTATTGTAGAGCAATAGGAGCGATAAAAGAAGAGAAAAAGCAAAGGATTTTTCTTACCCGATGTCGTGGAGGTTTTTCGGATTCGAGGGATTAAAAACCTCCTTATCCCCGGCTGAGAGGGGATAGAGGAGGCTTAAGGGCAGTGATTAGGCGAAGAGTTGATCGAGATCGTTGATGAAGGCTTCGAGCTCGCTCAAATCCTTGATCTTGGCGCCTGAGGCTTGGGCGTGACCGCCGCCGCCCCATTTCATCGCAATGGGCGAGATATCGACCTTTTTGCTCCTTATTGAGATCCGCCAGCACCATTCTTTGGGGTTGGGGTCCTCGGTGATCGAGCACCAGGCATTGATGTCTTTGATGTTGGCGAAGAGGTTGACGTTATCCTTGCCTTGCTCCGAGGTGATCTTGAGATCGGTCTGCACTTCGGCCGGCAAGAGGTAATAGGCGATGCCATGCGGCGAGACGCTGAAGTGGTTAAGGATGTAGGCCGTGACTTTGAGGTCATCGATCTTCTTCTCGTACATCTTGAGATAGATCTCGTTGATGGAGATGCCGGTTTGGATTAACGCTTCGGCAATCGCGAAAGTGTGAGCGGTGGTCGAGGAATATTGGAAACGTCCCGAATCGCCGACCAGGCCGATATAGAAGTAGCGGGCCGCTTCTTTGCTCATCGTCGTCCCCTTCCAATTGAGGAGGAGGTCGCTGACGAGTTCGGCTGCCGCGGCCATATCGAGATCGACCAAAGGATGCTTGGCGATTTCGGCTTTGCACGGATGGTGGTCGATCTTGCAGATATAAGAGGCTTTCTTATAACGGGGATCGGCAATCCGTTCATCATCGCCGACATCGACGACGATGGCGAGGAAGGGGGTGTGGAACCATTCATCGTTGAGCCGTTCGGTTTCGGGGAAGAGGCGCGGAGTGAAGGAGACGTGGTTATCGCCTAAGAAATGGACTTCCTTATTGGGGAAATTGTCTTTGATGAAGGTGTAAAGACCCATCTGGGTCCCCATCGCGTCATAGTCCGGTTTGATGTGGCGGAAGATCGCGATGCGGTCGTAGCGTTTGATCGCGGCGTAGAGCCGGGAATAGATGGCTTTATGCGCTAAGCCATAGCTTTTGATTTCGTTATCCAGTTTCATGTGTTAATCCTCACCCTTTTTGTGGAGGGAATATGATGCGCTAAAGCGCTAGAAAGGTCAACTCTTACGCGTCGTATCGAAAACAACTTACGATTCGTCACCCCATTTCCACGTGGCGGAGTTCGTCTTCTTTTTAGGATGGGAAACCCGTTTTCGCGGATGATGCAGTTGGAACAGATCGCTAGGCTTGCTCCCGGGGTCGGGAAATAGATTCTCCAGTAACCCTAAGGCGTTTAAGCCTTTTAAATAGAGGAGAAAAGAGGCAAGGCGAAGCCCTTCGCCCCGTTCCATTTTAGAGATTGCCAAGCGGGACAAGCCTGTCTTAGAGGCCAGTTCTTGTTGGGTTATTTCTTGATTAATTCTTTCTTGCTTTAGCCGAGCCAAAAGTTCTTTCTGAACCAGAGAAACGGATTGATTGTTTTCGATTTTCATACCATCCTGATCATAAAACTAAAGCATATAAAAATATACATAAAATCAATAAATGGCGGCTTTTGAATCCAAAAATATACAAAGAGTCTCCGATGGCGTTACTGGCTGAAAGTCAAAGGAGTTCCTTATTTTTCGGGTGGCAGTTTCTTCAGTTCGTCTTCGCTAACGGGAGTGGGGACGATGACCTCCCCTTGTTTTTTCTTTTTCCGGTTCGCCCGTTTTTCTTTGAGGCTCGTCACGATGGAGGAGAAATGGGTCTTGATCGCGGTCTTTTCTTGGCCGCGCCGCTCGGCCTTTTTCGCTTTCCTTTCCGCCTTTTTCCGCGCTTGGAAGTCAGCGGTTAATCCTTCAATATTCTCGTCGGTTTCGTCTTTTTCTTCTTGGGGGTTTCCTTGAAGTTTCTTCGCTAAGGAGGCCAAGGGAATATCAACGGCATGAAGCAAACTCGTTTGCGGATCGCTTAAGCGGGAAAATTTCTCAAGGTCTTCCTCGAGAGCCAGCGAAAGAAGGACGCTATATTTTTCGTAGAAGATCCTCACGAATTCGAAGGCGATTTGCAAGGCGAAAGAAACGATGGATAGTCCTGAGAGGACGATATCGAGATCGGAAACCGGGGTTATCACGAATTCGACCAGGATTACGATGATCATTGCCCCGTTGGCGGCGTATTTGCCAAGGCGGAGGCTCCGCTTTGTGGCCATGACGACGGCGAAGTTCTTTTGGTTGTGGCTCCATAAGTAGAAGACGAAACTCAATAGCGAAAGGCCCGCTAAGACAGAATAAAGGATTAAGAAGATCGCTTTGTCCCGACTGGCGTAAATTTTGAACCCGTATAAGCCTAAAAAAATCACCTGAACGAGGATCGCCAAATCAAAAGACAGCCGGGAGAGATCGTCTAACGTTTTATCGATGACCGCGCTGGTGCGTTTGAAGAAAACCATATTGGAATATTCCCTGATGCAGTAAGCGTAACACGCCTCCGCGAGATTTGCTTTTAAAACCAGCATCGGAAAGAAAAAAATCCGCGAAAGACGAAAAAATCTTGATTCTATCGAGTCAATTTTTGGACGACTCGGTTAAACGAAAAAGGGTTTTAATCCGCGAAAAAAGCACGAAAAACCCTTTCTCGTGAAAGGGCCTTTTTGTTTTTTGAAGATTAGAGCGTTCCTTCAAGTTCTTTGTAGCAATCGTGGGCGATTACGACTTCCTCGTCGGCCCGGATGATCGCAACCTTAATGGCGCTTTTGAGGAGAGAGTCTCAGATTTTTGACAAGGCTTTTAAGAGAGACTAGCCTTAGAACTGAGATGGAATAGGGCGGGTCTTTCATCAAAAAAAGTTACGCTAAGTCATTAAAAAAGTGAGTTAGCGTAACAAAAATGATAAAAAATCCCGTTTGAAAAACCGTTACAAATATAAAATAAAAATAGGATTATTGAATAATTTTAAAAAATAGAAACAAAAAGACATCCTCACCATGGGGATGCCTTTGTCGTTTTTTGAGAAATCAGAGCGTTCCTTCGAGTTCTTTGTAGCAATCGCGGGCGATCATGACTTCCTCGTCGGTCGGGATGATCGCGACCTTGATGGCGCTCTTGGGGGTCGAGATCAAGGTCTCTTTGCCCGAAGAGGTTTCGTTGAGGGCGTAATCGATATCGAGCTTGAGGGCGGCTTCGACTTCGTGGAGGATCTTCGCGCGGAAGAAGGCGCTGTTCTCGCCGATGCCGGCCGAGAAGATGATGAGATCCGCTCCGCCGAGCCGGACGAAATACTGGCCGATGAAATCCGCGACTCTCCGGGCGAACAAATCGCCGGCGATGATCGCTTGCTTATTGCCCGCTTTGATGGCGGCTTCAACGTCGCGGGTATCATTCGAAACGCCCGAAACGCCTAATAAGCCGGACTTTTTATTGAAAATGTCGTACATCTCGTCAACCGACTTGTGTTCGCAATTGCAGAGGTAATCCATGACCGAGGGATCCAAATCGCCGCTCCGGGTGCCCATCATGACGCCACCGAGCGGGGTGAGACCCATCGAGGTCGCGACGCATTTGCCATTATGAATGGCGCATAAAGAAGCGCCCGAGCCGATGTGGCACGAGATGATCTTGGTGTCTTTTTGACCCTTGAGGAAATCCTCGTAGCCTTTGACGGCGAGGTAGTTATGAGAAGTGCCATGGGCGCCATAGCGGCGGCAATCGTACTTTTCACTCATTTCGTAAGGAATCGGATAAAGGTAGTCTTCCGGGGCCATCGTCTGGTGGAAGGCCGTATCAAAGACTGCGATTGCCTTGGCTTTCGGAAGCGCCTTTTGGAAGGCGTGGAAGCCGACCAAGTGGGCCGGGGCGTGGAGGGGATCAAGCGGGATCAGCTTGGTGATCTTCGCTTCGGTATCCGGGGTGAATTCAACGGATTTCGAGAAGTATTTTCCGCCTTGGACGATCCGGTGTCCGACGCAGGCGATTTCCGAGAGATTCTTGACGATTTGATACTTCTTGATCGCCGCGAGGATCAATTCGACGCCTTGGGCGTGGTCCTTGATCGGCAGGATGTCTTGATGGCTTTCGCCATTGAACTTGATTTTGAAAATGCCATCGTCGTGTCCAATCCGGTCGACGATGCCCGAACAAATGACTTTCTCCTCGGGCATCTCATACATCTTATATTTTAAGGTTGAAGACCCCGCGTTGACTGCCATGACTTTTGCCATATGATGTTTACCTCAATTTTTCCGTTTACGATTTTACGCCCCTAAACGGGTAAGGGCAAAGCCTTTCCGCTCCTTGATTTCTTTGCGAGGAAAAAGTGGGGGTGTCCTTGGTGGAAACCTAAGGTGAAAAAAAGGGTGATTTTTTAAGGCTCTCTGGAGCGACTTCCGCACCAAAAAATGGTCTTTTAATGCCGAACCCCCTTGAAGATTTTTGAAAATCTTGGCACAATGTTTTCGTGGGTAGAAAATATATTCCCGACTTGGAAGAGCGTTTGATCGCTGAGACGATTTCCGTTGGCGGTAAGAATGAAGCTAACGTTGATTTTTCGACCAAGGATATCGCCAAGGCCTGCGGGGTGAGTGAGTTCACCTTATTTCAACGCTTCGAAAGCAAAGAGAAACTCATCAGCGCTTGCAACCTTAAAATCTGCGATGATGGTTTGCTTTTATTCCGTCAATGGTCCCATGAAGAGAAGGCGCCGCTCAACGTCTTCGTGGCCCGGGTTCTCGATTATTACCTTTCTCATCCTTGCGAGACGATGTTCTTGGTCAATTATTCGGCGGCGACTTCCCATATCATGAAGGATCAAGCTGCCTTTGAACGTTATCATGCCTATATCCTGGCGCACCGCGATGTGCTTGAACCTTATTTCGGCCTCCGCGACGATGATGAGACTTTCCTTTTGTGGTCGAGCTTTTTCCGCCGTTTACTCATGGATGCCCAATTCGTCTTGTCCGATCTTTATAGCGACGTGGCCACCTACCGTGAAAAAAGCGTCAAAGTCGCGATGGAAGGCCTCAAGGGTTTCTGCGTGAAACAGGAGACGTGGTGATG
>Ga0163159_1004117_pt1 | contig 10580 bp, 10 predicted proteins | sample BioMet9_FD_108702 | JGI IMG/M metagenome (GOLD analysis project Ga0163159, IMG submission 108702) | Microbial communities from bioreactor (seeded with sewage sludge) at Lawrence Berkeley National Lab, California, USA - Biofuel... | ecosystem: Engineered > Bioreactor > Anaerobic > Unclassified ... | reverse complement strand
GAAGCAGTCGGTGTAGCAGCAGGACAGATTTTCAGATCTGCATCTCCCGATGTACATAATGTCGATATTCCGCAATTGCAGAAACGATTGAAAGAAGTAGGACAGTTGATTTGAAAGATAGAGATTGAAGTTCAAGGATAAAAGTTGAGATTCTTTTTCTTTGCAGCATGCGGATTAAAGGCACAATGGCTAAAATCTCTAATCTGCAACCTGCGGAGATGCTTTCAGCGCGAACACAACATATATGCTTAGCAATTATATGGGCATACAATATGCAATGCTTTTAAATTCAATATTATAATAGAGAATAGTCGCCTTTTCTTTTATGATGTGAAAGATTTGCAAATAGTCCCTATGTTTGCAAAGCATAAGTCAAATGGAAACATTAAATTTAAGGATTGAAAACGAAAACATAATAATCCAAGAGACTTATGCTAGAACAAAAGAACGAATTAAATTTCGAAGGAAGAAACATTTATGTGGGAATAGATGTACATTTGAGGCAATGGAATGTAAGTATCTATATTGAGGAACTGTTCCATAAGACGTTTCAGCAGCCGGCAGAGCCGATGTCATTGAGCCATTATCTGCGGCAGAACTTTCCGGGAGGACAATATCATTCGGCATACGAAGCCGGATTCTGTGGGTTCTGGGCGCATCACAAGCTGAAGGAACTGGGGATAGACAACATTGTGATACATCCGGCGGATGTACCGACAACGCAGAAGGAGAAAGTCCAAAAGACGGACGCCGTGGACAGCCGAAAGATAGGCCGTTCGCTGCAGAAAGGGGAGCTCAAGGCGATACGGGTACCGACGAAAGAGACCTATGAGGACAAGTCACTGTTGCGGGCAAGGAAATCACTGGTCAAGGCATTGTCGAAATCGAAGAACCAAGTGAAATCGATGCTGTATCTGTTCGGGATAAGAATGCCGGAAAGATATATGAGGACATCGGCATGGACAAGGAATTTCAGTCGATGGCTGAAAGAGGAGGCCATAAAGGGCTTCAGTCAGGAAAGCGGTCGGGAATCGCTTCTGCTGACGGTGGAGAAGGTTGAACGATTGCGGGCATTGTTGCTGAGAGCGAACCGGGACTTGCGAGAGCTGGAAAAGTCCGACCTTTACAGGCACAGGATGGAACTGCTGCGCGGGATACCGGGAATAGGTCTGATAACGGGACTGACGTTCCTGCTGGAGATAGAAGACATCGGCAGCTTCAATGACACGGACCAGCTGGCAGGCTTTGCGGGACTCGTCCCCAAATGCCATGGAAGCGGAGACGAGGAGGGAAAAGGAGAAATGACATTCCGAGGGCAGAACAATCTGCGCATCGAACTGATAGAAAGCTCGAGGATCAGCGTGGGAAGAGATCCGGCACTGGGAATGGCCTATCTGAACTATTGCAGAAGGATGGATGCCAACAAGGCAATCATCCGAATAGCGAGGAAACTCCTCAATAGAATATATTATGTATTAAGCAAAGACAGAAAATATGAAACCTGTGTGGTTAAATAAAATAAGATCCGAAGTGGACAATCTTCAAGAATAGAGTGACCGCTTTTTCGCCCCTTGCAGCAAAGTCTGCTTTTTGTAGGTTGCGGCCTCTACCTCCTCAGAACTGAAGAAGGAAATTGCAGCAAGCCGTAAGGCCCATCTGCTGATAGAAGATTGTTCACGGAGGATTTTACAGACATTCCGGTTCTCGAAGCTGGTTTTTATAATGGCATAGCTGTTATAAAAGGGAATCTGTTGTATTTTGTCACACCAACAACAGTTCCTGACGACGGTTTACGCCATCAACAGATTACCTGAGGATGAGTGACGACATCGAGTCCTCACTCATCCTAACCAACAACAGCTTTGACTCAGGTTTGTCCATCTGTTATTTTTTTGCCTTTGTTAATTTACATTAATTCTCCGTTTGAAATTTGGTTTGCAACATAGAAGGGGCAAATAATTATTTGCCCTACATTCATTTTTAACAAAAATAAATAGTGAAAAATTTGGTAGTTAAAAGTCTGTTTTCTAAATTTGTATCGTGATATGGTAAATACAGAGTTGGGCTATTGATTTTAAATTACAAACTGAATATGATAGAATCCGAAAAAAATAATAATCAACAAGTTGCACGCAATGTGGCTAAAGTTCCATTCGAACCGATGCAATTAAAAGTTATCGATGTCAAAGTCGATAAAGGCTATGCGCTTTCTACGCCACCGCCAAGAGCGAAAGAGGGACAATTTGGGGCAGATTCGTTTAATCAGAATGATGCTTGGTAATTGATGTTAAGAACGGAGACGTTATGAAAAATCAAGTTTTTAAATGTGTTTTACTGCTTGGCATCGCGTTGTTAGGTTTCGGCTGCTCGAACGACAGTGATGTAAAGGGACCTGTCAAGATGATTTCCGAATTGAATTTCGGTGATGCTTCTGCTTCAACAAAAACTACGCTTAGTAATTACGCGGTTTCATGGGCTTCTACTGATGAAATTGGAATCATGAATGTGAATGATGCTACAAGCAATTATCGTTTTAAGATATCATCTGGCTCCGGTTCTGCAACAGCTACTTTTCATGCATATCAATCTTCTGCAACGGATTCAACTAATTACTTAGCTCCAGGTACTTATGTTGCTTATTATCCGTACATATCAACAGCAAGAACAGCACCGCGGAATATTGGTGCTTTGACTCAAAGAGGTTATCTTGGTGCTGTGGATTATTTGTTTTCTGCACGGTTTACTGTAAATACGGATGGTTCTATATCTACTTCTTCTGGTGGGAGTACAGTTCTGATGGAGCACTTGTTTACCTTGATTAAAGTTAATGTGAAATTGAATTATTTAAAAGCTTTTAATGTTGATGGTTATAAAATATACTTGGATTTCATTAATTTGACTACTCAAGGAACTAACGATGGTACTCCGTTTGCTTCTCAAATTTATTATGATAGCTATGGTAATCCGCAATTTAATTATGCAAGCAGTTCTGCTGTTTGTCAAGTTTATAATACGGATATGACAACTTATACAAATAATACAAGATCTTTTAATTTATTTGTTCGTCAACTACCAAGTAGTGATGGAGGAGCACTAATGAATTTAGAGTTTGAGATTAATGCAAGATTCAGCGATGAAGTTGATCAGGAGGGAGTAGGAGGCGTTGCTCCTTATGATGAAGGTGAAAGGGTTGCTATCTATAAGTTTACACAATCACGGTTTTTAACCCCTGGCGATTTGAAAACCATTAATTTTACTTTAAATGTCCAACCTGTGGGTGATTGGAGTGTAAATTTAACTAATTAATATAGTATTTTTATCAAGGTTAAGATTGATAGCAAATGATTTCGAAAACAGAACAGGTATTATTGACACTTTTGAAAGGTGCGCTTTCGGGCAGATTGTCGGAAAGAGAATCCTGTTTTGACCTCTCGGAAAATGAATGGACTGAAGTGAAACGGTTGGCGGTGAAACACGGCGTTTCGGGACCGGCTTATGACGGTGTTCAGCTCCTTCCATCCAATCAGCAGCCGCCGGAAGAGCTCTCCATCGAATGGAGCGTGAACGTCGGACTTCTGGAAAAACGCTATCACAAAAAATGCGGCGTCGTCCGTGATTTGAAAGATTGGCTCGCATCGCATCAGCTGAAAATGATGCTCCTGAAAGGTTTCGATATCGCATCTTTTTATCCAGTTCCCGCCCATCGCGAATGGGGCGATTTCGACATCTGGCTCTTTGGAAAGAAAGAGGAGGGCGACCGACTTGCCGCTAAAGAACTCCATGAAGAGATTGAAGACGGCGGTCACCATTCGTCGTTCTACTACAAAGGAGTGCGCATTGAAAACCATGAACATTTCTTGTACGATGAATCGGACGATCCCGTCGTTGAAAATCATTTCGCTGAGTTTAACCGTCTGGAAAAGGCAATTGAGCCGTTGGCTGAAGCAAATGAAAAGCTTACATTGGAGAATGGAACGGATTTGTATGTGCCGGCAGCGACCTTCAATTTCCTGTTCTTTGCCGGACACATGGCAAGGCATTTCACAAGGAATCTAGGCTTGCGGAATTTTTTTGATTGGGCTTGCTTTTTGAATAAGAATCGTGACAAATATGATAAAGAGCTTGTGCGCACCACCTTCGAAGGTACACACTTGTCTCTCGCTGTTGAAGTTTTTACCCGCCTGGCAATCCGACTTTTCGACTTGCCGGCCAATTGTGACCCCTGCCTCGATGTCGGGCAGTATGACAAAAGTTTGGAAAACAAGGTGCTGAAAAAGATTTTAAATCCGTTTCTTGCCGAAAGACCAGAAACAAAAATCCTGCGCCCTGTGTGGAGATTGAATTCACTATTCAAAAACTGGTGGAACGATGAGCTGATATACCGTAAGAATGTCTTTCAGCAGATTGCGTTTCATTTGCATCGAAACAGTTTAGGACAACTTTTTTCATGACTTTTAAAGGTCAGACGAATGAAATTGGAAGTTGTCAACGTAAAAGTAGAAAAAAGGCATGCAGAACCAAGTAACGGTGGTTTTTCTGCCTGTAATTATGTAACGCAACTTACTAATGTCATTTAAATCGTAGTGATATGTACAATGTCAATTCGGTCTTAAATGCCACTTCTAGTGAAAGCACAAATTGGTATGTTGCTATAAAATAAACAAAAATGCATTTATCATCGTCAGTTAAGCTGCAGACCATCGCAGGCAAGGATTTTATCTTCCTGAAGAAAGGCAATTCGATGGATATGACGCGCGTCGTTTCACTCAATAATTCCGCGGCATGGCTGTGGCATCAACTGCAAGGAAAAGAATTTACTTTCGATGAAGCGTTGCGAATGCTGGAACAACATTTCGAAGGAGACCAGACAACAATGATGAACAGTCTGCAAAAGTGGATTGACGAGCTGAAAGGCTTTGAATTCTTAGAGGAATGAAATTATCGAGAACTGAACAGATATTGTTGGAACTTTTAAAGGGTGCGCTTTCGGGCAAATTGTCGGAAAGCGCATTTCGTTTGCCCTTGACTGATGAGGAGTGGAATGCCTGTAGAAAATCATGTTCATTTCACAGCTGTGAAGTCGGATGTGTATGAAAATAAACAACATTATGCCGATTTAAATATGGTCGAAGAGGTGATGATGAGAATGGCAGATTGTAAACTGGAAGATAATCTCGTTTCAAAAGATAAGATTCAACTTTTTGTGCCGACTCCAACATTCAATTTCCTATTTATTTTCAGCCATATTACTCGACATTTTCAGGGTTTGGTTTTACGTCATCTGCTTGATTGGGTTTGTTTTTTGAAAGCTAACGGCGATAAATATGACACAGAGATTGTACGGAAAACCTTCGAAGGACTGCATTTGGCTCTGCCTGTAGAAGTGTTCGTACGGCTTGCCGTCCGACTTTTCGACCTACCCGAAAACTGCGACCCGCAAATCAATATCAAACATTATGATAAACGTCTGGAAGATAAAGTTCTGGAACATATATTCAATCCATCGTTGAGTATTCCCAGACCCCAATCAAGGTTCTTACGGATTTTCTGGAGAGCTGCCTTTTTTTTCCACAATTATTGGTTCAACAGATTTATATATGGAGAGAATGCTTTTCAGCAGATTTCTTATTATTTTCGCCGAAACAAATTTAAACACATATTTTCCTAGAACCCTGACGACATGGTAAAGAATGAATATTTCAGAATAGCCGACCATAGCGTGTTCATCGAGACTGAGCGCGATTATATCACTACGATATTGCCGGAGTTTGCCGTCTTTGCAGCTTCACCGACAAAAAACCCTCTCTATCTCCGTGTGGGAGGTGACGAGCCGACCAGACCGAGTGGAATACTCTACTATACCTTCAAAACAGATAATTATCTATGCCACTGCTATCATAACAGGTTCGGCTACCAGGTGACGATGTCGCAGAAGGATAAAGTCGTCGTCTCAATCCAAACCAAACAGTTGTATCACCAGACAGAGATTCGCGGCACCTACGAGCCGTCGCTGCTGCGCTTTGCCTTATGGCTTGCTTTCGGATTCGAATCGGTTGATAAAATGACGGTGGCTCTTCATGCTTCGACCATCGTCTATAATGGACGCGCGACGCTCTTCATTGCCGAGTCTGGCACGGGCAAGAGCACGCACACAAGCTTGATTCAGAAGGTTGTCCCCGAATCATACCTGCTCAATGACGACAGTCCGATTGTCCGCTACGAAGGCAATGGCTGCATGGTTTACGGCTCGCCTTGGAGCGGCAAGACTCCTTGTTACCGACAGGAAAAGGCTGTGCTCAACGGCATCGTGAAAATCTGCCGCGCTCAACAGAACCGCATCGAAGAGCTCACTGTGATTGAGGCGCTGCAACAACTGTTGCCCGCTTTTCCGCCTGAACTTTATATGAATGAGACTCTCAAGGAACTGTACGCTCCTCTGCTTTCGAAAATCATCGAAAGCGTACCTGTCTACCGGCTTTATTGCCTGCCGAACAGAGATGCGGCAAAGCTTTCGTTCGGTACACTTTACCCTAAAGTAAGACGATGGAAATTGTAGGAAACGATATCCTGCTGTCGCAGGTTGCGGCTGCTGTCAGTCAAGGCATGACCGTCAAAATACGCCTCGTAGGCTTCAGCATGTTTCCTTTCCTTCGTAACGAACGCGACAATGTCGTGCTCGGACCGTTCAAAACTGAGGAACTGAAGGTCGGCGATGTCGTGCTTGCCCTTTGTAACAATACTTATCTGCTGCACCGCATCGTGTCTGTTGTGCCGAACGGCTTCATGCTCCAAGGCGATGCGAATGTGTCGTGCGAAGCGGTGATAGCCGAGAATGTCGTCGCACGACTGCTGTCGGTGGAACGGAAAAGCGGTCGGATTGTGAACTGCGACAGTTTTCCTTGGCGCTTCATGAGTTTTGTCTGGAGAAAACTTACTTTCGCCCGCAGGTATTTGCTTGCGGTTTTACACCGGATTTTTTGATTCTTTCAAAATCATTTTGTATATTTGTCAATGATAAGATGGCAGCTCTATGATTGATGAGATTCGTAAATGCATGCGCTGGCTGTGGATGGCGTCGGATGGCATCCGTCTCCGTCTTGTGGTCAGAAGTCTGCTCGGACTGATTCGAGTGGCTGCGGGACTCGTTTTTATCTTCGTCAGCAAACAGCTCATCGATATGGCAACCGGTCAGCTGCCTTCTACACCCGAGAGAATCTGGATTTTCTGCATATTGCTGGTGGCGCTGATTTTTATTGAAATCGGCTCCGGACTCTATGGCTCGTATCTCAACGTACAGACTGAAACTAAGTTGAGAAACGGCATCCGCCGCAATGTCTTCGCTCACCTCATGACCTCGACTTGGGAAAGCCGTGAGAAAATGCACAGCGGCGACGTGCTGAACCGCCTCGAAGAAGATGTGCGCGTGATTGCCGACACGCTCTGCAATTCGCTGCCGCAGCTTGTCGTCACCGGAGCGCAGCTGCTGGCCGCCTTCGTCTTCCTTTGCCAGATGAGCGCCGCATTGGGTTGGGCATTGGTCTTCATCATGCCTGTTTTCCTGCTCTTCAGCAAAATCTTCTTCAAACGGCTGCGTGCACTCACAAAAGAAATCCGCTCCACCGACAGCATCGTGCAGAGCACATTGCAGGAGAGCTTCCAGCACCGCGAGATAATCCAGACGATGGAACAGAGTCCAACGGTCGTCGACAAGCTCCGCTCGCTGCAGCAGACTTTCTATGGCCAGGTGATGAACCGCACCCGCTTCACGCTCTTCTCGCGCGGAATGGTCTCGGTCGGGTTCGCCGTCGGCTATGCCGTCACTTTCATCTGGTGTATCATGCACCTCAAGGACGGTGCGATTACCTTCGGTATGATGACGGCTTTCATCCAGCTCGTCGGACAAATTCAGCGGCCGACAGTCGACTTGACTCAGCTCATTCCTTCGTTCATACATTCGTCGACTTCCATCGACAGGCTGCGCGAACTGGAAGCGATTCCAGGTGAGGAGACAGGCAATCCGCAAATGCTCCGTGGCAAGGTCGGCATCCGTTTCAACGATGTCAGTTTCCATTATCCAGAGGGCACAGTCGATGTGCTGTCGCATTTCTCGCACGATTTCAAGCCGGGAAGCCGCACCGCCATCGTCGGCGAAACAGGCGCCGGCAAAACTACAACCATCCGACTTATGCTTTCTCTGCTTCATCCGCAGAATGGTGACATTATATTATATAACGAGGTGGAAGCCAGTGTCGCAGCCGCCGCCAACAGCCGATGCAACATGGTCTATGTGCCGCAAGGCAACTCGCTTCTCAGCGGTACCATCCGTGACAATCTGCTTCTCGGCAATCCGCAGGCGACCGACGAGGAGATGCTCGAAGCACTTCATATAGCAACAGCGGATTTCGTCAGCGAACTGCCCGAAGGACTCGATTCAATCTGTGGCGAACAGGGCGCAGGGCTCAGCGAAGGGCAAGCACAACGCATCGCCATCGCACGCGGTCTGCTTCGGCCAGCAAGCCTCATGCTCCTCGACGAGTTCAGTTCGTCGCTTGACAAGGAGACTGAGCAAACGCTCATCCGACGCCTCCTCGACACTTGTCCGCACAAAACCATGATTTTTATCACGCACCGCGAAATGATTGTCAGTTATTGTTCCGATGTGGTGCGATTGGAGAAAAGGTAATCGTTGCGGTATTGCAACATCATGAAATAGAAAGGGACTGACCGCAAGGCCAATCCCTTTTTGTTTGTTCTTATCACCTATAAAGTTGTATTTGATATTCTCGAGGCGGACGTTCTATTGCGTTCGATAAATAAAGTCCTTTAAAAGAACTTTGGGAAGCAAGTGAACGGTTGGTCTTGTATCTCAAAATATGGCCAATATTCGAATTCAGGATTGCCTTCGACTGCAAAGTGCAATGGCTTTCCTGGAACAGGTTTCAGCAGCGAACGGATTCCTTCGGCTGTCGTTTTGACGTCGAAGTCCTTTTTCTGGCCTTTGACACCGACCATCGCCATGAGAACTGGTCCATATTCAATGGCATAATGACCGTTCTCGAAGCCCGGTTCTATGCCTTTGTATTCAGTTACGCGGAAGCTCATCGGCAGCGTGAACGAAATCACATCGCCGTTCTGCCATTTGCGGTCGAGCAGGAGATAGGTTCCAGGTTGTCCTTTGCCGGCTTCACTGCCATTGACATTGACAGCCATCTCGCCTGCTGCCCACGACGGAATGCGGATATGAATTTTGCTCTGCGTCGGCTGATTGTCGGCGACTGCGATTTCAACTTTCGAATCGTATGGGAACTGTGTGCTCATCTTCAGCCGAAGCGCTTGTTTGTTGCTGTTGAAACTTATTTCGGAGGCAGCGAACAAATCGATATAAATGCCGTCATTGGCCACTGAATAGATATATTCGGGCAGCGAACCGTAGATGCGCGTGCCTTGGCCTTCGCAGCAGGTGTTCATTGCGTGATATGTGTTCTGTACATGAGGTCCGTACTTGCGGTTGATAAGTTTGGCGAAGTATCGGATGCCTTCCGAACCATATTGGTTGGCAATGACAACATTGTAGAGCGACTTCTCGATTTCGGAGACATATTTCTCGTCGTTCGGATTGAGCAGGTGGAAGCGCTGGTTGAGCTTTATCCAGAATGCGTTGCCGCAAAGTTCGCCAGTTTCTTTGCTCAGCCAGTATGATTTAGGTGCATAAAGGAAATTGCCTTCGTTGATGGCCAGCGAACCGCCGATGTGTTCCCAGTTGTCGTGATACAAATCCCAAGCTCCCAATGCAGTGTCCAGATATTTCTTGGCACCTGTTGCACGATAGAGGTCGAGATAAGGTTCAATGCCTGTGACAAGATAGTTGTGCGGACGGTCGTAAGGATAGCGCCAGATTGCGTCAACATCGCGTTTAGCCAACTGTTCCATCCAATAGTTCTCCTGAAAATATTGCTGGACGACCTGGATGTCTTTCGCTTTGCCGACAGGAGTGAAGTAGGTGCGTGTCATAGGGATGATTCCCTGCGTGCCTTGACGCGGACGACGCAGCATCTCAGGCAGGAAAGCGCAGTTGTCGAACCAGTCGTAGAAACCCCGCAACAAAGGAAATGCCTTTGTGTTGCCTCCAAAGCCGGCTTCAATCAGTCCGTGAGTCACCCATGAACGGGTGTATGCGCCATATTCGCTGTCGAAAATAGTATGTTTCGGATAAGCCATCAGATAACCGTCAGGCTCCTTGCATTGGTCTATCACGTCGACAATGTCGTTCATCTCTTTGCGCAGTGCGGCATTTTCTGTCCAGCGCAGTGTGTTGCCGGCACCCATAAGAAAGCGCCCGGCTTCGGAACCTGGAAGTTGTTTGAACCAGAACACATTCAGACTCCAGTCGTAAGGTTCGACAGGAAGTCCGGCTTTGACGCGGAAGTTGCGCACAAGCTGGTCGAAAGTGAACGAGTTGAGGAGATAATTGATGTTGTTGTCCATCGTTGTCTTGAACAATCCGTCGCCTAAGGTGACGCCGCCCAAAGGTGCTTCAGCCTTGTAGGCAACAGGTTTCCATGTCTTTTCAGGCATCACAT
>Ga0163159_1004113_pt1 | contig 10585 bp, 9 predicted proteins | sample BioMet9_FD_108702 | JGI IMG/M metagenome (GOLD analysis project Ga0163159, IMG submission 108702) | Microbial communities from bioreactor (seeded with sewage sludge) at Lawrence Berkeley National Lab, California, USA - Biofuel... | ecosystem: Engineered > Bioreactor > Anaerobic > Unclassified ... | reverse complement strand
CCTTAGCAGGGACGGCTTTCAAAACGCTGGGTGTTTATTAAAAAACGAGAGTTTTGAAAGCCTCTCTTGCTAAGGTAAGCAGCGCACCGATTTCATGGTGGTTTTCCCTTAAATCGAGTAAGTCGCGTATGCTTTAGCTGGAGGTGTGTCGTATATAAAAAATCAAGAGCTTGAAAGCCTCCCTTGCTAAGGGGAGGTGGGTCCGGACGTCTTTTTGTCCGGAGCCGGAGGGGTTCTTCCCAGCGGCTCCGCCGCGGCAAAGAAAAAAAGCCAGAGTTTCTGTTTTCGCCGCGGCAATACAAAAGTCCAAAGCTTTTACCCCCATATCTGGCCAATCGTATTTCTGGATTTCTCCTTTTTCCTCCAGCCCTGGCTGTTCCACAACAATAATTATATGGGACATCTGGAGCTGGAAATTTTACGATGAAGTGGTACACTTAAACTATGTTATAAAGTTTTTTCTGTGAGGTGCTTTTATGGAGATTTTTGTCGATGCCGATGCTTGTCCTGTCGTGCGGCAGGTGGAGCGCATAGCTAAAGAGTATCACGTGCCGGTTACGCTGCTTTGCGATACGAATCATGTACTGCATTCCAATTACAGTACGGTCAAGGTCATTGAGGCCGGGGCCGATTCGGTGGATATTGCCTTGATGAATCTTTGCCACGGCGGGGATATTGTCGTGACTCAGGATTACGGCGTGGCGGCTATGGTCCTGGGCAAAGGGGCTTACGGCATCCACCAGAACGGCTGGTGGTATACGAATGATAATATCGACCGGCTGCTCATGGAGCGGCATGTAGCAAAAAAGGTCCGTCGCTCCGCCAAGAAGAGTCATCTCCATGGCCCCAGGAAACGGACTGGTGATGATGACGCGGCATTTTGCCAGTCATTAGAGAAATTGGTACAGACGGCTTTGGCCCAATGATGCAGCCGTGCTGTATTTCCTTGATTTCATGAAGCAGGTCTTCGAGAGGAGTGTCTAGATTGGATTACGTAACGATGATTGATACATATGTAAAAGAACACAGAGCAGATATGCTTGCGTCTTATGAAACCATCGTCAATATGGAGGATCATTTCCTGGAAAAAGGAAATGTAGAGGCTGTCCGTGAGTGGGTGTGCCAGCAGTTCGAACAAGAGGGATTCCGCTGCTGGACTCATGAAGTGTGCGACGACCGGGCGGGCATCCTCGTCGGCATGCTGGGAGAAGACCGTCCCGGCAAGCCGGTGCTGTTTTCCGGACATCTGGATACGGTGTTCCACGCGGGTACCTTTGCCGGTCCGAAACCATTTCGCGTAGACGGCAATACCGTGTATGGGCCAGGCGTGCAGGATATGAAAGGCGGCGTCATCATCGCCCTCTACGTCGTCAAGGCCCTGCGGGCCATAGGCTGGCAGGAACGGCCCCTGAAGATACTGTTCGTCGGCGAAGAGGAGTCGGATCACATCGGCAACCATGCCGACGACTTCATTACGGAACAGAGCCGTGATATACTGTGCGCGTTTCACATGGAAGGCGGCAACATGCATAACGACCTGTGCACGGGCCGCAAGAGCCTCATGACCTGCCATGTACAGGTGACCGGCGTGGGCGGCCACGCGGGCATCGATTTCCGCACTGGCAAGAATGCCATCAACGAGATGGTGTATAAACTGTATGAAATCATCGACCTTACGGATCTGGGCCAGGGGACGACGGTGACGCCTTCTACGATCAAGGGCGGCGTCACCGTGTGCGGCATCCCTGAAACATGTGAGGCCACTATCGATTTCCGCATCGATTCGCGGGCAGAACGGAGCCGCATTATAACCGAACTGGATCGGATACTGTCACACTGCTCCATCGTGGGGACACACACGACGTACCATTTGAACGAGGCACGGTTCCAGCCTTATGCTGAGACGGCGGCCATCAGTGCCCTCCACCGCCAGCTCTGTGACGCGGCATTGGCCTTGGGGCTGCCACCTTTTGGCAAAGAGCATTCCGGCGGCGCAGCCGATTCGGGCAACATCGCCCGAGCCGGCGTACCCGTCCTGTGCTGCTGCGGCGTCATGGGTGAACTTTCCCATAGCTTACAAGAATATGCCGTGCTGTCCTCATTGTACGACAGGACCAAAGTCCTGGCCCTGGCCATAGCGCAAATGAATGACGATAAATCTTCGTAAGTTATTTGTATTTCACTTTGCATATGATAAAATAGAACGATATAAAGGATATTGATGTACTTTTCAGTCATTATCACGGAAGAGAGGTGATACGATGGAGTTTTTGATGTATATCGAATTGAATGTGACTTGCCTTGTCATCGTATCATTTATCCTCATGAGACTTCACGAGCGGGAACGGCTGAAGGCGAGCGATTGGTTGTTTAGCATCCTGTCTTGGAATATCGCTATCTTATGTATCCTGGATCTCGTATGGGCATTTGTCGACAAGGGTGACCCGGCTCTACGGCCTTTGAATGCTTTGCTATCAGCAGGCTATCTGATTGAAGCCGTCGCCATAGCTTTGATTTGGCTGTGGTATACGGAAAGCTGTTTTTCGATGCGGGCACGGAAAAATCGTCTCTTGATCATCCTCAGCCTGCTGCCGTTGGTTGTGTTCATTTTCTTGACGGTGATTTCAGCGGGCAACGGCTGTGTTTTCACTGTAGATGAATACAATGTATATCACCGCGGACCCTTGCACATACTGCAGCCGGCCTTCGGTTTTGCCTATTTGGCCTGGGCGTCGCTTCATGCACTGTACAAGGCGATCCATGCCAAAAACTATGCGGAGAAAGCAGACTGCTATACGCTCGCTTCTTTCGTCATCATTCCTGTCATCGGTACGATTATCCAACAGTTCCTCTATGGCCTGCCTACGGCTAATGTCAGCGTTACCCTGTCCTTGCTGTACGTGTTCATTACCATACGGGATCGTCAGATTTCTTTAGACCCGCTGACGCAGCTGAATAACCGACACCAGTTGAAGAAATATTTATCGGATAAATTAGCGAGCCATTACGACGGCCGAAGATTGTTCCTGCTGATGATGGACATCGACAAATTCAAGGAAATCAACGATATGTACGGCCATGTGGAAGGGGACCAGGCACTGATCCAAGTTGCGCTGGCGCTGAAACAGGCCTGTGGTCTGCGCAATGCCTTTATTGCCCGCTATGGCGGTGATGAATTCATCATCGTCTACGAAGTGAAAAGCGATACGGAGCTGGAAGGACTAAAAGAACACATCTGTCAGGTCCTCGATGAAAACCAAGCAGCTATTCAGGCACCCTATCGACTTCGTCTCAGTATCGGCATGGCCGAATATGCCGGTCCGCCGGAATCGATGGTGCATTTCATCGCCAGGGCAGATGCCGATTTGTATCGTTTCAAAGATACGCATGGGTTGTGAAATAAATAGCCTGCCCAAAGCCCCGGACCACAGTCAATGTCTGCCCTGGATTCATGCCAACCTTCATGTTAGCGATCCAGTCAGTTTCTAGTATTTACTATGACACATTCCAGTTGAAATGTGTCTCACAAACCATAATCTGGACACGACATGCTCCTCCGTCTTGTCACGACTATATTAATTCGGGGAGGCTTAAATGGAGTATTTAGCAGGACTTTTTCTTCCGGTTCACCTGTTTCCGGAACTCGTAGTATTTTTTTCCGCGCTGGTCCAAGCCATCACTGGTTTTGGACTGGTCATATTGGCAGCGCCGCTGCTCATGATTTTCTATGATGTCAAAGCAACCATACTGATTACACTGATCGTCGCGACCTGTTCCAATTCGGTCCAGACGGCACTAGTATACAAAGATGCCAACTCCAGGATGGTACGGTATCTGGTACTAGGCGCCATAGCCGGCCTGCCCATTGGCCTGCTGTTCTATCACGGCTTTTCCAGCACCACGCTGAAAATAATCATCAGCATGGCTATTCTGGCCTTTTTATTGATTTCCCATTTCTTGAAACTGAAATTCCACGAAACAAATAAAAACTCTCTGGCGACAGGTCTCCTATCGGGATTCTTTTACACGACGACCGGTATGGGCGGCATCCCGCTCATCCTGTATACGTCCCACATGGACATGGAACCGCGCATGATGCGGGGCACGTCTATATACTATTTCTTCTTCGGCAATTTCTTCTCGTTCGTCGCCTTTTACGTGAGCGGCGCTGATTTTTCAGCCGTCATCAACGACGTCCTGTACATGATACCGGCCCTGTTCATCGGCCTGGCCGTAGGTCATGTATCATTTCCCTATATCCCGGTCCCCGTCTTCCGCAAGATGGTATTCATCCTGCTGTATGTGGCCTGCTTCTACTCGCTGTACAACGCCATCATAGCACTATAACGCAATCATTGATGAAATATAAATTTTGGAAATGACTCTTTTGATTCTATAGGTAAGTGTGATATGATAGGGTAAATCTATACAAAGAGGAGGAAGAGCTATGATTACCATTACGAAAGAAAATTTTGCCGTCACAGTGGAACAATCTGTAAAGCCGATCCTAATTGATTTATGGGCCGGTTGGTGACCGTACTGCCTTAAACTGGCACCGATTCTGGATGAATTGGAAGCAAAAGCAGGAAATGTCTTGACCATTGGCAAAATCAATACAGACGAACAACCGGAACTGGCAGCGCAATTTGCCGTACAGTACATTCCCACACTGTACGTAAGGAAAGACGGCGAATACAGCGAAAAGCTGGTCGCCCCTTCTTCGTTGGAACAATTGGAAGCGTGGCTGAAGGAACAGAACATTTTATAAATGAATAGGACGACCATAATCGCGTGGTCATCGGATGATATGCGAAGCGTGCCAAAACGGGGGCAGCCCCCATTTTGGCACGCTGTTTTTTTAACTCGCTATTTATCAGGAAATGAAAGGCGAAATATCAACATATGTAATTTTTAATCTACATCTAATATATAATCATGATCTATTTAATGTTTGCCAGGTATGCTATTAGATATATAAAGAGCAATCACTTAAAACGTGCCAAAATTCGCCCAGCCCCCATTTTGGCACATTAAAGAATCAGGGGAGGAGTAATGGCTAAAAAACCTAGGCAAATCAGCAAGACTGGTATTTATCACGTATATGCGCGAGGTATTAATCATCAACGGATATTTGAAAATGAAAAAGATGATAATAAGTTCTTAGAATTAGTAGCAACAGCTAAAGACGAATTTGTATTTGATTTATATGCATATTGCTTAATGGATAATCATTTTCATTTATTGATCAAAGAGAGCGAACCAGGTGATATATCCACGATTATGGAACGGCTATTGTCAAATTACGTTGCCTGGTATAACGTGAAATATCATCGCAGCGGCGGATTGATTGCCGACCGATTCAAAAGCAAGCCGGTAAACATAGACCGCTATTTTTGGGCCCTGATCGGGTATATCCACAATAACCCCGTCGAAGAGCACATGGTACAAAAAGCGGGCTATTACTTATATAGCAGCTATCACGAATACATCGGCAAAGCAGTGTTGGTCGATGTAGATAAAGCGAAAGGTATATTACCAGATGCTGATTTTGAAAGATGGCATAAGCCCGGTATGGCAGCGCGATACAAAGCTTTATATGAACGGCAAGAGGCAAACCGGTTATTGTGGGAGATTACATTGTCGTGTTCTCGTGGTGTAATGCCTAAACAAATCGAAACGCTTGAAAAAAAAGAGCGGAATATGATTCTTATCCGAATGGTACAAGCCGGACTTTCTATCCGTAAAGTCGAACGTATGACAGGCATTTCCAGGGGCGTAATTACCCGGGTTATTCGGAACAATGAAGCGTGCCAAAACGGGGGCTGCCCCCGTTTTGGCACACGTATACCATGAAAGTGGGAATCCATGTTGTATTGTGACAGGACTTTGGTTGTAATATACTAGAAAGTAGATTGATATGGGTGATTTGATTGTAAATTATTCATCATGCCAAAATGGGGGCGGCCCCCATTTTGGCACAGGAAAGAAAGTGGTATCGTGAAATTCGGCATGCGTAAGCCAAGCTTGAAAAAATCTATCAAAGCCCGGACTACGGGGAAATGGAAACGACAACTGAAGCGATCCATCAATCCGTTTTACGGTAAGCGCGGCATGGGCTGGCTCCATCCAAAGCGGGCTCTGTATAACCGCGTATACCGCCGGACGACATTCTCTGTTTTTGATGTGCTCAAGCTGTTCGGTGGCAGCCGCCGCCGGCGCAGTGCGAGCAAGAAGACGGTGACGGTCCAGCCAAGGGTGGACTGGGCAGCAGTACGAGCAGACATCGAATGGCGCACGCAGCAGCTGACACCTCCATACAGGTACAAGTTGGAAACGCAGTACAGCGCCGTTGAAATCCCCAAGAATAAAGTCGTGGCCCTATGCTGGCTCACCGGCTTGGTAGGAGGACACCGGTTTTATATCCACGACTACCTGCAAGGCCTGTTCATGGCCCTGTTTTTCCTGTACTTTGGCGTATGGAACGCCCATTGGTGGGGCTGCATCTGGTGGGCCATAGACATAGCCATCATAGGCTCCCGCATCGACCGAGGCAATCTCACAGCCAAACGGGCCATCCTCTCTCAAATAGAAGACGAAGCCCTGGAAGCCATCCTCTCCTTCCCCGAAATCAAGCCCGCAACGGCTACAGCGATGGATGGAGGGGCGATGCGGCAGGATGCGGCCCAGTCAGGCGGGACGTCGGCAGCGATTCCCGTTGCTGATACGGCCGCACCACGTCAGGAAGCGGCCCCAGATGAAACGTCGTCAGCTCATGTGGCTGCACTACGTCAAAACACAGCCTCATTAGGCGGGACAACGGCGGCAGCCTATATGCCAGAAGCCGCACCCGTGCCATCTCACGGCGGCATTGAACGATTCTATCCCCCTGATACAGAAAAATTCAGCATGAACACTGACGAAAAAACATTTTTCCGTAATCTCTACCTACAATTTGCAGCCCTCTCCTGCCCAGGCGTACTGACAGCCAACCGGATGAGCGATGGAACACTGAACTTTTGCTATGATGGTAAGCAAGTCGGCCGCATACGCCTGCAAAAACGAAAACACTTCATGCAAATCCTGACAAGAGAAGACGTAACCATCCTAGACGGCGAATTACCCCTATTCCTAAATAACCTGCCGCAATGGATGAGCTATATACGCGACCTGGCCGAGAACTGACTATGCCAGAATAAGGGGAAATAGAGCTTTAGCAAGAACTGCGTACAGTATGAAAACGAGTAAGTCGCTTATGCTTTAGCTGGAACTGTGGCGATGTCAGCGAAATGCTGATAGCTTGTCATGGGTGCGGGTGCAGAGATTTCTGCGTTCATCAGCCAAGTGAATGCATGCCAGGACCACCTTCAGTCTGCGAACAAAAAGACGTTCGCAGCCAGCTCCCTCCGAAGGGAGCCGAGGCGAGGGGGAGGATGGCACATGGCGAACATAGGTGTTTGAAGCGATTGGTGGTAGACGTTTTAAGTAGCCCATGAGCAGGCCCTTGGCTCCCTCCGAAGGGAGCCGAGGCGAGGGGGAGGATGGCACATGGCGAACATAGATGTTTGAAGTGATTGGTGGCAGACGTTTAATGCAGCCCATGAGCAGGCCCTTGGCTCCCTCTGGAGGGAGCTGGCGAGCGTAGCGAGACTGAAGGTGATGCCAGTGAATGCTATCGCGGTCAGGAGCTGTGGCGATGTCAGCGAAATGCTGTCTGCTTGTCATGGGTGCGGACACGAAGTCTTTCTACATCCATGCTCTACCCCTGCTCTCCCCCAAATATTGAACTAGCCGTTCAATGCAAAATATAGCGTTATAGTGTATCATAGTACATGTAAGGCGCCACTTATCCAGGGCCGCCTGTGTGATTTGCGAAGTATGGGAACTTTTGGAGTTCAGACAAAACTATGCCGACAGGCGTAGTGTATCTACTCGAAAAGTTCTCTTTTTTATTCCTGAAAGGATGATGACTTTGGCAAATTACATGTACAATTTCATAATCGCCGGCGGCCCCAAAGATGTAGTAGACCGCTATGAGAAAGAAGCCCTGGACGGGGATTTCAACATCGATTTTAGCTACAGCTATACCTATGCGAAGCTGCAGCACGGTGTGAAACTCAGCGCAACACGCTATCCCGAAGCGGCGGCTATCGCCAATGAAGATCCGGACGTCATGAAAGTAATCGATAAAGAGCTGGGCGAAATCCTCTATGGACAAATGCGCCGCTGCGGTGACTGGGTGCCATCGGAAGTGTCGGATAAATACATCAGCTTCGGCTGTTTCGACGGCCAGACCTTGGGCAGCCTCGTAGAACCAGACGGACAGCGGTACATCCTCTCCAGCTTCATTACCAAATGGTGCGAAAAACCGGCCTTGGTACAGAAACTGTCGTGGCGCTACCCAGAGCTGGAATTTACCTATTACTTCATCGAAGAACGGATCCTGGCCTGCAATGGAATCATGAAATTCAAAAACGGCAAATGCCATTATAGTCGGAAACCCACCCCGTACTCGCAGGCGGCCCACACCCTTGCCAGGAACTTCTGTTCGGAAAAAGAAATCCAAACACAGTACCTGTACGATGGCAAACGGTGGCGTATGCGGCGTTGATAGCCAAAAACGTGCCAAAATGGGGGCTGCCCCCGTTTTGGCACGCTTTGGCTGTTATTGTCGTCGAACTTTCCATAAAACGACCATATTTCAGCCATACTAGACGAGAAATTGCCTAGTATGGCTGATTTTTTTGTGTTTTTTCCGTTACCGGTGCTGACTGTGCCAAAATAGGGGCTGCCCCCGTTTTGGCACATTATGCCATGCGGCGATGTGGGAACATCAGGGACAGGGACGCCAACAGGGTATGCAGGTCGTGGCGGATTGTAGAAAAATCTGACGACTTCCGGCCGTCTTTTTGGCAGTACAGGTTGCGGTTTACTTCAATCATGAGGGACTGGACCCGTTTGTCCTTGCGGTACCATTCCATGGGGACGATGGCGCCGCTGAACGGGTGGTTGACTGCGGCGGTGTAGCCCAGGTTCAGGAAATAGCTGCGGCAGTACTCCAAGAGCGGCGCTGGCGTATGGTACGAATCGGTGCCGATGCAGATATCTGGACATTTGCCGGCAGGGTAGTAAGGCAGTTGGTCCGGGAAGGAATGGCAGTCGATGATGATGGCCTGGTCGTGGCGGGCCAGGGCGGCGCCGACGGTATGGCTGAAGCGGCGATGGTGCGCATCGTAATACGTATTGACGATATGTTGTTCGTGGGCCTGGTCGAAGCGGGCCAAATCATCGCCGAAGGGCGTCTTCGTGTAGCAGATCCACATGCCGCGCTGGGTCATTTCCTCCTGAGCCTTGTCGCGGAACCGTTCGACATCGCAGAGGAAGCGGCTCACCGGAAAGATGAGCGTGTCGGCCTCGTCACAAGCAAACAACTCATCCGTATACAAATCGGTCAGACTCAGGACCAACTCGTCCAGCTGCTCCGGATGGAGGTACATGGAGCGGTAAGCCGCCGGAATCGTAGTGCTGCTGTGAGGGATGTGCAAGATAAGACTGGTGTTGGTTTTCATACAAAAGAGCTCCTTTCGGGAATAAAAAATAGAGCCGTCATCTACAGATGGCGTCCCAAAAAGAGCTGCGAACGTTCATCTGCCGAATGGAAATCCCATCCGTCGGAATTAGCACCTTGCCGCGTTGCGCGCGGTAGGTTGTTGCAGTGTCATCAGGCCGATCCCTCGACTGCTCTGGATGAAGGCATATGAAATTAAACGACAAAAAAAGCACCATCTGCAGATGCTGCTTAGTAAAACCCTATGTATCATCTGCCGGATAAAAAATCCACCCGCCGGAATTAGCACCTTGCCGCGTTGCGCACAGTAGGTTGCTGCAGTGTCATCAGGCCGGTCCCTCGACTGCTCTTCATGATGTATGTATTTGTCTATTACTATCATACACCCTGGGAGACGATTATTCAATTTGAATTAGGAATTTGGTAGAGTATGGTAGTACCTGGAAATCCAGAGCTTGTAAGGCCTCCCTTGCTAAGATAAGCAGGGACGGCTTTTCAGAGCGCTAGAGCTTATGGCTTATGTCGTTACAGACAATGAGCAGGCCCTTGGCTCCCTCTGGAGGGAGCTGCCGAGGAACGAGGCTGAGGGTGGTGCCGGTGAGTGCTATCGTAGTCGGGGGGATGTAACATTGTCAGCGGGATGTAGCTTTGCTGCCTTTGGTGCTGACATGGAGCTTTTCTGCGTTCATTAGCCGATAGAATGTAGGCCGGACCACCTTCAGGCTGCGAACAAAAAGACGTTCGCAGCCAGCTCCCTCCAAAGGGAGCCGAGGCGCTGGGGGGAGTTTGACGGCCATTGGTGCGTACCTAGCATCAGTACCAATCTCACGCGTTTTCTGTCCGTTCGGCAGGATGAGGTTGGCACGATAAATGCTTTGAATTTTAGTTTCACCGCGGCGAAGCCGCTGAGAAAGAACCCTTCCGCCTCGCTGCGCTCGGCACCTTCAGCCAAGGCATAAGCGACTTACACGATTTCATAGAAGATCGTTATGAAATCGGTGCGCTGCTTCCCTTAGCAGG
>Ga0163159_1004107_pt1 | contig 10591 bp, 9 predicted proteins | sample BioMet9_FD_108702 | JGI IMG/M metagenome (GOLD analysis project Ga0163159, IMG submission 108702) | Microbial communities from bioreactor (seeded with sewage sludge) at Lawrence Berkeley National Lab, California, USA - Biofuel... | ecosystem: Engineered > Bioreactor > Anaerobic > Unclassified ... | reverse complement strand
CTCCTTAGTTAGTAATACAGTTCCTGCATTCGTACAGGAACAGGTCATTGTGGTTCTGCGGCATACCACAAACAGTAAGCTTGGCTCCGCATTTCGGGCAGATTACATCGTATGCAAGGGAATCATCCCAGCACATCGGCTGCCTGGAATGCAGGCGATATTGATTCTGCGACTCACCTGTCAGCCAGAAGTCATATATCTTGCTGACATATTCTTCAGTACTGTATGAATACGTCGGCCTTTTTGTGTTTCCGTCTTTGACGGGGTTTCTTAACGGATAAACTTTGCTCATATTGAAATCCTCCTTAAAATTCACATGTTTTGCAGACATAGATTGATTTATCTGCTTGATTGGATATTTTTTGCATCACGCTGCCGCAGTACGGGCAGTGCAGTGTTACCTCGCCGGATACTCCGTTTGCTCTGAATACGTGTTCAATGATTTCGGCGAGATATGGCTTTCCTTCCTTAGCGAGAACCCTGTAATCATCAGTGCCGCACATGCTCACTTTTTCGTTACCGGATGCATCTATGTCGATGAGCGGATAATATTTCGGCTCGTACATGTCTCTTGCTCCCATATATGATCTCCTTTCTTGAAATGCGGGTTTAATCCCCCGTTTGAATACGATTTTTTTTGTGTGTGAGGGGGGCACCGTTCTTCGGTTTTAATCCACGCGAGGATCTTGACCGCCCCTGGGGCAGATGTGGCAAGCTATAAAGGTTAATTCAGATTTCCTATAGGAATTTTCGTTTAACCATATTTACCTGCCACACTTGCCCCATCCCGTGGAAATCACAGGAAAGCATCCGGTATCAGCCGGTATCCGGTCACCACCGTGGTTTTCTCGCCGCCGTCCTTCGGGCGCTTCCGTTTCACCGTGGAGTAAGGGGCAAGGCTCAGCTTGAAGTTTTTCATGCTTTCCGGGTAATGCCCGTTATCCTGACACCATGACTTATACCGGGCATAAACGGTCGATGTGCGTTCTTCAAAATCGTCGCCTTTTTCCATGCAGTCTTCGATAAAAAGCCGTGTCTTGTCGCTGTCGTGCCGGTACTTTTCAGTAGCCGCCTTCGCAAAGTCAGGAATCTTCAGGCCTTTGTTCAGGTAGTCCTGATAACCGGCAAGCATCCAGTTCAGGATCGTGCTCCTTGCCTGCGGCGTCTGGAACCGGTCTTTCAGACTAGTGTCACGCTCGTCCTCAGCGAAATGCCGTTCAAAAGGAATAATCACAAGCCTGCCGCTGGTGAACACCGTAAGATCGTTGATGACCGGCAGGTAGTTCGTGTTGATGTAGATTTTGAACTGTGGCTTGAAGTCGAAGCTGTTTTCATGCAGAAAGCGAGCGTTCAGCGTGTCATTTCCCGTCATGGACTTGATCTGCGCCGCGTTCAACACGAGGCCCTTTCCCGGCTCGGACACGTTGTTGAAGCGGATGCCGTCTAAACGGGCAATATCCTCAGAAGGCCCCTGACTGCTGACATGGTTCTTCATGGCGATCATTTCCGGCTTAGAAGCACAGCCATAATCACCGTGTGTTGCGAGAAGGCTCTCGCAGAGTGTTCCCTTGCCGTTACGGGCAAGCATTCCGTACAGGATGAACAGGACTTCCAGTGGATTCCCACCAATCATGCTGTAGCCGAATACCTTTCTAAGGAACCGGGTTCGCTCTGATTTTCCACTCATGATCTCCAGTACGAAACGTTCCCAACGTTCGTCGTAGATTGTCGGGTCATATTTTACGCCGGACATCTTCGTCAGCATATCGGAAGCTTTGTGAGGAGTGAAAAAGTCATCATTACCGATCCGATCGAGATGAATCGTGCCGTTCTGGCAGTTGTAGAGCATCCTGTCCGCGTCGAACTCGCTCATGGAAGCCGGGTATACGCTTTCGGCATCTGCAATAATGCCTATGCGCCGCCCCCGGTTCTGCCATTTCGTGCAGTATTCCAGAAAGGCTTTCCGCAGCCGCTCGTCCTGTATGGACAGACAGTAGACCACCATGGAATCCGCAAACTGCTTGGCAAGCTCCATGACCTTCATCTGCCCGGTATCCGGGTACCAGCGTTTTCCATCGTAAACGAACCATTTCCCGCGTTCCGGCACATATCTGGCTATGTTCTTGTACAGGTCGGCAAAGAGCCTGCCTGCGCCGATGTCCGTCCATTTATAACGCTCATTACTTTCAGGCTTCAGTCCCGTGATCCTGTCGATGATCGGATCAAAATCTTCGGCCGCACATGCGGCATATGACTTCGGCTTGTAAAACTCCTTCATGCCGGAGAGAGCCTTGCTGATTGTTAGATTCCCGTAGGTATCTGCGCCATGCAGTTTGTCCCATTTATCCCGGACAAGTCTGCTGCGCCGTACAAGCCGGTCGATCTGCTCCCTGTCACCGCCGCAGTAGAAGGCGAGGATGGAAACCAGTGCCAGGTCTGCTTCACTCTGTGACGGATAATCGGCGATATCGCCATTCCATAGCTTTTGGAATTTCTCGCTGTTTTTGGCGTTCAATGCCTTCTCAATCACGCCGTCGTCGGTAAGATAGCTTTTTGCCGAGATTGCCTGCGCTGCCGGGATGACCGGCTGGAGACGCTTCATAAAGGTATCAAGCAGCCATTCCACGGAGCCTTCTGATACGGACAGATCGCCTGTCTGGAACATATCCCCAGTTACCGTCAGAAACCGGTTCGTGGCGTTCTCCGCGTAGCATTCGAGGTTTCCCTTCTTAATGTGGTAGGTCTCTTTGCCGTAGATGAAGCCATCCGGCATCAGCACGAGCATGTGGAGACCAGTTCCGCTAGGGCTTTTCTCGACATAGGCATTCCCGAAATGCGCCAGTATGTCCGCAGACCACGGCATCAGCTTCCCATCTTCATTCAGGCAGTGGTCAAGGTCTGTACCGAGCAGCCTGTCTGAAACCCGTAGCCCGATGCCATCATAATCCTTTACGTATCTGACAGCGGTCTCAAAGTCCACGAAATCCTGGGGACGGTCAACCGAAGCCCTGCGGCCTGTAAGCGGATTGTACGGAACTTTCGTACGGTCGCCCTTTCGCGTTTCATAGCGCCAGCAGCAGAAGCCGTAATGTTCCCTGATCTCAGCCGGTATGTTTTCATAGTTCACGCGCCGTCACCCCCCTTCGTATTATTACGGCATCATTTCTTATTTATTGAGTTACGGAACAGCCATTCACGGTATGCCTCGATCGGTATCAGGATCCTCGTGCCGACCTTGATGGTCGGGAATTCCGGCGATTTTACGAGTTGATAGGCTTTCGGCAAGCTTATTCCCATCTGTGAGGATAGTTCCTGCACGCTCATAGTAGTTTTCTCCATAACGCATTCCTCCTTCCTTTGGATAAACTGAAAAAAGACCACCCAACGCCCCAGTTGACTCTGATTGGCTTGGATGGTCTGTTATTGACTCGTATGTTCTGTTTTGACTTAGATTGACATTGATGCCCTGATCTGGGACAAGGCTCCCGCAGACTTCTTCCTGTCTACATACACATAATATCACATTATTCGAGAATGTCAATGCTAAAAGAGGAATAAATGTGATAAAATCTTTAAAATAGTTTACAACAGGCTCTCATTTGTGATATTATGTGAGATATGAACATAATGAAAGGAGCGAAAGCATGAGTGCAGAGAGAATAAAACAGTTGCGCAAGCAGATGGGATATACTCAGGTCGCGTTCGCGGACACGCTCGGTGTAAGCGTTTCAACGATAGCTATGTGGGAAACAGGAAAACGCTATCCCTCATTCAAGCATTTGAACGAGATGAGCTCTCTTTTCGACCGTAGCGTCGACTACATCCTCGGCAAGTCAGATGACGCTTCCTCCCAGAAGTTTTCAGATGAAGATATCGAGCAACTGGGCAAATGGGACGTCGAGGATAGGTTCCGGGAAACAATCCTGGCATATCTCTCGCTCGACAGCTACGGCAAGAGCGCCGTGGAGAGCTTGATAAAGGATGAACGTCTGCGCTGCCATGATCAGGCTACACTTACAGATACATCAAATATAGCGGTCGGCATAAGAATCAAATGACAATTTCTGTCACAGGAGGCCATTTGACTCTAGGTGAAATTTTCACAGCCGATTGAAAATTTCACATTATCGTGATACACTATGTTAGTACACCACGATCACGAGGGAGGCGTACTATGGCTGTAACCTACAAGAAACTATTTCATATGCTGATAGACAGAAATATGACCGCTGCAGAGCTTCAGAAAGAAGCCGGATACAGCGCTAATATTTCTACACGAATGCGAAGGGACGAATATGTGTCCCTTGATTCAATAGAAAAGATATGCCGGGTACTGAACTGCAAGGTAGACGATATCGTGGAGTTTTTGCCTGAAGAAAATAACAAAGCTATGGAGGATAATAAATAATGATTACAAAATCAAACTTGAAGGAGATGCTTGAAGCTATAGGCTTTGCAAAGTCCTCCGCAGAAATATATGAGAAGCAATATCCTGCTTTTGATTGTCTTATTAAGGTGGATTTCAAGAACGAAAAAATTACATACCCTGAAGACAAAGGAATGCTGATTGATCGCCATACAACAGATAATTTTTCTGCAAATGAGAATTATGTCGTTCTTGAATGTGTCGACCGTCTTTTGACAAAGGGATATCGTCCGGAACATATTGAGCTTGAAAAGAAATGGTCTCTCGGCCATATGACTTCGGGCGGGGAAGACAGTGGATTTGCCGATATATGCGTTCATGACAGTGAAGGCAAGATTCTTTTTATCGTTGAATGCAAGACTGATGGCAAAGAATATTCAAAGGAATATAAGAATACCGAATCATACGGTGGTCAGCTGTTTACCTATTGGCAGCAAGAGCGAAATTGTAAATATCTTGTTCTATATGCGTCAAAACTTCTCGGCAAAGATGTCAATTACGATACAGAGAGCGTAGACTGCAGCGATGATCTCAACATTCTGGCTCTTGCAAAAAAAGATGACACCATTCATCTGTATAGAGATGCTCATACTGTAGAAGAATTATATGAGTGCTGGGATGAAACCTATGAAAAACGTTTCTGTGGAGACGTTATTTTCCGTGATGATTCTGTGGCATACAAGATTGGCGTAAAACCTCTCAGAAAGCGTGATCTAAAGGACTTCAGCGAAAATGATAAGATTGTTAATAAATTTGAAGAAATACTGAGGCATAACAATGTTTCCGATAAGGAAAATGCTTTCAACCGCCTAATCGCTTTATTTATCTGCAAGCTTGTAGACGAAATACAGAAAGGCGATAACGACGAAGTTGATTTTCAGTACAAAGTAGGAACAGATACATACGAATCTCTGCAAGATAGGCTCCAACGCCTACACAAAGAAGGCATGGAAAAATTCATGCGTGAAGAAATTTTCTATGTTCCAGACACCTATGCCGAAGACCTTGTACAGCAGTACTCAGGTCATAAGCGCAAGAATATGATCGATGATCTGAAGAAAACTCTCCGCATTCTGAAGTTCTATACAAATAACGACTTTGCCTTTAAGGATGTCCACAACGAAGAACTGTTCTATCAGAATGGCAAGATCATTGTTGAAGTAGTTCAGCTGTTTGAGCATTTCCGCATTATCGGCTCATCCGACGTCCAGATGCTCGGCGATCTGTTTGAGCAATTGCTTAATAAAGGTTTCAAACAGAATGAAGGTCAGTTCTTCACGCCTATCCCGATTACAAGATTTATCTGGGACAGTCTTCCGGTCACTGATGTTATTAAGAAGAAACAAGGTATTGAATATCCCAAGACCATAGATTATGCCTGCGGCGCCGGACATTTTCTGACACAGGGAGTGGAAGCTGTTAATTCTTCTGTGAAGAAGCTTGATCCGGATGCAAAAATTAGTCGTTCATGGGTAGAGAATAAGGTATACGGTATAGAAAAAGATTACCGACTTGCTCGTGTGTCTAAGATATCATTGTTTATGCATGGCGCCGGTGATGCCAACATCATTTTTGGTGATGGCCTTGAAAACTATGCAGATAAAGGGATAACTCCTGAATCTTTTGATATCCTGGTCGCAAATCCGCCTTACGCAGTAAAGGCATTTAAGAGTCATCTGAAGCTGAAGGATAATAACTTCCGGCTTCTTCCAATGATAACAAATGATGGCTCTGAAATTGAAACGCTTTTTGTGGAACGTATTTCTCAGCTGATAAAGCCGAATGGCGTTGCAGCTGTCATCCTGCCTTCATCTATATTGAGTAATGATTCCAGTAGCTACACCGGAGCGCGCGAAGAACTTCTACAGCATTTTTATATTCGTGCGATTACTTGCTTCGGAAGCAAGACATTCGGCGCGACAGGAACAAATACGGTCATTTTGTTCCTTAAAAAAATTGATGAACCGCCTGTGCGTTTTAAACTGGTTGAAGACAGCGCAGATTCCATTCTTTCTGGGAAACCTCTCGCAAACTGGGAGGATGAAGAGATATATGATATGTACCTTACCCAGGTTGAGTCGGATAAAGACTTATATGACGCTATGATAGCGGAATCAGAGCCGTACACATACTTTTCGGATGATGAATATCTGAAGAACTATATCCCGGCGTTTGAAGATCTCGCGGACGTTAAGAGTAAGCAACGACAGAAAACTTTCCAAAAATTGAGTGCAGATGATCAAGCAAAATGGATAAATCAGCGCTTTTATTCATTCGTTAAAGAAAATGAAAAAGAGAAGTTGATGTACTTTGCTATAGTATATAAGCAGACAGTATTGATCATCACTGCGCCTGCTGAAAATGCCAAGCAGAAAGTGTTCCTCGGTTATGACTGGAGTAACCGCAAGGGCAATGAGGGCATCGTTATCAATACTACTGGTGGGATGCTTTACGATCCAGAGGATCGATTTGCAGAAGATACACTTTCTGGAATGATTCGATTATCTTTTGATGAGAAAGAGAAATCTCTACCAAGTCGTGAAGAATACTATCGGTACGCTAATCTCAGAGATATGATTGATTTTTCGCGATATGAGTTTAATAAAGCAATAAAAACTACTGTCTCAAAGAAAGTAGAAATTGTTAGTAAATATCCTGTTTTGCCCTTGGGTGAGATTGTGGATGTACGTATCGGTGGCACTCCGTCCAGAAGCAATATTGCTTATTTTGCAGGCACAAACTTATGGGTTTCTATTTCTGAAATGAATGGACAGGTTATTACAGATACAAAAGAAAAGATTACAGATGAAGCAGTCCAGAATTCCAATGTTAAATTAGTGCCTAAAGGAACGACATTATTGAGCTTTAAGCTTTCTATTGGAAAAACAGCTATTGCTGGTGCTGATCTTTATACTAATGAGGCAATAGCTGCGCTTGTTCCTTTATCTAATGATATAACGAACGAATACTTATTTGCCTTATTCTCCGGCAAATTAATAGACTTGGAGAACGTTGGGGATAAAGCTTTTGGGAAGAGTTTGAATAGTACGTACTTAAGAAGAGAAGTGAAAATTCCAGTCCCTCCTCTTGCAATCCAGCAGAAGATCGTTGACGAATGCTCAAAGATTGATGAGGAATACAACTCTACCCGAATGGCTATCGAGGATTATCGAGCAAAGATTGAAAAAATCTTTGCAGATCTGGAAGTCATAGGGGGGGGCGAAGATACACATTAAAATGGTTGCTGATTTCTTCACGGATAGAATTGCGAGTGAGAATGTGATGGCTGTTGATTATATCACAACCGACAATATGCTTCAGCAGTGTGAAGGTATCACTGAATATGAAGGAGAAGTCCCTGCAGGAACTGTAGTTGCATATATTAAAAACGATATTTTGCTTTCCAATATTAGACCGTATCTCAAAAAGATATGGTTCGCCGATAAAGACGGTGGATGCTCCGCTGATGTACTTGTTCTGCGTGTGACAGGATCATATAATCCGACCTTCCTGTACTACCAGATGAAACGGCAACAATATTTTGATTATGTCATGGAAGATATTAGCGGCGTTAAAATGCCTCGTGGCAAGAAACCACATATTTTGAACTACTAGATATGTGATCTTCCAATCATAGAGCAGGAGAAGATAGCCGCTGAAATATCCGGTTATGAAAATGAAATTGCCAAGTTAAGTATTAACCTGACGGGGACATCCGAAAAAAAGCAGGAAGTTCTGAAGAAATATTTATAAGTGATTGGAGGTGCATTATTGGAGCAGAAGTTAATAAACATCATTGAAGAACTATTACGCTCACATCGTGAAGATGATTGGTGGGATTTTAAAAGAGAACATCATCACGATAAAGCTGATCTTGTTCATGACATAACTTGTATGGCTAATTCGCGGGCGAACCGAGACGCATATATCGTTTTTGGCATAGAGGATCAGACATTTAATGTTCTCGGTGTTGAAAACGATGAAAACAGACGAAATCAGCAAGGCATCATTGATATCCTGCGTAGTGTCAGCTATGCAGGGAGCGTTAGACCTCGTATCGAGCTAAGAACAATCACCTTAGAACAGCACGAAGTGGATGTTCTTATTATAAAAAACACAAATGATGTTCCTTATTATCTTGAAAAGCAGTACCAGGATAGTAAAATAAAATCTTCGGATGGCAAGAAAATTGGTAAAATTGTTCAACCATATCATATCTACACGCGAGTTGTCGACAATAACACTGAAATAGATAAAAACGCTGATATTAACGATGTGGAGTATCTATGGCGTAAGCACTTTGGCATTGACCGTTCTCCGAAAGATCGGTTAATGATTTTGCTGGACGACATCGATAAATGGGTCATCAATTGGGGCAATAAAAAATATGCTTATCATATTGACTGTCCAGAGTATCAACTTGTGCAGGCTGAGGATATGCAATCAGGATGGTGGCCATCTGCTGCGTTTTATACTCACCCAACAATGTATTTTGCTCCATTGAAAATAATGTTTCATAACACCATAATTCATGAAACTGAGTTGTGGAGCTATGATGAGTTTAGAAAGTATCTGCCTAAAGCCGAGAACGCCTCAGTATCTGGCAAAGGCGACTTTTGGTACTCATATTACTTACTGGATTCCATAGAGGGAAAATTGCTACGGCTTTTTACACATGGAACACTTGATATATCCAGTCGCGAACCCAATTACCACCAATTGTTGATTTTCCAAAATTTGAAGGAAAAAGAAGCGTTCGATGATTATCTTGTTAACCATTTTGATGACTATAGAGATGATGATATAAGCACTCAGTATAAATATCAGATCCAAGAAGATAACAATCAGAATGGTGGTGGAATAATATACTCTGCTTTTCAAGTGGCGAAATGTGCTAAACTCTATGAGGATTGGCTTAAAGCAAAATAACATAATTAAACGAAAACAGACCATGCAGGAGTATATGCAAGCTATAGCAAATGGATAAACATAGAAATTGAACTGGCGCAGCAAATGGGAAACAGGATCATAGCCATTGAACCGTGGGGTTCAGAAAAGACTTCAGTCACTGTGAAAAATGCTGCTGACAAAATTGTTAGGTGGAATACAGATCATATAATTGATGCAATTCGTGGATAGAAAAATGACCATGCTTGAGTGCTTATACTCTTGCATGGTCATTTTTTTAACTCGTTTTATGGGCAGAACAATTCAAAAGCATCATTGTCAGTGGTCTTCCAGCCTCTGATCCATATCATAGAAATGCTTTACATCGGTCGGTCACTGAACTGTTTTCCAATTGAATATGTTAGCAAGTTACGTATCCCTGATAGTAAGGATTTACTTTCCGACGAGATCATTCATCAGCCTCAACCTTCTTCTTCGATGCTCCGTTCCTCCATGCACTGTTCCCAGAAAGATTCCGGAACAGAATCCGGCGCATGGTCTTGTACTCGTCACCGATGAAGCCGAGCCGGATCAGGAATACCCGGAAAGTGTACTTTTCGTTGTCCATAGACCGCTCCGTTGCGCTGATGCGTTTTTGCTCCTTACTCATCCTGCAGATAGCGGCAATGAACTCGGTGTAGGCTTTGACCTTGTCCGGCGCTGGCATCTCCGGAAACCAAGGGAATGAAACCGTGTCATCCTCGACCTTGATACTGATATTGGTGATACCAAGCGCCTTTTTGATGAGCGCTCCCTTTGCCTCCAGCAGATTATTGAGATTATCGACCGACGCTGCGGTGAGCGGAACCGTGACCGTCAGGCAGGAGCCATCAGCGTTCGTGACGTCCGTTTGCAGCTCTGGATCGGTGGCAAAGCCTTTCTCTGCTAGTCCGGAGATAAGTTCCTCCAGAGCAGATTCATCGTCACAGGAGAGGTTTCCATCGCGTTCAATTGTGAACTTTCCGATTTGGTAAGCATAGGTCGGTGCCTTCATGTACACGGCTTTTTCGCCGGTAATCTCGGCGATGGCTTCTGCCAGCTCTTTTCTCTGCTTTCCTTCGTAATTCATCTTCATGTGTGTACCTCCTTGATTTTTCGGTTCTATGGCCTTTCGGTACTTACATACATCACTCTGTCTGGGAAGAATAGCAAGCACTATGTGTAGGATAAATATCTGTGCCCATCCGGACATAGAAAAGCGGTCAGACATGAGGCTTT
>Ga0163159_1004105_pt1 | contig 10597 bp, 15 predicted proteins | sample BioMet9_FD_108702 | JGI IMG/M metagenome (GOLD analysis project Ga0163159, IMG submission 108702) | Microbial communities from bioreactor (seeded with sewage sludge) at Lawrence Berkeley National Lab, California, USA - Biofuel... | ecosystem: Engineered > Bioreactor > Anaerobic > Unclassified ... | reverse complement strand
GATCATCAAGCTCGACGAAGGCCCGCAGATCACGACCCAGATTGTCTGCGACCCGTCTGCGATTAAGATCGGGATGCGGGTGAAAAGCGTGTTCCGCAAGATCGCCACCGATGGCGAGAGCGGGATCATCCACTACGGCACGAAGTTCGTGCCGGTGGAGTAAGATTTTTTTCTTTTTTACTATCAAGCCATTATCATAAAATTAGATGTTTCTCGGTTCACCTAACAAGCAATTTATTAGAATTTTTTTAAATTTGCCATAATGCATGGAGCAGATAACTTGCACACATTCCCAAAGAAATCGTGAATGCTAATAAGGCCCCTTTAAAATATCGACGCCTTTCCATTAGGATCGGGGCTAATTTTGAATTAATTTGGTTTACTTGCTTCAACAAATCCTCTTCATCATCTGCAGAAAAAAATGGGATTTCAAGATTAAAACAAACCAAAAATGCCAAGAAATATGCAATTATTGGAGGGAGGAGAACTATGAGGGAATAAAGGATATTTTTTAGAGTGGGTGCGGGATCTACATGGGAGATTACCAATCCAATAAGAACACCTGTGGCGACAAGTAATATCCCTGCTCTATTCGAAAGTCTCTCAAGAGCATTTACTGCATTTTCATTATTTTTCCATGCAATTTTTAGTTTTAATCCTATGGGTTCCATATTCACAATGTAAAATTTTGAGATATATACTATTATACTTTAAAAGAAAACGATACAGATAAAAAATTAATTTAAAGATCATATGGTGAAAATGAGACTTGTGGCAAAGGTGATGCCAGATGGTAATTAAGGAAATTGATATTCATAATTTTTTTATAGATTACCTGATCTCCAAAGGATTTCCTAATAACTCAATTACGGTTCATCCACTTCTTGAAGATAAGAGTAGACCCGATATTATCATAGTTGATCCAGTTACAAATAAACCACTAGCAATTTTTGAGGTGAAACGAGAGAAATCTAATAATACAATATCTATTTCAGAAAAACAACTGATCAAATATGCTCAAGCGATTAAAAATCCGGATATTCCACTCTTTGCAGTTTTTCCAATTGCAGTTGATAATGCATTAGAATTTGAATTTTTCACCGTATCCATCTCGCCTGAAAATAAAGAAACGGGCATTATATCTCACCAAGTCACTTTGCCAACGTATAATCTGTTAAAGAATAGTCGATTGACTGAGGAACTATCAAAAATATCCGATCAACGGGAAAGGACTATTGGAATTTTTGAAATTATCTGTTGGATATTAGCAGTTTTTGTTCTTATCGTTTTAATTGCTGATTTGTTGAACATTTTTAAGATCGATTTTCAACAACTTGGGCTAATTGGACTTATAATTGGATTGATAATTCTTCCCTACGCAAACAAATTAAAGATTTTAGGTTTTGAATTTGAACGGCTAACTCAAAGCAAAAAAGATAAAGATGAAAAATAATTATTTTCTGTAAATTATTGATTGATTTTTAATTTTTTATTTATTCACAGCCACATCTTTTTCTCTCATATTTCCTTCGCCCACCCCACGACCCACATTCCGCCACCCCCAATTCGGGCCCGCAATTGCCCCGGAATGCCCCCGCTCCCCGCCCGATACGCACTCATTCGTGCAAAACACGCACGAATTCGCGGATTTTTGGGATTATCACACCGGAGGAAAACGCAGCTAATAGCAGCGTTCCTGCGGCCGATCTTTTCCCGGATGGGCTCCTGCACACGGAAATGAAAAGAGGGGCGGTTTTGGGAGGGGTCGATCCGGGGCCCGGGACCTGCGATCCGACAGATCCGTTTCTCCGACGGAGAGTTTCTCGGGAATTCGATGCCGGCAGGCAAAAATGTGCAAAAAAAGCTGCACTTTTACACACTTTTTTGAAATGTGCCCTATATGCAGCCTGATTGCCAAAATACGCGAGAATTGAGGCGCTGTAAAACCCTAATGTACGCTTTTGGGAGGCAGATCTCCGCTCAGATGGGCTCTGGTATGCGGGAAATGAAAAGAAGGGTGGTTTTGGGGGTCGGGAATTCGGCAGACACTGTCTGACCAATTGGCACTTTCACTTGGGGAATACCCAGTGGATGAATGATTTCGATCCATCGCAAGTACTATGTGCTTGGAGAAACACAATCCAAGGTAAAGAACATCCGGGGGGCCGGCACATGCAGGAGATCATCACAAAGAACCTGGACGCAATTATCCGGATATGCAAAGACCGGAAGGTCCGGCGGCTCGCTGTGTTTGGTTCAGCAGCCGGAGACCGTTTCGACCCGCTAAAAAGCGATCTCGATCTCCTCGTGGAATTTGAGGCAATGTCTCCTGCGGATCATGCCGAACAGTTTTTTGGCCTTGCCGGGGATCTTGAAACAGTATTTTCCCGTCATGTCGATCTCGTTGAGCCCGGCCCGATCAGAAATCCGTACTTCCGCAAATCCGTAGAAGAAACACAGGTCGAACTCTTTCCCGCCCAATCGATTCGGAGTCTCGATCACGGCAGCGGCGATTACACCAAAGAGCGGAAAAAATATCTCAAGGGAAAAACCGTGAAGCAGATCGGTAAAGAGATCCTTGAGACGCAGAAATCGCTATAACCTTTTTTCCCTGTTTTTGCAGTTACCGGATTACACGCACGCTGCAGCTTGTCCTTTGAGGGTACGGACCGGATAAAATACCGAAAGTTCCTGGGGACACACTCTTCCAAACGAGGATCTTCACCCGCACCGGCTTTACTTCACGATCACGGTAAGATTGAACCGTAGATCCCCGGCTTCTTCGGGTCTGATGACCAATTTCCCATCAATGACGGATGTGCCGGGACGGACTGCCCGGTACCGGGCCCGGTAAAAGCCGGTGTTATTCCAGAAATCGCCGCCCGTGTACCAGACACCGTCATTGACCAGTTCGATCCCGCACCCGGAGACCGGGACAACCCAGCGCATGGCAAGTCCCGGGGCGAACCCAAGGTTGATCTCGACAATCTCCCCTTTTGCGAGTTCGATAGTCCTGCCGGTCTCGTCCCTGTCAAAGAAGTACCTGATGCCGGGCATCTGATCCTGAATCGGGACGGACGTATCAACCGGTACAAGGGCTCGGGAACCGGCCTCGGAAATGTTGCACGGTGACCCGGGATCCTGTGGGGAAACGGATACCGGCCCGGCATGAGAGGCAGGTTGTACCGATACCGGAAGAAGGAATGTCGGTGTTGTTGCAACGGGAGGGACCGGAGTCTCTTCACGCTCCGTTGTCAGATTCACCGACTGGTTCATAGACGATGGGGTCGGGCCAGCACCCGTACCTGCATCGTTTATTTGAGAAGAAACGGTAATGGTGGCGGGGGTAGTGTTAAGATTATGAGCCGGGCGTTGAAGTAGGCATCCACATAAGAAGACACAACCGTACAGGATCAAGCAGATCATCAGAATGGTTCCTGTTTTTTTCCACGCTGAGTACATGATGGATTCCCTATTTTATTGATTGATGGAACAACAATATTTGAATTCTCATAAATCCCAAATTAATTACCCTCTAAGTTTTTTCTTCGTAAGTTCGTCGTATACCCGGACCTTCTGCGCGAACTGATCGTAGCCGACATATTTTGTCTTGCCAGCTGCGCTCGTGAACTCCCACACCGGCATGAACTGGGACATTGTCTGCTCGCAGGGTTTCCATACGAGCCGGGCCTGCCATTGATCGCCGGAGCCCTTATCCGGAAGAGCTTGTTTTGCCTCCTCAAGATCGGGCAGTATAACGCTGGTAACCTTCTCAAGTGCTGCCCCTGCGCCAAATGTGACGATATTATCCTTGACGGTAATCAGGGAGACGACAACAGGCACGCCGTTCTTTTCAAAAGGAATCAGGTAATAATCCGGATAGTTCTTATCCAGCGAGTGAACAAGAACTGGTTCTCCCGGGCTGCTGCCCTTAAGCTCTTCCGTGAACAGGTCCTGCTTATTCATCTGCTCCCGTGCAAAACCGGCAAGATCCGTTTTTGCAGTGAGCGGCGCACTCACCTCCGATTCATCCATGAGCCGGATATTTTTTGTTTCGTTTTCATAGTCCGGTTTACTGCGGCTTCCCCAGTATCCCTGAACTGTTACCCAGTAATTATCCCAACTGGATGAAGGGGCATCTACCCGGGTAAATTCATTTTTCCATGAATTGATCGCATAGTAGATATTAGCGGACATCGTGTACCAGGGATCCTGTACCCAGACGCCATTAACCTGGTAAATTTCACCACCATACAGGGAATAACTCACACCTTTTACGAGGTTCCAGTGATCTCCTTTTTCGATCAGCGATGCAGAAGGAATGCCCCGGTTTACAATATCGACTGCCTGGCCCAGTATTGCCGAGTCGGCCGAGCTCCACTTGTGATCGTCGGCAATGAGATTGGGGACATAATTTTCCACGCAGTCTTCCAGGCCCTGAGGATCGGTCGCCCATCCGGTTTCGATGTTATGATTCGTAATGAACGAATACAGGATATCCTGGCTGACTAAACTACTGTAGTAGTTAGTCCACATCTGTGCAACGGCCGGGCCGCAATAATAATTGTTTTCCTGCTGGTAATACGGTACTCCGAGATTGGTATCCGTGGCAAGTCCCGGCACGGTCACAATCGACAGAACTGCCAGCACCGCAACAACATACTTCATGGTTGATTGCTGATTCATGGTTTCACTACTCCCTTTCATCATAGGTCTCGTGCAGGCCGGATCAAAAATGACAGTCCAAAGGATTTTTTGCGAGATATCTGTCAGGTCGGTGTGAGGCAGATGCGTGTCAACGATTTTTGACGGGTGCCTGCTTTTTTAAGGTTCGGGGGTTGTATCGGGTTTTAAAACAAAACCCTCTCTGGAGGGAATGCGCGAGGCATCGCATCCAGAACAAAAAATGGCTTTTCTTTCGATCCTATTTCAACATCTTAAAAGTGTTCGGTTTTTTCCTGACAGTATAGGAGTCTTAAAATGAGCTGCACATAATGCCCGATACCTTAAAAACTCTCTTTAAACGAGGAGTCTTGCAATTTTCCCCGGGTAATGCAAAATGATCTGCCGATCACGATACCGTTTTCCCGTCACTTCTTATCGCTACACGTACCCTGTACAGCCGGATAAGGATCAAAATCGCTACGGTAAACAGGATGACCCCGATGACCGCAAAAAGAATTTCCGGGGTTGAATTTCCCGAGAGACCCGCACCGTGAACTGGTACCTGCGAAATTTCACGGGACCGCAATATCCATGCCATAACAAATGCTGCGACAGCCCCAACTATACAGAGGAATATCGTTGAAGAAAGAAGGAAGACAACGGTCGCCGAATTTTCCGGCATGAGCAGGTTCTCTCCCTTGCGGGTAATCTCATAATATTTCCAGGTATGGTCGTCGGGAACAGGAGCAATCAGGCCGGCCGACGTCATCATAAGAAGATGTTCGTGCACCGTTGATTTTGCAAGGTTTAACTCGCGGGACAATTCGCTGATGGTCATCCTGCGTTGTGCAAGTTTTTTTAAAAGGGTAATCCGTGTTTCGGATGCAAGGACCCGGAATATTTCTTTTGTCAGGATTATTTTTTCTGAGTCCATTGATTTTTGTATTGAACGATCTCCTTAATGAACTTTTTAATACGGTTGTTTTGTCGGGATCTGTTTTTTTAATGGGCAATAATGCAGGGATTTGGGGGCTGGATTGCCGGCCTTTCCCATACATCATTCCGTAGGCCTGATCAGTTCCAGGCCTCGTGACGGCTTAATGAGTTCCAGCTGGTAGGTATCGAGAAGTTTTTTCTTTGCGGCTTTCATGAGCGGCTCGTCCTTTGTTACAAAATAATCCGCACGGTTGATGATGGCCGTTGTAAGAAGCGTCGCGTCCTGTGTCTTTGCATCTTTCGTGAGGAAAAGAAGCGGTGCATAGATCGACCAGTACTCCGGGTCGCTTTCCGCAGAGCCTTCGGTGATATAATGGATCCGCCCCTCCCCAAGAAGCGTATCGAACGACTGAAACGTTTTGTCGTAGACCGCCCGGAAACATTTCTCCGGGATCTCCGGGTTGGTCCGTGCATCGCGCCACCGGGAGATCGGCATTCCCTTGTTAAAGAGAATGATGCTCCGCAGTTCGTCTTTCATCGCGTAAAAAAGTTCGTTGATCGCAAGCGATGAAACGTAAAACTCATGGGATGACTCCGTGATTTCATCGTTTACGATCGCGTCGATAAACGAGATAGACTCCGCGTAGTGGCTCGTGTAAACATCGCAGAATTCCGGTGAAAGATGATAACCGGCGCACAGGACATCGAGAACCCCGCCGGAACCGAGTACCCAATGAGTCAGGACATTGGCATCAATGAACCAGACTTTCCCGGGAATAATATCACCAATAAAAAAATCATTTGTTCTTCTTTTTGGAACTCCACAGCCCCTTGATCTGGCCAGCCTCCCCATACTTGCTGGAATGCTGGCGGATCTCGTAGTATTTCTGTGTTACCGGGTTGTAGATCCTCTTCTTCGCGGTCGCAGGCGACATGGTGTCGGATTCCTATTGGATGTTACTTTTGTTTGATCTGGCATATACTTGTTCATCTGACCAGTGTATCCGGCCACGGGAGCGATGTCCTACGCATACACGACCTCGCCAAGGATGCAGGGCGCAAGGCGCTTTTTTATCGCGCCCTTCATGACGAGATCGACTTTGCGGCCAAAGAGATCTTCAAGATAGAACTTGCAGTCCATGTAGTGATCGAACGTCTCCTCGCCTTTTTTAAAACTCACGAGCACGTCCACGTCACTGTCCGGCCGCTCCTCTCCACGGACATACGAGCCGAAGATACCGATTGTCGCAACACCGAACCGCTTTTTGATCTCCGGTTCGTGCCTGCGGAGGAGGGTCAGGGGATCCATACTGATATTTCCCTATATGAACGGACTGACTAAAAACATGTGGGTGGAAGAGGGGGCCGGGCGTTCATAGGGAATGGGCGGTCGCTTTCCGAATGGGCTCCTGCACACGGAAATGAAAAGAGGGCCCATTTTGAGGGTTGGATCCATCTCACCGAACGTCCCAAATTGACAGAGAAACCTAATGAGCACAAAAACCAAAGAAGAATTTAACTGCGGGAGGAACCACCCTGAAAGTCCGTGACATCATCAAGATGATCGAGGCCGATGGATGGTACCTTGTTGCAACAAAAGGAAGTCACCGCCAGTACAAGCACCGGGAAAAACCCGGACGGATAACAATAGCCGGGCACCTCACGGAAGATCTCGCACCCGGTACCCAGAACAGTATCTTTAAGCAGGCACAATTCAAGGAGTAATTGATATGCACAGGTTCCTGATCGTCATCGAAAAAGCAGGAAAAAATTATTCGGCATATTCCCCGGATCTCCCGGGCTGTGTCGCAACCGGAAAGACACGCGAGGAAACGGAAGAGCGGATGCATGAAGCAATTGAGATGCACATCCGCGGACTTCTCGAAGACGGAATACCAGTCCCGAAATCCCATTCATCTGCAACGTTTGTCGCAGTCCAAGCTGAGTAAGAGACTAATCATTGACCATTTTTAGTAATCTTTCTGCTCCCCCCCTCTCGTATCTGCTCATTCCTAGCGTACCCCTTCCGGACAGCATCTCAGTCAGGGAGACCTACGATCCGGCCCACCAATTCCTCCGACGAACACCCCTTTTTGGAAAGCGGCATTTCCCCACCCAGGGGGGGCCGAAATCGCGAAAACGGGGGTCTAATTCGGGATCCCAACGACATTTTCACGTCGGAGAAAAAGGGGCCTAATCAGGCCCAATTGGGCGGCCGATCTTTTCCCGGACGGGCTCCTGTACGGATCCCGGTATGATTGGATGAAAAGAAGGCCTGTTTTTGGTGTCAATCCTGCCAACTGGACACCTCGCCACTATAGAGATATTGTGTCAAATATTATGAATATTGGAAAAATCTATATTTACCGAAGTCCATAAGATTCCGTGGGCATACCGGTGATGGCATTTGAGATGGCTGAAAGGATTGTTCCGGGGTCGGCACATTCACGTGGAAGCGTGAAGTTTTCCCGTCTGCAAAAAGTTGGATATGCGCAGCGGGCCGGGCGCCGGGCAGTTGACCGCAGCGGTTTTGAATACGAAGTACTGGACCTGTACATTCTTGGCACCCGCTATGCAGTACGTCTCGAAGATCTCGTCCGGGCGGTTGCAGAGCACGGGGCGGTCCGGGTAGAAGGCCTGGCCCGGGACTGGAAATATTATCTCGGGGCCACTCACGGTCTCGCACAGGTCTCGGTCTCAGGGAAAGGCTTCAACATCGAGCTCTTCGATGGCGGGATGTACACGACGCCGCTTGCCGCCCTGTGCCGGGTCATCGAACACCGGGAGCGCTACGCCCCGGTCGTAAAGATCCCTGAGCCTCCGGTACTGTCGGCAGGAAAAGACCGCAGGATCTCTCCCGAACAGCAGCAGCTCGCCGCCTTTGCCTGAACGTTTTATGGACATGACGCCGGGAACGTTCACGGACACCTCCGCCCCCCGCGCTAAAGGTTTTTACCTGAAAAGAATGCTTGTTATCTGACATGCACACCCGCGAAGCCTCGGCCCTTGACCTTTTTGTGGATTCGACCCGGCTCATGGGAGACTCCACCCTCTGCGGGGTTGTGGAATTTACCGCACGGCTCGACCCGGACCTTCTCGGCCGGGCCGCACACGCCTGCATCCTCGCCCACCCGGTCCTCCACAGCCGGCTCGTACGGGGGACGGGCCCGGCATACTGGGCGATGGAAGACCCGGGGGCTGCCTCACCGGTGCCCGTGGAAGAATGCGCCGAAGACTACCGGCCCCGGGTGACCGGGCCGGTCGATCCGAACGGGCCGGTGCAGGTCCGGGTCCGGATCCTGCGAAGATCTTCGGGCGATGTCCTTGTCGTCAACCTCGCCCACCCAGCAGCCGACGCCTCCGGCCTCCAGGCATTCATGGCGCAGCTCCTTACGGAATATACAACACCCGGCACAATCCGCCCGGCAGCCGGGGGAATTCCGGAACGCGACACGCTCTGGACAAAGAACCTTCCTAGAACAACTGCGCCGGCCCCGAAGGGAATGGAGGTGATCGACCCGATGTGGCCCGACCCGTTCGGCCGGTCGGACGCTCCGTCAACGTTCCACCGCGAATGCATCGGCGCACGCGAGCTTACCGCGATCAACACTTACACAAAAAAGGTCGGGGGCACCATCAACGACGCGATCCTCGCCGCGTATTTCCTTGCGATGAGCAACTGTACCGGCTGCAACGGGCCGCTCCCCCTCTTCTTCCCGGTCAACCTCCGCCGGCACCTCACCGATGGCTCCCGGGTGATGAGCAACCAGGCCGCAAACGTCAGCATCCCGGTGGAGCGAAAACCCGGCGACGGCATGGCGGAGCTCCTGCCCCGGATCGTCCGCGAAACCCGGCGCTTAAAAGAAAGACATATCGGCGTTCCCGAACAGGCCCGGATGGATGCTGCCAGCGACCCGGAGGGCCGGGCCGTACAGGAGATGGTGGAGAGGATGGCGGCGCTCGAAGCAAAGGGCTTTGCCGATATCTTCATCTCAAACCCCGGGGTGCTCGGACTCCCGGAGGTTCCGGGCCTTGCCGATGCATACATCTGCTACCCGGGCGTCTTTATGCCCACGACCTGTTTTGTCACGAGCACGTTCCGGGGACACATGACCGTCACGATGGCCTACCAGGACAGCGAACGCCCCCGCGAGGGAACGAAAAAGGCGCTCGGGCTCTTCTGCGGATACCTTCGCGGGCTCGCGGAACCGTAAAACGGCCCCGCAGGCAGGCCGTCACCGGCGGCACACCCGAAACACTTTAACAGCCTCGCCGCAATAGTTTCCAGGACAGAATCATCATGACCATCTTTTCCATCATCCAGTCGCAGATCATGCAAAAGAAAAAGCCGGGTCAGCAAAAAAAGAAGGAGAACACTCCCCCGGAAAACCCGGACAATAAAAAAGAGAACGGCCCGGAGAAATAACTCCGGAGATGCCGGGGCCGGTTAACCGGGGACCGGCCTTTTTCCGGTTAAAAAAATAAAAAGATCTATTCTTTCCTGCCCGGATGGTGCGGGGCGGCGTGCCCCGGAACCTTTGCTCCCTCGCAGCCCTCGAGGCTGTGGCATTTCCGGCACATCTCGACAGTGCAGTGTTCTCCGGTACAGGGTTCCCTTTCCTTTTTGTCCGTTGCCGTTTTGCCGGCAGGTCTGGTGGCGTCGGTCATGGTATTCCTTTTTTGTGCAGCGCCCGGCGTTTGCCTGCCGGGATAACGTAACGAGTTTACCTCCCGCACGAAGAAATATTTTCTTGTCCGGCCCTGCTGCCAAAAACCCGGGCACCGGCACGTCAGCCCGGGGCCGGCACCTTCGCACCGGAAGCACGGACCTGGTACCCGCCCTCCGGCACGATAATCTCGAACCGCACACCCGTACCGGGTTTCCCGGTCTCGCGGATCGTGATCCCGGTGATCGCGAGGATCTCCCGGACTAAAAAAAGTCCCAGGCCGGTATTTTTGCCGTACCCTTCCCGGAACACCAGCTCTTTTTTGTTGT
>Ga0163159_1004097_pt1 | contig 10610 bp, 8 predicted proteins | sample BioMet9_FD_108702 | JGI IMG/M metagenome (GOLD analysis project Ga0163159, IMG submission 108702) | Microbial communities from bioreactor (seeded with sewage sludge) at Lawrence Berkeley National Lab, California, USA - Biofuel... | ecosystem: Engineered > Bioreactor > Anaerobic > Unclassified ... | reverse complement strand
CTGCGGAAGATGGGACTTGAACCCACACGTTCGCATTGAACACAAGATCCTTAGTCTTGCTCGTCTGCCAGTTCCGACACTTCCGCGCAACAATATGATAATACTATTAAACCCCGGAATTGTCAACTGTTTCCTGCTGAATTCATAAGATTTTCTGGTATTCCTGTTATTTTACGGATTCTTCCACAAATCCGGACACGGCGGCCTGTTTGCCTCTCCGCTCCTGGGTCCACGACAAATGAAGACACTCCGCCGCGCGTGTTACCGCCACATAGAAAAGACGCCTCTCTTCCTCTATTTCTGCCATCATAACCGCCTTTTTATCCGGCACAAGACCTTCATTCAGAGACGGCAGAAAAACCGTATGGAACTCAAGGCCTTTTACACCGTGATATGTGGAAACCATCACTGCTTCTGCCTTATCCTTATCTTCTGCCCCGTCCTCACTGCGGGACGCGTCGATATTCGAAAGCCAGTCCTTCACATTCGGATACCGTTCCGCGTCAGCCGCTGCTTTATCCAGTATTTCCCGCCATTCTGACAGGTCTCCGTTTATTTTCGCCGCGTACCGGCTCAGAAATTCATCATATCCGATTACATTGCGGATATACGTGATGCCTGTATCGGCCGGCAGCCTGCCAAGCACCTGAATATTTCTGTAAAATTCCCGTATGATTGCTGTCATTTCTTTGTTCGCGCTGTAGTATTGAAAAAGGCGTTCCCACGATGCTGTTTCATCCGGAAATGCCGCAGGGCTTATATTGCGAAACGGTCTGTTCATTACAAGCAGAAAATCCGCACGCCTCATGGAATCAAGTGTCAGCCTGTAATATGCTTCGATGTCACGGATCAGAAAATGGTTCAGGCGGCATTCTGCTTTCCGGCTGCTTCTGCATGGGATGCCATGCTCCTGAAAGCGACGCAGGACCGGTTTTACCATCAAATGCGTTCTTCCGAGAACAGCGATCCTGCCGCATGGAATTCCGCCCTGAATGAGCCTTCTGACCGCTTTCACGATCTGTTCGGCTTCCGCGTCCGGGTCACGATAAACGTGATACATGATCGTACCCGGTTCTTTCCTGCCGGTGTGTATTGTCTTCGGAATGCGGCTGCTATTCTTTTTGATTAAATGCTGCGAGGCTTCTACAATGGCTGCGCCTGAGCGGTAATTTATATCCAGAAAATAGCTGCTGGCGTCCGGAAACTGCTCTTTAAACCTGATCATGAAATCCGGGCTTGCGCCGCGAAATCCATAGATAGCCTGATCATCGTCGCCTACGGCAAAAATATTGCGGTATCTGCCGGCGATCAGACATATGGTGCGGTACTGAACCGCGTTGATATCCTGAAATTCATCAATCATCAGATATTTGAAGCGGGCCTGTACATCTTCAAGCAGTCTTGTATCTTCTGTGAGCAGCTGTTCACATTCTGAAAGAATATCTTCAAAATCAATACGGCCGCGTTTTTTCTTTTCTAACTCATACCATTCGATCAGATCGCTGAAAAAAGGCGGGTCGGCCCCGGGTGCGGATCCCGGGACAGATTTTTTTTGCGTGTTCCGGTATCTGGAAACTGCGTCCTCATATGTAGAGACAATCAATTCATCATACATAAACTCCGGTGCTTTCACATGCAGAAAATCCGTGATGATCTGTCGTTTTTCCCAGTCCGCGAGGATTGATCTTGTCCGGGCGGGCACGGCTGAAAGGCGTTTTCCTTTCAGCATACGGATAACCGCAAGGAAGAGACTGTGAAAGGTTCCGAATGTAACTGTGGTGCTTTCAAGTCCCGGTATGGCCCGGCACCGGGATTCCATTTCTTCGGCTGCCGCTTTTGTAAATGTGATAACGGCAATTTCAGAAGGATTCTTATGAAGTTCTTTGATGAGATAACGGATCCTGCTGACCAGGACTGCCGTCTTGCCGGACCCGGGTCCGGCAACGACGATGGCAGGTCCGTCTTCATGGGCGATCGCCCGAAGCTGTGAATCATTAAAAGTATTCTGCGGTGACACGTTCAAAACCAGGCTCTCTCTTACCTTAATACGGGTTCCGCGCTATCTGGCGTCAAGAAGTGTGACTGCGTCGCGGATTCTCTGCAGGGATTCCTCTTTTCCAAGGATCTCCATCAGCTCCGTGGCGCCGCCCGGCGTGCTTTCCCTTCCGGAAACGGCTGTACGGAGCGGCCACATTACATAGCCTTTCTTGACATTCTTTTCTTTTGTATATGCAAGAAGTGTCTCGTAAAGTGCGTCGTTGCTGAAATCTTCCTGCTTTTCGAGAACCGGGAGCATATCCTTCAGCACTTCAAGAGATGTTTCCGGCGTTGTTTTCATCTTCTGATGTGTATACATCGATACGTCATATTCCGGCACATGATCAAAAAATTCTGCCATCCCGACAATATCCGGAAATGTCTCGATTCTTGTCTGGACAAGGGAAGCGATATGACGGAAATCCATATCCCGGTGAATGGCTTCCTTCAGATACGGCAGTGCTTTTTCATAAAAGGCTTCTCCGTCCATTTTCTTGATATATTCGCCGTTCATCCAGCGAAGCTTATCGATGTCGAAGACCGCCGGGGACTTGCTCATATTGTGGTAATCAAAGGCTTCCACAAGCTCTTCGAGCGAAAAGATTTCGCGGTTGTCAGTGGGACACCATCCGAGCAGTGCCACATAGTTGACAATTGCTTCGCTTAAAAATCCCTGATCCAGCAGATCTTCATAAGAAGAATGACCGGAGCGCTTGCTCAGCTTATGGTGCTCGCTGTCCGTGATAAGTGGACAATGTACGTAAACCGGTATCTGCCAGCCGAAGGCATCATAAAGCCGGTTGTACTTCGGTGCCGAGGACAGATACTCATTTCCGCGCACAACGTGGGTTATACCCATAAGATGATCGTCAACGACATTGGCAAAATTATATGTCGGATAGCCGTCGGATTTAATCAGGATCATATCGTCGAGTTCTTTATTGGGAACAGTTATTTCGCCGTAAATCTCGTCGTGGAAGGTGGTTGTTCCTTCATTCGGAATATTGATCCGGATTACATGCGGCTTTCCTGCTTTTAAATTAGCTTCGATCTCCTCCTGAGACAGACCAAGGCAATGCTTGTCATACATTACGATGTCCTTCTCACCTGTTTCCGAGACATTCGTGCGCAGGGACTCCAGCCGCTCCTTGTCGCAGAAGCAGTAGTACGCGTCGCCCTGTGCGATCAGCTGTTTCGCGTATTCCATATAAATTCCCTGCTTCATGCGCTCACTCTGGACGTACGGCCCGCAGCCGCCGTCCCTTGACGGTCCCTCATCAGGATTCAGACCTGCCTCCTTAAGAGTCCTGTAGATGATTTCTACCGCCCCTTCTACAAAACGTTCCTGATCCGTATCTTCAATACGAAGCATGAAAACCCCGTTTTCATGCTTCGCGATCAGGTACGCATATAATGCTGTCCGCAGATTGCCCACATGCATTCTTCCGGTTGGGCTCGGTGCGAACCGTGTTTTTACTTTGCTCATTTTATGCTCCTTGTAATCATCCGCGTCGTGCTTTCAGCTCTTCCGTTATTTCCGGCAGAATTTCATCAACACGTCCGTAGATAATGTAATCCGCGTATTTATCAGTATAATGTCTGTCCTCATTGATCAGAATAATCTTGTTTCCTTCATAAAACTTCACAAAACGCTTGCAGATATCAGTCCCGAGATTTGTTCCCAGTATCAGCAGAACATCTGCCTTCATAATCTCCTCGGTCGCGTCCGTCATGGTCTTGTTGTCTATCATCTCACCGTAAAAATGTGCCTTCGGCCGGATCGCCGTACCACATTGCGTACAGTAAGCAACGCCCTTCGAATTCCGGACATATTCAAGACTGTATTCCGTACCGCAGCGTGGACAGTAATGCTGCAGAATGGTACCGTAAATATCGATCACATGCTTGCAGCCGGCCCGTTTCGGCAGGCCGAATACACGCTTGGTAAGCGTCATCTGCATCAGACCCATACGTTCCAGCTCGGCAAGGCTTCCATAGCCCGCTCCCGGCGGAATATCAAGCTGTGACAGCATGTATGAGCGGTAGAATTTATAAAATTCTTCCGGATGCGTAGTAAAAAAACGAGAGTGGAAAATTTCCTCAAAGGAGTATCCGTATTCCTGTTCGATCTCGTACGATTCCTCCCCATCACGAAGAACGGCATAGCCATTCTCCGCGGACATTCCGACACCACTGATGCTGACCGTGTATTTACTGTTCTCCAGCAGCCCCGCAATTCGTTTTACATCACCCATAGCAGCCCCTCCTTCTATCTATGAAAAGATGCTCTGCGAACTTCAAGTGCTTTAGCGCCTATTCAATTCCCCGGCTTTTCAGGTATTCGATGACATCCCCTACCGTTTCGACCTTCTCGAGATCCTCCGTTGGAATATCCATCTCATACTCATCCTCGAGTGCCATAACCAGTTCCAGCAGGTCCAGTGAATCGGCGCTTAAATCTGTTCTGAAATTCGTGTCCGCATTGATCTTTTCCGGATCGATGTTCAGTTGTCCGGCAATGATTTCCTGTATCTTCTTTAACATACATCTGCTCCTTCTAATGCTTTCTAATTTTTATCGTATATTATTTTTTATCAATAATCAATACTTTTTCATTATATTTAAACATTACAAGTATAATTGTTTAATTATCAGAATTTACACGCTGATTTCTGCGTGCATTCCAAGAACATCCTTGTTCTTTTCGAGCAGCGGCTGAACGCACGTCTTCAGGAAATGCTCCGTCTGCACAGCCGCGCAGCCGGTATATTTTGCCGGGTCCATGGATGATTCCAGCTCTTCGCGTGTCAGATTGAACGCGGGATCCGCCGCGATCAGATCCAGCAGGTTATTCTCTTCACCCTTTTCCTTAACGTTCCGCCCGGCTTCCATGGAAAGCTCCCGAATTCTTTCATGAAGCTCCTGGCGGTCTCCACCTGCCTTGACAGCATCCATCATGATATTCTCTGTCGCCATGAACGGAAGCTCCGCCATCAGGTGCTTACGGATTACTTTCGGATATACGACAAGGCCATCGACCACATTCAGACAGAGATCCAGTATGCCGTCGCATGCCAGAAAGCCTTCCGAAATGCTGATCCGCTTATTCGCGGAGTCATCCAGCGTACGCTCCAGCCACTGGCCGGAGGATGTGATCGACGGATTCAGTGCGTCAATCATCACATAACGGCTTAATGAGGCAATGCGCTCAGAACGCATGGGATTGCGCTTGTATGCCATTGCTGAAGATCCGATCTGCGACTTTTCAAACGGTTCCTCAATCTCCTTCAGATGCTGGAGCAGCCGGATATCATTCGAAAATTTATGCGCACTGGCGGCAATGCCTGAAAGTATATTTGCCACCCGCGTATCGATCTTTCTGGAATACGTCTGACCGGAAACCGCATAGCACGCGGAAAAGCCCATCTTCTCCGCTATCATCGGATCGATCTGATCCACCTTCGACTGATCGCCTTCAAAAAGCTCGAGAAAACTGGCCTGTGTGCCTGTCGTTCCCTTGGAGCCAAGCAGCTTTATAGAACCGAGCACATAATCCAGATCTTCAAGGTCGAACATGAAATCCTGCAGCCAGAGTGCTGCCCTCTTGCCGACCGTTGTCGGCTGAGCCGGCTGGAAGTGTGTAAAGCCAAGCGTCGGAAGTGCTTTATATGTATCCGCAAACGAAGCCAGTTCCGCGATAAGATTGATCAGCTTGCTGCGCAGCAGCTTCAGCGCCTCCGTCATAAGAATAATGTCGGTGTTGTCGCCGACATAACAGGATGTGGCTCCGAGATGTATGATGCCCTTGGCCTTCGGACACTGGACACCATAGGCGTATACGTGCGACATAACGTCGTGACGGACTTCTTTTTCACGTTCTTCGGCGACTTCGTAATTAATGTCATCGGCATGTGCCTTCAGCTCGCTGATCTGTTCATCCGTGACAGCCAGACCCAGCTCCTTCTCTGTTTCCGCGAGTGCGATCCAGAGCCGGCGCCATGTACGGAATTTCTTCTCCTGTGAAAAAATATACCGCATCTCCTTGCTCGCGTATCTTCCTGATAAGGGACTGCTGTATTCTTCGTGGTTCATTCATATCCTCCTTCGTTTCAGGTTTATAGAAATCTATCAAAGAAATGGAATCATATATTTCAGGGAATCGAAGATAAGATCCGGAACATCCTCCGAAACTCCGGCATCCTCGAGTGACGCTTCCCCGCTCAGTACCAGAATGCTGCGCATGCCGTTTCTTGTGCCTGCCGCGATATCCGTATAAATGCGGTCACCTGTCATGGCAATCGCGTCTCTGCTTATGCCGACACGGCTTTTCAAATAATCTGCCATTCCGGAATACGGTTTCCCGATAATCGTGTCCGGAAAACGGAATGCAGATGCATGGATAAAAGCGTGTATGGACCCGATATCCGGAATGAAGCCTGTCTCCGTCGGGCAGTTGAAATCAGGATGTGTCGCGATGTAGGGAAGACCGTCACGCACAAGATCACAGACCCTGCACATCTTCCTGTAATCCAGCGATGTATCAAAGGCTGTCACAACCAGCTCCGGGTGCTCTTCGTCAAGCTCGATGCCCGCATTCTGAAACTCCCTCCGCAGCGCTTCGTTGCCAAGCAGAAAAACCTTCTTCCCTGGATACGTCTTCTGCAGATAATAAATCGTTGCCTGGCCGGACGTAACAATTGTCTCACGTCCGACGTCCAGCCCCATTCGATGCAGCTTTTCAATATAGTCCTCAAGGCTTCGCGACGAATTATTCGTAAGAAAAACGTATTCACGCCCGGATTCTCTGACGGATCTCAGGAAATCAAGTGTCCCATCTATCCAGCGGCTGCCGAGATACACGGTGCCGTCCAGATCCAGCGCAAACAGCCGCACCTTGTCCAGTATATGCTCATCGTCATGATTCACGTTCGGTATGGCTCCGGCCGTCCGCAAAGAACCACTCCCTTCCGATTAGCAGCCTCAGTCGCTGACCTTAGCCATAACAGCATCCTCATACCCTACAATCACACGCATGTAACCCTTCAGATATGCATTGACCGCCTCATCCCCTGTATCGACATACAGCGGCTTCCCGCCAAGTGACATGATCTTGTCGCGCGATGCGATGATGATGATATTCTCACGGCCTGTGCGCCGTATTACCTCGGCGCTGATCTGCTGATTGCCGCGTCCGAATATATATCCCTGTCCGCCGATCACCGTTACAATAATCTTGACCTTATCGTATTCCTTCATAATATCGAGGATCTGCTTTTCCGTACAGTCGGAGGCAAGTACTTTGCCGTTGTAGACAAGGTCAACGCCGAGAAGCGTATTCGTAAGTCCCAGCTTCTTCATCACGGCCGCCGTCGTTGAGCCTGTGCCGACGATATACAGAATGTCATCCTGCCACGTATCCGCCAGGTAATCGGCAATCAGTTCAACGGACTCCGATTCGCTGAGCTTGCTGCCGCTCTTCTGATTCTGAATCAGCATTCCCTCATTTGGTATCCGGAGATAGCCGTACAGACGCGCTTCGACAATCCCGCTGCGAAAACGGTCTTCATCGATATCCATTACCTCCGCTTCCTTCGTCTCCACAATCTTCCCCTGTGCATATTCACCGATTAAAAGACCGGCCGTCCTGGGATTCAGCGCGTATACGCCGGAATGTATCTTGCAGCCTGTCGGAATACCGAGCGCTGTAATGCCCGTTCCGACAGCATCCATGATATTGCGTGCTGTCCCGTCACCGCCCGCGAAAACAATCAGATCCATATGCGCGTCACGAAGTGCTTTCGCTGCCGCAATAGTATCCTCCGGGGTTGTATGACCGCTGCTGATGCTGCCCAGAACCGTATACGAAAGGCCGGCCGCTTTCAGAATATCAGCGCCCATTTCACCTGGGTATGTATAAAGGTCAATATCCTTCTCGTATTCCTTCAGGGCTGTCATCGTAACAAGCGCTTTCCGCCCGCTCTCCGGAACAGCGCCCATCGAAATGGCCTTTGCGAGCGTATCTGTGCCGTCGGAACCCTTCAGCCCGACTTTCCCGCCGATTCCGGCCACCGGATTCACTATAAAGCCTATTTTCTTCATATTAAGACTTCCTTTCCAACAACAAATTTTATTCTATCTGCTTTGCCGGAATGTGTCAATACGAAAGCGCGCCGTACTTGCTTTTTACAATTCCGCCTTTTATAATGAGAATGGTAAAAAAGATGCAGTTATGGGAACGGGAGGACTTTAAATTGAGTACAAAACCACAGTTTCACGGCAGTGATCTCGAACAGATCGAAGCATACTATGGAATACCTGCCGATCAAATTATAAGCTTCAGCGCCAACGTAAACCCGCTCGGCCTTTCGCCGAAATTCCGACAGAGCATGCTGGATCATGTCGATGCTGTAATCTCCTATCCGGACCGTGAATACAAGGATCTCCGCGCCGCTATATCCGCTTACTGCGGTGCTCCTTTTGATGATATTCTGGCCGGCTGCGGGGCTACCGACCTGATTTCGCGTTTTATCCGGACCGGTATGCCGCGCAAGGTCATGCTGATCGATCCGACCTATTCCGAGTACGCGCGCGAAATTTCATTAGAGGGCGGTGAGCTCATTTCCTATCCTCTGGATGAAAAGAAAGAGTTCCGGCTTGATGTTCCGGAACTCTGCAGTTCGCTTGACGATTCGTATGACCTGCTTATCATGTGCAACCCGAATAATCCTACCGGCTTTGCGCTCCGTCATGAGGGACTCCGGGAATTATTCCGCTGCTGTGATAAGCATAACATTAATGTACTTGTAGATGAAACCTACGTCGAATTCGCGGATGATATGGATGAGATAACCTCTGTCCCGCTCACGAGAGAATTTCAGAATGTAATTGTACTGCGCGGTGTTTCCAAGTTTTTCGCCGCTCCCGGGCTCCGTCTCGGATACGCGGTTACCTCAAACAAGAAGATCCGTGACAGAATGAACAGCACGAAAAACCCGTGGGCGATCAATTCAATCGCTGCTCTTTCCGGAGCCGAAATGTTCCGGGATACCGGATATATAGAAAAGACAAAGACATTTATTTCGAAGGAGCGGGCACGTCTGGTCGAAATTCTGCGTGGAGAAGCGAACCTTCATGTTTATGATCCGTCCGCCAATTTCATTCTCATGCGGATTTTAAAGGAAAACGTCACCTCGGAGGAGGTATTCGAACATGCTGTAAAAGATGGTCTCGTGCTTCGCGACTGTTCGTCATTTCCCGGCCTCGGCAGCAGCCACATCCGTTTTTGCTTCTGTCTCCCGCAGCAGAACGATCTGCTCATCCGGAAAATCTTCGAAATGGTATCATGAGAAAAGCATGCTGATATCCTTGTCCGGCACCTCCATAGGATACCGGCCGGTAAAGCAGGCGTCGCAGTACGAAAGCCCGCCGACCATTTCAGACAGCTTTTTAATCTCCATATAGCCCAGAGAATCTGCTCCGATCATGCGGCAGATTTCTTCCGTGGAATGACTGACCGCGATCAGCTGGTCATTGGACGGGACATCCGTTCCAAAATAGCAGGGATACAGGAATGGCGGGGAACTGATCCGCACATGAACCTCCAGTGCCCCTGCTTTTTTCAGCATATGAATAATATTGGCACACGTTGTTCCACGGACAATCGAATCATCCACCATGATGATCCTCTTTCCCTTCACGACATCACGGTGGACATTCAGCTTGATCCGGACACCGTTTTCACGTTCACTTTGCTTCGGCTTGATAAACGTCCTTCCGACATAGCTGTTCTTGTGGAATGCCATGCCGTACGGGATTCCTGATTCTTCCGCGTAGCCCTGCGCCGCCGCGAGCCCGGAATCCGGAACACCAACGACAAGATCCGCGTCAACCGGATATGACTGAGCCAGCGCCCGTCCCGAGCGAAATCGCGCATCGTATACGTTGATGCCGTCAATATCGCTGTCCGTTCTCGCAAAATAAATATATTCGAAAATGCAGCGCGCTTCTTTTTCCTGCTTCATACTCATATCGGAAAAAATGCCGTCCTTCGTGATTGTAACGATTTCACCAGGCTTCACATCTCTGACAAATTCACCGTCAACCGCCGCGATGGCGCAGCTTTCCGACGCAAGAAACCACACATCGCCGCGCTTTCCGATACAAAGCGGACGAAGTCCGAATGGATCGCGGACACCGATCAGCTTGCGGGGGCTTGAAATCACGAGCGCATATGCTCCCTTGACACGCCTCATCGCTATTCTGACCGCTTCTTCGACATTTGCCGCCTTCAGTCTGGCTCTTGCGATATGATACGCAATGACCTCCGAATCGATTGTCGTCTGAAAAATAGCGCCTGTATACTCCAGCTCTTCACGGAGCTCCGCGGCATTCACCAGATTTCCGTTATGCGCGATGGCAAGTGTTCCCTTCACATAATTCAATACAAGCGGCTGCGCGTTTGCCGCGGACGTCTCCCCGGTCGTTGAATACCGTACGTGTCCCACGCCCAGATTTCCGGAAAGAGTACTCAGCTCCTCCTCATGAAACACTTCGCTGACAAGCCCCAGTCCTTT
>Ga0163159_1004093_pt1 | contig 10614 bp, 8 predicted proteins | sample BioMet9_FD_108702 | JGI IMG/M metagenome (GOLD analysis project Ga0163159, IMG submission 108702) | Microbial communities from bioreactor (seeded with sewage sludge) at Lawrence Berkeley National Lab, California, USA - Biofuel... | ecosystem: Engineered > Bioreactor > Anaerobic > Unclassified ... | reverse complement strand
GCAGGATGACAATGACGATGATTTTAAAATGGATATTATTAATCTTGATGATTAGGCTGCCCGCGCGGCAGGAGAGGTTTGCTTCGGCAGACCTCTTTTAGTAAGAAGAAAATGGAGGATACACTATGAATAAGAGAACAGCAGGTATGCTCGCAGTTCTGCTGGCATGCACGATGATACTGCCGGGCTGTGCCGGCACAGGCAGTTCCGCGGATTCTTCTAAGACGGCTTCATCTGCATCATCTGCTGCGTCATCGTCAGCCGCGTCCAAAAGCAGCACGGCTTCCGCGCAGACGTCATCAGCCGCCACGCCGCAGGGAACGGCCGGGACAGCAGGAACGACCGGCTCAGGAGCAGCGTCCAGCAAGGATACAAAGGTCGAGGCTGTAATTTATGTGAGCAATTCAGATGCTTCCGCATTCGAGAAGAAGACCGTCACGCTCGATAAGCTGACGCCCCAGAATCTGATCGATGCCTTGATCAGCAATAAGGCTGTTCCGGAAGAGACATCCGTTTTAAGCATGCAGAAGGAGCAGGCGGATGATGGAACGACGCGGCTGACGCTGGATCTTTCGGACCAGTTCCAGAAGGGTCTCGACAATACCGGCAGTTCAGGAGAGTATTGGATGGTCGGCAGTGTCGTCAATACATTTCTTGACGCGTACAGCGCATCCGGTGTCCGTATAACGATTGCCGGGAATACGCTTGAATCGCCGGGCGCCGGCGAAATGACCGGATACCTGAGACAGTATAAATAATTAAAGGAAAAAGCACTGCTTGACATACTGAACCATCTGTTATATTATAGATATAACAGTAGAGGATTCTGCATTATTTTTTAAGGAAACAGGTGATGGAAGTGCTTATTAAAATCGATTTTAACAGTGATGAGGCGCTGTATATGCAGCTGCGCAATCAGATTATCATTGGAATCGCGACTTCGGATATTCATGAGGGCGACGCGCTGCCGTCCGTGAGGCAGCTTGCCGACAATATCGGAATCAACATGCATACGGTCAACAAGGCGTACAGTGTCCTGAAGCAGGAGGGCTTTATCCGGCTTGACAGGCGCAAAGGCGCGGTAATTGCCATCGATGTTGACAAGATGAAGGCACTGGACGAGATGAAGGGTGATCTGCTGGTGGTGCTTGCGCAGGGATGCTGCAAGAATATAACACGTGATGAGGTACACGCTCTTGTCGATGAGATTTTTGACGAATACAGCTGATATTCGATTTTACTTATTTTCCGGAAAGGAATACAATCATGGTTTCTTATACGAAACAGGCGCAGGAGGTTCTGAAAACCGCTAAGCGGACGGCTCAGCAGCTGAAGCATAATTATGTCGGAACGGAACATCTGCTTATTGGACTGCGCCGTGAATATACGAGTGTGGCCGGCCAGATTCTTGCCGAGTGCGGGGTCGAGGAGGAGAAGCTTATACAGACAATCGATAAGCTGATCGAGCCGGACAGGCCGGTTGCTTCCGCCGAACGCGACGGCTTTACACCGCGCCTTGAAGCAATTCTGGAGGACAGCCGGATGTTTGCCGACGCATACGGAAACAGCGAATGCGGCACGGAGCATATGCTGCTCGCGATCATCCGCGATTCGGACTGTGTGGCGGCCAAGATACTTGTGACGCTTAATATATCGCTGCAGAATATTTATATGATGATCGTCCAGATCCTGGGAGAGGACCTGGACGATGTTCTTAACAGCAAGGGAAAGCAGCAGGGAAACGCGCATCTTCTGGAACAGTACAGTACGGACCTTACGAAGATGGCGGCGGACGGAAAGCTGGATCCTGTAATCGGCAGGGAGACAGAGATCAGCAGAATGATACAGATACTCAGCAGGCGGACGAAGAACAATCCATGCTTGATCGGAGAACCCGGTGTCGGCAAGAGCGCGGTCGTTGACGGACTGGCAATTGAAATTGCCGGCGGTGACGTGCCGCCGCAGATCGCGGACAAGCGGCTTCTTACGATGGATCTGTCCGGAATGGTCGCAGGCTCCAAATACCGCGGTGAGTTTGAAGAGCGGATGAAGGGCATCATCCATGAAGTACAGCAGGAGGGAAACGTGCTTCTTTTTCTGGACGAGGTTCATACGCTGATCGGTGCAGGCGGTGCGGAGGGCGCGCTTGACGCGGCCAATATCCTGAAGCCGGCGCTGGCGCGCGGCGAGTTTCAGCTGATCGGTGCGACGACAATTTCGGAATACCGGAAGTATATTGAGAAGGACGCGGCGCTGGAACGCCGTTTTCAGCCTGTGACAATTGAAGAGCCGTCGGAGGAGATGACCGTCCGTATCCTGAAAGGACTGCGGCCCCGGTACGAGTCATTTCACGGGGTGACCATAACGGACGGTGCTGTCATGAGTGCCGTGAAGCTCTCGGAACGGTATATCACCGACCGGCATCTCCCGGACAAGGCCATCGACGTGATGGATGAAACATGTTCCAAGGTGCGTCTTCACGGTTTCCGGCCGGATGCGGCACTTCAGGGTCTGGAGAAGAAGCGCGCGAAGCTGGAAATCAGCCGCGAGGAAGCGCTGAAGACCGGAACATTTGAAGAAGCTACGGCACTTAACAATGAATATCATGACGTTGTGCGGAAGATTGAGCGGAAGCACAGCCGTCTTCAGAAGAATACCGCGGGGAAGCGGGTATCAGTCGGTGAGAATGATGTGGCAGGCGTTGTTTCCGAGTGGACACGGATACCGGTGCAGCGGCTTACCGAAGCCGAGGGTGAACGGCTGATGCGCCTGGAAGCGACACTTCATAAGCGTGTCATCGGACAGGATGAAGCCGTTTCTGCTGTGGCGCGCGCCGTTAAGCGTGGCCGCGTCGGGTTCAAGGATCCGGGAAGACCGATTGGTTCCTTCCTCTTTCTGGGGCCGACAGGTGTCGGCAAGACAGAGCTTTCCAAGGCACTTGCCGAAGCACTGTTTCAGACGGAAGAGTCCATGATCCGCGTGGATATGTCGGAATATATGGAGAAGCAGAGTGTGGCGAAGCTGATCGGCTCACCGCCCGGCTATGTCGGCTACGAAGAGGGCGGGCAGCTGAGCGAGAAGGTCCGCAGACATCCATATTCCGTTATCCTTTTTGACGAGATTGAGAAGGCACATCCGGACGTCTTCAATACACTGCTGCAGGTGCTGGATGACGGACACATTACGGATTCGCAGGGACGTACGGTGGACTTCAAGAACACTGTGATCATCATGACCTCGAACGCAGGAGCCAAGGCGATTGTCGATTCCAGAACACTTGGATTTGCGGCCGCGGGATCGGAAGCACAGGATTACAAGTCGATGAAGTCAAGCGTCATGGAAGAGGTAAAACGGATTTTCAAGCCGGAATTCCTGAACCGCATCGATGAGATCATCGTTTTCCATTCCCTGACAGCCGAAGACCTCGGCAGGATCGCATCGCTGATGCTTGGCCGCGTCGCGAAACGTACGGAAGAGCAGATGAATATCAGGCTCAAGTTCCGGCCTTCCGTGCGGGATTATATTGTCAAGAAGGGAACCGACAGGAAATTCGGCGCCCGCCCGCTGCGGCGTGCTATTCAGAATGAGATCGAAGACGTGCTGGCCGATGCCGTACTGTCGGGAACGATTCATGAAGGCGAGTCGGCGGAACTGGGCATGCGGGGCGGAAAGCTCTGCTTTTATCATCCAGGTCAGAAATCGCGCAGTAAAACGATTCAATAAGATAAATTTTATGGACAGTCAAATAATTCATACGCCGCACGGCAAAAAACACAGGAGGTCACGATCATGGCAGCAGTTAAGGAATTGATTCGTTCAGAGGGGGACGGTTCAATCAGTTTTGGCGACTACACTCAGAACAGCAAGCAGAAGCTCGACAACTATGAATATAACGGGGATATCTATAAGGTGAAGACGTTTCAGGAAATCACGAAGCTGGAACGGAACGGAATGTTTGTCTACGAATCGGTGCCCGGAACGGCTGTTTCCGAATTCCGCGAGGACGGCGACGGTGTGGAGTTTCAGGTTGAAGGAAACGAGGACGCGCAGATTACGGTTGAGCTGGCCGAGGATACGGAATACGAGGTTTTTGTCGATGACAATTCGATCGGAAAGATGTCTACCAATCTGGGCGGCAAGCTGAGCATCAATGTTGAGCTTGGAAGCGGTACCGTAGTTCGTGTCCGCATCAGCAGATAGCGTATGGCAAAGGGAGCAAAGACTGTTTATTTCTGCCAGAACTGCGGGTACGAGTCGGCCAAGTGGACGGGTCAGTGCCCGGCCTGCAAGGAATGGAATACGTTTGTAGAAGAAACAGTGAAGCCAAAGAACACGCAGTCTGTCCATACACAGGAGCGAAAGCCTGCCGCTGTGTCAACCTTGTCGCAGATCCCGACAGACAAGGAAGAACGTACGGTAATCGGAATCGAAGAACTGGACCGTGTCTTAGGAGGCGGGATCGTACCCGGCTCCCTGATTCTGGTCGGCGGTGACCCGGGAATCGGCAAATCCACCCTGCTTCTTCAGGTATGCCAGAGACTTTGCGGGAAGGGCAGGAAGCTGCTTTATGTATCCGGCGAGGAGTCCCTGCAGCAGATCAAGATGCGGGCGTCCCGCATCGGAGCATTTACGGACGATCTGTCGCTTCTCTGCGAGACAAATCTCGAGACGATCCGTGACATGATCGAGCGGATGAAGCCGGAATTTGTCATTATCGATTCGATCCAGACGATGTACAGCGAGGAGGTTACTTCGGCGCCGGGAAGCGTTTCCCAGGTGCGCGAGGCGACCGGTGTCCTGATGCAGATCGCGAAGGTGCTCGGAATCTCGATTTTTATCATCGGGCATGTTACAAAGGAAGGCACCGTGGCAGGACCGCGTGTGCTTGAGCATATGGTGGATACCGTTCTCTATTTCGAAGGCGACCGGAATCTTTCCTACCGGATTCTCCGCAGTGTGAAGAACCGGTTTGGCTCTACGAACGAAATCGGTGTGTTTGAAATGCGGGAGGAAGGCCTTGTCGAAGTCCCGAATCCCTCTGAATATATGCTGCAGGGAAGACCGGAGGATGCTTCCGGGTCAGTGGTTGCCTGCTCCCTGGAGGGAACGAGGCCGATTCTGATTGAAATCCAGGCACTTGTCTGTCCGACAAGCTTCGGTTTTCCGAGACGGACAGCGACGGGAACGGATTATAACAGGGTAAACCTGCTGATGGCCGTGCTGGAGAAGCGCGGCGGCTACAATCTTTCTTCCTGTGACGCGTACGTGAATCTCGCGGGCGGCATCCGGATGAATGAACCGGCCATGGACCTGGGTATCGTAATGGCAATTATTTCCAGCTTCAGGAATGTGCCGATCGGCAGTGACACCATGGTGTTCGGTGAGGTCGGCTTAAGCGGCGAAATCCGTGCCGTCAGCCAGCCGGAGATCCGTGTAGCGGAGGCGAAGAAGCTGGGCTTTTCCACATGCATCATCCCGTCGGTCTGCATGCGCAGTGTTTCGAAGATCAAGGGTATAGAAATTATCGGTGTCAAGTCGGTGCGTGACGCGTGCGCGGCAATTATGGGAAATAAGCGTTGACAAGCGCCGCGGTACTGTGATAGACTTTCTTAGTGGGCAATTTTCATATGTCTCACGTAGGGGATTGGTCAAATGGCATGACAAGGGTCTCCAAAACCTTTAGCGGGAGTTCGATTCTCTCATCCCCTGTATTCTATGCCTGAAAGCCTTTAAACAGAGGCTTTCAGGCATTTTGTATTTTTTGAAAATGATGAAAGTCATAAAAAAGTCATCAATATACATGCAACACTTAATAAAGAATTGTTTTATTTATGTAATCTTGTTTTTCTGAATCAGTCAGGTAATTCTGCAGGCAAATTCTTATTCCGTATTCTGTTTTTCTTCCCTTTCTGTTTGCCCGGTATATGAAAGCAGTTTCAGCAGTATTACTTGTAGGGCCTTTTAATGCGTGTTTATTTGCAGCAGCCTGCAGTTAAACGTATCAAATGTTGATTTTCTAACTTACAGCAAAAATTTATGCAAATACATCATTTATACATTTTATAGGAGACCAAGTGTTATTCTCAATGAAGATATTATGTTTTTGAGATGTTTTCTGATGCTTTTTTTGATTGATGCTTGAAGTTAGAAATTTAGGTTTATAAAGGCTTTTATCAAGTGAAAGACCAGAACGTCGACATGCAGATAAACAAAGAAATGTTGTTTTTATGTCAATGGATAGTACATATACATCGAAACTCTTATACTCCGTGCAGTAATTGTTATAATATTTAACCGTCACTGTAAAGTGATAATTATAACAAATGAGGAGAAAAGAAAAATGGAGAGCAATATTCAGCAGACTGTACTATTCCGGCCAGATGACATCGAACGCTTCAAAAGGTATTTATATGAGCGGGAAAATGCAGAGGCTACGATCTGCAAGTACCTGACAGATATCCGTACCTTTCAGACATATTTAAACGGGGATATGGCTTTTGACAGGCAGAGGGTATTGGCGTATAAAGCGTGGCTTTGTGAAAATTACGTTACGTCCAGTGTGAATTCTATGCTGGTGGCTTTAAATCAGTTTTTTATCTTCTTGGGAATACCCCAGTTCCGTGTGAGACGGTTAAAGGTTCAGAAAGAATTGTTTCTCGCTGAGAACAGGATGATGACCAAGGAAGAATATTACCGTCTGATAAAGGCAGCAGTGAGAAAAGGTAATATACAGCTTGCAGCCGAAATGGAGACAATGGCTTCAACAGGAACAAGGGTAAGCGAACTTTCCTTTTTCACGGTTGAGGCAGTTCAAACCGGCAGTGTTGTTATTAACAATAAAGGAAAAAGGCGAAGGATTGTCATTCCGAATTCACTGCGAAAAAAGCTGCTTTATTATTCGGCAAAACAGAATATAAGGTGCGGCAGGATTTTTATAACGAGGAGCGGAAAGCCAAAAAACAGAAGTAATCTTTGGAAAGAGATGCAGAATCTGAAAGAAGAAGCCAATGTAAAGCCGGATAAGATTTTTCCTCACAATCTGCGCCATCTGTTTGCCAGAACATTTTATAAGATGACACGGAATCTGACAGGGCTGGCTGATATCTTGGGACATAGTTCGGTAAACGTAACAAGGATCTATACAGCAGTGCCTGGTAATATGTACCGAAAGCAGATTGAAGCACTGGGACTGCTTTTAGAATAGAAATCCAGTAAAGTTTATATATAGTCAAAATTTACAACATAATATTAATTATGTTGTAGATGGAATTAAAAAAGTAATATCTTGCATATACATATATTTCAGCATATTATATGATGCATTCTTAAGCTGTTCAGCTGTCTGTTTCAAATATTATCAGTAAAATAATCCCTTCATTTAATCTTCACTATTTTGTTATTAAAAATGATCAAGGTGTGTTTTTTTCCATTAAATAAAAATGCATTTTGTTTTATTAACTATATTCACACTTTGGAATAAACCTTAATCCGTCCATATTTGGACGGATTTTTTTTACAACATAATTAATATTATGTTGTAAATTTGCATTATGTCATCCGTCCTGTAAATCTACCGGACGGGGAATATTGGATATTACGAGGACTTTTGACATACTGGCGAAAAGTAATCGATAAGGAAGGAAAGGTAAAATCGGATGTGGGTATTGATTTGTGACGATGATATAGAAAGCATTGATAAATGCCAGAGCATGGTCACCAGAATCGCTGAAAAACATCAGATTGCTGTGGATATTCAGATGGCCAAGTCTGGCAGTCAGCTATTTCGTCTTCTTATGACCAAATATGCAGATATTGATTTAATTTATATGGATATTCATATGCCGGATATAAGCGGTCTTGAGACTGCTCGTAGGCTTCGTGAACTGGGACTTCATATGTGTATTGTGTTCTATACGGAAGATGAAACAAAAGCTGCGAATGCTTTTGACGTTGATGCCCTATACTATTTCGTAAAATCCAGAATCAGTGAACAGAAATTTGAAGAAATTTTTCTGAAAGCTGAGAAGCTGAGTAAGCAGAAAAATGAAGGACATCTAATTCTTGTAAATAAGGGCAGGCATATTCACATCCCGATAAATAATATCAAGTACTTTGAGGTTCAAAACAGAACTGTGACTGTTTACTATAAAAGTTTCGAAGGATGGGATGAAAAATTCGAATTTTATTCTTCACTCGTGAAACTGGAAAATTATCTTTCTGCTAAAGATTTTATACGTGTCAGGCATGAATGTCTTGTAAATACAAAATATATCCTGAAAGAAAATTCAAAAGAGGTCGAGTTGGTGGATGGTACGAGGATCCCGGTCGGCCGTTCTTACAGAGTAAGTCTGAAAGAATTGAGAAAAAATAGTAAGAATTTAAATGAGAAAGAGGCAGCACCAGCCTAAGAACTCATTTAAAGATATTTGCAATTACTTATTCGGCAGGAGAAGGCGCAGGGAGTGACGTTGTAACAGATCCGATCGAAAGGGTGACATGACTACGCAAGTACCCATCCACGAAGATATCTCCGCATTGGGGCAATTATCAGGCAGTGCATGGTCCGCACCCGCGGGAAAGGCATTAACATACTGGATATCAAATGACAAATACCTGACACATTACAAGTCGTGAGAAGTGGTACCGAATGATGGATCGGTAACGGCACCGAGTTTCCTATGACGCTTACCTTTGATCTGGTTCCGCGGGTTCTGTCATGGATGGCGGTTTTGTGGATGCGATTGAGCTTAACAGATACACATTTAACAGTCCGAAAGCGGCGTCGAACCGGACACTGACAGTTGATTTTTGGGTACGACTTCAAAAAGAAGTTAAGCCGTTTTATGTGAAGAACGCGGGAACCGCTTCAATATTGGGCAACCCGGTTCAGAAACTTATTAATTCTGTTAAAACAGGCGACGGTAGCAGATATATACTGTGGATTGTCATTCTGGCGGCAGCGGCAATTGTAATAACGGTATATACTCGAAAATCTGCTTAAAGAATCCTGAACGACAGAACAAAGTTGCCAAAAAGGAGCAGAGGCATGATGAATGAACGGAAAAAGAGGCGTGGCCTTTACAAAATTGCATCACTTTTTTTGATTGCGACAATCCTTGCGGGGCCGATGCTCCCTTCAGCGGCAGAGAATGATTCGGCCGTTGAGATACAGCGCTTTGAACAAGAGAGTCCGGTCGCTGTTATAACCGTCGAGATGGGGACTGCAGATGAACAGCTTTCTCTGCCAAAAACTCTGTCTGCCGTGCTGACCAAAACGGCCTCTGCTTCGGCGGGAACGGCGACAGTAGCGGCAACCGGGGAAAGTACGGTTGACATTCCCGTGACCTGGGACGATGGCGGAAGTTATGATCCCAGCAAAGCGGGTGTATATACCTTTACTGCCAATATCGGCGATTATGTTTTCAGCGGCGCGCTGCCGACGCTGACTGTCGAAGTTAAGAGTGCTGCTGTGGACGAGGTGCTTTTTTACGGCACAGACACCCCTCTTGAAATGTATAAAAAGACAATGAGCGAAGAGGAGAAAAATGCTTTTTTGGTTGGAAGTGTCTATGCCTGCGGTGAAAGTGACACGAATGTGCGGTATCCGGTGATTGTCAAGGATGACGGCGGTTTCGATCCTGAAAAAGAAGGGGAGTATGTTATTACGCTGGCCGCCATGAGCGGACAGACGGAACTCGGCACAGCTACCCGCGCGGTTACGGTGCATGGTGAGGATACCTATATGCTGTGCAGCTGCGGAGCTGGTGATCACGCGGCTACGCACAGCGCGGACTGCGCTATTTTAAAAATCCCGCAGGTGGTGGAGGTGTTTAAAGCCAAAGCCGAGGGTACTAATGGAGATGAGCTTCCGGACAGCGTGGAAGTGCCAAACAGTGTGCTCAACGAGATTTCCGAACAGAACAAAGCAGCGCTTACTTCTTCCTCTGAGGCAATAATCACGGAAAGCGAAACACAGCAGGCTTCGACGCGAACTGCGAGCAGTTCAATCAAACTGACGAATATGCTGTTCCGTCAGAATGGGAAGACCAGCGCGCTTAAAGTGAATTCCGCGCGGAGTTCCGGCTCGCTGAAGAGTGGTTCTATTATGGCGCTCGCGGCGACAGGTGGGCAGGCTACTACAGAGATCGTGGTTCCACGCGGCGTGGTTTATCTTTCCCCCAATCCGGAAACCAACGCGGCCGGTACCTACAAATGGTATGACACAGTGGCGGCAGCTGAGGCCGCGATGAACAGCTCAACAACTGATTACACGATGATCATCGCCCAAAACGGATACGCGATGACGGCCGCGGAATGCAATATGACCGGCCTTGCCGGTCGGGCTAAGTCACTTTCTATTTCCACCAGCTGGAAAGATCCGGCCGGCGCGGATACTCTATGGGATCGCAATCCGGCAACCTGGGTTCCCGGCATCACCAGTCTGGGCTATCAGGGAAGTCCATCCGACGCGGGTACTATAACTTTGGGCGCCGATCTGCAGCTGGGTGTGCCGACCACCTTCCGAAATATCGTTTTTGGTACGCAGAAAAGTATTCTGGCTCATGCCAACAAGCTGGTTATGGGCGAGGGCATTACAATGTCCTCAAGCACTTT
>Ga0163159_1004086_pt1 | contig 10624 bp, 7 predicted proteins | sample BioMet9_FD_108702 | JGI IMG/M metagenome (GOLD analysis project Ga0163159, IMG submission 108702) | Microbial communities from bioreactor (seeded with sewage sludge) at Lawrence Berkeley National Lab, California, USA - Biofuel... | ecosystem: Engineered > Bioreactor > Anaerobic > Unclassified ... | reverse complement strand
TCGCAGGTGACCGGCTGCGATCTGGAGATACAGGAGAACCGGACCGAGCTCATGGAACAGGGCGACGATGGCATGAGCAAATCCTACGATCCACCCCGTTACGATATCGACTACAACTTCCGGATAACCATCCATGTGAACGCGCCCTGGTTCTCCGACATGAGCTTCCTTATCAACGACGGCACCGTTGAGCAGCGCGGGAGCGTAGAGTACAATGGCTGCCAACAGCAGGCAGAGGAGATGAAGGCGACCATCGAGCAGCTTCGCCAGCAGACGCGCGACAAGGTTGCCGCCGCGAATGCCCCGCGACAGAAGGTCGTCTGCGCGCATTGCGGCGCCTCCACCTTCCCTGATGCATCCGGTTGCTGCGAGTACTGCGGAGGTGCGCTGACCTACGCCACATCGTGACATCGCCGCCTGCCGGAGGCATCCTCGATCCGTTGGATGAGTCGAGGGGAGGATCATGAAGCGACGCGGATTCATCGTGGCGGGGTCTCTCTGCGCGCTGTTCGTCGCGACGGTCCTGCTGGTCGAGCTTCTGCCCCTCGACCTCTCTCGCTGGTGGCTGCCGGCCATCTTCGAGCCGCGGAGGCTGATCGGCATCTATGCCGTCATCCTGCTGCAGGCGACCTGGGCGGTGAGCGTTCAGCTGCGGGCTTCTGATCGTGTCGTCCGGCACTACCTGCTCGTCATGTCGGCGTTTCTCGTGATATGGCTGTTCGTCCTCCTTTTGAAGAGAGTCACCGCAAATCCCGATGTGGAACGCATCTGCTGGTATCTGTTCTACCCCTCCATCGTCGGCGCCGCGCTCGCACTGTTCGGTTGCGGGGTGCGCGTTGGCTTTCCCCGCAACGCACGCGGGAGGAAGACCGTCACCGGCATCGCAGCCACGGTCAGCGTCGTCCTGGTGTTCCTGGTGCTCACCAACGACCTGCACTACCTCGCGTTTCGCTTCGACCCCGCTTCGCCGCTCTGGTCAAAGGAATACACGTACGGCATCGTCTACTATCTGACTGCCCTCTGGACGGTCGCTCTGACCCTCGGTTTTTTCGCCACGCTCGCCATCGGCCTGCGCAGACAGGGGCACCGTCAGCTCGTGCCGCTCGTCGTCGTGTTCCTGGCAGGCCTCCTCTACTGCCTCGCCTATTTCCTGCGCGTGCCCTTCATCTTCACCAGCAACTTCACCGTCTTCTACTGCATGCTCTTCATGCTGTTCGTAGAGCTGTGCCTCGACCTGAAGCTACTTCCCTCATGCGCCTGGTATGGGACCGTGTTCAGGAGGGCGACCCACAACGCGCAGGTGCTCTCATCGCGCCTCGTCCGCGAATACGCATCGGATAGCGCCACGGCGCTTCCCGATGCCGTGACGGAGCGCATCGCCCTTCAGACCCGGCAAGGCAACGAGACGCTGCGCATCGGCATCGCCGATGAGCCGGATACGGTCTACGACGTGTTTCCCGTCCATGGCGGCTGGGCGGTCGTCGCCGAGGACATATCGGAGATATGCCGTTTGCGCGCCCAGCTGCAAGAGCGCACCGAGCAGCTCCAGCGCAGCACGGCCCTGCTCGGCCGCCAGCTCGCCATCCAGCGCCAGTTGCTCCGGCAGCGAGCGGAAAACGAGCTGCTCTCCGAAGTCGATGCCTCGATTGCCGGCGCCGTCGAGCATATCAGCAGCATCCTCGACGACCTCCCGCCCGGCGACACGCCCGCCGAGTGCGAACAACGGCGGCGCGCGCTCATGCTCGTGAAGCTGCTCGTCGCCTATTGCAAGCGCAAGGGCAGCCTCGTGCTCATCGAAAAGGAGGGTGCATCGGTCAGCCGTGCGCGCCTCGAGCTCATGTACGACGAGACGAACAACGACCTCGCCACCGTGGGCATCGAGAGCGGGGCGCTTATCGAGGCGGAGCATCTGCCCGCCCGGGCGACAAGCCTTTTGTACGATTGCTTCTACGACCTCATACTCATCGCCTTCGACTGCTCCGATCCCATCATCATGAGCTACATCGAGGACTCCGCGGACGCGGGCGTGGAGATGCATGTCACCCTGCAGTGCGCAGACGACGTGGACCTGTCCTGCGGGGTGGCGGCAGCCACGCTTGCGGAAAACCTGGGGCAGCGAGGCATCTCCTACGACCTCGAAGGAGATGTTGGCACGCTGACCCTGTGTGTCCGTGCAGGAGGTGAGCACCATGCCTGAAATGACCCTTTTAACGCGTCCCACCTGCGAATTTCTGTTCATGACGCTCGCGCTGCTCGGCCTTTGTCAAGGATTGCGCGCCTTCCTGATGGCCATGCGCAAAGGGGAACGATCGCTGCCGCTGGACATTGTCTACGAGTGCGCCGTCTTCGTGTTTCTCGCGCTGTTCGCCATGGCTGTCTATATGAACTGCATCCTCGCCGCCCGCCTCAGGTGGGATGCCGTCGCCTCGAGCCTGCTCTGGTTCTCCGCTCTGCCCTTGAGCCTCGGCGCGTATCTCTGCATCCACCAGCATCGCGCCGCCATGCTCCCCACGCTTGCGGCGCTCGCGCTCGCGCTGCCCGGCATCACGACGGCACTCTCCCTGCAGGCACCGATCATCTACTTGACAGTATGCGCTGTGTTCGTGTGCCGAACCGCATACGGGCTCTTCCTCGAAATCGACAGCACGCGTCACCGTGTCTCGCGCCTTTCCGTGAAGGAGACAGTTGACCATCTTCCCGAAGGATTGCTTTTCTCGACCGCGAACGGGCGCCCGCTCATCATCAACGATTGCATGGATGCCTTTTTGGACGCCCTCGGCATCTCCGTGAACCGCCTCGACACGAATCGTCTCTGGTCCGACCTCGAAGACGGCATCGAGGATGGACGTGTCGACGGCGAAAGACTGGGCGAACGGCTGCTCGTCCGCACGCCGAGCGGCGTGCGCGATGGACGGACGTTCCTCGTCACCAACGAGAGCGTCATACTCGCGGATTCCCGCATCTTCGGAAGGCACCCGCGAGGGCGTTATACCTGCATGCGGGCTGTCGACATGACGCACGAAGATCAACTGGACCGCAAGATCGAGCGCACGAACGAGGAACTTGCGCGCACCGGAGACGAGATACGCGCGGCGCTGGGCAATGTATCGACGATAGCGCGCAACGAAGGTATCCTCCGCATGCGCTCGCGCGTGCACGATGTGATCGGCCAGAAGCTTTCCATCCTTCACCGTTTCCTCGAAAGCGGCGACCTATCCGACGAGGCCGTTGCGCGTATCGTTCCCCTGCTCGCGGATCTGACGCACGACCTTGAATCCGACGCGCCGCGCGAGCGCCCCGTCGACCTCGACGACCTCGTCTCGTCGTTCTCGCTGATCGGCGTTGCCGTTGTCGTTTCCGGGGAGATGCCCGAAGATGCGGCCGTCGCGGCCGTGTTCGTCCAGGTGCTGCGCGAAGCGGCGACGAACGCCGTGCGACATGGGCGCGCGCAACGAGTGGACGCGAGGTTTTCCCGCGCTACCGTGGGCTCGTCCGATGCGACAAGCTACGAGATGGTCGTGATTGACGACGGCATCGCCCCCGTCGGCACCGTGATCGAGCGAACCGGCATCTTCGGCATGCGCAGGGCGCTTGCCGAGATGAACGGCACGTTGCAGGTGGAGACGCAGCCATCCTTCCGCCTGACCGCATGCATCGTGAGCGAGACAAGGCGCGAGCATGGGCACTGAGCAGGCACAACATGCGGGTTGGCGCAGAAAGCTTCCCAACGCGACGACCGGCGTTTATAATGCCAGCATAAACTTTTGGCAGGCGACGGAGGTGGCGCGCGCGGAGCAGGTTCGTCGCGCGAAAGCGATAGCGCCGCACACGGTGATCGGTACCGATACGGAGGCATGGTGATGATCGACATCGTTATCGTGGAAGACCAGGCTATGCTGCGCGAATCCCTCGTCGCTTGCATCGAGGCTCAGGAAGACATGCACGTGACCGGAGCGATCTCCGACGCCCGCGAAACCGCCGACCTCGTGGCGCGCACGGCACCCGACCTCGTGCTGCTTGACGTCTGCGCGGAACATGATTCGAGTGGCATCGTCGCGGCGGCGCAGATACGCAGCGCCAACGCCGACGTGAAACTCGTCATCATGACGGGCATGCCCGACATCTCCTTCGTCGAACAGGCGCGCAAAGCCGGGGCGGACAGCTTCGTCTACAAGAACGTGGGGACCGACGAGCTGCTCTCCGTGATCCGCAGCACCATGGCTGGCTATCGCACCTACCCGTCGGAATCGGCGGGCAAACTGCCGGGTAACGTCGCGCTGACCGATACCGAGCTTTCCATCCTTCGTCTCTTCTGCGAGACGAAGAGCCGCAAGCAGATTGCCGCGGAACTCTACATGAGCGAGGGCACGCTCAAACGGCACATCTCCGACATCCTGCAGAAAACGGGTTACGACAACATCCTGCGGCTCGCGGTGCATGCCGTGTCCTGCGGCTATGTCGTCCCCCGCATCGACACGCACCCGCAGCCCGATTCGGAACCTGCCGCACCCCCGGCAGATGCCTGACGCACTGCCTCGCCTGCACGTATTCGGGACGTAGCGCTTCGCAGACTGGCGATAAATGAGCCGCGTGGTGCTTCTTGTCCCGCCTTCCGTTCCGTATGATCCTCTCACCGGTATGTATCAGGGGTTACAGGTGGAAAGGGGACGGCCATGAAACGGACACGGGGAACCATCGCCTTCAGAATCGGATGTATCGCGGTATGCGCGCTCGCGCTCTGCGCGATGCTCGTGGGATGCGGCTCGAAAAGTTCGAGTTCCACCTCCACCGCATCTGAGCCAGGTGCCAACCTTATCGGGGACTGGACGGTCGAGAGCATGGAGAGCGGCGGCGAGTCAGTGGATATAACGAGCTACAGCGATCTGGGCATTTACATCTTGGTGACCATCGCGAAAGACGGTACTTGCACCTATCAGATGTCCGAAGATGACAGCACAAGCGGAACATGGAGCGGCAAAGACGCGAATTCCGGCACCGTGACGTTCGACAACGAAACCTTCGATGCAACCGTTGCCGGCGGTAAGCTGACGCTGACTTCCGGAAGCGACAAGATGGTGCTCGCATCAGGCAAACCCGCCAACATGTCGACCACCGCGGCCGGGACCGCGGGGGGCTCCTCCGGAAACGCTGGTAGCACCGCGCAGGCTGCGAGCAATACGAGCAGCGCCGCTTCAGCTGACCGGGTACCGATGAATTTCTCGCTCTGCGACGATTCCTTCGCGACCGTCACCGTCACCGCCAAGATCTATGACAGCGTCTGGGGTGCCGGGTATGAAGTGAAGATCGTCAACAAGAGCGACAAGGATATCTACGTGACCATACCCTGGGATAGTGCATCGGTCAACGGAACCATGAACGACATGACGCTCGGAGAGACCGTCAAGGCCGGCAAGAACGCCACGGCAGAAACGTACTTCATGGACGAAGTCGCCGCCATCAGCGACCTCAAGGATGTCGAGGGAACCTTGCAAATCGCCGACGACAGCAGCTTCGACGTGCTCTCCGAATACACCTTCACGATTCCCGACTAGCAGCTTGTATCGCGGGTGTTCGACAACGCTCGCTGCCCTGCAGACACCGCGAGCAGTCCGACAACGCTCGCCGGTCTGCAGGCACCGCGAGCATTCGGCAGCCTGCAGCGCCCTGAAAGCGCTTGAGCAACAAACGCCGCGAGATTTACCATTATTTCCGCTCATGGATTAAAATTAATGGTCAAATCCGCGGCGTTTGCGGCATCAGCGCAGATGCGTCACTTTCACGACCTGACGGTCGTAGGTGACCAGCCCGTTGACTTCTTCTTCCACGTCGGAGAGCTGCGTGTACACGTAGCCGGAGAGTCCCTGTTCTTCGAGCGCGTCCATATGGGCCATGATTCGCGTGAGCTGCTCCTGCAATGCCGCGGTATCCGCGCAGGTCTGGTAGCCGTAGACGCGCTCGATGGCGCTATGCCCCTCCACATGCAGTGCGAGCCCGCCGAACTCCGAGATCACGCCGGCGCGCCGCCGCAGACCACCAGGCACGGTGAGGGTGCGGAAATAATTGTGGACACTCGCGAAGTCACCGCCGCCCTGGTCATACCAGCCGCTTGCCTGATCGAGGAGGCGCGTGGGATCGGCGGCGCGAAACGCCTCGGTCACGGCGGCGGCGTCAAACTGACCCCAGCCTTCGTTGAATATCACCCATGTGGCGATGCACGGATGGTTGCGCAGCTGCTCTACGACTCCAAGACTGTGCGCGAGCCAGTGCGCGCGATATTCAGGGTCATCGGCACCAAAACGCGCATAATCGTGCGTGTCGCGCACGAGCGCGCATAACGGCGGGGACAACGTGGGAAGATGGCTCATGAACGGCTCCGCATAGGTGCCGCCGCCGCTCACCATATCCTGCCATACGACCATGCCAAGACGGTCGCAATGATAGTACCAGCGCTCGCTTTCCACCTTGATATGCTTGCGCAGCAGGTTGAAGCCGAGGTCCTTGGCCATGCGGATGTCCGCAACGAGTGCCTCATCGGATGGAGCCGTCAGAAGGCCATCCGACCAATAGCCCTGATCGAGCAGACCGCGCAGGAACAGCGGTTCGTGGTTGCAACAGAAGCGCATCCGACCGCGCGCATCGGGCTCGATGGTGAAGGTGCGAAACGCGCAGTAGCTCTCCACGCGGTCAACGATGGTCGACCGCTGCGCGCCCGCCGAGCCAACGATGATCGACTGTCCCGCATCCTCCGAGTCTGCGGCATAGGTGATGGTGAGCGGATAGAGGAACGGGTCGTCCGGAGACCAGCGATGGGGATTGGGAAGCGGTACGGTCACGCTCATGCAGGTCAGATTCTCGGGAGCCACTGCCAACATGAGAGGCACTGTCCCAACGCCTGATGAGACGAACGCCCCTGAACCCGCGAACGCTTCGAGAGGCATCGGCGCGGCAGTCGAAGCGGAAGCGAGCGCTTCGTCACCGTTCGCCCACGTATCGTTTGCCTCCCCTCCCCGTCCTGCGCAGTTCTCGGCAGACACGACCGCGTCGCATGACTTCGTATCGTCACTCGCAGACGCCGCTTCGTCGACGGAGGCGGAACCTCCTCGAATCGCAACGGAGAGCTTCCCGCCGGGAACGGAGACGAGCGCGTTGACGGTAAGGGTTCCCGCATCCGCATCGGGCAGAAGCGTCATATGCGCGATGAAAGCCGCCGGCACGACCTCGAGCCACACGGTTTGCCAGATGCCGCTCTGCGCCGTATACCAGATGGTGCCGCGCGCGAGCTTCTGCTTGCCGCGCGGCTGGGTGCCCGTATCGCTCGGGTCGCGAACGCCCACCGCAAGCTCGACGGTCCCCGCGTGCACCCGGTCGGTGAGCTCGAAGTAAAACGGGAGATAACCGCCCTCATGCGTTCCACATGCCACGCCATCTATCATGCAGGTCACGGCATGGTCAACGGCCTCGAAATGAAGCAGCAAGCGCTGCCCCTCGCGCAGCTCGGGACAGGTGAACGTCCGCCGATACCAAAGCCGCTCGTCGGGAGCAAGCTGGCACCCCACGCCCGAGAGCGCCGATTCGGGAGAGAACGGCACGCGGATAGTCCCCTCGAAGACCTCGGGTTGCGGCTGGCAGGCAGGAACAATCGCATATTCCCAGATGCCGTTAAGGTTGATATAGCTCTCTCGTCGCATCTGGGGGCGCGGGTGCGCGCTCAGCGGCTGTTCAGCGCCAAGAGCGGCGCCCCACGGCGTGCTCAAATCGACGAGCGGGTCATCGGGATGCGCGGCGAGGCCGCTTCGGTATGCACGCTTGATATCGAACAGGATGTCACTCCGCTCCCCGTTGCCGGTGTGCACCGCACGCGATCCCGGCGCACGCTTGATATCGAACAGAATGTTGCCCCAACCGCAGGAAAAACGAACCGCCGGGCATGGAGCCCGGCGGTCGGTGCTTACGATATGTCAGACACGCGTCAGAATGCCGGTGAATGCGTTCGTCGTGCTCGAGCCGACGGTGAAGCTGTAGATGTAAATCTGCCCCTCGCCTTGGTCGTCTGGGATGAAGTAGCCCTTGATGGAAGCGGCACTGCCTTCCTCGGTCTCGAACCAGTAGGCGTTGCCGTCATCCAACTCGTAGGCGGCACCCGAACTCGGCCCGCACTTGAACTTCGCGGTCGCGGTGTTGAGCGTCGATGTCGAGGAGCTCTTGGTGCTCGCGGAGGCGCTGCCCGTCGATGTGGTCGCCGTCGAAGTGCTCGCCGTGGATGCGGAGGTGCTGCTCGTGGATGCAGAGGCGGTCGACGTGCTCGAGCTCGTCTTGGACGAGGGAGTCGCCGCGGAGCTCGTCGTCGCTGTCGACGAAGAAGTGGCGGCCGACGCTGCGCCCGACAGGACCCAGCTGAGCTTGCAGGTGCCCTGATCGTTGTTCACGTCGCTGATGACGAGCGAGCAGGTGACGGTGCCGGTGTCGCTGGTGGCCTTGTAGGTTCCCGCCGCCGTGTAGGTCAGGAGGTTCTCATCATCCTCGCTGACGTAGTTCCAAGCGGTTCCGTCGAAGGAATACTTGTAGGTCTTCGTGCCAACGTTCACGAGGAACCACTGCTGCGAAGTATAGACGCACACTGCCTCGCAGGTCTGCGCGCTCGGATCGAAGGTGATGTTCGCTTCGGAGATATCGTGGTCGGGATCGTTCGTGATCGCCTTAAGCGCGGTGGTTTTAGCAGTGCAGTCTTGAATCTGCTCGGCCCATGCGCCATTGGCATCGCGATAGCAATGGATCTTCATCGTCACATCGGACGAGAACGAATCGTTGGCGACCGTCGCCGTCGCGGTGTAATCCTGCGTCTGCAGGTGAAGGTCGGAGGCGGTCTTCTCGATGCTCACGCCGGATACCGTATAGGGCGTTGCATCGACATAATCGTTGGAGGCGAATCCGGCGGTGAGCGTCGGGTCGTTCTCGATTGCCGTGGTGACCTGGCTATCCTTGACCGGGTCGAACATAAGCGGTCCGCCGAACCAGAAGAAGGTGCCCAGAATCGCCGCGAGCGCGACGATCACGACAATCAGCACGACGAGCGGACCCTTGCCTTTCTTCTTGGCTGCACTGGGTGCCGCCGCAGCAGCAGCCGTATCGCCCGCTACCGGTGCGGTAGCCGCAGCGGCGCCGTCAGGAACGCTCGCTTCAGCCGCAACCGATGCGGCAGCGCCCTCGGGAGCGGTGGGCGTGGCATTCTGCTTGCGCGCGGCCTTCTCGGCGAGCTTGCGCTGGCGCTTCTCCTGCTTGAGCCGTTCTTTCTCCTGCTTTTTAAGCGCGCGCCTCTGCTTGCGCGTGAGATTCTCGGCGGCAGGCTCGTCCTTGGCGACCGCCATGAGCGTGGTGGTCTCCACCAGAGGCGTCTGGTAGGCCGGGCCATCGGTGGCCGGCATCTCGGCTGTGGGCACCGATGCCGCGTTGGCGGCAGCTGCCGTCACATCAGCCGCAGCAGTTGCGCCCGGCTCGACCGGCAGAGCGGCTGTCTGGGCAGCGGCGTCATCGACAGCAGCGGCGGCAACGGTCGCCGCAGCGGCCGCTGCGTCTGCGGATGCTTCCTGCCCCGCGGCTTTCCCAGAGGTGGTCGCAGCGGTCTTCCGCGCTGCGGTGGTCTTCTTCGCTGCGCTCTTGGCGGGCGCGGCCTTCGCGGCAGCGTTCTTGGCCGACGTGCTCTTGGCTGCGGTGGTCTTGGTTGTAGCGGTCTTGGCCGACGTGCTCTTGGCTGCGGTCTTCGCAGCTGTGCTCTTCGCAGCGGTGGTCTTCTTCGCCGCTGTGCTCTTGGCTGCAGCGGTCCTCTTCGCCGGTGCTTTCTTCGCAGGCGCGACCGGCGCTTCGGCCGACGCGCTTACCTCCGCGGAGGAGACCTCCGCCGAAGCCGCAGACGCGGCTGCCTCTGGCACAGATGCCGCAGCATCGGCCCCGGCCGTGCCAGCGGCCGAAGCACCATCCACCCGCGGCTCCTCGTTGTTATCGTTTGTCGTCGCCATGGTTCCGCCTTTCTGCCGACCCATTTTGCCCTATTGTAGAGTCCGAAGCGGTCGCCGTGAAGAGCAACCGACCCCTTTCCGACAAAACAACTTCTTACCTGCTGAAATGTATTATGATTTCACGACATTTCAGTTGCAGAATGTCTCGAAGAGCCGGCGCGCCTCGGCTGCGGAATGTCTCGCACGGATCAGCGCGTCTTCTCGACGTCGCCCGAGAACGTGAACGTGGCCATAACACCGGCACTGTCCGTGTAGGTCACATTGAGCACCGTGATCTTGATGACCTCGGTTCCATCGTCGGTCGGCAGAAACTCGCCGGCGACGAAAGCGGTGCCGCCGCCAGCCGCATCCGTGCCATTGGCCGCGAAACTGTAGGAAAGGCCGTCGCCAGCGGCATAGTCCGACGAATCCGATGCGTTCGCGCTGATGACCGCCTGCACGCTTCCCATCGAGGAATCGTCCTTGGCGAGAGCCGACGTGGGACCGGTCAACGCGCTCGAACGATTCCAGGAAATCGTGAACGTGCCGTTGCCGCTATCGACAGTGCCAATCGTGAGCGTGAGTTCCGTTCCCGCCGTCGCCTTAACCGGTCGGTACTCCCCGTCAAGCTG
>Ga0163159_1004084_pt1 | contig 10626 bp, 9 predicted proteins | sample BioMet9_FD_108702 | JGI IMG/M metagenome (GOLD analysis project Ga0163159, IMG submission 108702) | Microbial communities from bioreactor (seeded with sewage sludge) at Lawrence Berkeley National Lab, California, USA - Biofuel... | ecosystem: Engineered > Bioreactor > Anaerobic > Unclassified ... | reverse complement strand
GCATGATAGCCCAACAGAAATTCTCCGCTGAGCTTGGCAGAGGAGATAAACGCCTCCGGCAAAAATTTATCGAAAATTTCGCGCAGAACTTTCTGCGCGCGCGCAAGCAACTTGACACGTGCGCTACTTTGCAGCCGCTGGATATAGGGAGAAAGTTGCAGCTCCAGTTGCCGCCAAGTGGCATACGGATGGTCGGCAAAGCGCTGCATAAGACGTTCCGCATTCGTAGGACGCCTTTCTTCCGTCATTGTAAGAGCCGTGCGTTCTATGTATTCCGCCACAGCCAGAAGTCGCCCGTACAGGTAGTCTCGGGATGTACGATCCTTATCAAGAGCCATACCGTATTCCTCTTTTTGAAGATGCCTGGCGTAATACCCTTTATAGACGCCGCAGGCCACGCCGAGCACTTCCGGCCATTCCCATTTTTCCAGCGCGACACGGTTGCAGGCCCGGCGCACGCAGCATTCCATAATGTCGCGCGGCAAAGGCGCGGCATCCACAATGCAGGGTAGCAGACGCTCCACCGTGGCCTTGCGCAGCTTGTCGTCGATACGCCTGCCGTAGGCCACGCGGGCGATGGTTTCCGGCGTCGGCGCACAGACGACATACACCGTGCGCGTACGCTTTTTGCCGCGCCCCGCATCTTCTTCCGGCAGACGCACCGGCAGCACCCAGGCGCAATCTTCCTGCCATTTTTCCAGATTGCCCAAATACTGTTCCAGCATCTGTTCGCGGTAGAACGTCACGGCAAGACGGCCGGGACTGGCGGCATCCAGCGCCATGATCGCAATGCCGTCCGTGTCCCGCAGGTCGGCCCTATACCCCGCCAGGGCCTTGCGCAGCCTTTCGGCAAACACCAGCCCCATATTCGGCGGCGGCGTTTTGGGCTGTTCGCCGGCGTCCGCATCCGCCGACAACTCCGGCGCATCCTCCCGCAACCAATCTTCGTCAGCCATGTTGAAGAAGTCTTCGCAGGGATTGGGCACGCGCGCGCCGCTTACGGCCCAGGCCACGACCGCCTGCTCCCCGTTGCGGTAGCCTTGACGGGCGATGAGCCAACGCAGGGCGTTATGGGCCTTGTGGCTTGTTTCATACCCCACGGTGCAGGCCTCTTCCGCCTCGGTGAACCGCCCCCTGAAGGTGAAGTTGGCGGCATCATTGGACGAGATGAGCTTGGCGCCGTCACCGGGGCGGCGGATATTGCGGGGATGCTTCGTCGCAACGGCGCGCTCCTCGCCTTGCACCATGCACAGCCCCTTTTGCTGCATCTGCGCGGCATCGTAGGCCATCCAAGCCTGTTGCAGGCTGGTGTCTTTCCATGTGCGCGACTCCCTGTCTCCAGGCATGACCACGCTCCAGACCACCAACGCGTCACCTTGATCGCGCACGGTCACGCCCTTGACCTTCTTGGGTTGCAACCGACTGAATATGCTGTCCTTGTCTTCCTCCGCCGGCGCCGTCAACAACGCGCCGGAGGCGTCGGCGTGCAAGATGCCGCAAGCCAACAAGTCATGCACCAACTTTCCCTTGGAAACATAGGCATAGACGGCCTTGGCTTTGGGGTGGCCGTAGGGAGAGTCGCACCATGTCTGCAACTGTTCGGCATACATCGCATAGAGATTCTTTTTTCCGCCCTCATAGTCCTTGGCGCAATAATGGATTTTATCGTCCAGGGGATGCGGCGCGTCGCCGCTGGTACGCCCGGCGGAATCTTCCGTTGCGGGAAGAATAAACTGTGTTTTCGGCGGCAACAGCTCCGCACTCACAAAGTTACCTTGCCCGTCGAGGACAATATGAATCTGCGCCTGCTGACTGGTGTGGCTCACGGGCATGAGCGCCGGGGCCTCCTTGCCGCCGTCCTCCACCTGGGGCGGCTCCGTATAGTCGCGGTTGCTGGCGCAGGCCTCGTAGGTTTCAAAAAGCTTCTGCATCCAGCTCACAGCACGCCCCCTTGCGACCCGTCTTCTCCAAGCAGGGTTCGCGCATCCGGGTAAGCCACGGTTTCCGGCTCCTGGACAAGGCGCGTCAACTCTGCTTCCTCATATCCAGCATGGTTCTCGCCTGGCGTAAAAACCTTGGCTTCCATGGCGCGGATATCCTTGCGCAAAAGCGAAGCATCGTCCGGGGCGGGGAATTCTATGATCCCATGACGCATGACGGGCTTCCAGAACCGCGCCCCGAAACGCGTTTCGCCGGTTTCATCCGGGTAGTCGAAGCCATGAAACGTGAGGCCGAAGGCCAATTCCTCCAGATCGTCATAGGCCCCCTGCCCTTCCCCGAAAACGCATGGTTCCACATAGCCCTGGCAGTCGCGTGTGCCCAAAAAAATATCCTGCCGGCCGCCGCGTGCCAGCATGCGCTTGGCGATCTCATAATGCTTGCCGTCAATACGGTCCCGCTCCAGTTCCGGCCTGTGCTCGTTCCAGACAAAGCGGGCCGTGACTTGATAGGCCACATCCGCCAGATAGGTGTAGATGGAAAGATCGTTGCCGCCCGTGGTGGGCCGGATGGGTTTGACGCCCTTGGTCTGGGTGCGAAAGGGGCGCAAAACACGCACCTTTTCGATGATCCAGATGAAGGTTGGTTTCCAATAGATCGATTTGGCGATACCCTTGAGCGCTTCATAGGTGGGAATGTGGTAGGAACATTTTTCGCCCCCCACCCGTGTGACAGGGTCGGAAAACAAGGCATAGCGTCCATAGACGGTAAAGGATATGTCGTTTTTCACACAATCCTCCTCGCTAGAAAAAAGAACATCCTGCTTGCGGCACAGGTTGCGTCACAACTCCCATCTCAGTGCAATAAAAATTTTTTTGCAATGCATACATACCACTGTCCTGAATGGGATACAGCGCCTTGCCCTTGTCCAGCGCGGCTTTGATATTCGGAAAAACATTCACGGAATACCGTTGCGCCTTACGCAACAACACCTTCTTTTCATACAGGATGTCCGTCGAACAGAGGTCCGCGATAATCCTTTCCCCTTCTCCATACGGCACCAAAATACTTGTCGCCGCCGAATCTATGGCCTTGAACTTCTGCGCCGCCGTGCCGAAGGACTGGCCCAGCATGGGGGCAAGGCTCTTTGCGGTGAAATGCTGGTTGCTGCCGAGCATATCCAACAGGGTGTTGTTGCCCCTCTCGACGGCATAGGACAGGACGTCGGCCCTACGGTGAAAATAATGGTCGAAATAGGCCTCAGTCAGGAGCGGCAGGGTCAGGTCATAGTCTGAGGCCTGGAGCTCCTTCGCGAATTTCACGCGTATGACGTTCAGAAAGATATCCCGTCCGTCCTTGATATCCCGCAGCCAATCCAGGTTTTCCACATCACCATCCACGCGCACCACATGTACTCGCCCGGAAGCCCCCTCGCCATGACGGTTGCAGCGCCCCGCCGCCTGTAAAATGGAATCCAACCCCGCCGCCAGACGGATGACCGAGCGAAAGCTGATGTCCACCCCGCATTCGATCAGCTGGGTGCTGATGCACAGCACGGGTTTCCCGGCATTCAGGTCGTTGTGTATAGCCTCAAGCCTTTCCAGGCGATGCGCTGGACAAAGGTTGGTGCTGAGGTAATAGCGGCTCAGGTCCTCCCGCGCGGCGCAGAGCGCATAGAGATTTTCAGCCATTTTCTTGGTGTTGCACACCACAAGGCAAGAACCGTTCCCGGCTAGTTCTTCCTGGACTAGGGCGGCCACCTCTTCAGTGCTCATACTTTTTTGGCAGTGGTCGAAAAAATCCGTACGTCGAAGCTCTTGAAAATAGCGCGGCACGTTGGGCATAATTTCCTGATCCGGCCCAAGGGACAGGCTGCCGAGCAGCGGCCTGGGCAGGCCATCAAGGCGGGGCTGGGTGGCGGTACAAAGCACGGCGGATGTACCGCACTGGCCAACCAAAAAATCCAAGGCATTACAGAACATGCGCAGACAGCGCACCGGAACGGTCTGTACTTCGTCAAAGACGACAACACTGCGGGCAAGGTTGTGCATGCGGCGGGCATGGCGCGCGCCGGAACCGAACAGGCTTTCCAGAAACTGCACCATCGTTGTGAAGACAACCGGGGCATCCCAATTTTCCGCCAGCTTTTCCCACCGCTTGACCGCGTTCTCGTCTTCGGTGTCTTTATCCGGCAAAAAGTTGGAGTGGTGCTCCAGCACGATGGAACCGGGCGTCTCGCCCTGTTCCAGTATTTTGCGCGCCACATCGGCGTTCTGGTCGATAATGGAGGTATAAGGGATAACGTAGATCACCCTGTCCAGCCGGTGCTTTTGCGCGTGCAGCAAGGCGAAACGCAGGCTCGCCAAGGTCTTGCCCCCGCCCGTAGGCACAGTGAGAGTGAAAATGCCCTGGTCATCCATGGCCCGGCGGGCGCAGTGGTCGGAAATGTCGCGCCGCAGGTGATCAATGGGGTGCTGTGGCTTTTTTGCCGCCAGAGCCGCCTCCAGCCGCGGCACCAGCACATCCCAAGGACGACGCGGCTGGTCGGCACGCAGCTTTTTAAATTCCGGGTCTTCAAATTCGGCGCTGTCCGTGCGGTCCGCATCTACAAGGCAACTGTACAGAAAACGCGCCAGTAGGCCCTGCTGGAAATCGCGACTGTTCTCGTTGTCCAGCTGATCATCCGTGCTCGCATTGTGAGGCAACCTTTTCCGTAGCCGCGCATACAATTTTTCAAGGACGCCACAGACTTCTCGCACCAAGCCATTCGAAATCGTTTCATGGAGTTCGGTGGTGAGGAGAGGATCACAAACTTGCTCGCACTCATTGTGATGAATTTTCTCCTCGCTTCTCTTCATATAGTCGTCAGCAAAGACATTTTTCCCATCCGATGCGATGCAGTCCTTGAGGCCGCAATGGTGGGAAAGCACGCACAGGGCCAGCATCTGCGCAACAACGCGCTCTTTTGGTTTGCCATTCAATCGTCTCCAGAGGTGTTGCCCACCTGCGAAGGCATGATTGATCTTGCCTTTATTTGCAATCTGGTCAATGTAACCAGGATCATCCCGTCTTATACCGCCTGCCGCCGAAAGGATATATCTCTGAAATTCATCTGAATACTTTCCGAAGTCATGCAACGCTCCGATAAGACGGCCAGACAGCGGCAGCACCGCCTTAGCCGCGAAGATTTCCGTCAATTCCGCCACATTGAGTAGGTGTTCCTCCAGTGTCTGTATCCTAAAGCGGGCGTCCTCTTGCTGACCGCAGACATGGGCAACATAAATTTTTCGGATATTACACATAACTAGGCCTTTTTGCAGTCATTAACCATTGATCCTGCAAACACGCCGGGACATTGCATGGCTTACGGAAACAAACGCTGATTCTCCGTAATCCAAAGCCCTCTTCGATATCAATAAATAAATCTCACCAGCAACGCGATATAAAGCTTAGAACAAAACAACGCGGTAACGATCCGCACCACCCTGCCACGTTGTTTTCTCTGACGGAATGCGCGCAGCACTCCGCTCATCATCTCCATCAATAGGGGGACAGCTGGGGGACAAAAGATCCCAACAAAGCAAAAGGGGTTGGACTCATTCAGTCCAACCCCTTGAAATTATGGTGCTCCCGATGCGATTCGAACGCATGGCCTATCGCTTAGGAGGCGATTAGCATGAGGTTCACAGCTTTTCACGAAAAGTCACGAAACTATAGACAAAATAAGGATAAACGCTTAATTTATTTTCACTGAACTTCACTCAAAAACATCTTCATTCAGGGAAAAAAGCGGACCCAGAGCGGACCCAAAATTGTCCGGCGGGAGACGAAAATGAAAGACGTGAGGGCCTACACCAAGTCGAAACACTATCCTGGGGTCAGGTGGCGAGAACATCCCGAACGTAAACATGGTGTCAACTTCGACCGGTATTTTGTAATCCGCTATAAACTCGACGGAAAGGACCGTCAGGAAAGCCTCGGGTGGGCAAGCCAAGGGTGGACTGAACAAAAGGCAAACGCCCGACTGGCAGAATTGAAAGAAGCCCAGCGAACAGGGCAAGGGGCAGTTACCTTAGCGGAAAAACGCCAGCAAGCCGCTGACGCTAGGCAAGCTGAAGCCGAGGCCCGTGCCACCGAAGAACGCGAGAACACCACCCTTGCCCAGGTCTGGGAAAAGTATCTGCCCGTTGCCCAGGCCAACAAAGCCGCCCATACCGCCTATGCCGAGGAAGCCGCCTATCGACTTTGGCTCTCCCCTGCCCTGGCCGGAAAGCCCTTACGCGACATCAAACCGATCCACCTGGAGCGCATCAAGAAGACCATGACCGAGGCCGGCCGATCCGCACAAACGATTCGGCACGTCCTGGCTGCCCTGCGGCAAGTCTTCAACTTCGCCAAGCGCCACGGCCTCTATGCCGGTGACAACCCGGTTTCCCTGGTCAAGAAGCCCGCTGCCGACGCTCGCCGACTGCGCTTCCTGACCCACGACGAAGCTGAACGATTGCTTGCCGCCCTGGCCGAACGGGAATCCAATGTCCATGACATGACCCTGCTCGCTCTGCATTGCGGCCTGAGAGCCGGCGAAATCTTTTCCCTGACCTGGGGCGACGTGGACATGGAACGCGGCGTCCTCATCCTGCGCGACACCAAAAGCGGCAAGACCCGGGCAGCCTACATGACCGAGGCTGTGGCGGCCATGCTGGCGGGTATAAAACGCCGAGGCCAGAACGATCTTGTCTTCCTGTCTGCCAACGGCGGACGCATCGTCCAGATTTCCGAGACGTTCAACCGCGTGGTCGCAGCTCTCGGCTTCAACAACGGCGTCACCGATCCACGCCAGAAGGTCGTTTTCCATACCCTGCGCCACACCTTCGCGTCCTGGCTGGTCGAACAAGGCATCGATCTTTATTCAGTTAAGGAATTGATGGGACATGGCACGTTGGCCATGACCGAGAGATACAGCCACCTTTCCCCGGACAAGCTGCGCCGGGCGATCAAGACCCTGGAGGCGGGCATGGACAAGGCCAGGGCAAAAGGCAAAGTTGTGGCCATCGACGGCACGAGGTAGATATGCAGGAAGCGAAAACCCGGCGCACCATCGAATACCAAGCCCCGGGCGGGAACTGGCCTTTCCGGGACTGGCTTGCGGCTCTTAAGGACAAAAGGGCCGCGGCCAAGGTATTAGCCCGCCTTGCCACGGTCCGGGCCGGGAGCCTGGGCGATGCCAAATCCCTTGATGGCGGCCTGTATGAACTGCGTATTGACTTCGGGCCGGGATATCGCGTCTACCTCGGGCTGGATGGCCAGACGGTGGTTGTCCTGCTCTGTGGCGGCGACAAATCGAGCCAGGGTAAGGACATCAAAAGGGCTCGCAGCCTTTGGCAGGCTTACAGGAGGGAAAAACATGAGTCCCATCCGTGACTTCGATGACACGCTTAAAGAGCTTTTGAGCGACCCGGAACAGGCGGTTCAATATCTCCGCGCCGCCATGGAAGAAAGCGACCCCCGTGCGTTGGCCGTGGCCATTCATGATGTACTAAAAGCTGTTCGCTCCACGCCCGAGGAGAACGAGGCCGAAACGGAGGCCCTTTGTCGTGCCCTTGCCGGGTTGAAACAAGCGGGCGTGACCCTAGACTTCCTGGCACGGTAGCCCCCCATGGGGGCATTGGCCCCAAGGAGCTTTGAGATGCTGCGCTTCCCCTGTGGTGCTGACGCCTGACGAAGGGTATATGGATTCCAAGCTAAAACACGACCTCATGCGGGAAGCCTGTGAAGTAGATACCCCAGACGATCGCAAGGGTTGCCGTAATCGACACGAAACGGCTTGCAAGGACAAAAGGCGGAACAGAGGGTGCTGTGGTATCTGCGGCTCGGAGAATGTCATCCGCCAGGGTGTGGCCGTTTGCCACCAGTGCGGCGAGGAGGAGCCGTACGTGATGATAGAGGCCGATTGGTTCCAGACGTGGTTTGATGCGGCACAACAAAAGGAAAGCTGGCCTCATCCCCCCTGCGGACATGAACCGGATAAGCGACAACGGTTGACCATGCCGCAAGATGCCTACGTCCTGAAATGCCCGGACTGCGGAGCCGTACATGGACCGCGTTGCCCAGCCTGCGGGAAACCTTCCTGGAAAGCAGGGGACAAGGCGTTTTGCACCCAGTGCGGTTTTCGACGAGAAAGACTATAACGACATTTTCCCGACCTAGGCCGCGAGTGACCATCGTGCCAGCGGCTCTCAGGAAAACGACATGCCCGCCTCCCCCTGTCCAGGGTCTTCAAGGTCGACCCCAAACGCTTATTTGCAGTGTAGCCCGGCAGGATCACCTTGGACCAAAACGCCTCCATGGCACAGTATATCAACGCACAACGCGTAATCGCAGTACGAGCTTTAAAATGAAAAAATCTATTTTCTCAGCAACAGAATTAATAACAGCGCTTATAGAAAGCAACGATCAATACTACACAAATACCGGTAGAATCAACTACATAATTGAACATTACATAAGATACAACAAAGACAATGCAAGCGTATGGCTACAGGACTCCTTTAGCCGCACAATGGATCTCTACCAAGAAGACAACAATACCGCAGAAAATATTGAAACTTTACTAAAACTTACAATTATCGTGTTTATCCTTGAAGGACTACACGTAAAAATAGAAGGGAAATCCTATAATAATTCCGACAACTCCCTAGACATTGCCTTTGTTGTCGACAATTTTCCACAAGTCCATATAAGCAAACAAGAACTTAAAATATTTTTTGAAGCTAAACAGCATCCATTGCCATATATCATATTCGAAAAAAGTAATAATAACTCAAAAATATATACCAATGAGAGCAAAAAGCGATTCATAATGGCATATAAAGAAGTATTTGAGTCATACGAATTTGACGAACAACTCACAATTCTTCACAAACTACAGCCAACAAGCATCACGGAATTTGCCCAAAAAAGAGACCTGATTAAACAAATCGAGCAAGAAAAACGTAATTTCATAAATTCTGAAGACATTAGCATTCAACACACAAATTTCTCGCTACATGACATAACAAAAGAAAGCATAATTCTGATACTCGAAACCCTCTGCCGCGATCACACACTCATTGCCAATGAACTACAAGCCCGGGGACTGACAAGAGAGAGGATCGGGCAGCTCATGAATTTCAAACAGGGGGGCACAAGCAAGGAAGCATGCATCAAACGAGCATCCAGGATGCTGAAACCAAAGAAGAAAAATACAAAATAAAATATCCCTGTTTGTCCCGCATTTTGTCCATCCCTTCCGCCTTACCAATTCGCTAGCCTCCCGTGAAAGACAACCCTCACGGGAGGCTTCATGTCCAATATCCTTGATGAAACCGTCTCAACCCTACAGTCAGCCCTGCCTCCGGTCTTTGCCGGGCTCGCCCTGGACGAACTGACTGGCGGGGCCATCAACTGGCGAACCATCCAGAATGCCAGGAGCAATCCCGACATCGACATTCCTCGCGAGTGCTTCATTTACTCGGGCCGCAAAGTCCTTGTCCGCCGCGACCCCTTCTTAGCTTGGTGGCGAACCACCTTGCGTGAGCGCCCTGGCTACGACAAGCAGAGGACTAGCCATGGCGCATAAGCTGATGCCTTCTGAATCTGTCACTCGCACGAATAGCCTCCGCGCGCATATTCAGTGGACCAAAGACGCTGCACTTGGACGGATAACTGAGCTACTCCCCACCTGGCTGCCGGGGGGACGGCAAGAAGGTCAGGAATACGTCTGTGCCAGCCTTGACGGCGGACAAGGCCACTCGTGCAAAGTCAACCTTGCCACCGGCAGGTGGGCCGATTTTGCCACGGACGACAAGGGAGGCGATCTGGTCTCCTTGTTCGCTGCTATCCATGGCTTGCGGCAAAGCGATGCAGCCCGACAAATCGCTGAAAACTTGGGAGTCACTTCAGACCAGACTCGCTACCGTCTTTTGAACAAGGCGAGCAAGCCTAGGGGAACGGCCTCTACCTCACCAGGACAAATCATCATGCCTGTGCCATCGCACGCCCCCGCGCCGCCAGACATCATCAGACGCCAAGTTGCCAGCTCCTGGGTCAAAAGGACCGTCGCTGCCCGCTGGGCCTATCGAAATGAGCAAGGTCAGATCCTGGGCTATGTCTGCCGCTTCAATCTGCCTGACGGCGGCAAAGAAGTTCTCCCCCAGGTCTACGGCGAGGCAAACGGCAAGGCTTGCTGGCAATGGAAGAGCTTTCCTATCCCCCGCCCCCTGTATGGCCTTGACCGCTTGGCCGCCTCGGCCACGAATGACATGGTTCTTGTCTGCGAGGGCGAGAAAACAGCGGACGCAGCCCGATACCTTCTTCCAGATGCCGTAGCCGTCACCTGGCCAGGAGGATCAAAGGCTGTCCGCAAGGCCGACTTCAGCCCACTGGCAGGAAGGACCGTCGTTATCTGGCCGGATGCAGACAGATGCGGTCATGAGGCGGTGATGGAAGTGGCAAGAATTCTGGAGAGAATCGGCACGCCAGCCAATATTGTCTTACCGCCCAAGGGACTTAAAGCCGGCTGGGATTTAGCTAGTCGGTCCTGAAATCTGTCCATCAGCCTGAAAAAGCTTAACAAAACGCCCGAATCAATGTATTGTCCTCGACCAGGAACTGCAGTGATTCCGCAGAAAACCGGTTGCATCTGAGCAT